>Ga0153915_10003076_pt1 | contig 15234 bp, 10 predicted proteins | sample Opewatmetagenome_2_FD_107003 | JGI IMG/M metagenome (GOLD analysis project Ga0153915, IMG submission 107003) | Freshwater wetland microbial communities from Ohio, USA - Open water 3 Core 3 Depth 3 metaG | ecosystem: Environmental > Aquatic > Freshwater > Wetlands | place: USA: Ohio, Lake Erie...
ATCCTAAACAAATTCAAATCTCTAATGACCTAATGTTTAAAACATTTGAATTTCGAATTTTGATATTGTTTCGTATTTCGGATTTAGATATTCGGATTTAATCCTACAATACCTGGTTCTTAACAGTAAGTGAAAAGAAAGAGGGAGTAAGAAATATGGCGTTAATAGACTTAAAAAAGGATATATTACGTTGTACGAGATGCTCGGAGTGCAAGTGGATACCCCTGGCTCAAATTACCAACCGCAGGTTTGCTCAGGTGTGTCCCAGCATCGGGCGGTACAAATTCCATTCCTATGCCGCCGGGGGCAGAAATACCACGGCGCTGTCGATGCTAATCGGACGGCTCGATTATACCAATGACTATCTGGACATACTTTACCGCTGCAACATGTGCGGCGCCTGTGATATCTCCTGCAAGTGCAATAAAGACATGGAGCCGCTGGCCATCAATCAGGAACTCAAGATCAAGGCAGTAGAAGACGGTCAACTGCTGCCCCAGCATATGCCGGTCATCGACGGTCTACGCAAAGAAGATAACATGATGCAGGCCAAGAAGGCTGATCGCGGCAACTGGGCCCAAGGCCTGGGCCTCAAGAATATCACCGAAGACAAAGCCGCCGTCTATTTTCACATCGGCTGCCGGTATTCCTTTGACGAAGAACTCTGGCCGATAGTCAAGAGCGCTACCAGGCTACTGCAAAAAGCCGGAGTAGATTTTGCCATCGCCGGCAAAGATGAGAACTGCTGCGGAGGCCGTTCTTACGAAATGGGCTACCAGGGCGAGCTGACCAAGTATGCGGAGAACAACCTGGAAATGCTGAAAACAGCCGGTGTTAAAACCGTAGTAACCGCCTGTTCGGACTGCTATTACGCCTTTAAAGTCCTTTACCCGAAACTCATGGGAGCCAAGGGAGCCTTAAAGGTCCTGCATATCACCGAGTACCTGGACCAATTGATTAAAGAAGGGAAACTGAAGCTCACCAAGAAAATCCCGATGGTAGTTACCTATCACGATCCCTGTCACCTGGGCAGAATGGGCGAGCCCTATATTCCATGGCAAGGGGTAGAAAAGAAGGTCTTCAGTCAATCATATATTTACGATCCTCCTAAACCCTGGCGCAAGGGCACCAACGGTATTTATGAACCGCCGCGCGATGTAATCAAGAGCATTCCCGGCATCCAGTTGATAGAAATGAAGCGCATCAAAGAATATGCCTGGTGCTGCGGAGCAGGAGGGGACGTCATCGATGCCTATCCGGACTTCGCGCAGTGGACGGCCAACGAAAGAATAGAAGAAGCCAAGACCACCGGGGCAGAAACCATGGTCACGGCCTGTCCCTGGTGCAAGAGGAACTTCACCGACGCCCTCAACGCCAGCGGTGAAAGATTGAAAGTCATGGACATAATCGAACTAGTTGAGCAGGCAGTGTAATTATACCAATGTCAAATACTACCAATTTCAAATATTTAAATATACAAAAATACTTATTGAAATATTGGTCCGCCAAAGGCGGATTGGTACGTATTTGTAGTATTTGTATTATTGATAATGGAGGATGAAAATGGCATTAACAAAAGATTTATACAAAGAACTGGAAGATATAGTAGGGACTGAAAACATCTCCGAGGATAAAACCATACTGGAGTCATATACCTGTTTCGGCTTTGGTTCCCGCGGCCCGGAGCCGGAGGACAGGTACTGGACGCCGCCTGAAGCCGTAATCTTACCCGGCAGCACGGCGGAGGTCCAGGCCATCGTTAAATGGTGCAACCGCCGCGACAGGAAGTTTAAAGCCTCTTCCACCGGCTATGGGGCTTTCAACACCATGTCGGAGGAACATGAAGTCTGCCTGGATATGCGGAGAATGGACCGCATACTGGATATAGACGTCAAGAACATGTACGCGGTAGTTGAACCCTATGTCTGTTTCGCCCAACTTCAGGGTGAAGCCAATAAATTAGGATTGAACTGCCATGTGATCGGGGCGGGTTCCAATACCTCCGCCCTGGCCAGCACTACATCGGTGCATGGGACCAATACCCAGGCCGTGAGCCACAGCTGGGGCGGCCGCAACTTTTTAGGCGCGGAATGGGTCTTACCCACAGGGGAAGTACTCAAGACCGGGGCACTGGGTTCAGGCGCGGGATGGTTTTCCGGCGACGGCCCGGGTCCCAGTTTGCGGGGCATCATCAGAGGCCATGCCGGCGCAACAGGCGGACTGGGTGTCTTCACCAAATGCGCCATCCATCTGCATCCCTGGGCAGGACCGGAAGATATGAAGCTAAAAGGCATATCTCCGTATTACGAGGCAGAAATACCGCCCAACTTTGAATATCGCTTGATCGGTTGGAACAGCTGGCAGGAGGCCGCGGACGCCCATCATAAGATCGGCGCAGCAGGCATAGCCTTTGCTATGCATAAGTCAGGCGGACCCGGCACCTGCGGACCGGTAGTAACAGGCAACAATAACGAATACTATGATAAATGGGAAGAGCTGAAGGGCCTGCCCTGGGTTTCTTTCGCTATCGTAATGGCCGGAACTTCCCCGGAAGAGCACGCCTACCAGGTAAAAACCCTGAATAAGATCGTGGAAGAGACCAGGGGTTTTAATGTAGACGTAGGAGATAAACCGGAATGGAAGAAGCGGGATTATATCAATATGATCCGGGGCTGCTTCATTCCCAGACTGGCTTTTCGCGCTGCCGGGGCCTTTGCCTGCCCGCTGCAGGGCGCGGATACCATCGACCATTCACTGGTGGAAGGACTGGGCAAAGACGATGAATTCAGAAGAAAGTACGATGACGAGCACCTGCTCTTTAACGACGGCAACAACGGCATGTGGGGCGTCATGTTCGATGGAGGTCATTTTGCCCTCTTCGAGTGCGGCCATATGTACAGTCCTACCGAAGCAGATTCATGGAAAGCCGGCGCTCAAATGATGAAGGAAGGCCACGAGATCGGCCTGAAAACGCCCTTCTCCACAGGCTGGACGCTCATGGGCAGTGATATAAATAGAACGGAAGGCCCTCTCTTCAACAACGTTCAAAACTGGATGTACAAGATTAAAAAGGCCCTGGATCCCAATAACTCCTCGGACCCGGCCGCTTACATATCCCTGGAAAATAAAACCTTCACTGCCACAGCAATTATGTAAATATTAAAGAAACGAGGTGAAAAGATGGCCGTAAAAGTAATGAAATGCATGTACTGCATGGGCACAGGCAAAAAGAATGACGATACTGCGACGCCCAAGAAGGCCTGCCCATATTGCAGGGGAAAAGGAACGCAAGAAGTCCAAGTATAATACACAGGTAACTTTTTAAGGTTTACCAGGCCTGGGCCGCTCGCGAATTTCCTCCGCCGGAGGTAAGTTCCGAGCGGCTCCAGGCTTAGTATTTTAACCGAGGTTGATAACATTTCTACAATGGTTTAAACTAACCTAACTGAAATTATTTTGAACAAGGAGAAAAGTATGCCTCATATCGTGGTTACAACTATTGAAGGAACACCTTACGCGCTGAAGAAAACCCTGGCCAAAGAAATAGGCGGCGCAGTAGCCGCCAGTTTCGGTCTGCCGCCTGAGATGGTGACCGGAGAAGTGACCTTTGTGGATATGCCCTTCGAAAATTGCGCTCCGGCGGTAGATTCCCTGGCTAAACACCCACCCATCGCGGTCAGATATATTTGCATCGATATTCTGGCCGGGAGGCCTCTGGAAGATAAGCGAAAAGCCGTTAAAGCTATCACTGAAGTGGTGGCCAGAAACCTGGGTATTTCACCGGAAAATGAAGAAATAGTAGTACAAATAAACGAAGTGAACGCGGCCAACATCTCCCACGGAGGCATCTTGTCTATCGATATGAAAAATCCTCCGCTGCCGGTAAAATAAGGCAATACTTACCTTTGGATTAAAGTGTTGACTGAAGTGCAGAAAGGTATAAAAATTAAAATCCACCCCACTCTGAGATGCTTCGTCCTTCTTCGGAAGGACTCCAGCATGACACGAGCATTGGTCAAACAATTGAATAATGGATCTTTTTGCACCGACGTCAGTGTTTAAAAAGGGGTAAAAAAATTGCTGGCTTAATCTTAGTTAAGCCAGCAATTTTTAATTCACTTATCTTCTATCGTCGCGACGGAAAGGCGGCCTGCCGCCCCCACTGCCGCCACGTGAATCACGGAAAGGCGGGCGGGGCGACCTGGGGCGTTCCTCTCCCGGTTTTTCAAACATGGCTTTGCGGGAGAGATTGATGCGGCCCATATGGTCGACCTCGATCACTTTAACAGTGATTTCATCGCCCAATTTCACCACATCTTCTACCTTTTCTACCCGGTTCTCAGCCAATTCACTGACATGCACCAGACCTTCTTTACCAGGCAGGATTTCCACCATGGCGCCGAAGTTCAGGATGCGGCTGACTTTACCGGTATAGATGGTGCCGACCTCAATTTCCTTAGTCAAACCTTCGATGATCTCAATGGCTTTGCGGGCCGACTTTTCATCGGAGGACCCGATTACCACAGTACCGTTATCATCAATATCCACAGAGCTCTTGGTCTGCTCGATAATGGCGCGGATGGTCTTGCCGCCCGAACCGATCACCGAACCGATCTTATCCGGATTGATGCTGATCTTGTACATGCGCGGGGCATAAGGGCTCATCTCTTTGCGAGGAGCAGAAATAGTCTGCATCATGATGCCCAAAATATGCATACGCCCGTCATGCGCCTGGCGGATGGCTTTCATCAAAATATCCAGGCTGATGCCTTTTAGTTTGGTATCCAGCTGCAAAGCGGTAATACCGTCTACAGTACCGGTTACTTTAAAATCCATGTCGCCATAAAAATCTTCCACACCGGCGATATCGTTCAGAACCGCGAAATTGCCTTTATCATCAGTGATCAGACCCATGGCAATACCGGAAACCGGTTTCTTAATGGGAACACCGGCATCCATCAAAGCCAGAGTGCTGCCGCAGGTGCTGGCCATAGAGGTGCTGCCGTTGGACCCCAGCGCTTCAGAAACCAGACGAATGGTATAAGGAAATTCCTCAGGAGTAGGAACTACGGGCAGAAGGGCTCTTTCAGCCAGAGCGCCATGACCGATCTCCCGCCGTCCGGTAGTGCCGATACGTCCGGTTTCACCGGTTGAGAAAGGAGGCATATTATAATGGTGAATATAGTGTTTGGTTTCTTCAATTCCCAGCCCATCTAACTGCTGCCTTTCAGACATCGAACCCAGAGTAGCGATGGTCATAACCTGGGTTTCCCCTCTGTTAAAGAGGGCTGAACCATGAGTGCGGGGCAATAAACCCACATCACAGGTAATGGGACGAATATCCAGCAAACCGCGTCCATCCATACGGAAGGACTTTTCCAGGATACTGGCGCGCATCATGGCTTTCATGCGTACGTCATAGCCCATGACGATATCATCAGGTGAAAATTTATCTTTTAATTTTTCAACTAGTTCGGCTTTAAGGTGGCTTTCGACCGCATTGCGGGCATCTCTATCGGCCATACCGATAACGCCGGCCATGGACTGCCCGGCAATTTCGTTGATAGCCGCGATGATTTCGGGATTATTCCAGGCTGGCGGGGCTTCCAACTTGGGTTTCCGGATATCCTGGATAAACTCTTCCTGCATTTCGATAATAGACTGATTGGCCTCATGGCCGAACTTCAAAGCCTCACCCAGCATATCCTCAGGAATTTCCCTGGCGCCGGCTTCCACCATAACTATATCCTTATGGGTGCTGCAGACCGCCAAATCCAGAGTGCTTTCAGCCAAGAGAGGCAAAATGGGATTCAAGACTAGTTTGCCGTTCAGACAACCTACGGTAACACCGGAGGCCGGACCGGCAAAAGGAATCTCAGACATAGATAACACGGTGGAGGCGCCGATGATGCCTAACAGATTGGGATCATTCTCCTGATCGGTAGAAAGGACGGTGACAACCACTTGAATATCATGCCGCCAGGTCTTGGGCAGCAAGGGACGAATAGTCCGATCGGTCAAGCGGCTGGCCAGAGTAGCTTCCTGGGTAGGACGCCCCTCTCTACGAATAAAACCGCCGGGAATCTTTCCGGCGGCATACATTCTTTCTTCATAATCCACGGTTAAAGGCAGGAAATCGGCTCCCTCACGAACGTTCCCTGAGTTGACCGCTGTCACCAGCACAATAGTCTCACCGTACTGAACGGTGACTGCTGCGCTGGCCTGTTTGGCTAATTTCCCTGTCTCAATGGTAAGTTTTCTACCAGCAATGTCTCGTGAAACAGCTTTAATTGGTGTCAATATTTAATTCTCCTGTATTTTACTTGCGCAGGCCGAGTTTGCTGAGGACCTGATGATAGCGGTCTACATTTTCTTTAGCCAGGTATTTCAGCAACCGGCGTCTTTGACCGACCAGCATCAACAAACCGCGCTGTGTATTAAAATCCCGTTTGTTGCCGGCCATATGAGCGGTCAAACGCTTAATCCTTTCAGTTAAGATAGCGATCTGTATCTCACTGGAACCGGTATCGCCTTCATGAGTCTTGAAGGTCTCTACAATTTGGGTTTTTTCTGCTTTAATCAATTCCCTACTCCCGAATTTCTATAACTTTACAATAACTATTATTACGAACTATAAATTATATCATGTCCGGTTAATATCTGTAAATTCAGAGATCAACTCCCCGGATGAAACCTGCATATCCGAGGGTCTAAAGGCGGCTTATGAATACCCTTTAAAGCCCTATTCTCCTGTATTAGTATACAGGTTTAGCTGAAAGAAGTCATCCTGCGTCTGCGATATTGTGAATAACCTGAAAGATAGTGTAAAATTGACCTGGATTAACTAAGGTGAAAAAAGAATGAAAATTGAAAAAAGCAAGGGCATGCGCGATCTGTTTCCGGCGGATATGGCCAGATTCCGTCTGATCAACGAGGTTTTCCGGGATTCCTGTTTGAAATGGGGCTATGAAGAGGTAAGAACGCCCACCCTGGAATCCTTGCACCTCTTTACCTCAGCGGGCACGCTGACGCCGAGCATGCTGGGGAAAGTCTATTCCTTTCTGGACTGGGACGGCTGGAGCGGAGAGCGCGTAGTACTGCGCCCGGATGCCACTATCCCGGTAGCGCGCCTTTACAACGAGAATATGGCGGATAAAGAGCTGGCCAAGCTCTTCTACATCGTAAACACCTTTATTTTTGAAGAAAACAGCAAGAAAAACCGGGAAAAATGGCAATTCGGCGCCGAATTGATCGGCATGCGGTCCCCACTGGCAGATGTTGAGTTAATCGTCCTGGCCATGGAAGTGCTCAAGAAGCTGGGACTGAATAAGGTTGAGTTAAAGCTATCTCACGCAGGCCTGACGCGGGGTATTTTACAAAAGCTGGGGATGAACCAGGAAGAACAGCACCAGGTCTTCGACAAGCTTCTGGATGGCGATGCCAGCGTCTTAAACCAGCTTCAGAAGGAGAAGCCCGGACTGGCCCCTTTGCTGGCATTGCAGGGACAGTCCTCCGGATTTGTGAAAAACCTGGCGGCGGCGCTGGCCCTGGATGCGCCCGAGCTGAAACCGCAGATAGATGATCTGGTCTTCATCGCGGATACTTTAAAATCTCTTGGCCAGGATTTCCAGATAGATATCGCCTCGGTCAGAGGCTTCGAGTATTACACCGGCGTCATCTTCCAGCTATTTATCAACGACGAAAAAGTGGGAGGCGGCGGGCGCTATGACGACCTGATCACCGCCATGGGCGGCAAACCCACTTCCGCTTCCGGCTTCGCTCTATATGTCGATCTGTTGATGACATTGATTCCAGCCTCCAAATTGAACGACCAGCCTTCGTCCAGGGTACTGCTTAAAATGGATGCGGATGCGGCCAAGGCCGGATTTGCCATGGCCGAACAGCTGCGTGAAGCCGGCTGTACTGTCAAATTGCACCTGGGCGGCAAGGGTCCAGCCGAGATGGAGTGGAAGCTGGAAGTGCATACCAAAGCCCCCTGGCTGGTCTTGACAGACCTGAGCAACAACAAGAAATACGAAATGCAGACTTCAAAAGAGGTTCTGGAAAAACTGGGAAGGCCGTCAGTTGCAGATTAGAGTAGCATTACCCAAAGGACGTCTTCTACCGGAAACCGCCCAATTAACCTCAGAAGCCAGCTGGCAGTTGAGTGACTATTCGGAAGGGGCCCGTTTATATCACATGACCTCAGCCCGTTTCCCTGAAATGGCAGCCAAGATACTGCATGAGAAAGACATTCCCATTCAAGTGGCCATCGGCAATTATGATCTGGGCATCTGCGGGCTGGACTGGATACAGGAACTGCTTATGAAATACCCCTCCAGCGGACTGGTCAAGCTCAAAGACCTGGGTTATGGGGCGCTGGAATTATATCTGGCAACCGCCCGATCATCACCGTTCACGGACTTAGCGAAAGCCGGCCGAAGCGAACAGGTCATCAGTATTGCCAGCGAGTATCCCTGTCTGGCGGAATCACTGGCCCTGAACTGTCGTTTTAAACGCTTCAATATTTTCCCGGTCTGGGGCGCGGTAGAGATTTACCCGCCTGAGAACGCCGATCTGGTTCTCCTGCCCTTCCGCACCGGACAGGAGATGACGACGGGCGATCTGACGCCGGTAGTTAAAGTCCTGCATTCAACAGCATATTTGATCGCTAACAAGAACAGCTGGGCCAACAAAGACCTGACGGATGTTTTGAATTCTCTTTATGTAAAATCAAGCGCCCCGGCGGTCAGTTCCACACCGGTGGAAATCCGGAGCGGCCCTATACCAAAAGCCCCGGCACGGCCTTTTTCCGCCGATTATATCCGGCTGGCTTTACCGGATGGTCATGCCCAAAGGCACGTGGTCAATATTCTGAATAAAGCTGGAATAAAGATCGATAACTATCCCTCAACTGACGGCAGCCGCCGGCCCGAAATCGACCTGCCCGGCGTAACGGTTAAAGTGATCCGGCCGCAAGACATGCCCTTACAGGTGGCCAACGGCAAATTCGACATCGCTATCACCGGACAGGACTGGGTCAAGGAACACCTCTACCAGTTTCCGTCCAGTCCTATCAAAGAGCTGCTGGACCTCAAATACAGCCGGGTAAGAATTGTGGCGGCCATCCATAACGATGTGCCGGTTAATGACATCACCGGGCTGCAAAAATGGGCCGCGGCAGAAGGAAAACGGCTGCGTCTGGCCGCTGAGTACACGCGTATCGCGGATAAATACGCCCGGGATAACCACCTGGGGATGTACCGCATTATTCCCACCTGGGGCGCTACCGAGGCCTTTTTGCCAGATGACGCGGATGTCTTGATCGAAAATACCGAGACCGGCGGAACGTTGAAACGCCATAATCTTAAGATAATTGAGACACTATTCGAGTCCACAGCCTGCCTGATAGCCGGAGTGCCGGCTTTGAATTCACCCAAGGCCGATCAAATCAATAACATCGCCGCAGTGTTAAGGAAAGCCGTAGAGGAGAGCTAAGGTGGAGATCATAAAAGGCTTCGAGGCAGCTAAAGCTAAATTGTCACGAGAAGGGACGGTGGAACTGGGCAAAGTCTCTCCGCGGACCCAGCAGCGCCTGAATGAAATTTTCGGGCGGGACATCACTGCCGCCGAAGCCGTAACTCAAATCCTGAGAGATATTAAAGAAAAAGGCGATACCGCCGTTATAGATTATACCTTCCGCATCGACGGATTTAAAACCAATACACTGGAGGTTTCCCGCAAAGAGATACAGGACGCTTACAGCCAGGTCGGACAGGGCTTAGTGGAAGCCTTAAAAGTCGCGGCTGAGCGCATCCGCAGGTTTCACCAGGAACAGAAAGACTATTTATGTCACGGAGTGGTCGGCAAAGAATGGGGCCAACTGGTCAGGCCGCTGGCCCGCTCGGGCCTCTATACGCCCGCCAGCACGGCCGTTTACCCCTCCACGGTATTGATGACCGCTATTCCGGCTAAAGTAGCCGGAGTGAAGGAACTGATACACTGCACACCACCCCGCAATAACGGTTCGGTGCCGCCTGCCACACTGGTAGCCGCAGACCTGGCCGGGGTCGACCGGGTTTTCCGCATCGGCGGCGCACAAGCCATCGGAGCCATGGCTTACGGCACTCAATCCGTACCTAAAGTTGACAAGATTTGCGGCCCGGGCAACCTTTTTGTAACCCTCGCCAAACAAGCCGTTTTCGGTGTGGTAGACATCGATGCCCTGCAAGGGCCAAGCGAAGTCCTGATCATCGCCGATGAGGCAGCTAATGCCCAATATTGCGCAGCTGATCTCTTAGCCCAGGCAGAGCACGACTCGCTACCCCAGGTGGTACTGGTAACCACTTCCACCCGTTTAGCCCTGGAGGTCCAGAAGGAATTAGAAAAGCAGCTAAGCGTGTTACCCCGCCAGCAGACCGCTTCTGAAGCGCTGGCCAGCCGGGCTGTCATTGCCATAGTCAACAGTCTGGAGGAAGCCATTCAAATCTCCAATCTCTATGCTCCGGAACACCTGGAACTCCTGATAGAAAAAGCTGAGTCATACATCGATCAAATCAACAACGCGGGCTGCATTTTTGTAGGCGAATTAGCCCCGGTTCCCATAGGGGACTATATAGCAGGGCCTAACCATTCCCTTCCTACCGGCGGCACCGCGCGCTTCAGTTCGCCCTTGAATATAGCCGATTTTATCAAGTTTATCGACGTAGTCAAGATGAACAAACCTCTTCTGAAAAAGCTGGGTCCCTCCGCCATCACCATCGCCAGGGCTGAGGGTCTGGAAGCCCACGCGAGGTCTATCGCGATAAGGCTAACCGACTGATAATAAGCCCCTCTTAACCAGAGCGAATCGCCCCCTGAAAAGTAAATTTTCGGTAAATTTACCAGGCTTTTCTTACTGCCTTTTTACCTAACTGTAACCCCCTGTAACTTGCCATAGGGTCTTCAGTAACCGCTTTTTTACCGTCCGGATTCTATAATGATTAAAGAATGCAATCAAGTATGGGTTAGACCAGCCAGGGGTAGAACAGCGTGAGAATTGCCAGGTCAATAAATTTTATAGCAGCCCTGATCGTGATACTGGGAACCAGTCTGACGGCGGCCCAGCCGGTCAGCGCTGAAGATCCAATTGTCTCGGCGCCCAGCCTGGTTCTGCCCAATAGTGATTTTGAAGACGGCACCCTGGACTATTGGACTATCACTTCATCTGAATTAGACCAGATCGTCACTACCTATTCACGCGGCAGCACATATACCATCACCCCCTGCAGCGGCAGCAACATGGCCCTGCTTACCGCCGGGGAGGAAGACCAGTTTACGGTATTATCCCAGACCTTTACCGCCGCTAAAGGTGACCTGATCTCCGGTGTGGCCTGTTTCGGCAGTTCGGACCATGGCAGTTACAATGACTACGCGGAAGTGGTACTTAAAAACGGCGCAGGGCACAAGATCTCCGAATTGTTTTATTGCGATTCCAAGACAGTCCACGGTGTCGCCCGCAGCGACTGGCAACCCTGGAAGTATGCCTTTATCTCCGGCGGCACTTACATTCTTGAGGCCAGAGTAGTCAATATTGGAGATTCCAGCAATTCCAGTGTTCTGGCGCTGGACACCGCTCCCGCACCGGTTGAGACCGAAGCGGTCGATACTGATGAAAGCGACACATCAGACAACCAGACTGATACTGAAGCGGTTGATAATACTACCGCAGACAACCAGACTGATACTGAAGCGGTTGATAATACTACCGCAGACAACCAGACTGATACCGAAGCAGTTGATAATACTACCGCAGACAACCAGACTGATACCGAAGCAGTTGATAATACTACCGCAGACAACCAGACCGATACCGAAGCAGTTGATAATACCACGGCAGACAACCAGACCGATACTGAAGAAGTTGATAATACCACGGCAGACAATCAGACCGATGTAGAAGCAGTTGATAATACCACGGCAGATAATCAGACCGATACCGAAGCAGTTGATAATACTACAGCAGATAACCAGACCGTTATATTTGAAAACATTCTGTCGGACAACTTCACCATGGATAATGCCACCAATACAGTCCTGGAGTATCAGGCAAGATTTTCAAGCTATTAAACCCAACCGGTTAAGCACTGAGAAAAGATCAGGTAAAAAAATGTCAACATTTGTAACTATTTTTTTACCTGATTTTGACTTTTTGACAACTGTTCAAGGCTTTTCGTAAGTTTATTTTTACCCCCTCTCTTTATAATGTAAGAAAACAATGTGGCCTAGTGTACGTAAAAATCGATAATACTGATCACATTAATTGATTAAAAAGTAAATATTTCGGGGGGTAATCTCATGAAACGGGCTAAACTGATCAACATCTTATTAGCTGTAATATTTGTACTCGGCAGCGGTTTAGGAACCGTACAGCCGGTCAGCGCTTACGGAAATATCGAGATGCTGACACCCACCATTCAGTTAAATAATGCTGATTTTAGCGATAATTTGACCGGTTGGGACGTATCATTGGCAAATAAGGTAAAGGTAGCCAACTCTTTCTCCTATGGGTCTACTTATTACATACTCCCTCTTACCGGTCATAACATGGCCATCCTCACCGCAGGAACTGTCGATACATTTACCACCTTATCGCAATCTTTCACCGCGGTTGAAGGTGATGTCGTGGGCGGCTGGGCCTGCTTCGCCAGCGCCGACTATTCCAAATATAATGACTATGCCCAGGTGGTTTTAAAAGACGCCGAAGGCAATGAAGTCTCAGAATTATATTACAGCGATACCACCAAGGTCGGCGGCGTGGCCCGCGGGGGCTGGAAACCCTGGAAATACACCTTCTCTGAAGCTGGAACTTACACTATCGAGGCCCGAGTCGTTAACATCAAGGATTCCAGCAACAGCAGTTCGCTTTGTCTCGATGGAATCGGCACAGAGGTGCCGGCAGTGGATGTTTACTCCCTGATATTAGCACCCACGACTTATGGCAATGTGGTGGTAACGGATAGCTCAGGCAATACCGTCGATGCGAATAACGAGTATTTCGCTTACGGGACCGTTTTGACACTAACGGCCTATCCCGAGTTCGGATATATCTTCACCTGGTTCCTCGGCAACGTCTATACCAACCGCAACCCCACCAGTGTTACCATGACCAGCGATAAATATGTCAAAACCACTTTTGCTGAAGGCATTCAACCATATACTCTGGATGTTACGGTGGGCAGCGGGGGATCGGTTAACGTCAGCGCCAACGGCGAAAGCATGAGTCCTACCATAACTGATAGTGTTTATTCTTACTCCATTACGCCGGACGCCTCTGTCACAATGCAGGCTGTAGCAGATTCAGGCTATCAATTTGATAGCTGGAGCGGTGATATTGAGAATTTGACAGATACTATCGAGTTTACCATGTCTGACAACATGACGATAGCAGCCTCTTTCTCAGAGATTCCTTTTCACAACCTTGAAATTATTATTACCGGCGCGGGCAATGTCAGTGTATTTGTGGATGACGCGTCAATAGACCCGATCGACGCGGCTGAAAACCCCAACCTGTACTCTGTCTCGGATAGGGCTAATGTCACACTGATGGCAGTTCCGGAAAACGGTTATATTTTGGACAGCTGGGGAATTGATGTCAGTGATACAGTAAACCCGGTCTCCTTTGTCATGGATGGAGATAAGACCGTCTCTGCCTTATTCGTAGAAGAAGAGATCGCCGACAACTATACATTAACGCTGACTACTTTCGGCGGCGGATCGGTAACAGTGTCACTGGAAAATGGAACGAGCGCGGACCCAACCGAAAGTGTTTTTGATAACGGCACCGTCCTGACACTAACCGCCGTTCCCGAGAGCGGCTATGAATTCTCAACCTGGGGCGGCTCTCTGGCCGATTCAACCAATCCCACTACTCTAACTATGGACGGCAATAAAGTCATCTCAGCGACCTTTACCGCCATCGTACCTGTTCCGGAATATACCCTCAGCCTGGATTATGAAGCTTATAGGGGCAGTGTAACAGTAACTTACGATGGGGCCATAACAGATCCTACCACCACAACTTTCCCGGAAAATTCAACCGTGACCTTAACCGCCACCGGCAATACAGGCTTTATCTTTTCCAATTGGAGCGGCGACCTGACAGGTACAGATTCCCCTGTCGATCTGTTTATGGATTCCGATAAAACGGTCTCTGCCGAATTTTCTATCTCCTACACCTTGCAGGTGAGCACAGAAGGCAAGGGCACCGCGGCAGTGTATGACGCTGAAGACCAGGTGATCGAGCCCTCCAGCATCGAGGATAATTCACAATACTACATCTTTTTCCCGGAGGAATACTTCAAAATAGTGCCGACCGCTGACAGCGGTTACGCGTTTTTAAACTGGCTCCATGATAATACCACCAGTGAGACTCCCCTGGAAGGCACCATAGATGGAGACCTGGATATCCTGGCTTTATTTACCGATGATTATACCGTGGAAGTAAGCCAGACCGGTGAGGGCACAGTCTCATACACGCCTATCAAGGATATTTACCAATACGGCGAAACCATCGATATTTCAGCTACTCCGGCTATAGGATATTATTTCGACAACTGGAGTGGGACATATGAAGGCACTGACGGCGCTGCCACGGTGACCATCACCCACGACAATAACATCGTCGCCAACTTCACGCCGTACGAATATACCCTGACCGTAGACCAGACCGGAAAAGGCGCGGTCGCTTTTGATCCGGACCAGGACACCTATCATTACGGCGATATAGTAACCCTGACCGCTGAGGCTGATCCCGGCTATACCTTCGACTCTTTCAGCGAAAACGTGGTGGATAATAAGATCACTATTTACGATAACACTACCATCTCTGCCACTTTTACCCAGGATGAATATACCCTGACCGTCACCGCCGGTGAGGGCGGCTCGGTCATAGTTGACCCGGAGCAAACCACCTATCACTATGGCGACAACGTGACCCTGACCGCTGAAGCCGAGCCAGGCTATACCTTCGACTCTTTCAGCGAAAATGTGGTGGACAACCAGATCACGATCACCGGCAATACCGGGGTCACCGCCGCCTTTACACAGGATGAATACACGCTAACTGTCAATACCGAAGGCAATGGCACTGTCACGGTAGACCCGGAGCAAACCACCTATCACTATGGCGATGTAGTGACACTGACCGCCGAAGCTGATCCTGGCTATACCTTCGCCGGCTTCAGCTCCAATGTC
>Ga0153915_10003077_pt1 | contig 15231 bp, 22 predicted proteins | sample Opewatmetagenome_2_FD_107003 | JGI IMG/M metagenome (GOLD analysis project Ga0153915, IMG submission 107003) | Freshwater wetland microbial communities from Ohio, USA - Open water 3 Core 3 Depth 3 metaG | ecosystem: Environmental > Aquatic > Freshwater > Wetlands | place: USA: Ohio, Lake Erie...
CGATCGACGATGCCCGCCTCGAGCGTGATCCGGGCCCGGCCGCGCCGTCGCAGAGTCTCGAGAAAGCGGCGCAGGGCTGAGGCCGCGGGCCAAGCGCACCGGGCCTCGCAGTCGCTGGCGACCGGCCGAAGATACTCGGTGCTGCTGTCCTGGATCACGAGGTGCGCGGCGACCCGCTCGCGGTCGAGCAACAGCCAGAGGGCGCCCCACCCGGCGAGCGTGACCGCGGCGTTCAGGCTCCCCGCAAAGAGCGTCCCCTTGTGATTGCGGTTCGGAGCGAGCGGCAGACGGAGGGACAGACCGTGCTCGTCCGCCGCCCCCACCGTCAGGCCGAGGTGCTGCGTGATCGGAAGCTCGGCGGCAAGAACGCGTTGCAGGGCGTCGAGGCGCCAGGTCATCCGGATGACCTAGAGCGTCTTCCGGACCCGGTCGAATCCGCTGCGGATCTCCTCGGCGAGCCGCCGGGCCGCCTCGCCGACCTCGTCAGCGGTGTGGCCGGCCTCGGCGCCCGCGGCCGACGCCCGGAACTTGAGATCTTCGAGCTTCTGTTCGAGCTTCGCCAGCTCGTCCCTGCCCTCGGCCTTTGCCAGGTGTGCCTTCACTCGCAGCTCGTCGCGCTGGCGCTCGAGATCGGTCACCAGCTGCTGGAACTTCGCCCGCCAATCCGCCATACGACCTCCTGCTCACCGATGTCCGTGATTGTACGCTGTCACCGCCTACTTCCGTCCCCCCCGCCCCCGGATCGCGAGCGCGCTGTCGCGCAGCGCCGTCCCGGTAACCAGGAGGCCCCTCGCCGTCAGGACGTCGAAGGGCGCGCTGATCCCGTCCGTCGACGTGCGTCCGGCCACCACGGCGCCTTCGGCGTTGAAGGTGATCTGGCTCTCCACTTCGTGCAGCCGGGTGGAATCACCCGCCGCGGCCTGCATCCGCCGCAGACCGTGTTCTCGCACGTAGGCGAGGTGGGGTCCGTCATAATAGTACCGGGCGCTCGTCGCGCCGTAATCCCGCATGTCGTTGTTGGCCACGAGGACCCGCAGCTCGCCGCCATCGAACCACGCGGTGAAGGTGGTGGCGGCGTCCCCGGTCCGCCGGCTGCCTTCGACCGAGCGCAGATGATAGAGGCTGGAATCGAGCGCCGTGGTGTACTTCTGCCATGCGGCGAGTTCGGGCGGGGGCACCGGGGCCCGCTTCGCGCCGCAGGCAGCGAGGCCCGCCAGACCGAGCAGAAAGGTGAAAGCCGCGCGCATCGTCGTTCTCCTCCTTGCTATCCGGATTTGTCTCAGGGCGAGGTCGGGCGGCGAGCCTGGCGCCGGAAGTAATTCTCGCCGTCGTTCGGGCGGAAGAAGGACCGGATGGTGCCATCCGCATCGAACGCAATGAAATCGCCGCTTGCCCGGTCGAACCGGGTGACGACGCCGTCGGGTCGGACCAGCTCGAGTACGTCGGCATCCGTGGGACGGTCGCGCAGGACCTGCGCGCGCCGCAGATAGCCATCGATCGTGAGACGCCCGAACTCGTGGCCGTGCTTCAGGAAGTGCTCCATCAGCTGGCGCCGCGAGCGGAAGCCGATGTCGGTCCTGAGCGGCGGCGTCGGCGCTTCCAGCACCGGGACTGACGGTGCTTCCGCCGCCCGGCCCCGGGGCGTCGCCGCCTGCTCTCGGCACCCGCCGAGCGCGGCGAGTGCGAGAAGAACGGTGGCGGTCCACGCTCGCCAGGTCCCGACAGCCGCCAGCGGCATCTACCCTTTCAGCAAGGCGTCGATCCGGTTACCACCGTACTACAGATGCACCGGAGGCAGTACCTCAGGTCGTGGCAGTCGCGCTTCGCGAGGTCCACCCGCCGTCCGACCGCCGGGAGGTCGTCCGGCGCAAAGTCTCGCTGCGTGCCGGCGCGCCCCTCGTCCGCAGCCGGCTCCCCGACTCCCGCTCCCCGGGCGCGGCCGACCGGTCAGCCCGGGGGCCGCTTGAGGCGACCGATGCGCTCAGCCAGCTGCATGGCCAGCATCTGCAGATCGGTGTGCTCGGGATGCAGCGTCGTGCTCACGCCCGAATCGATATCGGCGACGATCGTGCGCAGGCCATCGAGCGCCCGCCGAAGCCGGAAACGCTCGACGAACGGCTTGTAGCTCGAGGAGCGGCTGGCGGACAGAATCGCCCACACATGGGTGCGAAGCGTGTCCACCGCGCCCTTCAAGTCTTCCAGCCCCTCGGGCGGTGTGTGAGCGCGCGCAAGGCGGTCGTCGAGCGACGCGAGCATCGTGCTCAGGGCGGCGATCTGTTCGTTCAGGGGATCCTGGGCCATGGGTCTACCGGGGTCTGAGTGCGGGCGCTCTGGTGCGGCCGGGTGCGGGAAACTTGGCGGGGTCGGCTCGCTGAATCCACTCGCGGGACATACGTCCAAAGCGGCGGTGCCCTACTCTGCTCGCGGAACTCCAGGTGGCTGATTCGCCTCAACCTGTCGCCCGCCGCCGCTGCGGGCGCCTTGATGCGCGTCCTGTGCTGCAAACCGGGGTCGCAGCTGTTCGACAGCCGCGCGAGCAGTTGACATTCGCCGATCTGTATCGTGTCGATACATCAGCCTTGGGATTCAGGCATCGCCGCGATCCGATCACGATCTTCCAAGACATTGTGGAACATGTAGTTACTGCAAAGTACCGTGGGCCGTGATTCCGGTATGCCGATTGCCAATTATCGAGGAATCATGGCGGGGGATGCGAAACCCGCGGCTTTACAGTTCATACCCACAGATGGAGGATCGCAGCATGCGCACCAGCTTTCGCCTCACCCTGTCCGGCCTCGGACTTGCCCTGCTGACTGCAGCCTGCGGGAGCAGCAACGTGCTCGCTCCGCAGTACCAGCCTCAGGTAGCAAATACGCCCAACGTTTCCTTCAGCTTCCAGGCGACGGGGCTCCAGGGCGTCAGCGACGTCGTCGGGTACAGCTGGAGCGTATCCTCGGGCAGCGTCGTCATTCACCCGGCCACCACCACCACGGCCGGGACCATCACCCTGAACATCAAGGACGCCGCGGGGACCGTCATCTACAACGGGCCCGTCCCGGCCAGCGGGGACATCACCCCCCCGACCGGAGCGGCAGGGAACTGGAAGATCGGCGTAACCCTCGTGAACTACACCGGGACCATCAACTTCGCGGTGCAGATGAAGTAGAGGGCCGCCGGTCGGCCGGGGTGCCGCGATTCGATCATCCGCGCTCCTTTGGGTCGGTAGCGCGTAGAGAGAGTACGACGCGGCACACCCGGTCGCGGGTGTGGGACGTCATGGGCAGCCCACTGTGCTCGAAGACCTCGAGCATCTGCGTGTTGTCGGCCTGGACGTCGGCTTCGAATTGCTGCAGCCCGAGATCCCGCCCGATTCGCGCCAGGTGCTCGAGCAGAAGGGAACCGACGCCGTGGCCCTGGAACTGGTCGCCCACGGTGAACGCGACCTCGGCCCGGCGGAATTCCGTTTCGGGTCCCACGGCGATGAACCGTCCTACGCCGATGATCCGTTCGACACCGTCGACGGGCAGGGTCGCGACGAGCGCCACGTGCCGCCGGAAGTCCAGTTCGGTCAGGTACCGCAGCTCAGCCTCGGTGAGCCCGGTCTTGGCCAGGAAGAACCGATGGTAGATGGAGTCCGCCGAGAGCTGACCGAAGCCCTCGCGGAGCTCCTCCTTGTCATCCGGGGCGATCGCGCGGATGGTGAGCGGAGTTCCCTCGCGCAGGGCGCCGGTGGCGCGATAGGCCGAAGGATCCATTCTAGCGCCACGCCGCCAGGATCGTCCCCATGATCATCAGGTACACCAGCTGGTAGCCTGCGTCGAGCAGGAAGGTCGTGATTCGCTTCTCGGAGAACATGTTGGCCGTCAGTCCGATAGTCGCGGCGAAGCCCAGCCAAACGACCGCGCCCAGCCGACTGCCGCCCTCCGGCGTAGTGACCCCGGTCCAGGCGACGAGCAGTGACATCACGAATCCCATCACGAGATAGCAGAGGAAGGAGACGCCGCAGGCACGGCCCGCCGTTGCCCGCATCGCGGCGATCTTCTCGGACGTGAACCCGTGCTCCTCGACCCACATCTTCCCGAACAGGAGCGGGGAGTACCACACCGCACCGACCAGGAATGCCGTGACAGCGGAGACCAGAACAGCCAGATAGTTGACGCTGGTGGCGGGCATGGATGCCTCCGCGTTCAAGGGACCGCCGCCTCCCGGGGCAGCGGTTCGAGGAAGCCGGGGCGAGGAAGACGGAGCCTCGTCCTACGGCTGTGTCACGTGGAGCACCACGCTGTACTTCCGGGCCGAGGCAGGTACGCTGCTGAGCGGCTGCGGATCCAGGCGCACCAGGTGGATCAAGAGCTTCCCCACCGTGACCTCCGAGGGTCCCTCCGTGGTGTTGAGCAGGACGGTGCGCTGGCTGCCGTCGACTCCCTTCACCTCGAGCAGGACCTGGGCGTTCCCCGCCTGTACGCAGGTGACATCGGTCGGGCAGCGCGAATCCCCCGGGACTTCCTTGAACATGATGGTGAACCCGGTGCCGGGAGCGATCATCGAGTTGCCAATGTCGATCACGAGATCCGGGTTCCTGTTGCCGGTGGCGCAGGCGAGGCTGAGCGCGACACCGAGGATGACCGCTGCACGGTTCATGGCTGGCCTCCAGCCGGGACGGCGGTGACGGGCAGCGTGACCCGGGTCCGTTCCCAGTCGAGATGGAGCAGGACGCTGTCGCCCGAGGATTCGGGCGTGATGGTGAACGTTTCGACGAAGGCACCGAGCGGTTCGGCGTCGGCCACGCCCTGGCCGATCTCCTTCGCGCGGACAGTGGAAGAGATGTCATTTCCCCAGTGCAGCGTGGACCTGGAGGCGAACAGGATCCAGCTCTCCGGCCCCGGCCGGCTATAGAGCGAAAAGCGGCCTGGCGGCGGCCGGATCCCCGCAACGAGAATCGGCACTTGCGTGTGGAGCCGGGTTGGTTCGTTGGCTCCGGATTGCCAGAGCCGGCCCCAGGGCACGAGCCCCCGGTAGACCGTGCGGCCCCTCGCCGAAGGGCGGCCGTAACAGAGCTCCACGGCGCCAGCGGCGATCGGGAACCGCGCCGCCGCCAGCGGGCTCGCACGGTGCGCATAGGTGGATGGGCTGCTGTAATCCTCGAGGCAGGGGCCGAGCGCGAGTGTCACCGGCAGCAGTGTCACTCCGGTCGTGGCGATCAACAGCGACCCGGCCACGAGAGGTCCCAGCACTGCGAGCGCCATTCGGACCGGTTTCAGGCTCAGCCCCTCCACTCCTTCGGCCACTCCTGGCGGCCGCGCCAGCTGGCGGTGTAGCTCTGGTCCTGCACGACCATCCTTGCCGCAATCTCGATATCGCAGCCCACGAAAATGTCATCGGGCCCCCTGCGGGCCCAGACCACCTTGGACAGCCGCTGTCCCTTCTGTTCCGCGATCCTGAGCCGCACCGACAGCTCGGCGAAGGTCACGCTGTCCCAGTCGATCGCGAGGCCGGGCAGGGCATCGAGGAGCCGGGCACGGAGGCGGCGACCGGCCACCAGCGGCGGGTGCCAGCGGAGGTTATGACGGCAGCTGCCCCGGCGCAGATCCAGGGTCATGTCACCTGAGCCCAGGGTGGTCAGCCGCCCCGCGTCGAGGAGCAGATCCCATCCCCCGAAGGACTGGCACAGCTCGGCCAGGAGTCCGCCAAGCCGCTCGTCGCTCACCCGGCCCGTCTCAGGCTTTCCACCACAGCCGGACAGCGGCCATCATGACGAACACCGCGAAGCCCCGCTGCAGGACCTTGGGTTCCAGGTGGACGGCCAGCTTCGCACCGAACCAGGCTCCCGCGAAGAGCCCCGCGGCCACCAGCATCGCAGCCGGAGCCCGGAGCATGCCTTGCTTGTAGTACTCCCAGGCGCCCAATGCACCCACGGGGAGGAGCAGGGCGGCGAGCGAGGTCCCGGTGGCGACCTTGACCGGAAAATCCCCCAACCACATCAGCGCAGGCACGATGAGAATTCCGCCGCCGATACCGAACAGGCCGGACAGAACCCCGGCAGCAAGTCCGATGAGCAGGAACACCATGGGCACGAACCTCGGGTGGGAGTCGGGGAACTCAGCCCGCCTGGCGGGCACTGGGGAGCTCGGGGACGGCAAGGGCGCGAATCTGGCCCGACTGGCCCGTTACCAGTCGGCGATGATAGTCGATCTGGCCCAGATGGTAGGTCAGGTGTGCGGCGCAGTGAACCAGAAAGTCGCCGGTGGCGAACCGGACGCCGCCAACCCCGATCGGGTAGTCCCGGGTCAGGTCGGCATCGCTGGTTCCGGCAAGGCCGGAGCGCACAGCTTCCGCCGCCGCGTCCACCTGCGCCAGCAATTCGCGGCGGGACACGTTCCGTCGACGGAATTCCGCCTCGCGATCGCGGACGTATCCGCTGCCGCCGAGCACGGCGCCGAAGAAATGCTGGAGGTTGCCTGCAATGTGGAGCGCCAGGGTGCCGGCGGAATTGCTGATGCCCGGGAAGACCCGCCAGAGGTCGCTCTCGTCGGGGTACGCCCCCAGCTCACGCCGGAGTGCGTCGAGGTCCCGGGCGATGATGCCGGCGATCCAGGTGGTGGTCACGGCGGGCCGGGGATCTAGAACTCTCGCCGCCGCATGTCGTTGAAGAAGGTTCGCCGGCTCTTGTCGTCGTCGATCCGGGCCTTCAGGGTGTCGTCGTACTGCGGGGCCTTGTCTTCCTTCGGCTTCGGCGTCTTGCCTGCGTGCTTGCGGATGAGCTTGGCCAGCTTCGCTTCCTCACGCTTGGACATCGGGTCTCCTGGTGGAGGTGCAAAACTACCCGGTCCTCAAAACTAGCGGGATGGAGGCGGGGGGAAAACGGCGGGTGTCAGTGGTCCACAGGGGAGGAACAGCAAGACTTGTGTGAGTGGCGTTTCGCGCCGGCTGCCTCCGGCAACCGCTGTCGCAATTCGCGGCGCCCGCGAAGGTGACCGCGGCGTTCAACTGGGGCCACCTACTGCTCCAATTCGATATCCTCCAGCTGCCGCGATACCTTGCCCCGACTCAGCCGGAGGAGGAGCGACTCGAATGCCTCCACCCCGATCAGGATGGAGATGGTCACGGCGGTCAGGATCAGCGCGGCTTCGAGGTGACCCAGCCCGATGAGAGAGCCGATCGCCGCGAGCATCCAGATTACGGAAGCCGAGGTGACACCCATGACGAGTCCCTCGCGCGCGAGGATGACCCCGCCGCCGAGGAACCCGATGCCGGTGACGACCTGGCCCAGTACGCGGGTCGGGTCGGATTGCGGTCCGGCGAGGGCGACGCTCGTCGCCACGAAGACCTCGGTACCGAGACAGATCAGGATGCTGGTGCGGATGCCGGCCGGTTTCCCGCGCAACTGGCGCTCCACTCCGATGGTGGCTCCGCAGAGTACCCCGGCTCCCACCCGGAGCCAGAAAGCGGTTGCGTCCGGATTCACCCCATTGAGGTCAGGCGACATGAACGCCTCCCGCGGTGTCGGGACTCAGGCAGAGGGCGCAACTGCGATTGATGGCATGGAAGGCGAGCAGCCTGATCCCGGTTGAAAGAAACCCCGGCCTGACCGGCTCCTCGCGCATGAGATCGGTGCTCAGATACTTCTTGTTGCTGTCGGGGAACAGGGTCACGACCACCGCGCCGGCCCCGAGGGCCTCCTGGGCCATGACCGCCCCGAGGAAATTCGCCCCGGAGGAGATGCCGACCGCGAGACCGAGCTGCCTGGCCAGCTGCTGAGCCATGATGATCGCGTCACCGTCGTCCACCGCGAGGATGCGGTCCAGGGAGTCCAGGTCCACGATCGGCGGGATGAACTCGTCCGAGATGCCCTGAATCCGGTGTTTGCCCACCTTGTGGCCGGTCGACAGGGTCGGTGAATTGGCCGGCTCGACCGGATGCAGCTTCACCGCGGGATGGCGCTGGCGGAGGAAGCGGCCCACGCCCATGACGGTGCCGCCGGTGCCGACGCCCGCGACGAAGGCGTCCGGGCGCAGGCGCTCCGGGGTGAGCTGCGCCCAGATCTCGGGGCCGGTGCTACGGGCGTGGGCCTCGGAATTGTCTTCATTGGAAAACTGGCGGGGCAGGAAGGCCCCCGGCGTTCGTTCGGCGAGCTCTTCCGCCCGCCTGATGCTGCCGAGAAAGCCCCCCTCCTCGGCGCTGACCAGTCGTACTTCGGCGCCGAACGAGCGGATGAGATTGATCCGTTCGCTACTCATCCAGTCCGGCATGAAGATGGCAACCGGGTGTCCCAGAGCGCGGCCGATGGCGGAGAACGAAATGCCGGTGTTGCCGCTCGTCGCTTCGATGATCAGGGCGCCGGGCTCGAGGTGGCGACGCTCATAGGCGCGCCGGAGCACGTGGAGCGCCATCCGGTCCTTGACGCTCCCCGTCATGTTGAGGGTCTCGGCCTTGGCGTAGAGGACCCGAGGCTGGTCGCGGATCGTGTACTCGATGGCGAGCAGCGGAGTGTTGCCGACCAGACTGCGCAGCCCGTCGAACCGGCGGGCGATCGCATCGGGGAGGCGAGCGGACGTCGTGGCTGCCTGGGTCATGGAGTGGCTCCTGCCGAGTGACCCGATCTTCGCTGAAGTCTAGCCGCCCGTCAGGCCGGATGGCCGATCAGAGGGTGAAGAACCCCCGGAACACCGCCTCCGACTCCGGGAATCGTGCCTCCCAGGCCAGCCGCCTCTCGTCCTCGACCCAGCGCTCCCGGAGGACGATCCAGGCGTCGGGCGCTCGGCCACCCTGGGCCAGCACGACCGGCGTCCCGGAGGGCCACTGGTCGGTGGTGTAGGGCTCGGCCAGCAGACGGTGGAGCTCCTCAAGGAGCGGCAGGTGGTACTCAGGCGCAGGCGCTTCGAAGTCCAGGTGGAGGTGGACTGCGTCCCACTCCGACGAGGTGATGTGCGCGGGGCGCCAGCGGCTGGCGGAGAAACTGAACGCGCCGGCGATCCGGTGCGCCAGAGGCTGCATCAGCATGCGGAAGCTGGTCGGGGCGACGAGAGTCGCAGTGGTTGGTAGCGGATGAAGACCAAGCTATGGATATCCGGTAGCCGCCGCCAGACCGGATCAGCGGGTTCCTCTCCGGTGGCGTCTAGCGCCCGAGCGTCCTGCGCCCCTCGGCGAGGGCCTCGTCGTAATGCGCCTCGAGCGCCTGGTTGGTGCCGCGCACGCCGCGCACGACCTGCTCGGTCCAGTCGAGATACTCCAGCCGCCGCTCGAGCGGCCAGGTAGCCGGCGGATGCCGGGTCACATCACGGACGTTGCAGATCTTGTCGCCGAGCTTGATGAGCTTGGCACGATGGGAGGCATGGGGCGCACGCTCGATCTGCAGGCGCTTCCGCTCCTCCTTTCTGAGTCGCTTGTCATCGGTCACTTCGAGCACGAGCTCCGTGATCTCCGGTCCGAAGCGCCCGCTGAGTTCGTCCGGCGTGGTCGCGGTGTCCTCGATCGTGTCATGGAGAATCGCGGCGATCAGCGTCGTCACGTCCGAGACGCCGCCGATGTCCGCCAGGACCCTGGCCACCTCGATCGGATGGTTGATATAGGGCGAGGCCCTCGCGTCCTTGCGGCGCTGGTCACGGTGCTTGTCCGCGGCGAACGCCGCCGCGTCCAGCAGGAGCATCAGGTCGGAAATCTCGGTCTCCTCGGCGATGGTCGGGTGATCAGTCGACCGCCGGTGTGCCCGGAGGTCGCTCTCCCGTTCCATTCACGTTGTCACCCCCCACTGTACCGGGCCGGGCGGGCGGCAGCAAGCTCCGCTGGCACGGACTGCTAGCGCTCGCCGCCGAGCGAGAACGCCGCTTCGACGTCGCGCCGGGAATAGGCGCGAAAGGCGATCAGGGTCTCGGTATGCTGGATGCCCGGGAGCTTGACCATCCGTTCGGTCACCAGGTCGGCCAGCTCCTCGTTGGCGCCGACCCGGCAGACCGCCACCAGATCGTACTTGCCCGCAACCGAAAACACTTCCGCCACTTCCTTCAGGTCGGCCAGCGCCTCGGCCACTGTCTTGATCTGCGTCCGCTCCACATTGAGCAGGATCACGGCCGTCACCATCATGCCTCCTCTGTGCCTGGGTGCGATTCCCGTCAGCCTGCCCGGAGTCGGGGAGGATACGGAGCCGGGCAGGCCCAGGTCTGCCGCGAAACCGGACCGGTATATGAATGGGTGCGCCGTGGGTTCGGCAAGGGCGACCGCCGCCCGGGCTCCTGCCGGCGTGGAAGGCCCGGGCGGGGAAGAACGGCCATCGGCCTCCTGGCCCTCGGGTCAGAACACCCCTTCGAGCACCCGTGCGAGACGCTGCTTCACGCCCGTGACCGCGGGCAGGTAACGCTCCACATCCTGCTCGCTTCGCAACCACTCGACACCCACGGTGGAGAGCAACAGCATGTCTCCCGCGCTGATGAGGCTCGCTTCACCGCTCACGATGCAGGTCGCCTCGCCATCGAGCGCGAAGGATCGCACGTCCTGATTCTGGGAGCCGACCGTCAAGTACAGCGCCTGCCGTTCCCGCTCCGCGGTACTCCGGTGCAGGAGATAATCGCGAAGCGGTGAGAGGTGATCGAGTGTGATGTCGGTTCCGGCAGGCGGCTCGTGCAGGCGCTCCAGGATCCGGCGCGAGAAGAACGCGCGCCATTCGGGCCGGCCCACTGCCTCGCGCATGGCGGCCGCGGTCCCCAGGAACTGGGTCTTCAGGTGGAATTTCGGATGGTAATATGCGGCCGTATCCTGGGGGGCGGCATCGCCGACCGTCTGGAGCAGGCTGTCGGCCTGCTCGAAGAGATTCCACACCCCCTGGTCGAATGGCAGCACTTGGCGCAGGAAGGGGTATTTCCGCAGCCCGTCGCGGACGCCCCGCACCCCGCCCGGCACATTGTGGGTCCCGAGCCCGATTCTGAACAGTCCCACCTGGATCAGGCCGCCGCTCCGCCCCAGGGCCGTCGCCAGTACGCCGCCCGCATGGACGACGCGCAGGAAGAGTTCCCGCTGGAGGGACGATTGGACGAACGCGTCGCCGAAGGGGGCGTTGTCCTGACCCGGGCCGATAATGAGCACCTTGCAGCCGCGCAGTGCGCTGCCGAGCAGCATGCTCGCCCAGTAGCGGCCGACCCACTGCGGATCGTTGGCGATGATCGTGCTGCCGGCGGGCATGAGCGAATACAGCGCCGCCTTCGCGGCGGTAGCATGCTTCGGGGCATACCCTGTTTCGTTGAACACGATCGCCGCCCGGGCAAACCACCCTCCCCGCGCGAGTCCCGCCACCCGCTCGGCGTAGTCCGCCGGCTTCACATCGGGTTGCAGCATCCGGGGGATGTCAGCCGCCCTGAACCCCTGGCTCAGCAGCATCTCGCGCGCGGCGGTCTTCACCTCCACGGCCGCCGGCCCGCGCAGGACGATCGTCCGGTCGAGCCATCCGTACCGGGCATACCATTCGCCGACGCCGAGGCCGGTCAGGTTCGCCACCCCGCTCGACGGGTCCGCCTCCGTCAGATCTGCGAATGCGATCTTCCGGTGATCGCGCATGACGTCGTCCGGCAGCCCGAACGGCAGACCGGGCACGGGGCCGCCGCTGCGAAACGAAGGATCGGGCGGGTTGGTCACGCTCACTCGTACGCTGAAGAGCTGCCTGAGCCAATGGTCTCCCCGCCGTTCGCGTACGGCCCGGAGAGCAGGAGAGGCCTGAACCGCTGCGAGCAGCGTCTGCTGCCGGGCCCGGATGGCGCGCTCGATTTCGCCGTATCGATCTGGCAGGCGGAACCGGTAACCCAGGGGGTCTTGCAGCAAGGCCAGCCAGAGCTTGCTTCGGCTGCGCTTGAAGTAGTACTGGTCGAGAAAGATGAAATACGTGGGAACACTTCGGGTGCTGTCGAACCGGGCCGCGGCTGCGGCCAGTGCATCCAGGTAGGCTTCCACCGCCAATTGTGAGATGGAGTCCGGACGCGTCCGCCCCCGGGAACCGACGAAGTCGTGGATCCACAAGACGTGGTATCGTCTAGCCTCCCGGATCGAACGCCAGAGCGCCTTCTCGAACCGTTCGTCGGTGGCGTACGTCAGGTCGTGGCCCGGCTGGAATTCACTGCCGCTGATCCGCTCCACCAGCCGATCGATCTCGCTCTGTTCGTCGTGCTCCTCGGGCCGCAGCGCAAACTGTAACGGCAGCCAGACCATCCGGTCGTCACCCCACCAGCGCTCGGCACTGTCGGCGGCCTCGCGCATGATCGCGACCAGCGCTTCGTTGATTCCCAGCACTGCGGCACGCCGCTCCTGCGGGATCCGGCCGCTGGTATCCACCCAGGCCGCGAAGGCCGCCGCGCTCCGCCGACCGAGCGCGGAGATGGTGGCCCGGTCGCGCCGACCGCCCAGCTCCCGATCGAACGGAATCAGGAAGTCGTTCAGCAGCACCCGGCGGGCCAGATCAGCGACCGTGTCGACCAGCGTCGTCCCGCTCTCCTGCTCGGGGCCCGCGCCAAGTGCCAGGAGAAAAGCGCGGCGCAGCGCGCTGTGGTAGCCCGCGACCTCCGCAGCCACCGTGTGGCCGCCAGGGAACCGGTCATCCACCTGTTCAAGATGAGCCGCGAGCGCGGAGTCGGCGGCGTAGGAAACGGCTGGGTCGCCGGATGGAATCGGGGGCACAGTGAGCCGATGGACCCAGTACGCGGATTTCCGTAGCTCGGCCACCGCGGCAGGCAGCGCGGAATCAGCGCCGAAGGCCCCGCGGCGATGGTAGGGAGGAGCCGCTGGCGCCGGCTGGTGCGTCGCGCGCGGCCGCGTGCGGCCCGCCCACGGCTGGAACAGCGGCATGACCAGGGACACGGTGAGGGTGTGCTTCACCGGCAGAAAGTCGAAGCGCACCACGCTGCCCGGCACCAGTAGCCCGCCCCGCCGGAACGGCTCGGCAAATGAAAGTGCGAAGGCGGTCCGCTGGTCCAGTGCGGAGTAGTCGATCCCGGCCATCAGGCCGATGGCCGGGATGCCGGCGAGCATGCGGCCGCCACCATCCACCCGATCGCCCAGGGTTCCGACATAGCCCTCGGCGGCCACCCCGAAGAATCCCTGCGTCGCATTGCCGAAGTCGCGGCGCACGCCGACGGCAGCCCGGCCGACCCCCTGAGACCCTTCACCGTGGAAGTCCATTCCGGCCCCAACGGCGACATAGGGTCGGTACGTCGGTGGCAGCCCCATGGAGCGCAATGACTGAGATGCGCCGACCGCGGCTGTGTCCTGGGCGCTCGCCATTGTGTTCCTCGAGGCGAGGATGGCGACGAGAAGCGCGCTACGCCAGCTGATGCCGTACTTGAGGGTCGCCAAGGTTGCCGCCATAGGAGAGGGCCTGTGCTCAAGGCTATCGCCTGCCGGATGAAGCAATTGTGAGCCAGTACTGATGCGGCGGGAGTCAGGTCTTGCGTAGATCAGCGTAATAGCTGTATTATTCAGTTATGAAAGATCCCGCGGCTGGGCCTCTTCCGGCATCAGAATTGTCCATGTTCGCCCTTCTGAACGTTGCCCATGCGCTGGAGGATCGGCTCGAGCGCTCGCTGGGCGAAGTGGGACTGTCTGGAGCCAAGCTGGGAGTGCTCACACACCTGGTCGAGGCGGGCGAACCTCTTCCACTGGGTATCCTGGCCGAGCGGCTCAGCTGTGTCAGGTCCAACATCACCCAATTGGTGGACCGCCTCGAGGCGGACGGCCTAGTTCGGAGGATCGACGACCCCGCCGACCGGCGCGCGGTGAAAGCCGAGATCACGGCGTTGGGAACTGCGCGCCAGTCCGCGGGCGCGGCTCGCCTCGAGGCGGTCCAGGCGGAGTTCTCCGCGGCGCTTTCGGGGGCCAACCGCGCCGCTCTCGGCCGGGCCCTGGCAGCCTTGGGGCCATGATCGGCCTTTTCATTTGTTCCGATTATTCATTGCTGTACGCTCTAGCCATGCATCATGCAGGAATGTTGATCAGAATCTCTTCCGCCCCAGCGAGGGCACTCGGCCTTTCGCCCACCTCACACTGGAGTATTCAACCATGCGTCCCTGGCAGATCGATCCATCACACAGCAGCGTAGAATTCGCGGTCCGGCACTTGATGATTTCGACGGTGAAGGGCCGTTTCGGCGAAGTATCCGGTCAGGTCGTGGCCGAGCAGAATGATCCGGCGAAGATCCAGGTGGATGTGAGGATTCCGGTGGCGAGCATCGACACCCGCGAACCTCAGCGTGACGCGCACCTCCGATCCCCCGATTTCCTTGAGGCGGACCGTTACCCGACCATCACCTTCGTCAGCCGCCGCCTGTCCGGGGACCCGAAGAGCGGCTTCAAGCTCATCGGTGACCTCACGATCCGCGGCGTGACGAAGGCGACCACACTTGACGTGACGAACGAGGGCGTCGGGCTCGATCCGTGGGGAAACGAGCGCGCGGGGTTCAGCGCGACGGCGAAGGTCGACCGGCGGGACTTCGGCCTCACCTGGAACCAGGCGCTGGAAACCGGCGGCATCCTGGTCGGCGACGAGGTGAAGATTTCGCTGAACGTCGAGCTCATGCGGCCGAAGGCTGCGTAGCCGCCTACGGCAGCGTCGCAACACACTCGATTTCCACCCTGCCCCCGAGCGCCAGCCCGTTCGTGGCTAAGGCGCTACGGGCGGGCAGGTGCTTGGAAAAGGAGCTCATGGAGGCGGCGTTCATCGCGGGCCAGTCCTTGATGTCGGCAAGCATCGCCGTGCACTTGACGATACGGTCCATTGAGGAGCCGTTGGCCTCGACCAGCCGGCGGATGTTCTCCTTCGCCTGCCGGGCCGGGAACCGAACTCCGGGCGCACGCCATGAGCAGGACTGCCGCGCCGAGTGGCACGGCTGGAACGCGGCGCATCAACGCTCTCCGCCGAAGGTGTCACACGACTGCGGATCGCCCGAGTCGAAACCCCGCCTGAACCACTCCTGTCGCTGGGCCGAAGGCCGTGGGTGAATCCGTCCGGATCGACGATGCCGGAAGCCATCCGTTGGATGCAGTCGCCGCCCAGGCTGGCCGCGGCCCGCAACCCCTTCTCAATGTCTCCCTTTTCGAGGAGGTCGCGGTGCGCGGTCGAATTCGCCCAGATGCCCCGATAGCAGTCTGCCTGCAGCTCGAGCCGGACCGAGAGCGCGTCGGCCTCCGTCGGACGACGCCACTGCGCGCGATGGACCTCCCCGGTGGTCCCGATCAGCGTCTGGACGTGATGTCCGATTTC
>Ga0153915_10003078_pt1 | contig 15231 bp, 12 predicted proteins | sample Opewatmetagenome_2_FD_107003 | JGI IMG/M metagenome (GOLD analysis project Ga0153915, IMG submission 107003) | Freshwater wetland microbial communities from Ohio, USA - Open water 3 Core 3 Depth 3 metaG | ecosystem: Environmental > Aquatic > Freshwater > Wetlands | place: USA: Ohio, Lake Erie...
AGGAAGCGGGCGACCAGGTCATCCGCAAGACCGTGCGGGCGGAGATCCAGGGGGGCGAGCTGCTGCACGACGCCATCGCGCGCCGCGACTTCACACCGGTCTTCCAGCCGATCTTCGACCTGACCAGTGGAAAGATGATCGGGGTCGAGGCGTTGTCGCGCGGACCGCGGGGGAGCGAGCTGGAGAGCGGGGAGATCCTCTTCCCGCTCGCCGAACGGACGGAAATGCTGCTCCCGCTCGAGCGCATCTGCCGGGAGCAGTCTCTCGCGGCCGCCGGAGCGGCGAAGATGGACTGCAAGATCTTCCTGAACCTTTCTCCGGCCGCCGTTTCCGATCCGGAGTTCCTGGGGCCGCGCTTCCTCGAGCAGGTGGCCGAAAGGGGGCTCTCGCCCGACCGCATCGTGCTCGAGATCACAGAGCAGACGTACGTCGTGTACCAGGAGCTCTTCCGACAGGTCCTGGCCCGTTTCCGCCAGCAGAACTTTCACATCGCCGTGGACGACGTCGGGGCGGGCTACAGCAGCCTCGCCTCGCTCGCCGACATCGAGCCCGACTACCTGAAGTTCGACACCGTCTTCGTCCGGGGGATCGACACGCACCCGACCAAGCAGGACCTCCTGGACGCCCTGCTCTCTTTCGCGCGAAAGATGCACACGCAGGTGATCGCCGAGGGGATCGAGCGCAAAGAGGAGTTGAAGACGCTGCGCGCCCTGAGAGTCCCTTACGGCCAGGGCTTCCTCCTCGCCCGTCCCATGCCGATCGAGGAGATCGCGAAGGTGCGCCCGCTTCCGGTCTGAGGTTTTGGACTCTCGTTCTGGATCTGGATCGAGCGAGAATCGAAGAATCGGCAATCCAGAATCGGCTCGGGAGGTTAGCTCAGCGGTAGAGCGGCTGCTTTACACGCAGTAGGTCAGAGGTTCGATCCCTCTACCTCCCACCACCGTCGCTTCGCGCGCTCCGCGGGATCTGCGCCTGATGGCGCGATCCCGCTCCGGCGCTCCGCTCCCGCGGCGCGAGGCTCCTCCCCTCTGGGAGACTCCTGGCGCCGCGAACACCGGCCGCATTCCGGCAGGCTCCTGGATGTTTGTCGTTGACGATGTGTCGGGCCAGCCCGCCGCGCCCTGTCATCCTGAGCGAAGCGAAGGATCCGCTCGCGTTGCTTGGAGAGTCCGGCAGACGCGTCGCTTCGTGCTTGCGTTCCGCTGCTCCAATAGCACCGGTCACGCCTTCCGTGATCTCGGTGAGGGAAAGGACGGGATGCAGCTCGATGCCGTTGTGGGAGCGGCCCTTCAGGATGTGGCCGATATCGAAGAAACCGGCACCCAGCACCTCCACGATCGTCTAGGCGCGCCTCGGACCCCAAGCCTCCGGGGAAAGATAGGCCATCGTTTCCCTCGGGAACGAAGCGCTCGGTCCCGGCTGACGAGAACTCTTTCAATTCAGAAGGAGTTAGTACGCAGTTCTTGGTCTGGGGGAGACTTCTCAACGGGGTGTCGAGGGTTGCCGCACTCGAAGTCCTTCTTCACGATTCTGATCCGGAGGGGTTCAGAATAAACGGGGTCGTGCCAGAAACCGGCCTCCATGGCCAGGTATCTGACAACGAGTTCGTAATCGCCGGGTGGATTGGCAACGAAATACTGCATCAGCGGACCGGACAGAAGTTGATCGTCGGTCGGTTCAGCCACCCCGTGCGCTCTCGTCTGAGGCAGTGACCTCTTCAAGCAATCATAGAAGGCTCGCAGGACAGCCACTCGGTACTCGCTCTTTCCCGTCAGACCGATAGCCACGGAGATCTGCGGAGCTCCCATGAACACACCGCCACCGCCCGAGTCCAGAGCGACTTCCAGCGGCCGCCTCGATGAATCGCCGATCCGATACAAGAAGAATTCGAGAGTTGGTCGTCTCATGAAGCCCTGATCGGCGCTCCGTGCCGCAACCGAAAGCCCTTGAACTGGATACCATTGTGGCTCGTCGAAGGTGTAGGGAATCTGAAGGCTGACCTCAACCCTGATGAGCTCCAGGCTCGAGAAATCGACGGTTCGCTCGGCCCGCTGCCGCCCATTCTCACCCAACGCTTTAACCGACAGCGTCGGTGCCTGGACGGTGTTCTTGCCCCACGACCCCGTCGCGCGGCCAGCACTCATCCCTTGAGGAGATCCGCTCGAGAGACGCCGGGATAACTGTGCGAGCCCCGCCTCTTTCGTCAGCTGAAGAAAGAGATCGTCGAAAAAAGCGTGAAAGAGGACGTGGTCGTCGATCTCGCCCGTCTGGTCGCCTTCCTTCCATTCATATCGCTTGGTCACCGAGACGATGAGTCGGACGGAACCGGCTCCGTGGATGCCGGCGAAGTCAGTTCGGATCGACCAGAAGTCCGCGTTCGCAATCCCGCCGAGACCGCTTTGGATCAATCCTTCCCCCGAACAGTTCGACGATGGGTAGTGCTCAACGTGAAGGTTGGCGATTCCGGCGACCGGTTGACCGGCGGGAACCCGAATCTTCCCGCCAAACACGGCGTACTCAGCCGGCTTCATCAGCCCGACGCATTGACCAACGGCAAAGGTCTCTCTCCCGGAAGTGGCCGAGGCTCGCAGCTCCAGAGAACCGGACTTCGATGAGCCGCCGGCGTCAAGGGATGACCAAGTCATCATCCCGGGCGCGCTCGGCTGATCTTCGACATGGCGCCATGAAGAGATGTTGTCGTCGAACCCCGGGTTCTTGAGAAGGTTCTGCTCCGATTCGGCGCTTGCGCAGAAAAAGCTGATCGCCAGAAAGGTGGCCGGCGTCAGCCAACGGGTTGGCATTCGCTTGCTCCTTCTCCGAGGGTCACTTTCCGAAGGGCATCAGTGCGGCGAAGCGGTCCAGTTCGAGGAAGAGAACCAGACGGGCTTCGGCGTCCCGCGGCCGGCCGAGCATCACGGCCCGAAAGGCCTGGTCGGCGTCGAATCCCAGCTTGGACGCCTGCGCCGTCATCCATGGGACCGCCATCGGATTCGGCGCCCGCTCCTCGAGGAGCCAGAGGATCTCTTCGCTGAGAAGCCACACGGCCGAGTTCTGCATGGCGGGGAAGAGGTACGGGAAGCGGGCGTACTTGGCGAAGCCGCCGAATCTCCAGGTATTGAGCTTGCGAAAGTCCTCGTCGCGCGGCATCGACGGTTCCCTTCCGGAGAGGCCGTAGCAAAGGGTGTCGGCGAGCGCCTGAACGAAGCGGGCGTTGACCTCGCCGGTTTCCCGGAAAACCGCGCAGGCGCTCGTGAAGCAGCACCAGCCGAGGAAGTCCGCGAGAACCCAATCGATGAGTTTCCGGACGCCCGGGTCTGCCAGCTTGTAGACGAGAGGCTTGGGAATGAGCGGACCCTCGGGGCCTCCGTAGAAACGGATCAACCCGCGGTACTCCTCCCGCAGGCTCGCGCTCGACCCCGAGAACCGCCGCTCGAGAGAGTCCGCGCCCCTGGCAGCCGACTCCGCATTCAGATGGCTTTCCGCTTGAGCGGGCGTCATTGCGGCGAGCCATCGTACCATCCGGCGAGCGCGGTTCCCGCCGCGGCGCGCGGAGGTCGTGGAGCTATCCGCTGTCCTCCGGGACGACGAGGACGGGACGGTTGGAGCTGTCCAGGATCTGGAGGGTCACGTCGTCGCGGCCGGTAACGGTGCGGGCGCGCGGGCCGTGGACACCGACGACGACGAGGTCGTAGTCGCCGTGCCGCGCCTCCATCAGGATGCCCTCCAGGGCCGACGGCGCCTGCCGGACGCGGGCTTCGGCCTCCACATCGAAGGCCGAAAGCGTGGCGATGCCCTGGTCGAGGTGGGCGCGGATCCACCGTGGCGGGGCGGAGGAGTCGCGGGAGATGTGGAGCAGTGTCACGCGCGCGCCAAGGCGCCCGGCGAGCCAGCCGCCCACGCGCACGTCGCTCTTTCCCGGCTCGCCCACGGCGGTGCAGATCAGAACCCGCCGGAACTCTTCGCGCGCCGGATTGAACAGGAGAGGCGTCGAGGCTTCCCGGATGAAGCGCCGCACCGGAGTGTTCCGTATCGCCTGTCCCCCCGTCGCGCCGACCACGATCAGGTCGTAGAAGTTCTCCGCCTGCTCTTCGCGCAGCTGCTCGGTTGGATGACCGGCGCGCACGCGGATCTCGGAGACCACGCTCTCGAATTCCCCTTTCAAGCGTTCTCGCAGCGATTCCGCCGGTTCGGGGCCCTCGGCGACTCCGAGCACGACGATCGAGGCGCCGAGAGCGGCGGCGACAGGGCGCGCCGGCTCGACGGGCGGCCGAACGCCGGTCAGCGGGTCGGCGACGAGAAGGCTCGGACTTGGCTGCTGGAGGATGCTCCAGCCCTTCAATGTGACCCAGGCCTCCTCCGGAATCTGCTGGCTGGCGGGCAGGGCGGCCTCGATCAAGAGACCTTCCTCGCCGTAGGGAAGGGATGGCGAGACCTGCCTCGTCCGGGGAAGGCGCGGCACACGGAGGCGAACCCGGCGAAGCGCGCCCGCGAAGCTCGACTCGACGACGCGGCCCCGCCCGAGCGCGGGCTGGTCCGGAACGGCCTGTTCGGAGAGCTCGACCTGCTCCGGGCGGATCAGCACCCGCACCGGCTCTCCCTCCCTGTGCGGCATGTTCGGGGGGATTTCCAGGGCGAGAGGGCCGATCTCCGCGCGCCCTTCGCGGGACCGTCCGACGAGCACCGTGCCCGCTCCCAGGAACGTCGCGGCAAAGAGAGAGCCCGGCTTCGAGTAGAGCTCCTCGGGGCGGCCGACCTCGATCAACCGGCCGCGCTCGACGACGCCGATCCGGTCGGCGATCTCGAAGGCCTCCTCCTGGTCGTGCGTGACGAGGACCGTCGTCACCCCGAGCCTCTTCTGGATCTCGCGGAAGCTGCGGCGCAGCTGCGTGCGGATCTTGACGTCCAGGGCGCCGAAGGGCTCGTCCAAGAGCAGCACCTTCGGCTCGTAGGCCAGGGCGCGGGCGAGCGCGACACGCTGCTGCTGGCCGCCGGAGAGCTCCTTGGCGTAGCGGTCCCCCAGGCCCCCGAGGCCGACTAGATCGAGCAACTCCTCGCTCTTCTTGCGCCGCTCGCGCCGCGACACGCCACGGATCCTCAGGCCGAAGGCGATGTTCTCGGCCGCCGTCATGTGCTGGAAGATCGAGTAGTTCTGGAAGACGAAGCCCACGCCGCGGTCCTGCGGAGCGAGGTCCGTGACGTCCTGACCCATGAGCTGGATGGTCCCGCCGTCGCAGGATGCCAGGCCCGAGATCATCCGGAGGATCGTGCTCTTCCCGCTGCCCGAGGCGCCCAGAAGGACGAAGAGCTCGCCGTCGGCGATCTCCAGCCGCACGTTTTCGACCACCGCGCGGCCGGCGAAGCGCTTGGACAATCCCTCGAGAACGATCGACATCGGCCTACCCGGCTTCCTGCCGCTCCGCCCGGGACGCGAAGCGGAAGAGGAAGAAGAAGATCGTGAAAGAAAGAAGCGCCAGAACGGCGGCGATCGCGTTGGCGTGCGCGATGTCCCCGGCCTCGAACTGGGCAAAGATGTAGAGGGGCGCGGTCTGGGTCTTCAACCTCAGGTTGCCGGAGACCATCACGGTCGCTCCGAACTCCCCGAGCGAGTGGGCGAAGGTCAGCAGGGCCCCGGTGATCAGGCCGCCGCGCAGGGCGGGAAGCAGGACCAGCCGGAAAGTCGTCCACCGGCTCGCCCCGATCGTGTACGCCGCTTCTTCGTAGGTCGTTTCGAGCTCGTCCAAGACCGGCTTGACGGCCCCGAGCATGTACGGGAACGTCACGAAGAGGTGGGCGAGGAGGACGCCCAGGGGGCGGAACATCGGCTGCAGGCCGAGCGGGACGAGCATCTTCCCGAGCAGCCCGATCGGGCCCCAGAGCAGCAGGAGCGAGGTCCCGACGACGACCGTCGGGATCGCCACCGGAAGGTTCACGACGACCCCGAGCGCCCGGTCCCCCCAGAAGCGATGCTTGGCGAGGACGTACGCGGCGAAGGTCCCGAGCACCGCGTTGACCAGCGTCGTCCCGAACGCGATGAGCAGGGAAAACCGCAATGCGAACTGCGCCTCGGGAGAGCGGACGGCGTCCCAGAAGGCGAGCGGCCCCCCTTTCAACGCGAAGACGAAGACCGCGGCGAGCGGCATGAGCAGGAGCGGCAGGAGCACGAGAAGGAGCACGCTCACCGGAAAGAGACTCGAGCCTCGGCCGCTGTGGCCGCCACGGCTCTTCCTGCGGGCGTTCACTTCTTCATCTCCGCCAGGACCTGTCCCTTCCAGACCGCTTCCACAATTTCGTCCCTGGCGCGTTCCCATCCGCCGAAGTCGGCGATCCGGAAGGGGTCCCGGATCGAGCCGAAGCCCGGGTTGGCCTCGTTGAAGGGCTCTTTCACGCTGCGGAAACCATACTCGACGAAGATCCGCTGGGCCTCATCGCCGAAGAGGAACGCGGCGAAGGCGTCCACCAGATCCGCATCCCGGCGCGAGATGTTCCGGTCGATGCGGACGAGCGTGTGCTCGGAGAGGATCGTCGAGCGCGGGTAGACGACGTCCGCCGTGAGCTTCCCGCGGGCCCGGTCGTAGAGCGCCTCCTGCTCGTAAGTGATGAGCGCGTCGCCGAAGCCGTTCTCAAACTGGGTCCGCGCGGCGCGGGCCGAGGCGGCCTGCGCGACGACGTTTTTCCAGACGCCCAGCAGCAGATCGTGCCCGGCCCGGCGCGGGTCGGCGGCGCCGCTCCGGGCCCCGGCGCCGTACTCCGCGACGATCGCCCAGTTCGCCCCCCCCGAGGTGAACGGATCCGGGTGCACGATGCGCACGCCCGGCCGTGTCAGATCTCCGAAGTCCCGGATCCCCCGGGGATTTCCGGGGCGGACCAGGATCACGAACGGAGTACGGTTGACGACTCCTTCGAACGGAAAACGGCGCCAGCTCCGCGCGGGGACGACGCCGGCCTGGGCGAGCTTGTCCGCGTCGAGCTCGAGGGAGAGCAGAGCCAGGTGCGCCGGGACTCCCAGGATGATCTGGTTCGTGACGGTTCCGGAGCCCGAAAAGGAACTGACGATCTCGACCCTCTCTCCCGTTCGGTCGGCCCACCGCTTCTGAAACGCCGGGAACACCCCGTGGTTGATGACCTCGCCGAGGATGCTGAAGCCATAGAAGACGATCGTGCGGGGAGGGCGGGCCAGCCGGGCCATCGGCGTCCACGGCCAGAGGGCGTAGGCGAATAGAAGCAGGCCGGCCACGGCGAAGACGGCGGCGCGCACGCGGCGCTTGACCACCCGGCGCAGGATCAGCATTTGTCTGTCTCACTTCATCGCAAGAACCCTGCCCGAGGCAAACGAACGGCGTCCTGGAAGAGCCGGCCGCCGGCCTCGTTGGCGCATCGGGGGCATCTCGCGTATGATGCGCGGTCCCCTGCGGGGTCGTAGTTCAGTTGGTTAGAACGTCGGCCTGTCACGCCGAAGGTCGCGGGTTCGAGTCCCGTCGGCCCCGCCAACGTTTTCAGTTAGTTAGGTGGGTTTCGATTCCGGAAGAAGGGGGGCGCGGCTCTCCGCGCCTGCAAACCATCGGCTCCGAGACCTTCCAGCGCTGCGAAAGTTCACGAGAGAGATCACGGCGAAAGCCTCTCGGTCGGGGAACAATCTACGGGAAGCCAACCGGCTGGTAGCGGGTGTGCCATTCCCTTACCCAAGGCTCCGCATCGTTCCTCCGCAGCTCCAGGTGGATGCTTCGGAGTCTCGAGCGAGGAAGTGAAACTCCTTCCACTCATCGGCAGCCGATTCCCGGGAAAAGCCGTGAACCTCCGTGCCCTGATTCGTCGCTTCTTCACCCGCATTGAACTCCGGAGGGAGCTTTCCGGCCGCAGGTGCCTTGCCGATCCCGAACGTGATCTGCACCCTCAGCCACATTGCGGCCGGAAATCAGAGTTCCTATCCCCCGACAAACGGGTAGCGCTGCCGGAGGGCGCGGATCGGCGGCCAGGCGAGGTAGCGGGGGAGGAAGCGCCAGTAGGGGGGCGCCGCGCCGCAGGCAAGGAGGAAACCCTCGCGGACCTTTTCCCAGGCCGACAGGGAGCCCTCACCGGCGTGGACGACGTTCGGCCGGCGGGCGATCGTCTGGTTGATCCGGGCGAGCATCCAGCTCTCGCGCACGTCGGGCGAGGAATAGAAGACGGGCTGCGACAGGTCCTCGTCGGCGGCGAGCCGACCCGCGGCCTCCTCGGCACGGGCCAGGGCGGTCCCCGGGTGGACGCGGACGCCGGTGAAGATGATGGTCAGGCAGCGGTCCCAGTCGAGGCCGCGCTCGACGAACTCGAGCGTTTCCTCCACGGTCTCCTCGGTCTCGCCGGGACCACCGAGCAGGAAGAACCAGGCGCAGGCCAAGCGCGAGCGCCGAATCTGCTCCGCGGTCCGCTCGACCGCGTCCCGTCCGAACCCCTTGCGGAAGCTGTCGAGCATCCGCTCGGAGGCCGACTCCGGGGTAATCATCACCGAGTTGAAGCCGGCGGACTCCATCTCGCCGAAGAGTTCCGCCGAAGCCCCGAGCGGATTGACGCCCGTCGCGGTGAGCGTGACCCCGAGCTTGCGCCGCCGGAGCTCCCGGCAAAGCGCCAGCGCCGGTTCCGCGGGCACGTTGAAGGTCGCGTCGACCAGCTCGAAGGTGCGCGGCCGGGCCGTCCGAGCGACGCGCTCGATCTCGTCGACGACCTCGTCGGTGGGGCGCAGGCGGTGCTGACGCCCCTCGAGGCCGGGATAGGAGCAGTAGATGCAGCCGAGCGCGCAGCCCCGCTTGGACTGGATCGGCCAGGTGAATCCCATGCGGCCGTAGGGGCGCCAGTCGATCCAGCGCTCGAGGCCCGAGGGGCCGAAGCGCGCCAGGCGGCGCGGCGGGGTCGCGGCCGGGCGCCCCTCCCTGTTGCGTGCGGCAACACCCGGGATGCCGCGCGGATCCCGCCCCTCGTCGAGCGCGGCGAGCAGGGCCGGGAAGGCCTCTTCTCCCTCGCCGAGGACCGCGAAGTCCGCCGGCAGGACGTCGAGGCTCTTCTCGGCCAGCAGCGACACCGCCGGTCCACCAATCACCACTCGCGCGCCACCGCGCCGGGCGACCGCGATGAGCGGATCGTTGGTGTGCAGGTAGCTCTCCGGCCGCTGGCGCACCACGTTGTCGATATTACGGACCGAGAAGCCGACCACGCCCGGGCGCTGTTCGCGGATGACCCGATCGAGCGCCGCCGCAGGCCGACGGCGGCGCGAGAGGTCGAGGAAGCTCACCTCGTGGCCCGCGTCGAGCGCCGCCGAGGCCACGTAGGCGAGCCCCACCGGCGGCGCCAGCAGCATCTCGCGCGACGGGTTGTGGTAGACGAGAACGGTGCGCATAGCTCAGCCTAACCCCCACAGCTCGCGCGGATCGGGGTCCGTGACAAGGAAGTTGCGGACCAGCTCAATTAGCCTACAACCATCGGAGAAACAAGTGCGCAACCCACTCCCTGATCCTGTCTGCCACAGGCCTTTCCTTCCACTGCTTCCATTGAATCGGATTGGATTCCGCAAGATCTTTGGCGAACACCTCCTCCATTTCAACGGCGAACTCCCGGCCCAGAATGACGGCATTCACCTCGTCATTGCTCAAGAAGCTCAAGTAGTCCATGTTCGTCGAGCCGACCGTCGACCAGACACCGTCAATGACCGCCGTCTTTGCATGCATCAGGGCGTCGCGGCGCTCATAGACCTTCACTCCCGCCTTCAACAGCCTTGAATAGTTATACCGTTGCGCATCCAACGCCACCGAAGCATCGGTGATCGAGGGAAGAATGATCTTTACGTCGACGCCGCGCCGAGCGGCGTCCGTGAAGGCGTTGAGTATCTGGTCGTCGGGGACAAAATAAGCGTTCGTAAGATGAACCGAATGCGCCGCGAAAGTCACGGCGGCGATATACGCGACGAAGGTAATCCGGTTGGTCTCTCCAGGCGTGCTGCCGAGCGCTCGCACCAGAACGTTGCCTTCTTCCCTCAGTGCAGGAAAATACTCCAGCTCCGGGAGGCTCGGGCCCTTTTGCTTCTGCCAGGTGTCAAGAAAGAGCTTCTGGAACTCGGCCACCGCAGGGCCTTCGATCTGGACGTCCGTGTCACGCCAGGCGACAGGTGCATCTGTGTGTCGTTTCGATCCGGAAGGGCTGCTCGAGTACACCTGGCTGATATTGATACCGCCGACGATGGCGACTCGACCGTCGACAACCAGAATCTTGCGGTGATCCCGATGAAGCAGGCCCCACTTGCCGCGGGCCTTCAGGGGATTTGTCTGGTTGAATTCGACAACCGCGGCTCCCCCGTCGCGCATCCGTTGGAAAAATGCGGCGGTCGTCGTGAGACTGCCCAGGCTGTCATAAATGACGTTGACTTGAACACCCTCGGCCCGCTTCTTCATCAACAGATCGAAGAATTGGCGCCCCGCCTCATCGTCGTCGAAGATGTAGCTTTCAAGGTTGACAGAGATTCGGGCACTCTGAATTGCCGTGAACATCGCGGAATATGTCGCGGGACCATCGATGAGCAGCGTGACTCTGTTTCCCTTGCTCACCGGAGTACCGCTGATCGATTCGATAACGGCGGTAAAGCGCTGGAGGATGTCCGTCGGGTCGACGGACCGCGCAAGGCGGTCCATGATTGCCTTGCTTGTTGTGGAAGATAACAGGCCTTTGGCGGAGACGATTCGACGCGGCGCCTGGTCGGCGGGGGCCTTTCTGATCGTTTCAGAAACGTTCGGCAAGGTCGCACATCCCACTCCGATATTTAAGACGGACACCACCAGGCTGATCAAACAGGAGCGCTTGAGAGTCGTCATGTCTTCATTTCTTGCGAGCCTCCGGTCGTCGGCCGGCTTGGACCGCCGTCTCGGTTCCCGCCGCGGGTTGAAGCTCTCGGAGGAGGAGGAGGACAAGAACGAACACGTCGATCACCTGTAGCCGCATTACCTGCGCGATCATTTCCGGTCTTCGTAGACCCCGACGATGACAATCTCGTACGGGAGATTCCGGGTGAGAAGCTCGGGCTGGTCACCAGATCTCGCGGCTCGAGACGCGATTTCCGCCAGGTTTATTCGCGGCAGACCGAAGACGTGAAGGCGGCTTCCGGCCGGGACGGACCGCACGATCTTCTCGGGCGGGGAGCCTTTGACGAAAACCATTCTGACTTTGGGCGCCAGCAGATCGCCTTTCAGGTCGAGAACCGCCGCGGTGACGAATCTGCCATCGCGCACGACCTGATGCCTCTCCTTTCCTACCTCCAGGAGAAATTCCGCGTCAATGAACTGTTTCTTGCGCGTCACGACCGTCGTCGTCGCTGCTCCCGGCAAGATGCGACAAGGAATCTTCTCAAGGCTGCGAAAAATGACATCGGCCCTGCCTGGGCGGTACCCTTCGACCGGGCGGAGGGATTCGAGCAGGCCGATCTCGGCCACCCGGGTAACGGGATGGATTTCGAAAACGTGATCGGGATTCGTCTCCGCTGTCGACTTGAAGTCCTCTCCCTGAATCTCCGCGGCGCTGCCTACGTGCTCGCTCCAGATCCGCCAGGCGCCCGCGATCTTCAGCGGCTGGTCGCTGCCTTCGGCGCGGCGGACCCGGTCGACGGCTTCGGTCTCGCTCGCGGCGTTCTGGATTTCCGCGACCACCGGGAGGCCGATCCTCGGCGCTCTCCCGGCCAGATGAAAGTCTCCGTCAAAAACTGCGGGGTGCGGTTTTGCATCCGCCTTGCCCACCGTCAAAGCGACGTCGATCGTGACGCGATTCTTGTAAGCTTCCACGAACGTCTTCTTGAGGGTGAACGTGATCTCCTCGGTCGAACCCGCGGCTCGAATCCGGATCAGATCCTGTTTTGCTTCTCGGACGATCACGGCGCAGCCGGCGAGGGGAACGACAAGAAAGACGTATTTGAGCACAGGACGAGGGGGCATCTCTCGTTATTCTAGCCGGGCCGCGGCGATCCGAGGCAAAAGCAATCAGGCCGCCTCAACCAGTTTATCGTTAGAGAGTTCGCGCGCGAAGCTCACGGCTCCGCGGCGAGCGCGGCGGAACGGAGCGAGAACGCTGAAGTGATGAGGTCGACCCCTCCTGCCGCGAAGGTCAACCCTCGCTCTCACCGCACAGCAAGCTCAGGCTGCGCTGGGAGTTCTCATCCAAGAAGGCAAACTCAGGGTGGACGAGATTCGGAAGGCTCTCCAGCGCCGCGACCGCTTGATCCGAGCGCTGCGGACTTCGCTCGCTGCTCTTGAGCAGGAGGTTGGCAGACTCGGTCGGCAGTTCAAGGACAGTCCGTTTCCGATGGTCGGCCGAAGGACGGGAGCAACCAAGCGAAGAGCCACCAGAAAAAAGCCAAGGATTTCGGCCGCGACCCGGAAGATTTACCAGCAGCAGGGCCGGTACATGGCCGCGGTCCGTCAGCTGCCCAAAGCCGATCGAGCGAAGTTCAAGGCGATCCGGGAGAAGTCGGGAGTACGTGCGGCGATCGCGGCGGCGAAGCGGATGGCCAAGTAGTCGCGCCTTCGCTGGCGAGCCAGGGATTATCGGCGGGGACCGAGGGCTAAGCTTGTGGTGATGGAACCTTTGCTCCCTTGATGAGAAGCCAGAAGATCATCGGGAACTCTCCGAGGACGAGCGGCATCGTGACACGGGAGACAACGGGGCTGTACGGAGGCAGGACGATGGATGTAACACCGCTCGCCACGTTGCCGACGCCAGCAACCACCAGCAGGATGCCCAGGGCTCGCGGGAAGAAGCCCGATCTGATGACGAGGATGCCGAACGGAAAAAGCCAGAGACCCCAGAATACCGTGTCTACATTGTTTCCCTCGCTGTTCAAGCTGAGAAAGCCAAGCGCGAGCGCGTCGAGCTGGGCTTTGGTGAACACCGACCAGTACCGGGCGCCACTGAGCAGGATCAGGGGTGCAATCTTATTGAACAGGTTGGCGAGCCCGATGGCGACGCCGACCGAGACCAGTAGCACCATAAGCATGGCGTGCCACTTGCGGACTTCCTTTAGCAGGTTGTACAGACTCACAACCAGAAAGACAAAGAGGAGGAGGGCGACAAAGTCAGTCAGAATGCCAATGCGGTAAGTGAACTCGGCAGCGGCGATGTTGCGGGCCGTGGCTGTGGCGTCCCCAGGAACAAGGAAGCCGGAAAAGCCATACAAGTCGATGAGCCCCACTATCATAAACAGGAAGTACAATGCTCCGGTTCGCTTCGCCGCCGCTTTAATTGAATTCATGTTCAGACTCCAAGCGCTCGCTCCCCGAGCCGCGTGTCCCTCGCCCGGTACACCTCGCCCATGCGGCCCGCGCCGAGTGGGGCGATGATCTCGTAGGGGCCGAGACGGGAGCCGGTCGCTAGGCTCAACGGAGGCCCTCCACCACTTCCAGACTCGTGAGGATGCGCTCGTAGCTGTAGGCGTAGCTTTGCGCATCGGGGGTCATCACGATGCTGTCGATCTGCACCAGGCCCGAGCGATCCGCGGGCGCGATTGTCTTCCAGAGATCACGCCGGCCCGTCGCGATGTCGATGCGGAAGACCTGGCTCGGCGCCTCTTGAGATCGGAAAACGTAGAGCGATCCGCCGTCGGCGCTCCAGAGGATGGGGCTCTCTCCGACTTCGGCACCCGGGAGCGGCCGCTGCGCCCCGCCATCGACCGGATAGATCGCGATCTTCGAATCCGGTCCCTGAGCGGCGACGAAGCGGCCGTCGGGCGAGATCGACGAAGATTCGGTCGGCATTCCTTCCGGAGAAACCGCCCGCGGCTCGGCGCGGTCGAGATTCTGGACATAGAGGCGCGAGGCACCGGCGCCCGCCCGCCCCAGGTAGAGGACTCGCTTTCCGTCGGGGAAGAACCGGCCCCAGCCACCCCCGGTCACCCCCTTGTGCTCGAGCGACCTCGGCTGCCCAGGCCCCGTCGGCAGCAGTTCGTGCGCCTCCGACGGTCGGACGGGTGCGGACAAGACCCAGCGTCCGTCAGGAGAAATGGCAAACCCAACGCCTTCGCCGAGCCGAACCGCGGCCGAACCATCCGTGGCGCGGAGGTAGACCGCACCGTTGGCGCCCCCGCCTTCCATGGGCTCATCGAAGACCACGAATCGTCCGTCGTTCGAGATGTCATAGACGAGAGAAAAGTCCATCCATGAAAGGTCGCGCTCGGCACTCTCCCCGGCAGGCAGCGCAACGAGACTCGAGGTCCAGACGTACTCGTTGAGCAACACCCGTCCGTCTTTGGAGATGTCGTGGAGGAAAAGACCGCCAGCCTCCCGGCGAACGGTCCGCTCGCGGCCGGACAGCGTCACGGCATAGAGAGCGAATTTCTCTCCGATCCGGTAACCGCCAAACCAGATTTCCCGGCCATCGGGTCGCCATACGGCCCCCGCCCAACCCCAGCCCTTCGAGAGGGTCGTCACTTTGCCGGACAGGTCGACCGTCAGAATCGTCCCCGCGTTGTCCGTAATCGCGATCCGATCGCCTTGGGGGGAAAACCGCATGGTCCCGATCTGCGAAGGGGACTCGTAGAGAACTTTTCCGATGGGGAATTCGAGGCGGTCTCTTCCGCCGACCCTGTGCACGACCGCGAGCTCGCGCCCATCGGGCGACCAGTCGGCCAGCGAAACGTTCTCGAGAAGCTCGCGGGGCGCACCACCCTCGAGGGGAACGCGCGCGAGGGTTCCCGTGGGGGTCCAGACCGCTTGACGTCCGAGAAGGATCGCGAGCTCCCCAGTGGAGGAGACGGCGAGGATTCGCGCGTCCGGCAGCTGCAAGTCGCGGGATTCGACACCGCCGGGCCGCGTCGCGAAGATGCGTGCCGGATGTCCTTCCCAGGCCGCGCTGTAGACGACCGTCTGGCCGTCGGGAGCGAGCCTCGCGGAGTAGACGGTGCCCCGCCGGAACGTGAGGCGCCTGTAGGAGGGAGCAGGGGGCTTCTGTCGGATGGCCAGCAGGGCCCAGCCGGCGACGAGCGCGACGACGAGGATCGCCGCGGCGACGAGCGGCGTGCGCCATCGCTGCGAACGCGCCGCGGGAGCCGCTGCCGCGAGCGCGGCCCCCGACGCCGTGGACAGCGTTTCGAGGTCGTACGCGAGGTCCCTCGCGGACTGGAAGCGCCGTTCGGGACTCTTCTCGAGGCAGTGACGCACGAGCCGCTCCAGCCCGGGCGAGATGCTCCGGTTAGTGACCGAAAGATCCGGCGGATCCTCCTTCAGGATGGCG
>Ga0153915_10003079_pt1 | contig 15229 bp, 13 predicted proteins | sample Opewatmetagenome_2_FD_107003 | JGI IMG/M metagenome (GOLD analysis project Ga0153915, IMG submission 107003) | Freshwater wetland microbial communities from Ohio, USA - Open water 3 Core 3 Depth 3 metaG | ecosystem: Environmental > Aquatic > Freshwater > Wetlands | place: USA: Ohio, Lake Erie...
CCCATGAATCGGCCCTGGAGGTCGGTGAACATGCACAGGACGGTGTCGATCTCGCCGGCGTTCGCCAGCTCCTCGAGCGTCTTCGCGTCGATCTTGCCCTGCACCATGGCGCCTCCTCCTTCAGCGAGAGACGAGCGAGCGCGGCGGTTCGGAGACCCCGCCGCGCTCGCTCCGACAATCCTGACGCTAGATCACTTCGAGTTCCCGTTCGATGGCCGCGAGCTCCTCGGGCGTTCCCATCACCTTCGGGCCCTTGAACCACTTGTGGGCCGACGTGAGCCAGTAGATCCCCGCGAAGCCGATCACGATGAGGACCGCGACGGGTGCGTAGTTGAACGCGTCGATCTTCTTGAGCCCGAGACCTCCGGGGCTGAGCTGGGGCAGCATCAGCATGATGCAGATGAACACCGTCCAGGCGACCGCGATCGTGCCCACCGGCTTGCTCCACTTCCCCAGGTTCCACGGTCCGGGCCGGAACGCGTCGCCGGCTCTCAGCCGCAGGAACGTGGGGGTCACGTACGCGATGTAGAGACCGATGACCGCGATCGACGTCACCGCGAAGTACGCGACGATGCTGCCCAGCCAGTAGGCGGGCGCTACGAGGATCCATGCCCCGACGGCGGCGAACCAGATCGAGTTGGTGGGCGTCCGGGTTCGCTTGTTGATCTTGTGCCAGAACCGATGTCCGGGGATCGCGCCGTCACGCGCGAACGCGTAGATCATCCGCGAGTTCGCGGTGACCGAGGCCATCCCGCAGAAGAACTCGGCCCCAATCACGATGAGCAGCAGGAATATGGCCCAGCTCTTGCCGACGGCGTCGAAGAAGATCTGCGCGGGAGCCGCCACGTTCCCGGTCGCGAGCTGGAAGCTCAGGGCACTATCGAACCCCTTGGCACCCTGCACCGCGTGCCACACACCGAGCAGCAGGATGTAGCCGAAGATCACGGAGATCACGACCGAACGGTAGATGCCCTTCGGTCCCGAGATGTCGGCCTGATGCGTTTCCTCGGTCATGTGCGCCGAGGCGTCGTACCCGGTCATCGTGTACTGAGACATCAGCATGCCGATCAGGAAGATGTACAGCATCGATCCCATGAACCCGCTGCTGAACCCGGTTCCGTTGATGAAGCCGGCTATCTGCCCGGCCCCCCTGGCCGTCTTGCTGAAGGAGAAGATCGTCGCGAAGCTCGTGTGCTTGTCGGGCACAACGAACAGGAGCACGACGATGATCAGCACGCCGGCGACGTGCCACCAGACGCTGATGTCGTTGAACAGCGCGACGAGCCTAATGCCGAACGTGTTCATCAGCCCGTGGATCGCGAGCACGGCCGTGTACGTCAGCACGAGGATGAGCCTCGTGACCTCGACGTCGAACGCGATGTGCATGAACGCCGAGATCATCGCCGCGAGCCCGAAGTCGATCCCCGCCGTGACGGCGACCTGTCCGAGCAGGTTGAACCAGCCCGTGAACCACGCCCACGCGGGTCCGTTCTTAGGGGCCACCTTGGCCGCCCAGTAGTACAGGCCGCCGGCCGTCGGGTAGCTCGAGCAGATCTCCGCCATCGCCAGAGATACGAACGTCACGAGGATCCCTACGAGCGGCCAACCGTACGCTGACGACGCCGGCCCGCCGACGAGCATCCCGAACCCGAACAGGGTGAGGCACCCCGCCAGGATCGAGATGATCGTGAAGGAGACGGCGAAGTTGGAGAACGCCCCCATCCCTCGCCTGAGCTCCTGCGCGTAGCCGAGCTCGTGGAGCTTCTCGACGTCGGTCTTACCCGTGCCGCCGGCAGACGCGGGCATGCCGGTCTGGTCCATGCTCTCCCCCTTCCCCCAAGGAGCCATACGAACGTCGCGGTAATTAGGAACCGACCGACCTCGCGTGTCAAGCCAGACCTGTTGTGTTCGGATCCGATTGTCTCGTCCGGCCAGGGCTCCTACTCCGGGGTCACGTAGGCCGCCGTGATCCCACCGTCGACGATCAGCGAAGCTCCCGTCATGAAGGAGGAGTCGTCGGAGGCGAGGAACAGCGCCGCCTTCGCCAGCTCCTCGGCCCGGCCGAGCCGTCCCATCGGGATGTGGACGAACCGACGCTGGCGCCTGGCCTGGTCCGAGAGCAGCTCCGTGAGGAGCGGCGTGTCGATCGGTCCGGGACAGAGCGCGTTGCACCGGATCCCCTTGCGGGCGAACTCGACCGCGATCTCGCGCGTCATCGACAGCACCGCGCCCTTCGAAGCCGTGTACGCGGTCTGGGACGTGGCCGCGCCCATCCACGCGACGAACGACGCGACGTTGATGATTGACCCTCCACCCGACGCGATCATCGCCGGAACACCGTACCGGCACCCGAAGGCCACGCCCTTGACGTTGATCGCAAGCGTGAGGTCCCAGATCGATTCGTCCGTGTCCGTGACGGATCCGTCGTCGCCCAGCATCACGCCCGCGTTGTTGTACAGGACCGAAAGGGCACCGAAACGATCCAGGGCGAATCGCACCATTGCGTCGGCGTCCGCGGCCTTCGAGACGTCGGCGTGGACGTACGCGGCCTCGCCGCCGGTCGCTCCGATCTCGGACGCGACGGCCTCACCGGCTTCATCGGCCACGTCCGTGAGAACGACCTTCGCGCCCTCGCTCGCGAAGAGCTTCGACGCGACCTTGCCCATTCCGCTCGCGCCGCCCGTGATCAGCGCGACCTTTCCGTCGAGTCTTCCCATCTCGGCTGCCCTCCTTCGTGGGCCCTCCGGCCGGGGCGCCCCGGCCTACCCGTTCCTCGCTTCCCAGACCTCGTCGTTGAGGAGCGTCGGGGGACGGCGCCCCTCGAGCGCGGCGAGCACGTTCTCCACGGCGAGCATCCCCATGGCGTTGCGCGTGTCGACGGTCGCGCTTCCCAGGTGGGGGATGACGACCACGTTATCGAGCTCGAGCAGCCCCTCGTGCACCTCGGGCTCGTGCTCGAACACGTCGAGGCCGGCGGCGAAGATCTCCCCAGCGCGCAGCGCCTCCACGAGCGCAGCCTCGTCGACCACCGGCCCGCGCGAGGTGTTCACCAGGACCGCCGTCCGCTTCATGCGCCGCAACTCCTCCGCCCCGAACAGATGCCGGGTCTCGGGCGTGAGGTTCGTGTGGATCGAGACGAAGTCGGCCTCGCCGATGAGCTCGTCGAGCGAACGGCGTTCGGCGTGGAGCGGCTCGGTGACCTCTTTGGGGAGTTCGACTGCGTCGGCGTAGATCACCCTCATCCCGAACCCGAGCGCGCGCCGGGCCACTGCCTGGCCGATGCGGCCGAAGCCGACGATGCCGATCGTCTTGTGGTGGACGTCCTGCCCGAGCATCATGAGCGGCCCCCAGGTCCAGGGCGTCCGGGCCCGGAGCAGGCGCTCGCCCTCGCCCAGCCTGCGCGCGGCAGCCATCAGGAGCGCCCAGGCGGTGTCGGCGGTCGTCTCCGTGAGGACGTCCGGGGTGTTGGCCGCGAGCACGCCCGCCGCGGTGCACGCGGCAAGGTCGATGTTGTCGAACCCCACCGCGTGGTTGGCCACGATCCGAAGCTGCGGGCCGGCCGCCGAAAGGAGCTCGGCGTCCACCCTCTCCGTGAGCATCGTGACGATGGCATCCGCGCCGGCCACGATGCGGAGCAGCTCGTCCCGGGGGATGCCGAACTCGTTCTGGTGGATCGTGACGTCGCACCGTTCCCGCAGGACGCGGGTGGGTTCCTCCATGATCGGGCGCGTGACCAGGACCCGGGGCCGTCCGCTCATTGGGCGAGCTCCGGGAGCGTGGCCCTGAACGCGTCGAGCGCGCAATGGTTGTTGTCGAGGGAGTTCGCGTAGGAGAAGCGCAGATAGCCCTCGCCGTGGCGGCCGAAGGCGGTACCGGACAGGGCCGCCACACCGGCCACATCCAGCAGGTGCGCGGCCACCTCCCGCGAAAGTCGTCCGAGGCCCGTGATGTTCGGGAACACGTAGAAGGCGCCGTCGGGAAGCACGCACGAGACCCCGTCGAGGGCGTTCAGACCGGTGACGATCGCGTCGCGCCGACTGCGGAACTCGTCGACCATCCGCTCGGTTGACTCCATGGGCCCGGCGAGCGCCGCGATCGCGGCGTGCTGGCTGAAAGCCGAGGTGCACGACACGGAGTTGATGACCACGCGCGTGACGGGCTCGACGAGGGCCGGTGGGAAGACCCCGAAGCCCAGGCGCCAGCCGGTCATGGCCCACGTCTTGGACCAACCGTCGAGCAGGATGGTGCGATCGGCCATCCCATCGAAGTCGAGGACGCTCGTGTGCTCCCCCTGGTAGCGGATCGCCCAGTAGACCTCGTCCGACAGGACCATGAGGTCGTGCCGGGTGGCGATCCTCGCGACCGCCTCCGTCTCGTCGCGCGTCATCGCGCTCCCGCACGGGTTGTGAGGCGAATTCAGGACGAGGAGCTTCGTCCGCTCGGTGACCAGAGCGTCGAGCTCCTCCGGATCCAGCCGGAAGGCGTTGGCCTCGCGGAGGGGGACCGGCACGGGCGTCGCGCCCGCGAAGGCGGCGATCGACTCGTACATCGGGAACCCGGGGTCGGGGTAGAGGACCTCGTCGCCCTCCTCGCACAGCGCGAGGATCGTGAAGAACATGATCGGCTTCGCGCCCGGAGTCACGATCACCCGGTCGGGCGACGTCCTCAGCCGGCCGTGGCGTTCCAGGAACGCGGCGACGGCCTCGCGGAGCGGCGGGATGCCCGGAGCAGGGACGTAGTGCGTCTCGCCCCGGTCCAGGGCCTGTTTGGCCGCCTCCCGGATGTGTTCCGGCGTGACGAAGTCCGGCTCGCCGAGCTCCAGGTGGACGATCTCCCGCCCCTGGGCCTCGAGCGCACGCGCTCGGGCCAGCACCTCGAATGCGGACTCGGTCCCGAGCCGGTCCATTCGCGCCGCGAGCTTCATCCCGGCGCACGCTAGGGAGCCCCGGCTGGGCGAGTCAAGTCGGCGCGGAACAACTGATGGAGGCCCGTGTGTGCGCCGGACACACAAACCGGAAGGAGGCGGGGGCCCCGGCGCGGCGCGAACCCGCCGCAACCGCCGCGGGCCTATCATCGTGGCCGACCGATCCCGGGGAGGACGAGCATGAGCGCCGAGCTGCTGGTGTTGGGAGGGGAACGCGTCCCCGCCGCCGAGGGCAAGACCTTCGAAGTGATCGAGCCGGGGACGGGCGCCTCGATGGCCGAGGTGGTCCAGGCCGGCGCCGAGGACGCGAGGCGCGCGGTGGACATCGCCCACCACGCCTTCGAGCAGGGGGCCTGGCGCCGGACGAACGCCACGGAACGGGGCCGGGTGCTGCTTCGCGCCTCCGCGATGCTGCGCGAGCGCATCGACGAGTTCGCCGTCGTCGAGGCCCGAAACGGCGGCAAGCCCATCAACGCCGCGCGGGGCGAGATGAACCTGGTGGCGAACGTTCTGGAGTACTGGGGCGGCGCCGCGAACAAGATCTTCGGCGAGTCGATCCCGGTGCAGGACCCGGGCATCGACGTGACGCTGCGGGAGCCGGTCGGCGTCTGCGCGCTCATCACCCCGTGGAACTTCCCCCTCGTGATCTCCACGTGGAAGATCGCGCCGGCGCTCGCGTGCGGGAACGCGATCGTCGTGAAGCCGGCGAGCTATACGCCGCTCTCGGTCCTCAAGCTCGCCGACCTGCTCATCGAGGCCGGACTGCCGCCGGCGACCATCTCGGTGTTGCCGGGCCCGGGCGGCGCCGTCGGCAACGCCCTGGTCACCGACCGGCGCGTGTCGAAGGTGGGTTTCACCGGCTCTACCTCGGTCGGCGCCGGAATCATGAAGCTCTGCGCCGACAACATCACGCGGATCTCGCTGGAGCTCGGTGGCAAGTCGGCCAACGTGGTCTTCGCCGACGCGGATCTCGAACGGGCCGTCGAGAAGTCGGTGTGGGCGGTCTTCGACAACACCGGGCAGGACTGCTGCTCGAGGTCGCGGATCTTCGTGGAACGGCCGATCTACGACGAGTTCCTCGAGCGCATGACCAAGCGGACCGCGGAGCTCGCGGTGGGCGATCCGCTGGACGAGTCGACCGATCTCGGCCCGCTGATCTCGGCGAGCCAGCGCCAGACCTCGCTCGACTACATCGAGCTCGGTGTCCGGGAGGGCGCGCGCCTGGTGACCGGAGGGAATGTCCCCGAGGACCGCGGCGCGGGCTTCTACCTTCGCCCGGCGATCCTGGCCGAGGTCGACAACTCCTGGCGCGTCGCGCAGGAGGAGATCTTCGGTCCGGTCGCGTGCCTCACGCCGTTCGATACCGAGGACGAGGCCGTCCGCCTTGCGAACGACACGATCTACGGACTGTCCGGTTCGGTCTGGACCCGTGACCTCGGCCGGGCAATCCGCGTTGCGAAGGGCATTCGCACCGGCGTCATCTCGGTGAACTCGGCCCACAGCGTGCACACGGAGGCGCCGTTCGGCGGCTTCAAGCAGAGCGGGATCGGCCGCGAGATGGGCATGCACGCCGCGAACCTCTACACCGAGGTGAAGAACGTGTTCTTCTCGGAGGAGTAGGCGGAAGGCCGGGGGAGTGGGTGTGGGGAGCTGGCGGCGTGCGCTGAGGGCGGATCCGCTCCCGTGGCTGATGGAGCAGGAGACGCCGGCCGTCCGGCACATGACGCTTCGGCGGCTGCTGGACGAGACGGAGGATTCACCGAAGGTCCGGCGCGCCCGGTCTGCGGCGATGCGGAGCGATCCCATCGCTGCGATCCTTGCGGCGCAGCACCCCGACGGCTGGTGGGTGAAGCCGGGTCACGGGTACTCGCCGAAGTATCGGGCCACGACGTGGTCGGTCATCTTCCTCGATCAGCTCGGCGCCGACGGCTCCGATCCGAGGGTCAGGAAGGCCTGTTCGTACGTCCTGGAACACGTCCAGTCCTCCAGCGGCGGCTTCGTCGCGTCCGGGAGGATGGACGAGGGCCCGCCGTCGCCGGCCACCGCCATCCACTGCCTGAACGGCAACCTCCTACGGGCGCTGATCGGCTTCGGTCTGCTCGACGACGACCGCGTGCAGCGGGCGGTGCGCTGGCAGGCCCGGTCGATCACCGGCGAAGGCTTCGACGCCTACTACCGCTCCGGGACGAGCGGCCCTTCGTTCGCATGCGTTGCCAACGAGCATCTGTCGTGCGCGTGGGGCGCGGTCAAGGCGATGCTCTCGCTCGCGCGCATCCCGCCGAGGCGCCGCGCGGGGGACGTGCGGCGCGCGATCGCGGCCGGGGCCGAATTCCTGCTCTCGAGAGATCCGGCGATCGCCGACTACCCGATGGGCTGGGGAAACGCCCGGCCGAGCCGAAGCTGGTTCAAGTTCGGGTTCCCTTCCGGATACGTCGCCGATGCCCTCCAGAATCTCGAAGCGCTCTGCGAGCTCGGGTACGCGCGGGATCCGCGCCTCTCCGGCGCGGTCGAGCTCGTCCTTTCGAAGCAGGACGCAAGCGGTCGTTGGAGGAACGAGTACGCCTACAACGGCAAGACGTGGCTCGACTTCGAAAAGCAGGGCGCGCAGAGCAAGTGGGTCACGTTGCGAGCCTGCGCCGTGCTCAAGGCCGCCCTGCCCTGAGCTGCCGCCGCGCATGCGAGGGGCCCTCCCGAAGGAGGGCCCCCCTTGCGTCGCTTCGATCAGCGCGCTAGTCGACGACGTGCGTACCACAGCTCGGGCAGAAACGTGCTTCGGGAACGAGCGCATGTCCGCAGCTCGCGCAGAAGTGAGGCTGGGCGTCCTCCCCGGCCGAGCCGTTCCCCGACGCGGCCGAGCCGGCGGGCGCGGTCAGGCCACCCGAAGCCGCCGGCGCGGGCGCCGCCGCAAGAGCGGCTGGCGTCACGGCCGGAGCGGGCATCTGGGGCGCCGGCACCGACTCGAAGGCTGCCGGGCGTGGCGCCTCCTGCGGCGGAAGCGAGACGGCAGACACCGGTGGCATGGCCGTGACAGCTGCCGGGAAGACCGAAGGCTTCCGGCGCCGAGTGACGAGAACCACGACGAGGATCAGGACGACCGCGCCTGCGATCGCTCCGATTGCCCACATGGGGAACCCGCCGCCCGAGCCACCGCCGCCCTCCGGTGAGGCCGCGGCGAGCGGCACGTCCTCCGCGCTGCCCGCCTTCGCCTGTGCGTCCGCGAGGTACTGCGTCGCGAGCGGGTGACCCGGGTACAGGCCGAGAACCTTCTGGAGCTCCGGCACGGCCGCCGTGAAGTGATTGCCCCAGAACAGCCCCATGGCGTCCGTGAAAGCCTGGTCCACCGTTCCGTTCGCGGGCGTGATGCCGGCGTCGGAGAGCGCGGCCCGGATGTCGTCGATCGTCCGAAGGTACTTGGCGCCGGACTCGCCGGAGGACTGGATCAGGGCGAACGAGATCAGGCCGACCACGCGGCCGGAGTCGTCCACGACGGGCCCTCCGCTCATCCCGGGCTCGATGTTCGCGTCGACCTCGATGAGGTTGCTCGTGCCCTGCGGCCGGATGTTGCTGACGCGGCCGAACACCTTGTTGGGCTGTGTGACCCCCGTCTGGAGGGCGTCCCGCGAGGAGCCGGGGAACCCGAGGGCAACGACCTCGTCGCCGGTCGCCAGGTTGCCGGCGGACTCGGCAAGCTGCGCCGTCGGCATGTTCGTGCCGTTCATCTGCAGGACGGCCACGTCGGTGTTCGCGAAGCCTGTCGACGTGAGAACGCGCGCCGGCGCTCCCTTCGGGAGCTGGCTCTGGGCGATGTCCAGCGCGGAGTAGACGGTCAGGAGCGGCGTGATCGTGAAGTCGCACGCCACGGCCTTGTAGCACTGCTGCAGGAGGAGGTTCTGGTAGCGGACCGGCAGCGTGTACTGCTCGAAGGGGCTGCTGTTCTGGCTCGGGTAGCTGTAGCCGAAGCCTTCAAGCACCAGCTTGTTCGCGGCGTAGTTGCGGATGCTCTTCTCCTCGGGCTCGACGACGTGGCTCGCCGTGACCACGGCGCCGGTCGGCGTGACCACGAAGCCGCTCCCGGTCGCGTAGTCGAACGCGTAGGTCTTGTCCAGGTGGCCGAGGCCCGAGACGCTGTTCGGGTTCGAGTAGATGAGCCGAACGTGGACCTTGACCGAGGTGTCGATGAACACGACGGCCGGGCTCGCCAGCGTGACCGCCCGCTCGACGCTCGACGGCCCCGACGGGGCGGTGCTTTGGGCCCCGGCCAAGCCGGGGAGGAGCAGCATCGTCGCAAGGGCGATCGGAAGAATCAGTGCCTTCCGGCACGCGGTGCCTACCATGAGGACCCCTCCCTCTGAGGAGCACGCGGGGCCGCCTCGACGGAGTCCAGCCCCGGCCGCTCCTCGACTCGGCGTTGTTCGTTGATACATTTCGGCTTGTTGATGGACCTACCTGAGGGGTTTTTGAACCGACCTCCGCGAAAGCCGGGGCAGAAGTCCAGCGCGACGCTGACCCTCGACGCCTACCTTCGGCTCCGCGCCGAGCTCGACGAGCTCCGGTCCGGGGGCCGGTCTCGCATGGGGGAGCGGCTGCGGGTGGCCCGCGAGCACGGCGACATTCGGGAGAACGCCGAGTACGACGCCGCCAAGAACGAGCAGGCGTTGATGGAGTCGAGGATCCGGAAGCTCGAGCGGATGCTCCGGGACCCGGACATCATCGAGGCGCCGGTGGCCTCCGACGTCGTCGCGCCCGGGATGCTCGTCACGCTCAGGCCCCTCGACGAGGACGATCCCGAAGATGAGACCTACCTCCTCGCGGTGTCCGCCGAGGAGCGAGTGCCGGGCGTTCGCACGATCACGACGACGTCCCCGCTCGGCAGGGCGGTGCTGGGTGCGAGCATCGAGCAGGAGATCCTCTACGAGGCGCCCGGTGGCAACTTCCGGTACGTCGTGGTCGGGTTCGAGTCCCGATAGGGGCGGGCGGGTCGCCGAGCCGCGTCCCCGGCGATAGCCTGCGGGCCATGAGCGAGCGATCCGACGGCCGAAGCGAACGCCCCTCGCCGCGGGTCCGCGACGTCCCTGCGCCGCGCGAGTCGAGCGGTGTCGCCGGTCCGCTGATGCGCAAGGTGTTCACGTGGCCTTATCGGATCGTGGTCGCCGGTCTGGTCCGGGTGGGCGTCCGGCCGTGGCAGCTCACCCTCGCGTCGCTTGCGACCAACGTGGTCGTCGGCTGGCTGCTGGTCGCCGGCCGGCGTCTCCTTCCCGCTGCTCTCCTCGTCCTCGCCGGGGCCCTCGACATCTTCGACGGGGCCGTGGCGAGGCTCCGGGGCGAGGCACGAAGATCCGGTGCGTTCCTGGACTCGGTCTTCGACCGCATCTCGGACGGGGTCCTGTTCGCGTGCCTCTTCTGGTCGGAGGCCGGACAGGACCACCGGCTCACGGCGGGGCTCGCGCTCGCCACGCTCGCGATCGCGCTCTTCGTGAGCCAGATCCGGGCGGAGGCGGAGGCGGAAGGGGTTTCCCTCAGCGAGGGGTTCTTCCAGCGGCTCGAACGGTACCTGGCGGTCATGATCGGCCTCGCGATCCCCGGAGGGCTCCTGCCCGCGCTCGTGGTCCTCGTGGTCCTCGGGGGCCTGACGGTCGTGCAGCGCGGCTGGTCGGCGATCGGCAAGGTCGGCGAGGCGAGAGGAGGCTGAGCGTGGAGGACCGTTTCGTGCGCGTGGGGTCGATCGCGGAGGTCCCCGACGGGGAGCTTCGGGCCTACGAGCTTCAGGCCGGCCGCGTGGCGATCGCCCACATCGAGAACCAACTCTTCGCCTTCGGCGACGAATGCACTCACGAGGGCTGCTCGCTGGCAGAGGGCGAGCTCGACGAGGCGGCGGACACCGTTGTGTGCCCGTGTCACGGGAGCGCGTTCGACCTTCGAAGCGGGGAGCCGGTCGAGGGACCGGCGGAGGATCCCCTGCCCGTGTACCGGGTCCGCGTCGAGCAGGATTGGATCGAGGTCGGTCCGGAGATCGGAGGCGAGACATGAAGCTCGGCATGGTGGGCCTTGGCCGGATGGGCGGCAACATGGCGCTTCGGCTGATCCGTGGCGGGCACGAAGTCGTGGCCTTCGACCCCAGCCCGGAGGCCGTCGGGCGAACCAGGGCGGCCGGGGCGGCCGGGGCGGCCTCGCTCGCCGGCCTCGTGGCCGAGCTCGATGCCCCGCGTGTCGTGTGGCTCATGGTGCCGGCGGGCGACGTCACCGAGCAAACGGTTGGGGAGCTCGGCGGCCTCCTGTCCAAGGGGGACGTCCTGGTCGACGGCGGGAACTCCTTCTACAAGGACTCCATGCGCCGCGCCGAGCAGCTCGCCGCCGAAGGGATCCGGTTCCTCGACTGCGGGACGAGCGGCGGCGTCTGGGGGCTGGAGAACGGCTACTGCCTGATGGTCGGCGGCGACGTGGACGCGGTGAAGACGGTCGAGCCGGCCTTCCTCACGCTCGCGCCCGAGCGCGGGTACGCACATGTTGGCCGCTCCGGTGCCGGTCACTTCACCAAGATGGTTCACAACGGGATCGAATACGGGATGCTGGCCGCCTACGGCGAGGGCTTCGAGATCCTGGAGAAGTCGGAGTTCGATCTCGACCTTCTTCAGGTTGCATCGATCTGGCGGTACGGGAGCGTCGTTCGGTCTTGGTTGCTCGAGCTCCTGCACGACGCGCTCGAGAAGGACCCGATGCTCGACCGTATCAAGGGGTTCGTGGAGGACTCGGGCGAAGGTCGCTGGACCGTGCAGGCGGCGATCGACGAGGCCGTGCCGACGCCGGTGATCGCGCTCTCGCTCTTCTCGCGCTTCGCGTCCCGGCAGGACGAGTCCTTCTCGGCGAAGGTGATCGCCGCGCTGCGAAACGAGTTCGGCGGCCACGCCGTGAAGACCGAGGGCGGTACGTGATGTCGCGCGAGCTGCCGTCCCAGGCCGTCGTGATCTTCGGTGCTTCGGGGGACCTCACGAAGCGCAAGCTTCTCCCCGCCTTCTTCCATCTATTCCATGAGGGCCTGCTGCCCAAGGGGTTCGCGATCGTGGGGTACAGCCGGACGAAGATGTCGGACGAGCAGTTCCGCGAGGACGCGCGCGGCGCCGTCGCCGAGTTCGGTCGCGACGTGCCCGACGCCGAGGCGTGGGACGCGTTCGCGCGGGTCCTGTCCTACGTGCCCGGGGAGTTCGCGGATCCCGGCGCGATGAACCACCTCACCGGCCATCTCGAGTCCATCGATGCACGCCTCGGGACCGGCGGCGGCCGGTTCTTCTACGCGGCCACGCCGCCCGCCGCGTACCCGGACATCGTTCGCCGAATCGGCGAGGCGGGCCTGCACCCGAACGCGAAGATCGTGTTCGAGAAGCCGTTCGGTCGCGACCTCGCGACCGCGCGCGAGCTCGACGAGATCATCCACGAGGTCTTCGAGGAGTCGCAGGTCTTCCGGATCGACCACTACCTCGGCAAGGAGACGGTCCAGAACATCCTTGCCTTTCGCTTCGCGAACGGGATGTTCGAGCCGATCTGGAACCGGCGCTACCTCGACCACGTGCAGATCGCGGTTGCCGAGGACATCGGGATCGAGGATCGCGGCGCCTTCTACGAGCAGACGGGGGCGATCCGGGACATGGTGAGCACGCACCTGTTCCAGGTGATGACGTTCCTGGCGATGGAGCCGCCCGTGTCGTTCGAGCCCGACCGCCTGCGCGACGAGACCGTCAAGGTGCTGCGCTCGGCGACGGTGTGCGACCCGGCGCGTGTGGTTCGCGGCCAGTACCGCGGCTACCGCACGGAGCCCGGCGTCTCCGCCAACTCCACCGTCGAGACCTTCGCCGCGATCCAGGTCGAGATCGACAACTGGCGGTGGGCGGGTGTCCCGTTCTTCCTGCGGACCGGGAAGAAGCTCGCGCGGAAGGTGAGCGAGATCACGCTGAAGTTCCGCAAGGTCCCGTTCAACGTGTTCCGCGGCACCGAGATCGACCTTCCCAAGCGCGATCACCTCACGATCCGCATCCAGCCGAACGAGGGCATCACGCTCGCGTTCAACGCCAAGAAGCCGGGACCCGGCCTCGATCTCGGCCGCGTGACCATGGACTTCGACTACGGGCGGGAGTTCGGGACGCAGATCGCCGACGCGTACGAGCTGCTGTTGCTCGAGGCGCTGGAGGGCGACCACACCCTGTTCCTGCGCCAGGACGGAGTCGAACGAGCCTGGGAGATCCTCCAGCCGGTGTTGGAGCAGCCGGCGCCGGTCCACGAGTACGACCCGGGAAGCTGGGGGCCGGCGGAGGCCGCCGCCCTCCTCGCCCCCAGGCGGTGGCACCTGACCGACGCCGGCGCGCCCGGCTGAACCCCGTTCATCGGGTGGCGCCCCGGCGGGCGACCCGGTAGGCTTCGCGGTCCGAACTTCCCCATCGAGGAGGCACCGATGACCGAGCGGACGCGGTTCGATCTGGCCCCGGATCAGATCCCAAGCGCGTGGTTCAACATCATGCCGGACATGGCGGGAGCGGGCATGCAGCCGCTTCCCCCGCTGCACCCGGGCACGAAGGAGCCGGTGACCCCGGACCTGCTCGCGCCGCTCTTCCCCGAGGCGCTGATCATGCAGGAGGTCTCCACCGAGCAGTGGATCGACGTCCCGGGCCCGGTCCTGGACATCTACCGGCTGTGGCGCCCGACGCCGCTGCATCGCGCGATGCGTTTGGAGCAGGCGCTCAAGACACCGGCACGGATCTACTTCAAGTACGAGGGCGCCTCGCCGGCCGGTTCCCACAAGCCGAACACCGCGGTGGCCCAGGCCTACTACAACAAGCAGGCCGGTGTCCGGCGGATCGCCACGGAGACCGGCGCCGGCCAGTGGGGCTCGTCCCTCGCGATGGCTTGCTCGTTCTTCGACCTCGAGTGCCTGGTCTTCATGGTGAAGGCCTCCTTCGAGCAGAAGCCGTACCGGCGCATCTTCATGGAGACCTTCGGCGCCGAGGTGCGGCCCTCTCCCTCGCCGACGACCGAGGCCGGCAAGGGCATCCTCAGAGAACACCCCGACTCGACCGGCTCGCTCGGCATCGCGATCAGCGAGGCCATCGAGGTCGCAGCCACGAACGCGGACACGAACTACTCCATCGGTTCGTGCCTGGGCCACGTGCTCCTGCACCAGACGGTGATCGGGTTGGAGGCGCAGAAGCAGATGGAGATGGCCGGCGACCGGCCCGACGTCGTGGTGGGCTGCGTCGGGGGCGGCTCGAACTACGGCGGGCTCTCGTACCCGTTCATGGCGGGCAAGCTCCGGGGGGAGACACCCGACATGCGGTTCCTCGCGACCGAGCCGGCGGCCTGCCCGACCCTGACGAAGGGGAGGTTCGCGTACGACTTCGGCGACACGGCGCAGATGACGCCGCTCCTTCCGATGTACACGCTCGGCCACGACTTCGTGCCGGCGCCGGTGCACGCGGGCGGCCTGCGCTACCACGGGGACGCGCCGTCGCTGTCGCTGCTGGTCCGCGACGGGTACATGGAGGCGGCCGCCTACACGCAGAACGAGGTGTTCGAAGCCGCCGTCATGTTCGCCAAGGCTCAGGGCATCATTCCCGCGCCCGAGGCGGCGCACGCGATCCGCGGCGCGATCAACGAGGCCATCGCGGCGCGCGAGGCCGGGCAGGAGCGCGTCATCCTCCTCGGCCTGTCGGGCCACGGCCACTTCGACATGCAGGCCTACGACGACTACCTGAACGGCAGGCTGCCTGAGATCGAGTTCGATCCCGCCGACGAGGAGGCTGCGCTCGCGCACCTTCCCGAGGTGCCGATCGGCTGAGGCGCTCGGGCCGCCTCTTTGACCTCACCCCTCGCGCGCGTCGTGCCCCGCGCGAACCGGCGCCCGGTCGGGGGCGAGGGCGCCGACCCACACGCCTGCGAGCACGAGCGGCGAGCCGAGGGCCAGCGCCATCGTGAGCGGCTCGTGGATGAGCGCCCACGCCAGCGCGATCGCCACGACCGGGACCAGCACGAACTGGTAGGAGGTTGCGGACACCGTCCAGCGATCGAGGACGAACACGAACAGGACGAACAGAACCGGCGTCCCGATCAGGCCCATGAACAGCAGCGCCGCCCACGTCGAGGCATGCGCGGGCGCCGACAAACGCTCGTGCGCGACGAGCGAGAGGGCGAACAGGATCGGCAGGCCCACCAGCATCGCCGCGGCGTTCATTGCGACCGGGTCGGTCTGGGGCGCGCGCTTGAGGACGATCCCGCTCTCCGCCGCACACGCCGCCGATCCGAGGATCGCGAGGATCGAGGCGA
>Ga0153915_10003080_pt1 | contig 15226 bp, 15 predicted proteins | sample Opewatmetagenome_2_FD_107003 | JGI IMG/M metagenome (GOLD analysis project Ga0153915, IMG submission 107003) | Freshwater wetland microbial communities from Ohio, USA - Open water 3 Core 3 Depth 3 metaG | ecosystem: Environmental > Aquatic > Freshwater > Wetlands | place: USA: Ohio, Lake Erie...
CCTGATGAGAACCATAATGCTTTTGAATCTGACAGGCCCATTTGGCCAAAGTTATTATATCCTTATCTGCTAAAGAAAACTTCAATTGGTCAGAATCTTTAACTTTGACTTCTTTTAATCCTCCTTTTGGGGCATATACATATTTTTTGTTTTTTCTGCCCAGGTTCTTTACAATTATTGAGTCAAAGCCTTTTTCCAAGCAGGGCTTATGAACATAAAACTCATCAGGCGTGATTTTTCCCTTAACTATCATTTCTCCTATGCCCCAGATGGAATTGATTAAAACAACATTTTCAAAACCGGTTTCCGTATCCAAGGTAAACATTACTCCGGAAGAACCAACGTCTGACCTGACCATTTTTTGTACGCCTACAGACAAGGCAATTTTTAAATGGTCAAAGCCTTTTTCTTCTCTATAAGCGATAGACCTATCTGTAAACAAAGAGGCAATGCATTTTTTGCATGCCCGCAGCAATTCTTCTTCGCCCCGTATATTCAAAAAAGTTTCCATCTGACCGGCAAAAGAAGCTGTGGCTAAATCTTCGGCAGTGGCAGAAGAACGAACCGCCACATCACTATTGGCCTCTTTGTATCTACGAGACAGTTTTTTATACGACTTAATAATCTTCTTTTCTAAATCTTTAGGAAAAGATGAATTCAATATCAAGTCCCTTACTGCTTTGCCTGTTTTTTGCAAATTTTTAATGTTTTTGGCGTCAAGACCAAAAAAAAGCTCTTTAATTTTTTTATCTATTTTGTTAGCTTTCAAAAAATACCAAAATGCTTTGGAGGTTAAGCAAAAACCGTTGGGAAGACTAACCCCTTGCTTAGTTAAATATTTGTGCATCTCACCCAAAGAGGCGTTTTTTCCTCCAACTAAAGGACCGTCCTCTTTATTTATTTCTCTATACCATAATATATGCCTTAATTTCTTCAACATATTATTATATTATAACTTATCCACAAAAAACATAAAAGTATAATTTTCCCCAGTTATATTTATTGACATAGTTTATAGAAAAAATATAATAGAATTGTTGTTTTCAAAATTTGTTCTTTAACAACTTTTAAGGAAAGGGAATTGGAATGGAAATCACAAACTTGTCAGAAAACATTATTCTAGTAGAAATATCCAGAGAGCCGGCAACAGTAAAGGAGCTTGAAACATTGGCCAAAACAGCTTTTGAGAAAAACATCATAATCAGCTTTTCTAATGTTGATATTGTAAAAGCTGAAACCCTCTCAGAACTGCTTAAATTAAAGAATCTCTTAGAAAGCCGTAACAAAAGACTTATTCTCTGCGATATGGGGCCAGCAACCGAAAGTATTTTTAAAGTGACTGGACTTAATGTGGTTTTTGAATTCGCTGATGATATAAGGGTGCTTATGACAACCCTTAGTTAATAAAAAAGCCGCCCCGATGTCCATCGGGACGGCTTCTTTTATAATTTCAGTTTGCGAAAATCAAATAATTCAGGGTGCTGAGATTCTTTCCATTTTTTATCCGGTTTGGGATTATATGGTTTAAATCCTAGTTTTTGATAAAATCTTTTAGCCCTGAAGTTATTTTGAAAAGTGTCTAGGACAATAACCTTATAATTTTGTTCTTTAGCAAAGTCCTTTATTTTTTCAAAAATTAAAGGAGCCACTCCTTTGCCCCTAAAGTCTTTAGCAACATAAAACCTCTTCATTAAAGCTTCCTCTTTTGACAATTCTTTTAGCCCCGCTGAACCAATAATTTTTTTTCCTTTTTTAGCTAAAAGAAACACTTCCCTTGGGCCGTTAAAAAATTCTTTTAGATTTCTCAAACCATAACTAAATCTTTTATCCCAATCGAGTTCTTCAAAAATTTCCATACAAAATTCATAAGCCTTTTCCACGTCTTTATCTTTAATTTTATCAACTTTAATCATTTCTTTATTGCTTTTCTCACCTCTTCAACGCTTTCAGGATTAGCTAAAGTGCTCAAATCGCCCAATTCCTCCCCGGTAAACAGATTTCTTAATATTCTCCTCATTATTTTGCCGGATCTGGTTTTCGGCAAATCCTTTATTAAATAAACACTTTTAGGGGTAGCAATAGGCCCTATTTGGTTTCTCAACTGAGCCACTACTTCTTTTTCAATCTGAGCTAAGGGTTTTTTAACCTTAGAGGTTACGAAAGCAATCGGCACTTCCCCTTTTATTTCGTCCTTTATACCAACCACGGCGCATTCTATAATGTCTTTATGCAAAGCGATAGCACTTTCCATTTCACCAGTGGTCAACCTGTGGCCCGCAACTTTCATCGCATCATCCGCCCTGCCGACAACCCGTATCAATCCTTTCTTATCTTTGTACGCTCTGTCTGAGGTGAAATATATTTTCTTTCCGTAATCGGTCCAGTAGGTTTTCAGATATTTCTCAGGATTTTTGTAAATTCCTCTTAAAAGTCCTGGGCTAAAAGGCGGCAAGATCACCAGATTGCCTTCTTTATTATGCCCCAGTTTTTTACCATTATCATCCAAAACCTCAAATCTCAAACCAGGAAAGGGCAATCCTGTGAAAGCGGGTTTGAAAGGCCCTATGCCGGGCAAAGAAGTAATTAATATGCCGCCAGTCTCTGTTTGCCACCAGGTATCAAGCAAGGGTCTTTTATTTTTGCCGATTTCTTTAAAATACCACTTCCAGGCAGCTTCATCTATCGGCTCTCCCACCGAAGCTATAATCTGCAAAGTGTCAAATTTATTATCTTCCAGAAAGTTATTGCCGTATTTCTCAAACATTCTTACTGCTGTGGGAGCGGTATAAAAAGTAGTCACGCCGTATTTATCAATAATATCAGCCCACCTGTCAGGAGTAGGCCAAGTAAGAAGCCCCTCAAAAATTATAAAACTGGTTCCTGCCAATAAGGGTCCGTAGCAAGAATAAGTGTGGCCTGTAATCCAACCCAAGTCGGCCGTAGACCAGAAAATATCATCTTCTTTCAAATCAAATATCCATTTGGCGGTAAATTCAGCCTGAATGGTATAACCTCCAACAATATGTACGCAGCCTTTTGGCTTACCAGTGGAGCCGGATGTATAAAGAATAAACAGCATATCTTCCGCATCCATTGGCGCAGGCTCTGCGAAATCATTTTGACCGGCAATAACTTCATGCCACCAAATATCTCTGCCTATTTTAAAATTTATTTTATTTTTGGCTCTTTGAACGACAATAACTTTTTTGATATCAGTTTGCTTTATTCCTTCATCGGCTTGTTTTTTCAAATCAACCACTTCGCCTTTTCTGTAATACCCGTCTGCCGTTATCAAAACTTCTGCTTTTGTGTCTTGCAGCCTGACTTTTAGAGCTTCTGAGCTGAAAGCGGAAAAAACGACTGAGTGCACAGCTCCTATTCTGGCGCAACCTAACATGGCGATTATTGCTTCCGGAATCATAGGCAGATAAATGCCCACCCTGTCTCCTTTCTTAACTCCTAAAGATTTTAAAGCATTGCTAAACCTATTAACTTCTCTATATAAATCATAATATGTAAAAACTCTTGGCCTCTCTTCTAATGGCTCTGGCTCCCAAATTAAAGCCACTTTATTTTTTCTTTGCTCTAAATGCCTGTCTAAGGCGTTGACAGTTATATTTATTTTCCCGCCTGAAAACCATTGAAAGTAAGGAGGTTTATGAGAGAAAACTTTTTTCCATTTTTTAAACCAGATAAGCTCTTTTGCCAAATCGGCCCAGAACTTCTTGGGATTTCTTAAAGCTCTTTTGTATAGCTTTTTATCGTTTACCAAAGCTGTTTTCCTAAACTCTTTGGTAGGATAATATACTTCCCCCTTTTTAATCAGTTTCGGTTCTTGTTTCATATTTTTATATTAGTTATTTTTATTTATTATACCTTGGAGCATAAATTAAAAAAAGAGTTCTCTTGTGAAAAACTCTTGACCTTTTTATTTTTTATTTTTATAAAAAGTTTGTTAAGAAAACATATATTCTCTTAAAGTGTAATGTTAGTGTTTATAATTTGACGCGATCGCGTTATTTCACAAACAGTCAACATTATAATTTTTTACCGATGTATTCTGCAAATTCGGCTAACCTGCACGCATACCCGAACTCGTTATCATACCAGCCCAATACTTTGACCAAATCATCTTTCACCATTGTTTCTTCTAAATCAAGAATAGAAGAATAAGTGTCTCCTATAAAATCAGTGGAAACTAAAGGATTAGATTCAGTCCTGAATATCCCTTTCATTGATTTTTCCGCCTTTATAAATGCTTTGTTGACTTCTTCTTTAGTAGTCGGCTTTTCCACCTGAACTATTAAATCCAAAACAGAAACAATAGAAGTGGGTACTCTTATGGCAATGCCGTCCAACTTGCCCTCAAGTTCTGGAATTGCCTTGCCAATGGCAGAAGCAGCTCCTGTGCTGGTGGGTATTAAATTTAAAGCAGCAGCCCTGGCTCTTCTTAAATCTTTGTGAGGAAGGTCTAATATTCTCTGATCATTGGTATAGCTGTGAACAGTAGTCATAAACCCTTTTTTAATGCCAAAATTATCGTTTAAGATCTTAGCCATTGGAGCTAAACAGTTGGTTGTGCAAGAACCCATATCCATAATATCTGCATTAGAATCATAATTTTGAGCATTAACCCCTAAAATATAAGTTGGCACTTCCTTTGATTTGCAAGGAGCAGAAATAATCACTTTTTTTGCTCCTGCTTTTAAGTGTTTTTGAGCTCCTTCTTTATCTGTGAATAAACCCGTGCATTCCAAAACTATATCTACTCCTAATTTCTTCCAGGGCAGATTCTCCGGCTCTTTCTCAGCTAACATTTCAGCTGAAATCTTCTTGTCATATTTGCCGTAAATAGAATCATACTTAAAAAGATGCTCTAGAGTTTTATTATCTGTTAAATCATTAATAGCAACCACTTTTAAATTAGGGTGATTATCAAGAATTCTTCTAAGTGCTGGACGACCAATACGACCAAATCCGTTTATAGCAATTTTTATCATAGAGTTAATCTTTTATTTTAAGTAATTCGCTTATTTTCTCTTTATCAAACCCTATTATAATTTTACCGTCAATTTCCACGACCGGCACTCCCATTTGGCCTGTTTTTTCCACCATTTCTTCTCTGGCTTTTTCGTCTTGAGAAACATCTATATCTTCAAAATCAAAACCCTTGTCTTTCAGATATTCTTTTAAGGTTATGCAATAAGGACAAGTTGGTGTTGAAAAAATGCGTATTTTTGCCATATTATTGTATCTGATCAATTAGGTCTTGAACTTCAGAGCAAACATCGCCCGGCTGGCCTCCAGTTAATTTACACGTTAGAGCCGTAAGAACTTTTGCATTTTCTTCTTCTCCCAAATTTTCTCCAGAACCCACTCTGTAATATTTGCATCCTAATACGGTTGTTGGAATTCCTCCTGTGCTGTATTTATTAAAAACATCACTATCTTCTTCTGTATCTATATTGTTATGGAAAGAAATAAATCCTTCAAATTTTGCCATAACCTGTTCTGTTATTGGGCTCTCCCATTGGCAGTGAGGGCATGACTCTGAACCAAAGAAATAAACAATGGGTTTTTCGTCTTCCAGGCACACTTCGTCTGAGCTTACCGAAAATCTGCCAATTGTGGTGGCCGTTTCCTCAGCTGACTCTTTGGCTTCTTCTAGGTTGATAATTTGAGGGAAAATAAACTTGCCGTCTTTTGAAATCCTCCAATCCACTTCCTGGCCCTCCACTTCAAAAGAAACTTTGTAAGTACCGCTTTCTTCTGTCGCTCCTATCAAAGAAGCTTGCGACTGGCCTGCCAGAAGATTTTCGTTTATAAAAGATAACATTCTATCCGCTGCTTCTTGGGCCGGAATATTGCCTTGTTCTGCCTTGCAAGGTCCAAAATAATTGGTATATATAACAGCTCCGGCTATCAATACACCTGCTATGACTAACGCTATTGGAATAAGTATTTTGTTTTTCATGTGTTTGTTTTATTTATTTTGTTTATTTTATATTATATTCTATTAATTCGCCGTAGTCAATCTCAAGATTAATAATATCTTGGTCCGGGATTTTGTCAATGTATTTTATCAACGCTCTGAGAGGATTGTGGCTGGCAACAATTAGAACATTTTTATTATTTTTCAGGTCTTTTTCAATATGTTTTTTATAAAAAGGAATAATTCTTTTATAAACATCTTCCAAACTTTCTCCTCCCGGGGGCGCTATTTTATAGCTCCTCCGCCAAAGCTTTACTTGGTTTTCTCCGTATTTTTTCATTAAATCTTGTTTATTTAACCCCTGAATTTTTCCATAATATCTTTCATTCAATTTCTCGGTAACATAAACTTCAAAGTCGTTTTCAGAAATGTCAATAAAGTTTCCCCATTTTTTCATTTTTCCCTGGTCAAGATAAACGAAAATCGGGTATTTGCCAATTTGTTTTAAAATCTCCAAAACCGTGCATTTGTTGCGGAACAAAGTTGAAGAATAAATTTTGTCAATTTTATTATCAAAAAGTTGCTGGCTGATTTTTTGAGCGTCTCCGAGACCCTCTTGACTCAAAGGAACATCAACCCAACCAGAAAAACGGTTTTCATCATTCCACTGCGACAACAAGTGTCTTAATAAAAATAATTTACTCATATCTCTTTTTCTATTTTAACAAGACGATTGTATTTTGACAAACGTTCTGGTTTGGATGGGGCGCCGGATTTAATAAAGTCGGCTCCGACACCAACTGCCAGGTCAGCAATAAAATCATCCATTGTTTCACCGGAACGATGAGAAACAATTATTTTCCAATTGTATGATTTCGCCAGCCTTACCGCCTTTAGGGTTTCGGTGATTGTGCCTATTTGGTTTGGTTTAATAATTATTCCTGTGCAGTTATTTTTTGCTCTTTTAATTCTTTTGATATTGGTTGTGAGATAATCATCGCCGACAATTATGGTTTTAAGATTTTTAACTGCAAAAGAAAATCCTTTATCATCTGTCTCATTATATGGATCTTCTATGAAAATAATAGGATATTTTTTAATTACTTCTTTATAAAAAGCAAGCAGCTCTTCTCTGTTTAATTTCTTATTATCTAATGCATACTTTCCGTTAGAATAAAATTCAGAAGCTGCTGCATCCAAACCAATATCCACTTTCAGTTTACCTATGGCTTTCAAAATATATTCTAAACAATCTTTATCATTATATATAGGAGGGGAAAATCCTCCTTCATCTCCCATAACAATGCCTTTTTTGCCAAAATCTTTTTCTAAAAGCTTTTTTAAATTGAAAAAAACCTTTTTACCAACTTCAAAGTTCTTGGCAAAAGAAGAATAATTGGGAACTATCATAAATTCTTGGATTTCTAAATTATTTTTAGCGTGCGCTCCCCCATTGATAATATTAAAACAAGGCCTGGGCATTCGCCAATTTTGAATTTTATTAATATATTTGTATAGCGGCAATCCCCTTTTTGCAGCTCCGGCTCGGCATAGTGCGATAGAAACCGGCAGTATTGCATTGGCTCCAAGATTTTTATTCTTTATTAAAATATTATCTATCTTTTTCTGATTTGTTTCATCATATCCTGCCAGCTTTCCAGTTATAACTCTATTCACATTATCTATTGCTTTTTTTTCTTCAACGGTTTTTGCCTCATTTTTTCCTGTTGAAGCACCCGAAGGACAAGACGCCAAAAATTCGCCTTTTTCCGTTTTCAGCTCAACCTCCACAGTTGGCTTTTTCCTGGAATCCAAAATTATCTTTGCTTTAATACTTTTTATCATCTTTCTATTTTTTTGTGCTTGATGTAGTTGTGGGCCGCCAAGGCGGCCTTTGCTGCCTCGCCTGCTGCTGTCACTATCTGCTTAAACTGGCCGGAATTAACATCGCCTGCAGCAAAAAGCCCTGGAGTTTTGGTCTGCATTGTTTCAAACTCAACTTTAATCTCTCTCTGCTCATTGAAATCAACCAAATCATTAACCTTAGGAACCGCAGGAATATACCCTACTTCAATAAACACGCCTTTAACCTCTAAAGTTTTTTCTCTGCCTTTATGGTCAAAAACAATTGAGTTTACAAGTTTGTCTCCTTTTATTTCTTTTAGGGCTGCTTGTGTAATTATTTCCACCTTGCCAGATTCTTTAACTATATCTTGAACATGCTCAAACGCTTTAATTTCATCGGAAAATTCCAGAATATATATTTTTTTGGCTATATTGGTTAAAAAAGCCGCTGTTTCAAAACCAGCGTTTCCTCCGCCGATAATAGCAACATTTTTGTCTTTGAACATCGGGCCATCGCACACAGAACAATGGCTAACTCCCTTGCCTAGAAACTCTTTTTCTCCCGGAACGTTTAAATGTTTGTAAGTGGAGCCGGTAGCTAAAATAACAGAACAAGTTTCGTACTCCTTGCTTTTGGTTAAAACAAGAAAGTTTCTCCCCCCTTTTTTAATTTCCGCAACTTCATCCAACTCAATGTTTATTGGCAAGGTCTTTAAATGCTGTTCCATTTTTTTAACTAAATCAAAGGCTTGAACAGAAGAAAATCCTGGATAATTCTCAATAGCCACGGCCTTTGAAGCCATCTGGCCACCAAAAGTTTTGGTGATTAAAAGAGTTTTTAAATTAAGACGGCTGGCATAAATGCCAGCTGTCATTCCAGCTGGCCCAGCGCCGATAATAATCAAATCGTACATTATTTAATGGTTTTTAAATATTCTTTTATTTCCGGACCGTATTTTGGGTGATGCAATGAGAAATAAATATTGGATTTGAGCCATTTGAGCTTATCCCCTGCTTCCAGCCATTCTCCTGAAAACTCATAGCCGTAAACAACTTTACCTTCTTTCAGCATGTGCTCTTCTATAACTTCAGCTAAAATAATCTCTCCTTTTTTGCTCGGTTTGGCTTTTTTCAGATAATCAAAGACCTCTGGCGTTAAAATATATCTCCCAACAATGGCTAAATCAGAAAGAGCTTGCTCTTTTGTTGGTTTTTCAATAATCTTTTTTATCTTATAAAGCTTGTTTGCAATCTTTTCAACTCCGGCTATTCCATAGGCTGATATTCTGTCTTTTGGCAAACGCCTTAAGCCGATAACCGGTTTTTGGCAGGTTTTGAATATATTGGCCAGCTGCAGCAAAACCGGTTCTCCAGAGTCAAATATATCATCTGGAAACATACAGGCAGCTGCTTCTCCTTTTACGTTTTTGGCTGCCTGCAAAATAGCATGGCCGTCTCCAAGGGGCTTTGCCTGAAGAACGTAAGAAAAAGTTAAATTAGAACAAAGATCTTCCAATGATTTTAATTCTTCTAATATATCCATCTTTTTTCTCTCTTTTAATAACTTCTCTGTTTTATGGCAGGGTTTTAAATAATCAAGCACTTTTTTATTATCCTGCCTTAAAACAAATATTATTTCTTTTATTCCAGAATCTTTTGCTTCTTTAATAACGTACTGGATTGAAGGAATGTCTGCCAATGGCCAAAGTTCTTTTGGCACCACTTTAGATAATGGCAGAAACCTTGTTGCCAGGCCTGCGATTGGAATAATAGCTTTTTTTATCATATTATTTTGGTTCTTGTTCTTTTCTTAATATTGCCGGAACGTCCCAAACACTCTCTTTTTGCAAAAGATCTTTTTCCTCCTGTTCAATAACTTTTCTTACCTCCAAAGCGTTTCTCCTAATCTTTTCCGGCTCTTTTTTCTCTTCAATTATTTTAGGCACTAGTCTTAGTTTAGATTTAGATTTAGATCTAGGTTTGGGTTTGGGCTTAGATTTGGGTTTGTGTCTGAATTTTATTTTTGATTTAGGTTTTGGTTTAAGAACTAGTTTTGGCTCAGGCAAGGTCTTAGTTTTTGGTTTTGGCCTTTCCCTTTTTCTAATATTTATCAAATCATTCTTAAAACTACACCCAGTAGCCAGCAAGGTTATTTTAACTTTATCTTTATACCTTGTATGCTGGTTTATGCCAAAAATGATTTTGGCGTTTTTGTTAACAGATTCAGAAATAATTTCAGAAATACGGGAAACATCAGAAAGGCAAAGAGCTTTTCCGCCGACAATATTATACAAAATACCCCTAGACCCTTTTAGGGTATAGGGATAAAGAGCTGTAGAAGTTACTTTTCTGGCAGCCTCGTCTTTGTGGGTTTCTGCTATCTCTACCGTATTCAAATAAGCCAACCTGCCACGGCCTGAAAGTATTGTTTTCAGATCAGCAAAATCAATATTAATCAAGCCTGGAAGATAAATCATTTCTATCAAACCCTCTAAATTATTAACTAATCTTTTGTTTATGGCAGACAAGGCATCTTGCAAAGGAGTGTTTTTATCTATAATTTGAAAGATTCTTTCGTTAGGAATTATAGAAAAAACATTAAAATTAGGCCCTATTTTCTTTAATGCCTCTCTGGCAATCTCCATTTTCCTTTCTCCTTCAAACTTGAAAGGAAGCGTAAATATTCCGTAAGTCAGACATCCTAGACCTCTAGCAATTTTGGCAAAAACAGGGGTTGCTCCAGAACCAGTTCCCCCTCCCAAGCAAGAAACTATAATACAAAGATCTTGACCTTCAAATATTTTTTTTATCTTATCTTTTTCTTCTAAAGCCGCCTGCTCTCCTATTTCAATACTCATTCCGGTTCCCAAACCCCTAGTTAAGCTTTGACCGAACTGAAACTTCTTGATTTTTCTGTTCAAACCCTTCAGGGCTCTAGCATCTGTATTGGCTGCTACAAAATCTGCCTTATTAATTTTTGAGACAATTTCTGAAATAATAGAGCCGCCGCCGCCGCCGATTCCAATTACTCTTATTTTTGTCTTATGAACTCCTTCAAAAATATCCGGCTTGCCCGTCTTCGTCCCGCCATGCGGGACGAAGACGGGCTTCCTTTTGCGTGCGGGTTTTCTAGCTCTTTTTTTAACGATTTTCCTTGCTTGCTTTTTTTTGATTATTTTTTTAATTTTTTTGATCTTCTTTTTCATTATTTTATTCTACCCTTCCAATAAAAATAGTCAATAAAAAAGGGGGTCAAAAGACGACCCCCTTAGAACAACTGCAGATGATAGACAGGACGACCCAGCCTGAAGAATATATTCTTCTATACCGCTTCACTCGCCTCTCACGTGAAGCTTTCCTTGTATTGAGCAGTTGATCGTTGCCTTGTCTTCATCTTTAGTCCAACAAATTTCTGCAATGAACAATTAAGTCATATTAAAAAACTCAAGCCCTTCTGTCAAGCCCCCACACTAAATTTTAGTAGTGGGGGCAAGTGCAAAATCTATCGGTACAGATTAACGCTCTCTCTTTTGTGGAGCTCGGTAAGAGATTGTCCCAAAATAGAACGTTTGATTGCTTCTCCTAGAAAAGGAGCTATAGAAAGAACGTTAAACTTAGGCGTTAAAAAGCCTGGCTTTTGAGGAATACTGTTAGTAACGATAAATCTCTCAATAGAAGAACCGGTTAAATTCATTACCAGTATATCTGGAGGAATCTCTTTGTCTCTCAAAATGATATGGACGGCTACCATAATAATTGAACCCGCTCCTTCTTCTTTTAGAATTTGAGCATCACCAATAGCTGTTGCTCCGGTAAGAATCTCGTCATCAATAAGCAAGCAGGTTTTATTTTTAACATCTCCGACTATCTTGCTGAATCTCGGTTTTTCAGAATCATCAGGCCTGTCTTTTTCAATATAGGCTGTCGACAAACGAAGAAGATAGGCAACGTTTTTGTAACGAATAGCTGATCCAGGATCAGAAAAAACAACAACGCTATCATTTTTAGATAAAGTATTAAAAATTTCCCTTTCTAGATAATCAATCAGTAAGTAGGTAGCTGAAATTTCGTCAGCTACTGGATCAAAATAATGCTTTATGTGAGAGTCATGAGGATCAAGCAGGATCACTCTTCTAATCCCAAACGAAACGCTTAGAATGTGGGCTAAACGATGGGCCATAGTAGAAATGCGAGGCTTGTTCTTTCTGTCTGACCTGCTATAAGGCATGTAAGGAAAAACTAACAAAACATCGGCTGGTCTGGCATTGTTAATCGCATCAAGAAGAGCGAAAAGCTCAATTAAGCCGTCGTTAACCGGAGGCACTTGAGTATGAATAACAACAACAAAATGACCCCTGACATTATCCACTTGAACCTGGATATTTTCATTAGAAAAACGTTGAATATTGGTTTTGCCAAGAACAAGCTCGCCTCCCGGAATAAGCTGATCGGGCAAACGAGGCTTTAAAGATTCGCAAATCTCAGTAGCTAAAACTTCTGAACCAGTTGTGCTGAAAACTTTCACTGAAGAAAACGGAAACATAATTTTTCTCCTAAAATCCTAAAAATAGATATTTATTCAAATATAAACGAACTATTCTTATATTATAAAATACTTACATTCTGTCAACAGAAGTAAACCAGGTTTAAGTAAACCGGGTTTACTTTTATTAATATTAAAAAAAGGGCTTAATTCATAAGCCCCTTTTGCCTTTTCAGTTTCTTGTCGTGTTCTTGAAGAACTTTTTCAAATCTTTGAACCCATTCGTTCCAGACAGAAAAAACGGAATTCGGGTCAAAAATCCTGCTTGAAAGGAATCCTGTTCGTGGGTCAAAATCATCCGGGTTGAAAGCAAGCCTTAACTGTCTACAGAAAACCTTATCCAACTTTTTATCAAGGCCAATATCCTTGAATTGAACAAGGCCATAACCCCATTGGTTTTCAACCAGATAAAATCTGGCTGGCTCTATGCCCAGCTCCGGCTGGCCCACAGATATTGTATCAACATTGAATTCAGGTTTTTCTTTTGTCCTCGATATGTTCTCCAGAACCATAAAAATAACTCCCACCGATACCACAAAAATCCCAAAAATAATAACCCACGGCCGTGAAACATTTTCAGTATCCATCTTCTTCTCCTTTCAAGAGATTTTTAGTTTTCAATGTGCTGTTTTGAACTAAAAAAATCGTGTCAACTCTGATTTTCATTTTTTGTAGCTGCGGGGCCTGGACTCGAACCAGGATTCCCTGCTCCAAAGGCAGGTGTGACTACCATTGCACCACCCCGCAATATATTTTATTATACTAACTTTCTTGGATGAAGTCAACTAAAGCAACTTCCAAAGGAAGTTCTGGTATAGAAGAATATTTCATTTTGTTCTCTGCTTCCATAAATAAATTTACTGCTCTTTGAATTTCTTTTTGGCTTAAAGATTCTATTTGGGTTTTCATTTTCTCTTGATCTTCTTTTGTTAAACCCAATATCATAGGATTTTGGGTTGCAGGATTCATTTTCAAAAGCATTGCCTGCCTTAGATAAGAAACCAATGATTTGGCAAACTCTTGAGGATCATAGCCTGACTCAAATGTCTTTTCTAAAAAACCTACTGCCTCTCTGCCTTTCCTTTTAGTCAGAAAACCAACAAATTCTGCTATTAAGGCCGTATCTGCCAGACCAAGCAGCTCTTTTATATCCTCCACTTTAATCTCCCTGTTAAAGGCTCCACCGAATGTTAAAACTTGATCCAGCAAACTCTCTGCATCTCTTACCGCTCCTGCAGAGTTTAAAGCAATGAGCTCTAAGGCCGGTCTTTCTATCTTTGCCTTTTCTTTTTTAGATATTATCTCCAATCTTTTAACTATTTCTGGTAAGGTAAGTTTTCTAAAATCAAACCTTTGGCACCGAGAAATAATAGTAGGAATCATTTTATGGATTTCCGTGGTAGCTAAAATAAATATGGCATGAGCCGGCGGTTCTTCCAAGGTTTTTAACAAAGCATTAACCGCTTCTTTGGTTAATTGATGGCATTCGTCTATAACAAAAACCTTATATTTTTCTTTATTAGGCGAAAACCTAACTCCTTCTCTTAACTCTCTTATTTCATCTATGCCTCTGTGAGAAGCTGCGTCTATTTCTATTAAATCCAAAGATCTGCCTTCTTTAATCTCCTGGCAAGAAGAACAGGTAGTGCAAGGTTCAAAATCTCCCACTTTTCTGTTGTGGCAGTTAACTGCTTTGGCCAGCAATCTGGCAATGGTTGTTTTGCCAGAACCCCTTGGCCCAGAAAAAATATAGGCGTGAGAAACAGAATTAGAAGACAAAGCGTTTGTTATTGTTTTTACAACATGCTCTTGGCCTATTACTTCAGAGAAGTTCTGAGGCCTGTATTTTCTGTATAAAACTAAATTAGCCATATTCCCGCTTTAATTAACGATAATACTATTACTCCAGCTATTATAACCCCTGAAGAAATTAAATAAAGAGCTTTTTTAAAAGGAATGCCGAATAAAAAAGCAACAACAGCGCCTGTCCATGCCCCTGTAAAAGGCAAGGGAATTGCCACAAAAATCATTAAACCCAATTCTCCGTATTTTTGCATTTTAGAACTGCTTTTTATTCTTGTTCTTTTAAAAAGCCAGGTGAAGAATTTCTTAAAAATTAAAAACCTGCCAGAAAGCCAATCAGAAACAGGACCCAAGAATAAAAGCAGAAATATTATCGGAACCAGATTACCTATAACAGAAACAAAAAAAGCCAGCACCCAGTTCATATTATATACTGTTAAAGCAATAGGCAAAGAAGCCCTCAACTCTCCTATCGGCGTCATCGCCAAAAAAAATGTTTCAATAACTCCTGTCATAACAATCTTAATTCTAACCCATCAACTTTCCAAAATCAAGAAAATCCATCCGATAACACTTTTTGAGCATATGCACAAAATGTATTATCAAAAGAATTAAAAGAAAAAGCCCCGCATTATTCTGCGAGGCCTATTTTTGAGATTTTATCCGAGGTCCGACGTCGGGTCATCTTTCATTTGCTTTGCAGCATCCAGCATTGGCTGCCACTTCTGAACCAAAAAGGGGAAATTCTCTTCCATCAAATCAATGAAAACATCCAAATTATCATAGATCATCTGAACGTATTCAATCTGGACTCCTGATGATATCGTGTTTGTTGCATAGTAATAATAAACTACGCGTTTAGCCAGAGAATGATCGTCGGGATAAAACATAAAGCTAACCTTTAATTTACCATCTGCTACAGCTAAAATCTCCCACCCAAATTTATCATTTAATCTAAGACTGCTATTTCTATCTTTTTTCCATTCACAAGAAGGGCTAACGAGCCCTAAAACTGTTCTGACAACGTCGTTTATCGTCTCTCTCATCCGATCAATCTGTCTAGAACCTCTAAGTAACATTCGAATAATTTTTTTTGATTCTTC
>Ga0153915_10003081_pt1 | contig 15225 bp, 10 predicted proteins | sample Opewatmetagenome_2_FD_107003 | JGI IMG/M metagenome (GOLD analysis project Ga0153915, IMG submission 107003) | Freshwater wetland microbial communities from Ohio, USA - Open water 3 Core 3 Depth 3 metaG | ecosystem: Environmental > Aquatic > Freshwater > Wetlands | place: USA: Ohio, Lake Erie...
GCTTCATCGCATGCGCAATGAACACGTCGCTGGCGGCATCGGAGATCACCATCAAGGCGACCATGAACGCGGTAATCACGGCGCCGCCGGCGGCTGCGACTTGCGCGCCGTACTGGCCACCAGCCCGGCGCCAGCAGCGACCAAGGCGGTCCCTGCCCAGCGCGACAGTGGAACGTCCTCGCCAAGGACCCAATGAGCGCAGGCCACGTTCAGCACGATGTCGATCGAGACGATCGGCAGGGCCAGACTCAGGTCGGTCCACGACAGGACCATCGTGAACATGATGACGAAGGCCACCATGCAACCGACACCGAGCCAAATCTCCGGCAGCTGTGCCGCGGCCCAAATAGTGGCCGGCCAGCCCGCCGGGTTCACCATAAGCATGCCGACACTTTTCATGCCGGTGCTGAGCAGCATGTTTCCGGCCGCCTGAAACAGGATGGCAACCATGAGAAAGGGTATGTTCTTCACGATCGGTGTCTAACAGAAACGCGCGTGTGTTGCCGCAAACCGGCGACGATCATCCGCCGAATCGTGATTCGCTTGGCCGAACGCGCGTGAAAGATACGCGTAAGCAGATCGTAAGCTTGCCGTAAGAGTCATCGGTTACCTCGCAGCATTCCTTTGACAGCCGTTGCCGATTCGCCGCTCGCTGAAACTCTCCGGCCCGCATCCCAGTGACCCCCTGTTCGCCAGGGCGAACTCAAATTTGCCACAGTTGCCAACCGCAGCAGGAATCGGAAAAGGACAGTGATGGCTCGCCAGCTCATGTATAGCTGCGACATATCTGTGTTACTTTGCGCGCGCAATCAGCTTGGACTTCGCTAAGAGCCGCCGCGTGAATACCGCACCTCCGGGCACCAAACCCGCCTCTCTCGTCCCTCCCGCAAAAGTCGACATCGCCGCCGAAGATCGGCGCTGGATCGCGGACCGGATCGCCGAAGTACTGGAAACCGGCCAGCTTACGCTCGGTAAATACGGGAAGATGTTCGAGGAGAAGTTCGCGGCGCTGTGCGCCACGAAGCATGCGGTTGCGGTCAATAGCGGTACCTCTGCCCTTGAAATCACCCTCCGCGCGCTTGGCGTCGAGGGGAAGGACGTGCTGGTTCCCGCAAATACGTTTTTTGCCACGGCGGCGGCCGTCGTACATGCCGGCGGTCGGCCGGTCCTGATGGATACCGACCCGGAATCGTTCGGCACCGCCCCGGAGGAAGCCGAACGGCGCATGACGCCGGACACGGTCGGCATGGTCGTGGTCCATATCGGCGGGCTGATCTCCAGGCGCATGCCTGAGCTCAAGGCGTTTGCCGAGCGCAAAGGCATCTGGCTGGTCGAGGACGCAGCGCACGCGCACGGCTGCTCCTATGGCGGAACCTCCGCCGGCGCATTCGGTATCGCCGGCACCTTCAGCTTCTATCCGACCAAGGTCATGACCTCGGGCGAAGGCGGGATGATCGTCACATCGGACGATCGAATCGCCGACGAGGCGCGCTTCCTGCGCGACCAAGGCAAGGCTAGTTTTCTGGAAAATCTGCATACCCGGCTCGGCTACAACTGGCGACTGTCCGAACCGCACGCGATCATCGGGGTACGCCATTTCGAGCGGTTGCCGACGATGATCGCAGCCCGCCAGCGGATCGCCGAGATCTATGACGACGGATTAGCCCGAATTGAGGGGTTATCGCCCCTCGCCGCCCCTCAGGGCGCTGTCTGCAATTATTACAAATATGTGGTCCTCCTCAGAAAACGCGTTGACCGCAAGGCGTTAAAAGGTAGGCTGCGGCAGGAGTTCGGGGTGGCGCTGTCGGGCGAGGTATATGAACAGCCGCTGCATGAGCAGCCGATCTTTCGCCCGTTCGCAAAGGCGCCATTGCCGGTCTCCGAAGATATCTGTGCGCGTCACATCTGCTTGCCGGTGTTCGCAAGCATGACCGAGGGTCAAGCGCACCAAGTAATCAACGCGTTGAAATCGACGTTTGGCTGACAGGGGGCCTAAAAGAACAATGGCAAAGGTTGCGGTAACCGGGGGAAGCGGGTTCATCGGATCGCATGTCGTCGATGCGTTGATCAGCGCCGGCCACGAAGTCACGATCGTGGATCATCGCGTTCGGCCACAGCGGTCGGATGTCCGCTTCGAGGACGTCGACCTGCTCGACTTCTCATCCGTGCTCGCCGCGCTCAAGGGCAACGAGCATATCTTCCACCTGGCAGCGGTCTCCAACGTCAACTACGCGTTCAAGTATCCGGTATACAGCACGGCGCTGAATGTGCTCGGCACGACCAATGTGCTTGAAGCGGCGCGGCTGAACAGCGCGCAGCGGGTTTATCTCGCGTCGACCGTGTGGGTTTACAACGGCGCGCCGGATGGCGTGCCGGCGGACGAGACGGTGCCGTTCCATCTGCACGGCGCCGGTCACATCTACACCTCCACGAAAATGGCGGCGGAAATGCTCTGCCATAACTACGGCGAGCTTTACGGCGTGCCGTTCACCATCCTGCGATACGGAATTCCGTACGGGCCGCGCATGCGCGAGGACCTGTTGATCCCGATCTTCATGAAGAAGGCGTTGCGCGGCGAGGCGCTCACCGTTGCCGGTCGAGGCACCCAGTTCCGCAAGTTCCTGTATGTACGCGACATCGCGCAAGCCCATGTGCTGGCGATGCAGGACAAGGCGGTCGGCCAGACCTACAACCTCGAGGGCAAACACAACATTACGGTGCTCGAGGTCGCCGAGGCGGTGCGCGGTCTCGTCGGCAGCCATGTCGAAATCCAGTTTGTCGGCGAGCGCGCGGGCGATTTCGCCGGACGGGAAGTCACCAGCAAAAAGGCGAGCGACGAACTCGGTTGGGCGCCGCAAATCGAATTCGGACCCGGCCTGGCGCATACCTACGACTGGTTCTGCGAGCGGTGGGGTTATGACAAGACCCGCACCCGCCCGATAAGAGCGGTCGCGCGCGGCTAGTCCGGCGTATCGTAGCAGTGGCCGCTCGTCGCGGCAGGAAACGCAGACGGGTGGGAACATACCAGCTCGACGGCGTCTGACGCCGTTATCATGGCGCTCCTCGTCGACATCCTTGGGTTCTTCGATGTCCTGCTGCGCGGCCTGGGACTCGTCGCGCAGTCTCTCACGGTCGGCGGCATCGTATTCCTGTTGTGCCTGGAACGCGCGCTCGCGCGACAGCGCGATGCCGGCGGTGCAGCCACCGTCGTAACCGCACGTCGTTTGCTGCGGGTGGCGGCGCTGCTGCTGGCCGTGATCGCCGGCCTCAAAATCCTGGCGACCATCGCAATCCTCACCGGCACCACCGACATCGGGCTCGCGAAGGCGCTGACCGCCAACGTGGTGATCGCAAACGCAGGCGCGCTGATCGCGGCAGCCGCGACCGCGGCGCTCGCCGGCCCGCATCGCGGGAGGTCGCCGGCCACCCTGCTGCTGTTTGGCCTCGCAATTCTCGCCGCATCCATCGCCACCAGCCACGCGGTTGCACGGCTCGATGATCGCGTGCCGCTGGCGGTCTTGTCGTTCTTGCATCAGGCGGGCGCGGCGGTCTGGATCGGCGGGATTCCCTATTTCCTGGTCGCGCTCGCCCGACTCCAGCGCCTGCCGGATGCGGCCTATGTCGCCGCACGGTTCTCGGCAATGTCGATGGCCGGAGTCGCGGCACTGCTGGTCGGCGCCCTCGGCCTCGCCGTCGTCTATGTCGGCTCGCTCAATGGCCTCTACGGCACCTCGTACGGCGCAATGGTCGCGACCAAAGCGGTCATGCTGGGCGGCATCCTTTGTCTCGGCGGCGCCAATTTCTTCGCCGTCCGGCGCATGGCCGCGGACGATTCGGCGCCGGTGATGCGGTTGCGCCGCTTCGCCGAGGTGGAGGCAGGCATCGGTGTTGCGGTGTTCCTGGCAGCCGCGTCGCTGACATCCGTCCCACCGGCCGTCGACTTCGCCGGCGATCAGGTTGCGTGGCGCGATATCGTCGCCCGGATGACGCCGCACTGGCCCTCGTTCGCGAGCCCGCCGCAACAGGTTCTGTCGATTCCGGCGTTGCAGGCCAAGCTCGACGCGGCGAGCGCTCCCGGCAATGCGCCGCGTCGCGCGTACGTTCCGGGCGCCGGCATCCCGCCACCGCAGACCCCCGAAGACATCGCCTGGTCGGAATTCAACCATCACTGGTCGGGCGTGTTCGTGCTGGTCGCCGGGCTGCTCGCGCTCATGGACCGGGCAGGCGCGCGATGGGCGCGGCATTGGCCGCTCGTGTTCATCGGGCTCTCCGGCTTCCTGATCGTGCGGTCGGATCCCGAAGCGTGGCCGCTTGGCGATATCGGCTTTTTCGAAAGCATGCGCGAGCCGGAAGTGCTGCAGCACCGGATCTTCATGTCGCTGGTCGCCGTCCTCGGTATCTTCGAATGGATGGTGCGAACCGGCCGGATCCGGGCGCGCCGCGCCGCGTTGGCATTTCCGGCGCTCTGCATAGCCGGAGGGACGCTGCTGCTGTCCCACTCGCATGCGCTCGCCGACTTCAAGGAAGAGCTGTTGATCGAGCTCACGCACCTGCCGCTCGCCGTGCTTGCGTTGGCGGCAGGGTGGGCGCGATGGCTGGAGCTGCGGCTTCCTGCCGGCAAGCATCCCATTCTCGGCTGGGTGTGGCCCGCCGCCATAACGGGCATTGGCGTGCTGTTGCTGCTGTATCGGGAAAGCTGAGCGGCATGCCGACCCGCCTGTTCGTCCGGCTGGTCGAAGCCTGCCGCAGCAACGCTTGGGTCGTGGTGCTGATCGTGGCTTTGGCTGCCGCCTTGTCCGCGGTTTATGCCGGCGATCGATTGCAGCTCGATACCGATACCGAGAAGCTGATGTCGCCCGACTTGCCGTGGCGCCGGAGCGAGGCCGAGCTCGATCGAAAATTCCCGCAGCGCAACGACATCGTCGTGGTCGTCGATGCGATGACGCCCGAGCGGGCCGACGCGGCGGCTGAGGCGCTTGCCGGCAGGCTCGCCCCCCGGACCGAGCTGTTCACCAGCGTCTCGGTTCCCGAACTGGACCCGTTCTTCAGGAAAAACGGGCTTCTGTTCATGCCGCCCGAGGAGGCGAAGCATACGGTCGACGCCCTGGTCGAAGCCCAGCCGTTCATCGGATCGCTTGCCGGCGATCCAACGCTGCGCGGGCTTTTCAAAGTGCTGGGGCAAATGGCCGACGCGGTCGCTGCGCACGCCGTCGACGCGGCGCAGGTGGGCCGTCCGTTCGAATCGCTGGCGCGGGCTGCGGCATCGGCCGTCGACGAGAAGCCGCCGCGGCCGGTTTCGTGGCGTCTCTTGATGACCGACGACGCGACGGCGAGTCGAAGCGCGCGCCAACTCGTGCTGCTGCAGCCGGTGCTCGACTATACCGCGTTGCGGCCGGGGGAAGCTGCGACGGCGGCGGTGCGCGAGGCGGCCCACGCGCTCCACCTCGATCCAGACCGCGGCTTTTCCGTGCGCCTGACCGGTTCTGTCCCGATCGCCGACGACGAGTTTTCCACGCTGGCCGGGGCGATGGGTCAGATGATCATTCTAACGCTCGGCCTGTTCACCGGGTTGATGCTGTTCGCGCTTCGATCGGTGCGGCTGGTGGCCGCGATCTTGACCACTATCCTCGCCGGCCTGCTCATCACCGCCGGATTTGCGGCGAGCACGGTCGGCTCGCTCAATCCCATCTCGGTCGCATTTGCCGTGCTCTTCATCGGCCTTGCCGTCGATTTCGGCATTCAATACACGGTGCGATTTCGCGACGAGCGGTATCATGCCGACGATCTGCGCGCCGCCCTGGAGCGCACCGCGGTCACCGTTTCGCAGCCGCTGCTGCTCGCCGGCATCGCCACGGCCGTCGGATTCTTTTCGTTTCTTCCGACCGATTATGCCGGCGTTCGCGAGCTGGGGTTGATCGCAGGCGTCGGAATGATCATCGCGCTGGTGCTGACGTTCACATTCCTGCCGGCGCTCCTCACGCTGATTCGGCCGGCGCCGGCGCGCGAGCCGCCGGGCTGGTCCTGGGCGGCCGGCGCGGACGCATTCGTCGGTCGCAATCGGCGCCGGATCGCCTTGGCAGCGGCGCTGGTGGCGGCGGCGTGCGCCATCGTGTCGCTCCGCCTCACCTTCGATGCCGACCCGCTGCATCTCAAGAATCCGAAGTCCGAATCCATCGCGACCCTGCGCGATCTCGCCGCCGACCCGCGCTATTCGCTGGACCGGTTGTACGCGATCGTCCCGTCCGTCGCCGATGCGGACGCGACGGCGGCGCGCCTCGAAAAGCTCCACTCGGTGGGCGATGTCATGACGCTGACTAGCTTCATACCCGACCATCAGGATGAAACGCTGGCGCTGATCGAGGACGCGCGCCCGATGCTCATGCCGCCGCTCGATCGTGGCCAGACGGCGCAGCCGCCATCCGACACGGAGACCAAGATCGCGCTGAGTGCCCTGGTCGCGAAGCTCCGTGCATTGCCGGACTTCGAGGCGGCGCACCGGCTTGCCGACGCGCTGGATCGCGCCGCGCAAGCCGGCGCGATCGGCCTCGCCGCATTACGCGAGGTGCTGCTGGACGGCGTGCCGCAATACCTGGAATCGATCCGTGACCTGTTGCAGGCCGATCATGTGACCCGCGAGTCGCTGCCGGCGACCGTTCTGCGAGACTGGGTTGCACCGGATAGCGCCGCGAAGATCGAGATTCAACCGCGCGGCGATGTGAACGATATCGAATTGCGCAGAAATTTCGTCGCAGAGGTGCGCGGCGTCCTGCCGAACGTGACCGGCGTGCCTGTATCGGTGCTCGAATCCGGCCGAACGGTTGTCGACGCATTTCGCACCGCGGGGCTTGCGACGTTGATCTCGATCACGCTGGTCCTCGCCGTCGTGTTGCGAAGCTTCCGCGCGGTGGCGATCGTGTTCGCGCCGCTGCTTCTCGCCACGCTCATGACGATCGCCACCATGGTCGTTTTCAGCCTGCCGCTCAACCACGCGAACATCATCGCGCTGCCGCTGTTGATCGCGATCGGAGTCGCGTTCGACATTTATTTCGTGATGAACTGGCGCGCTGGCGTCGGGGGTCTGCTGCAGACCAGTACCGCCCGTGCCGTCGTGTTCAGCGCGCTCACCACCGCCACCGCCTTCGGCAGCCTGGCATTCTCGCCGCACCCCGGCACGGCGGACATGGGTGCATTGCTGCTGATTGCGCTCGGCTATACGGTTTTTTGCACGTTATTTGTGCTTCCTGCCCTGCTCGGGCCGCCGCTGGCACGTCGTGATGCGGCGAAAGTGTAAGTCTAATGTCAGGTGTCCGAGCTATGATCGCGCCAAAATCGCTTCGGCATAATGATGGGACCCGTCTACATACCGCTCGCGCGGAGTTTTGCCGTCCTCGCGACGCTGTTTTGCTGCGGCTGCGCCGGCGCGCCGGCACAGCAAGACGCCGTCGCCGACGACACCAATGATCCGCTGGAGCCGGTCAACCGCGCGATCTTCGACACCAATCAGGTGTTCGACCACTATGTCCTTCGACCGGTCGCAGTCGGATATGTGACGGTCGTCCCGGATGGCGCGCGCGACGCGATTCGCCGCGCCCTCGACAACATGAAAGAGCCGGCCAACTTCATCAACAACGTGCTGCAGGGCAACGTGTCCGCCGCGGGCACGACGGTGGCCCGCTTCGCGGTGAACACCACCATGGGCTTTGGCGGATTCTTCGACGTCGCGAGCGAGGTGGAATTGCCGCGCCAGAAGGCCGATTTCGGCCAGACCCTGTACACCTGGGGCTTCGGCGAAGGCCCGTACATCGTGCTGCCGATTTTCGGCCCATCGAACGTCCGCGATGCCATCGGCCTCGGCATCGACTCTCTCGCCGATCCGACGCGCTACACCCTGTCCTCGGGCGGCTTGCAGGACGTCAGTTACGGACTCATGGCGCTCGACGGCACCGACGAGCGCGGGCGCGTCATCGACGCGCTGGATGACCTGGAAAAGCATGCACTCGACTATTACGCCCTCATGCGCAGCCTGGCGCGTCAAAGGCGCGCCGATGAGCTCGGCATATCGCCGCTGATCAAGATCGAGCTGGAGAAGCGGGCGCTGTACGACGATCCCGACGCGCCGCCGCGGAACCAGGCGACGGCTCCCGCCGCCGCTCAGCCGAAGCCGCGTTAAGGAGCCTTCGAAAGCGTGTCCGTTTTTTGATCGAGAAGCCTGATCAAGCTGTCCGGCCCCTGGCTTTGCACGACCGCGGAGAACTCGTTGCGGCGTGCGGCGAGCTCGCTGATCGAGCCGGACAGGAACACATCGATGATGCGCCATTCCGCACCGTATTGGCGCAGCAAGTAATCCAGCGGCACGCGCTCGCCCTCCTTGTCGACGATGGCGCCATGCACGATCGTGCCGTTCTGCGTCGCGAGCGTATCGGGACCGGATTCGAACCGCTCCCCGTCATAGCTCGCGAATCGGCTGGTATAGGTCGCGACGCTGAAGCGGTGGAACGCATCGGTGAGCCCCGCTTTCTGCGTGTCGGTAAGACTTGTCCATCCGGAACCGACCGAAAGTCGGGTCATCAGCGGCAGATTGAACGCGCGCGAGATCACCGGATCAAGGCGCTGGTATCGCACCTGGAATCGGATTTCCTTGCCCGCCTTCATCGCATCGATCAGCCCGGCATGAAGGTGCTCGACCACGTCGCGGGGCGGGCTATCATCCGCCCGGGCGGGAAATGTCATTGCCGCCACCATCGTCGCGGCGACGACAAGCGGGCGGATAACGGTTATTCTCATCGCGGTCAGAATCACGAATCGGACGCAAATTTGTGACGATGCTGGAACTCGTCCTGCTCTTCCCGGTGGTCGGCGGCAGCGTATACAACGTCCTGACAGCTCTCGCCGCAATAAAATTCAAATGGCTTGCCGGGCGGCGGCGGGATTTGGCGATGGATTGGCCGCCGGTCACGATTCTCAAGCCGATTTACGGCCTGGAGAAGAAGCTCGAAGCAAACCTTCGCAGCGCCTGCTCGCAGGACTATCCCACCTATCAGGTCGTGCTATCGGTGCAGCGGCGAGACGATCCGGCGATTCCGCTGCTGCGCGAAATCGAGCGGGAGTACGGGCCGGAGCGGGTGTCGCTCGTGATCGGCGACGATCCGCCCAAGGTCAACGGCAAGGTCCAGAACCTGGAGATCGGGCTGCGCGCGGCCTTGCATGACACCCTGGTCATCAGCGACAGCGACGTTCTGCTCCGCGACGACTATCTCAAAACCATCGTAGCGCCGCTGGCGGACGGCAACGTGGGCTGCGTCTGCACGCTGTACCGCGCGATCGATGCTTCGACGTGGTACGAGCGTCTCGAGCTCCTCACGCTGAACGCGGACTTCACCGCGAATTTGATCTTCGCCCAAGTCACCGGCGCGTCGGGTCTCTGCCTCGGCGCGTCGACGGCGCTGCGGCGTTCCACGCTCGATCGGATCGGCGGACTGAGCGCGCTCGCCGACTACATGGTCGAAGACTATGAGATGGGTCGCCGGATCCGGGCGGCCGGTCTGAAAGTTGCGATCCTGCCCTACTTCGTCGACACGCGGGTCAATCTGGTCGATTGGTCGACGTGGTGGTCGCACCAGGTCTATTGGGATCAGAACACCAAGGCCGCGCGGCCATACGGTTTTGCTGCGACTGTTTTGACGCGATCGGTCCCCTTTGCGCTCGCCTTTGCGGCGGTTCGGCTGTTCGATCCATTGGGTCTTTGGGTGTTGGCGGCCGCGACCGCGATCCGCTTGGTCGGGAGCGGCGTTGTTCTCGGCCACGTCTTGCGCGATCGCGAGGGGCTGGCGAGCCTCGCGCTCCTGCCGTTCCGCGACATAACCGGTCTCGCGTCGTGGCTGTTCGCATTGTCCCAGCGCAGTTTCATCTGGCGCGGCGAGCGCTTTGGCCTGACGCGCGGGGGACGGATCGTACCGCGCGAAGTGTGATCCGCTCGTGCGGCGCCTGATCATCACGGCCGATGATTTCGGCCTGTCCGAATCCGTCAATGAAGCCGTTCAGATCGCCCATCGCGAAGGCGTGTTGACCGCGGCGAGCCTGATGGTCGGGGCGCCCGCGGCCGCCGATGCCGTAGCACGCGCGCACCGGATGCCGCAGCTTGCGGTCGGGCTTCATGTCGTCGTCGTCCAAGGTCGGCCGGTGCTGCCGCCCGGGCAAATCCCGGACCTGGTCGATGCGACGGGCCGCTTCGCCGACGCGCTGGGAAAAGCGGGCGTTCGCTACTTCTTTCACCCGCGCGCCCGCGCGCAGCTCGGCGCCGAGATCCGCGCCCAGTTCGAGGCGTTCCGCGCGAGCGGGCTCACGCTCGATCACGTGAACGCCCACAACCATATGCACCTGCATCCGACCATACTCGGCCTCATCCTCGAGGTCGGCCGCGACTATGGAATGAAGGCCGTACGGGTGCCGTTCGAGCCGGCGTTGCGTTCCTGGCGCGCCGCGCGCGTCCATCTGACGGCGCGCATTGCGACGAACGCGTTCCTGTGGCCGTGGGTCGCGTATATGCGGGCGCGGATCCGTGCGGCCGGACTCATGTCCAATGACATCGTGTTCGGCATGCATGACAGCGGCGCCGTGTCCGAACGAGGCGTGCTGGGTTTCGTCGAGCGGCTGCCCGGCGGCGTCACGGAGATGTACTTCCATCCGGCAACCGGCGGCGAGGCGCCGGCGCAGGAATTCCGATTGCTGACCGGCGAGCCGCTCCGTGCGGCGATCGCGCGCGCGGGGATCGCGCGCGGCGGCTACCTGAACACCGTGCGATAGCGGCGGAGCGGCGCTATTCCGCCATTACGGTCTTCGCCGACGATCGAGTCGTCGCCATGGCCGGCATGAATATCTGCGACAGCGCCGGGATGATGATCAGGCTGCAGATCGGCGATAGCAGCATGCCGCCGACGATGACGGTCGCCAGCGGCTGCTGCACCTGGGAGCCGATGCCGATCGAGACGGCGGCGGGCACCAGGCCGATGCATGCCGACAAGCCGGTCATGAACATCTGGCGCATGCGCGTGCTCGCCGCGTGCAAGATCGCCTCTTCGCGGTCCATTCCTTCGTCGAGGTTTCGGCGGATAAAGGATACCAGCAGCACGCCGTCCATCGTGGCGACGCCGAACAGCGAAATGAATCCGACCGCGGCAGAGACGCTGAAATTCAGATCGGCCACGTAGAGCCCGAGAACGCCGCCGGACACGGCGAACGGAATTCCCGACAGCGCCAGCATGCTGTCGCGGAGCGAGTTGAACAGCCCGTACAGCAGCATGAGGATCAACAGCAGGCTGAGCGGCACGATGTACATGAGCCGCTGCTGCGCATCGAGCAGCGCCCCGTATTCGCCGGACCACTCGATACTGTAGCCCGGCGGCAGCTTTACGTTGCGCGCAATCCGCTCCTGCGCTTCCAGGACCGTCGAGCCGAGATCGCGTCCGCGCACGCTGTACTTCAGCGGCACGTAGCGCTGATTGTTCTCGCGATAGATATACGCCGCCCCGGTCTCCAGCCGGACGTCCGCGAGCTCGCCGAGCGGTACGTATGCGGTGGGGCCGCCGCCCTGGTTGGGCAGCGCGACGGGAATGGCGCGGATCGCCTCCGGGCTGCTGCGATATTGCGGCGCCAGCCGCACCACCAGATCGAATGTGCGTTCGCCTTCGTAGACCTGCGTCGCGGTCTGGCCGCCGATGGCCGCCTGAATCACCGCGTTCACATCGCCCGCCGAGAACCCGTAGCGCGCGGCAAGCGCCCGATCGATGCGAACCACGAGATTGGGCTGGCCGAGGAGATTGAAGGTGCCGGCATCGGCGACGCCCCGAACCTTGCTGATTTCCACTTTGACCGCTTTGGCCAGCCGTTCGAGCTCGCCGAGGTCCGAGCCGAAGATCTTGACGGAGTTCTCGCCTTTGACGCCGGAGACCGCCTCTTCGATGTTGTCCTCGATGTACTGGGAAAAGTTGAAATCGATGCCGAGAAATTCCCGCTCCAGGCGGCGGCTCATGTCGCGGACCAGCTTTTCCTTGGTGAGCCCGCTCGGCCATTCGCTGAACGGCTTCAGTGGCACGAAAAATTCCGAAAGGAACGCGCCGTCGGGGTCGGTCCCATCATCGCCGCGGCCCTGCTCCGACACGACCGTGCGGACCACCGGGTAGCTCTTGATCACCTCGCGAATCCGGTTCGTCGCATCCTTGCCCGCATCGAGCGTGATCGTCGGCGGCATCAAGGCGCGTATCCAGAGATTGCCTTCTTCGAGCTTGGGCAGGAACTCGGTCCCGAGATTTATCCCCGCGAACGCGCACACCGCGACGAAAGCGATTCCGGCCGCCGCCACGCGCCGGCAATTGCGGATCACGAACGGCACGAGTCGGGAATAGACCGCGCGGAGATTGCGCACGACGAACGTCTCGATCTCGGCGACGCGCTCGGGCAGAAGCACCGACGACAGCACGGGGGTGACCGTGAACGTGGCGACGATCGCCCCGAGCAGCGCATAGGCATAGGTCCGCGACATCGGGCCGAAGATCTGGCCTTCGACCCCCTGCATCGTGAACAACGGGATGAAGGCGGCGATCGTGATAACCACCGAAAAGAAGATCGCCCGATCGACTTCGGTCGCTCCGGTCAGGATGCGATGCAGCTTGTCGCTCAAGCGCGTCGCGCGCTCCGACGGGAGCGGCGACATGCTCGAACCGTGGGTCAAATGCCGGAAGATGTTCTCCATCATGATCACCGTCGAATCGACGATGATCCCGAGATCGATCGCGCCGACCGAAAGCAGGTTCGCGGACTCGCCGCGCATGACGGTTATGATGACCGCGAGGAACAGCGCCACCGGAATCGTCGCCGCGACGATCAGGGCGCACCTGAGGTCGCCGAGAAACACCCACTGGATCAGGAAAATCAGCGCGACGCCGAACAGCAGGTTGTGCAGGACCGTATTGACGGTTATCGACACCAATTCGCCGCGATCATAGAACGGCTCGACCTTCACGCCGGGCGGCAGGCTTCCGTCCGAATTGATTTTCTCGACCGCAGCGTGCACCCGCTTGATCACGTCCGTGGTGCGTTCGTTCTTCTGCATCAGAACGACGCCATCGACGATATCGGGCGATTGATCCCGACCTGCGATTCCGAGGCGCGGCCGGGGCCCAAGCTTCACCGTCGCGATGTCCGAGATCAGGACGGGATTTCCGCCCTGCTGCGTCAGCACGATATTGCGAATATCGTCGAGCGTGCCGACCGCGCCCAGGCCGCGCACATTCATCGACTGCTCGCCGATATCGATCGTGCGGCCGCCGACGTTGGCGTTGCTCGCCGAGATCGCGGTCAAGACCTGCGGCAGCGTGAGCCCATAGGCCATCATGCGGTCGAGGTCGACCTCGACCTGATATTCCTTGGTGAAGCCGCCGAGGACGACCACGTCGGCAACGCCGGGCACCAGGCGCAGCCGCCGCTTCACCACCCAATCCTGCAGCGTTTTCAGCTCGGTCAGATCAGCGTGCGGCGGGCCCTTGAGCTGGTAGCGGAACACCTCGCTGATTCCGCCGGCCGGCGAGATGACCGGCTGCACCCCGGTCGGCAAAACCGCGTCGTTCAGGCGGTTGATCGTCTGCTGCCGGACGAAATAGTAGTCCCAGCCGTATTCGAACTGCATGCGGACGAAGCCGAGGCCATACACCGTGTTGGAGCGGATGTATTTGAGCCCAGGCGTGCTCGCGACGGCGATCTCGATCGGCACGGTGACGTAGCGCTCGACCTCTTCCGGCGACTGGCCGGGATACTGCGCGATCAGCTCGATGATGGGTGGCGCGGGGTCGGGATAGGCCTCGATGTTCATGCCGCGGAACGCGGCGAACCCGACGCCAATGAAGACGAGGAAGCTTACGAGCACCAGGATCCGGCGCGACAGACCGAATGCGATGATGTTACGGAGCATTGCGAATCGAGGCCCGCGCCGGCCTCAGTCGTGCCACTCGTTGTCGAGAAAGATCGCGCCCTGGGCCACGATCCTCTCGCCGTCCCGGATTCCTTCGAGCACCTGGACGAAACCGCCCTCCAACACGCCTGCCTTGATCTTGCGCCGCTGGAACCGGTTTTCGCCGATTTCGACCCAGCAGACGATGTCGTTGCCGTCGCGGATCATCGCGGTTACCGGAATGGCATGACTCGGCGGCGTCTCACCCGCCGCAATCCGGAAACGCGCGAACATCTCGGGCTTGAGCACGCGGTCCGGATTCGCCACCTCCGAGCGGACCACGACCCGATGCGTCACCGCGTCGGACGAGGCGCCGACGGTGATGATGCGCGCGGAGAATACGCGGTCCGGCAACGCATTGACGGTCACTTCGATTTCCTGGCCGGGGTGGACCTTGGCGATGTCGTTTTCGGGAACGTTCGCCTTCAGCCACATCGTGCTGAGATCGGCGATCAAATAGAGCGGGTCGGTGTTGTCGGCCCGTACGTACTGGCCGGGGCCGACCTTGCGGGTCACCACGGTGCCGTCGATCGGCGCCGTCACGATAATGCGGGAATTGACCACGTGCTCGCGCTCGACGCGGGCAACCTCGGCGTCGCTGCGGCCGAACACGCGAAGCTTGTTGCGGGCGCCCGTGAGGCCGCCTTGCGCGGCGCGATAATCTATTTCGGCCGCCTCGAAATCGCCTTGCGCGTGCTCGAGGTCGCGTTGCGAGCCTGCCCGGGCTTGGTAGAGATCCTTCGCCCTGTCGAGCCCGCGCTTGGCGACGTTGAGCTGCGAGCGCGCCTTGTCGAGCGTCTGCAATGCGGTGATCAGGTCGTTCTGGGCCTGCAGGATTTCCGGGCTCTCGATTTCGAGGAGCGGCGTGCCGGCTTTGACCTCGTCCCCGACCTTGGCAAGCAACCGGATGACCCGGCCGGAAAACGGCGCGACAACCGGCGTGGTCGCGTCGTCGTTGAACGCGATCTGCCCGACCGCCTGCTGCTCGATGCGAAACGGCCGATCATCCACCGCGACGATACGCAGTTGGGCAGTTTGCTGCTCGGTGACTTGGACCGAGTCAGCCGTCTTCGTCGCCGTTACAGCGGCGGTCGCCGGCGTCACGTTGTCCGCCGGCCAGATGGTGACGATGATGACCGCCAGGACGCAGGCAATCGGGCCCAATACCATGGCGGTCTTGTATGAGCTGAACAACGAGCCGTAGCCCCTCAGCGCCATTGTCA
>Ga0153915_10003082_pt1 | contig 15225 bp, 15 predicted proteins | sample Opewatmetagenome_2_FD_107003 | JGI IMG/M metagenome (GOLD analysis project Ga0153915, IMG submission 107003) | Freshwater wetland microbial communities from Ohio, USA - Open water 3 Core 3 Depth 3 metaG | ecosystem: Environmental > Aquatic > Freshwater > Wetlands | place: USA: Ohio, Lake Erie...
CAGTCTGAGCAATTTCAACACCTGGCTCAGGAATATCTAAAGTGCTCGTTCCTGCCATCGAACTCAGTAAGAGGGGGACAGCGAGGCCAGAGGTCATCGCTGCAGTAGCGATGAGCACAATGGTAATGACTCCTCTCCTAAACACTGCTTTCACCACTTACGACAAGTATTTCAAAATACACAAGGAGCTCTTTTGCTCTTAATTCTAACATTTGAGCTTCCAGACACCATGGTGAGCTAGTCTTAGAACTAGACTAATCGAACGATTGCAGAGCTAGATAGTGGGTCTGCTCCTCCACATACTCACAGCCTCGTACAAGAAAACGATTATCGAGAATGATGAGAAGACAACGAGTAGGATGAAATGGGGTGTCAGATACCATCCGAACAGCCACAATGCTCCAATAAGGTATGATATGGCGAAGAGCGAGTAGAACACATAGCGTGGGAGAAAAAAACCGTCCAGTCCAACAAAGAATCGGAGGATTCCAACTCTGATGTATTTTGTCACGCGAAATCCGTCGATCTGGTCCATCTCAACCAATTCGAGGTCTTCAAGCTTCTTCAGATGGTATAGCACCAAGCTTGGACTTGAGATTCCCATTCTCCGCTGGATTTGTCTTGCCGAGATTGGTTTTGTCTGTCTAAGAAGAAAGAAGTATACTGCAAGAGTCTTCCCCTTCAAGTCATCCAAAGTTTGATCATCATCCATGCATGAACCCCTCACATACTAATCTGAAGTGTAGCCATAATAATGATTCTAGAGATTGCGGTGTTACCTTGGTTTGTAGATGTCACAAGCCATATAACGAAGCTGAACCTAGCGCGAACCATCCTTAGGAAATGGAGACTCCACATATGAGTAAACACAAGGAACTTTACGATCAAGTCTTCCGTTTGTTGGAATCCCATGATGACTGGATGACAAAAACCATCAATCTCATTGCCTCGGAGAACGTGAGTTCGCCAGCAGTCAGATCAGCAATAGTGTGCGACTTCAGAGACCGCTATGCAGAGGGCTGGCCGGGAGAGAGAGTCTATGCAGGATGCAAGTACATAGACCAAGTCGAGCTGATCACCATCGACCTTGCAAAGAAGCTGTTCAAGGCAGAGTTTGCAGATGTTCGACCAGTTTCGGGCGTCGTAGCAAATCTGGCTATGTATACGGCGGTCATGGAGCCACTGGACAGGATGATGGCACTGTCTATTGCCCACGGAGGCCATATCTCTCACGCAAGGAAGGACCTCGGCGGTACCGCAGGTCAGATTCGTGGCCACAAGGTGCGCAATTGGATATTTGATGACAAGGAGTTCAATATTGATGTTGATGCGAGTATCAAAGAGATAAGGGAACTACAAGGAAAAGGCGATGAGATCAAGTTCCTGCTCTTTGGTGCGAGTGTATTCCCATTTCCACACCCAGTAAAGGAGTTCCGTGAGATTGCAGACGAGTACGGGATGACGATTGGGTATGACTCAGCTCATGTCTCTGGTCTGATCGCCAGTGGCTTCTTCCAAGATCCCCTGAGAGAGGGCGCAGACATCGTGACAGCATCGACCCACAAGACAATGCCGGGTCCGCAGCACGGGATCATTTTGGCCAAGGAGAAATTTGCTGATGCTATCAAGCGGGCCTCATTCCCAGGTCTGCTGAGCAATCACCATCTGCACAATGTTGCAGGTTTAGCCATCGCGCTTGCAGAGATGACGGAGTTTGGAGTGGCCTATAGTAAGCAAATCATGAAGAATGCTAAGGCACTAGCCCAAGCACTTCATGAGAGAGGCTGGCAAGTCATCGCCGAGCACAAGGGTTTCACTCAGTCACATGTAGTTCTTGTGGATGTCACAGAAACCCCGTTGAGTGATGGAGCGGCTGTTGAAAAGACCCTGGAGAATGCAAACATAGTCATCAACCGCAATCTTCTGCCATGGGACAAGAAGAGAGGTCGGGACTATAAGACACCAGGCGGAATTCGACTTGGTACGAGCGAGATGACCCGACTGGGAATGAAGGAGTCCGAGATGGATGCAATTGCGGAACTCATGACACGAGTGGTCATGAAGGGCGAAGATGTCAAGAAAATCGCAGCCGAGGTCGGAGAGTTCCGCAAGGACTACCAGAAGGTGCATTTTGCCTTCGAAACTGAAACTCCTGCCTATGCTCATCTCAGGTTCAGGTGAGGGTCCGATGATGCTCGGACCCCCTACGGGGGCATTGTATGAGGATTGAAGATGCACAGGAAATGATGAGAAGAGTCTACCTCGAGAGGGACAGAGCCAGAGGAGTGAGGGGCACTCTTCAGAGGACAGAGGAAGAACTTGCGGAACTTAGCAGGGCTGTCCTCGAAGGGGGCAACACAGCAGCTCTGGAAGAAGAGGTGGCGGACGTCTTTGCATGGCTCTGCTCCCTTGCAAATCTTCTTACTATCGACGTGTCTGAGGCGTTCTACAAGAAGTACACAGATGCTTGTTCCAAGTGCAAACAGAGCCCGTGTTCTTGCCCTATGGAGTCCAGAGAGTGATGAGTCAAGAGAATCATAGACTGAGCAGGTTCAGTCCATTCTTTGATTTCCTCTGACCTGTGTATTGACACACGGATGTGTTTCAACAACATGGCTCAACAATTCTAGGTCTGATTCTCTGAACTATTAGAAGAGTTAATAAACCAAACATCTTGTGGAGTCAGAGCGCTCAAGAGAAGGTAGTTAGAATGCCGAAGACCGCTAAAAAGAAGAAAGGAAAGCGCGGAGAAGGACCGATGCCGAGCGGTGGAGCCGGCTTGATCAGATTCTTTGAAGACGAAACCCCAGGCATCAAGATAGGTCCCACTGTCGTCGTGATAATCGCAAGTATTCTTCTGGTCGCTACGGTGATTGCACACATACTCTACCAAATAACAACCTGAGCAGGTCAATCTGGGTCACAGATTCAGATGGGACATGCCCTAAGTGTTATAAGAGACTCTAAGCCGAATCGCACAGTCAAGACAGGTGACTCGCAATGAAGGTAAAAGGCGAACTGAACAAGTACTGTCCACGCTGCCATAAATACACTGAGCATGCCGTGTCGATCGAGAAGGCTGGAAAGAGACGGAGCATGGCTCAAGGTGAACGTCGTATGAGGAAGAGGACAAAGGGCTATGGATCATTCCCGAAGCCAATCCAGCACAAGTTCGCCAAGACAACAAAGAAGACTGTTCTGAAATTCAAGTGCAAGGAATGCGGCCACATCGTTTTGGGCAAGAGTATTCGAATGAAGAAGGTAGAGGTTGAACGAGCGTAAGGTGATTCTTAATGACCAAGGGAGAGATAGTACAGCAACCAAGTTCGCGGTTCCTTAAGGTAAAGTGTCTTGATTGTGAGAACGAGCAGATTATCTTTGGGAATGCCACAACAGAAGTGAAATGTCTTAAGTGTGGAAAACTACTTGCCAAGCCTAGTGGAGGCAGAGCCAAGCTCGAGCCGATTGCAAGAGAAGTTGAAGTTCTTCCGTAAGGAGAAGAGAGAATGGTATTCAAACGTGGCGAATGGCCAAATGTGGACGACTATGCGATAGCAGTTGCTACCAAGGTCGCCGCATATGGAGCATACGTCACGTTGCCTGAGTATGGTGACAAGGAGGGCTTCATCCATATCTCCGAGGTCAGCAGTACATGGGTCAGAAATATACGTAACCACATCCATGAGAACCTGCGAGTCGTGGTAAAGATTCTGAAAGTCGATCCTGAGAAGATGCATATTGACTGCTCGCTCAGGCGTGTTTCTAATGAATCGAAGAGGGCCAAAAACAACGAGTGGAAACGCGCACAGAAGGCTGAGAAGATCCTTGAACTTGTAGCCAAGGAGAACGATATGACCCTCGAACAGGTCTATGAGAAGCTTGGCTGGCCAATCGAAGATGTCTTTGGCGAAATCTATACGGGACTTGAGCGAGCGGTGGACGGGGGCATAGAGGCCCTCGATGAGGTTCAGTCCACAAAGAAACTGAAGAAACAGGTTGCAGACTTTGCAGCACAGAGAATCGAGATTCCATCGGTCGAGATTGATGGTGAATTGACCATAAGCGTGCCAGGGCCAGAGGGTGTAGAGGTGATAAAGAAGGCCCTCACAGAGGGACTTGCCAAGGGAAAGTCACACGAGAAGTCAACAACTGAGATATACACTCTTGGCGCACCCAGATATAAACTCAGAATTGTCAGTCCTGACTACAAACAGGCGGAGGAGGTACTCTCCGAAGTTCTCGGTCTGATTCAGACGCAGGTTGAGCACGATTCTGGTACTGCAAGTTTTGTGAAGAAGTAGGGAATGACAGTGGCGCATCTCTTCAAATGCACGAAATGCAACAGATACACTCTCAACCAGAGCGTATGTCCATCGTGCGGAGGTCCTGTGTCAGAACCCGGACCCCCGAAATACAGTCCTCAGGACAAATATGGTGTCTATAGACGAAAAGCAAAACGCAAGAGCGTCACTGCACAAGATGTTTCGTGATGGATTGTCTTAGAGAGAAAGTGCGGCAACTGATAGTGAACCAGCTGTCGCATGATTCATACTCTTTCTAGTAGAGCTGGACTGGAACCCAGAATGTTCTCCATGGACTTGCAAAGATGGGCTCGCCAGTCTTGATGTTGTCCCACCATAGTAGTCTGATTTGGTAGTTCATTCCAGGAATCATCCCAAGGTCCTGGGGATCTCCGGACTTCAGCGGAAGTAGGAACTCGATGACGCCATTACCAGTCGCGAACTCGGTGGAGTTCGTGCCAGTGGAGTCCTGAGCCCAAGTACCATCATAGCGAATATGGCCATCGTAGGGCATACCGTTGTAATTCACTATTCGTATGTCGGAATCGAGAGGCATATCCTCAGGCGAGATCTGAATACCAAAGGCATCATCACCCACCGTGTAGTTGTCCATCTTGATTCCATAGTACATGTGGGTCGTGTTGGCCCTGGTGTAGATTTGGGATTTGTAGGTTCCAGCAAATGTGTAATCGAAACTGGGCGAAGAGAGCTCAGTTGTTGAGAGGCTACCGTCGAGTGAAACGCCAAGGTTGGTGCTCACCAGACCAGGAACCCAATCAGCCATTGTCCGGTTCAAGTATTGATAGTACATTGTGTAGTCGATCTCATAGATCTTGACAGTACCGTAGGCTGAGCTGATGAATGGGTTGACAAATGCACCGTGAAGGTCCACAGGCATGTGCTCCACCCAGTCTTCATCCTCCCAGAAGAGTTTGTCTACCTCTATCCTGATGTCAGTGAGCCCAAGGTTGTTAGCTTCTGTTTCATCTTTTGGCTCGCCATAGGACATCAACTTGTAGATTGTTGAACTATAGAATGGCTCCTGAGTCGAATCATCCGAACCAAGGTATGTTTCATCATCGATGAATGTAGATCCAAACCTGTCCTCGGCAATACGGACCATCCATGGCCACTTGCCATCATCGCCACCGAAATAAGTGGATCTGTGGCCCCAATACACCAGTACGTGTGTGGTGTTCCACAGTCTGAATGTCTTCAGTGATTCAGTAAGATTCAGTGCCATGAGCGCATATCCCATGAGTGCTATCTGCGTACTATTGAACGTCGCATTATCATCGATAGTCTTCGCGTCCGATCCACTATTTATCCAGTAGCCATAGTCCCACCAAGCACCTATGATGGACCCTGGAGGCAGGACATTCCGAATATAGGTGATAGCGTTCTGCCAATCAGTGGACTGACTGCTATCTGTGAGCGCCGCTGGCGCAAACTCTGGCCTGCCCACCTGATTTGAAACGTATTGTACGCCAAGTATCACATTGATAGAGAGGAGGAGGCCTATGAACGCAAAGGCCGCGAGAGCATGCTCAGAGGTGAGTGACGTACTCATCCTAAACCTACGCCTTTCAAACACAGACTTCTGTGTGACGACCTTTGCATAGGGCGCAAGTACGCTATAGGCAGCCACAGCTGCCAAGACTGCAACACCTGGACCAAGAATCATGCCCAGACGAATCATGCTTCCTGCAAAATAGACAGAGCTCAGGCCATAGATTACCATTAGCCAGTCTTCATCACGACCTTTCTTGAACAGGAAGTACATTCCAAGTGGAAAGAAGAAGATTAGGATTAGCAGTGTGTTATAGAATGCACCCCACGGGCTGGGAAGGTGCTCTGCAACTGAGGCAAGAATCCTCTCATCCAGTCTCGTAAATGGGTTGATTACAGTAAGGAACTTTGACCCAAGAGTCAGAATCGGGTTCGAGGTGAAGGGTCGGATTGTTAGCGCATAACTTCCTACATAGAGCAAGTAGGCAATGACACCAACAGCTGGTGTAACTATTCCAAGGAGAATGGGCCTCATATGGGGTGAAAGCACACTTGCCGTGGCTTCTCGATAGTGGCCCACTCGGAGCCAGACCTCGTATAGAATGAGAACTGCGGCTACTCCGATAGGAGCCAAGGTCGTGAAAGAAGTCAGATTGTTAAAACCAACCCTTGGAATCAAGTTACCAATAAAGAGACCAAGTGATAGAGTGATCAGATAGCTCGAGAGTAACCGTTTGCTATAGTGGCCCATCATGAGCATTATGAAAGCATAGAGAGCGAGCAGACCTAGTATGTACTCAGCTGCTCCCCAAGACACCATCAAGTATCCAAGAGAGAGACCTGCTCCAACAGAGGCTGTCAGGGAACCCCGTTTAAGACCTCTCATGAACAGGAACATAGTGAGAACAATGGCAAAGACACCCACAGATTCATTGTCATAGAAGCCTGCAACCGTTCTCTGGAGATATGCAGGAATGAAAGCAGCGAAGATGCTAGTAAACAGCCCAACTGTGTTATTCATAAGTTCTCTGCCGAGGAAAAATGCAATTACTACAGTGAAAGCACCCATGAATGCTGGGAAAGCCAAGGAAACGGTAAGAACATCTATCTTGATGCCCAATCCATTGAGCAGGAAGTAGAAGAATGAGCTTGTGAAGGGCACTCCTACATAACTGGTCCTGGCCATGTCACGGCCAAAGGGGACCCAAGTTGAATCATCATACCATGTGAAAAAGGCACTGAATCCATTCTCGGCCACATACCTAGTGACACGAATCTGAAACCAACAGTCGAAAGCGCGTGGGATAGGTTGAGAGTTGATTAGAGGCTCCAGACGCAGCGCGAGTGCAGCGATGAAAGTGATGATTAGAGTCACAATGATAAGGACTGAACCACGTGAGATCTTCGATTTCGGTCTATGAAATACCTGCTTCAGGAATCTTCCAGTGGACCTCTTTATCTTCTCAAACGACATGTGGAGTACTCTCTCCATGCTCTTTCGAACTAGCAGGAGCGATTTTGTGATGCGCTAAAAAGGTTGTTGTTAATTATACAGTCGTCCTAACAACGATTACTTGCTGAATACGAAAACAATTGAGGGAATAGGGCCATGATGGGGTATCTCTGCCGCATAATGTTTCGTGGAATGAGTGTCTATTCTGAAGCAATGAAAGTCCTGTACGCATCTGCCTTCATTAGCTTTGCCAGATCGGCTTTCAGATTCGAGGGCTTAATCTTGAACATCCAGCCCTTTACGTAGCAGTCTTCGTTGACAATCTCAGGTGCATCCTCAAGCTCAGTGTTCACTTCAACGATTTTACCACTGACTGGTGAGAAAATATCAGACGATGCCTTCATAGACTCTACAAGTCCGCATTCCTCACCTGCTTTGACGACAGTGTCAACCTCAGAGATCTCGACAAATGTGATCTCGTGTAGGGAGTTCTGAGCATGGTCCGTTATTCCAACGACAACGATATCACCTTGAACCCTGGCATACTCATGGTCCTTGGTGTAATATAGTCCATCTTTGACTTCGGTGCCATCCATATAGTTCACCAGCAGCCTCGGGTTATTGCATTCCGTTTAAATCAGTTTGGATGTTACACGGTGCGCGATCCACCATACCTTTGAGGGTCGTAGAAGGGCCACTCGGCAATCTCGGCCTTCCGATGACGCCCCTTGATATCGATCTCAATTATGTCCCCTGTGTTGACTGTATTGGGGGGGACATATCCAAGGCCTATCCCCTTGTTCAAGACTGGAGAAACACCCCCACTGGTTGTCTGACCGATTACGTTTCCATTCAGAAGAATAGGGTAGTGTTCGCGTGGGATTCCACGATCAATCATCACGAATCCGATACGCGTCTTCTTCACACCGTCTTCCTTGTGACTCCTGACTGTATCGAAGCCAATGTAGTGGGGTTCTACCTTGAACTTGACGGCATACGGAATCTTGGCCTCAATCGGAGATGTTTCCTCGTCAAGCTCGTGACCATATAGAACAAACCCTGCCTCAAGACGAGTCGAGTCTCTGGCACCTAGGCCGCAGGGCTTGATACCAAACTCAACGCCCTGTGCAAGAAGATTCTCCCAGAAGGCTATGGCTCTCTTCTTGCCCTCATCAGTAAAGGGACAGTCTAGTATGAGAACCTCAGCACCGTCCTCACCAGTGTAGCCAGTTCTGCACAGGTATGTATCATATCCAGCAATATCAACGGGGTAGCAGGTAAATCTGTTGTACCCACTGAGATCGCGTCCTGCAATCTTGCTCAGTAGTTGGAGCGCTTTCGGGCCTTGCACAGCAATCATAGCAATCTCTGAGGACCTGTCTATAACCTTGACATCAAATGACTTGGAGTTCTTCGACAGATGCCTCTTGATCTTCGGGCCATTCGAGGCATTGGTGATCCAGATATACTCATCAGTGCCAATCCTGTAGAGCATCAGGTCATCATGTATGCCCCCGTGCTCGTTCAGGCACGTCGTGTAGTGTCCGTCATTTACATCGAGTTTGCTCACATTATTAGTAGTCATCTTCTGGAGGAATTCCGCGGCCTGTGGGCCTCTGATAAAGAACCGGAACATATGACTCGTGTCAAATATGCCGACTCCTTCTCTGACCGCCATATGTTCTTCTCTGATGTCACTGTACCTGACAGGCATCTCCCACCCTGCAAAGGGAATCACATCGCCATGCGTTTTATGCCAGTCATAGAGCTGGGTTCGTTTCAACGCGTCACTCATTGAGATACCTCGTTCATTTCTTGGTTTGTGACTACATCAGCTACATTTTATCTCCTTCTATACAGACTCTGAATAGAGGCGAACATGATTGAGACTGCCCTATGTTGACGTGTCGGGGCTTCGGATTGGAGAGGGATATCCTGTTCGAATCATGGGAGTCCTTAACGTTTCACCGGAGTCGTTCTACAAGGACTCGGTTGCTATCGATGAAGACTCTATCCAGCAAGCCGTTGGTAGATTCGAGAGAGAGGGCGCAGATATCATCGACATAGGTGGAGCCTCAACAGCTCCCAGGAATATCTATGGCGCTCCTGAAGTAAGTGCCAGTGAGGAACTCAGACGGGTCACAGAAGCTATTGCCATCATAACTACGATGACCAAGATTCCATTATCCATCGATACTGTTTCTTCTGTGGTGGCCAAAAAAGCACTTGATTTAGGAGCGTCGGTCATAAATGACGTGTCTGGATTGAGAGCGGACTCAAAGATGGCGAAGCTGGTGGCGGACAGAGCAGTTCCAGTCATACTCATGGCGAACTGTGGAGGCCCTTGTGTTAGCTATCAGGCTTCGATAGACTCGTTGAGAAACAGCCTCTCGATAGCCCTTGAAACAGGAATTGAATCAAGTATGACACTAGTTGACCCAGGGATAGGCTTTGGCAAGCAACCTGAAGTCGACTATGAGATACTGCATAATCTGCATGCGTTTACTGCGCTTCATCGTCCCGTGCTTGTAGGTGTGTCCCGGAAGGCCTTCATCGGGAATAAGCTGGGACAACCAGACCCCTCTGATCGACTTCTGGGATCGATTGCAGCAACCTCAGTAGCAGTATACAACGGGGCCAGTGTCATACGAACACATGATGTCAAAGAAACAAGAATTGCAGTTGTAATAGGAGAAGCAATTCGAGGGAATGCACGGGAAAGGCGAAGGGACCAGATGGAGGACTCGCAATGAGGTGGCTTGATTGGCAACCAGTCTATCTTGATATCGTCAATAGATTGAACCTAGACCCAGCCATGGATCGAGAGGCAACAAGGCTGCTCACAGAGATACTGATGGAAGTCGAGCCGAATCCACTGCTTCGTCAGTTGCAGGAAAAAATCCAAGGTAAGACAGTTGTCATTTGCGGGGCAGGGCCTTCACTTGAAACACACCTTCAATCTGTGATGAGTACTAGAATTGGCTCAAGTTTCGTCTATGTTGCAGCAGATGGTGCAGTGTCAGCTCTTCTGAATCTAGACTGTAAATGCAGTGTCATTACCACGGACCTCGATGGCAATCTGGATGATATAGAAGAGGCCACAGGGGGCGGGGCAGTGACAATTGTCCATGCCCATGGAGACAATATGGACAAGGTGAGGGAAGTAGTTCCGAAACTGGGAACAGTGCTCGGAAGCACACAGGTGGAACCAACTGAACGTGCCTTTCTCTGGGGCGGCTTCACTGATGGTGACCGAGCGTGTCATATAGTAACAGACTATTCACCAGACAGAATCATCCTCGCGGGCATGGACTTTGGTGGCCTCGTAGGAAAGTGGTCCAAACCAATGCATGAAACTCACTTCCCAGCGAGCAAACGAAAGAGAATCAAACTCAGTATTGCTAAGCAGCTGATATCGTCATTGATAGAGCGAACAGCTATACCCTTCACTGTACTCAAGTGAGATTCGAGATGGGCACGCGAAGGCATAATGCCTAGAGTTGGCCTGTCTTAATGGCCCACAGATAGCTGAAGATAAGGAATGCTACACCAGACATGATGATACCTAGAATCATGAGCCGGGTGGCATAACCTGGCTGAAATACATACTTTGATCCGTAGTAGATAAGACCAAGGCCTATCACGCCCACAAAAATGACAACCGATGCAACGACACCTTCCATACCGAGCTGCACATCAAGACCCGGAGCCACGAGAATAGGCGTTCCACCAGAGCTTCCTGCAATTGCAGGCGGGGTTCTCACGAGCGTGTATACATTACCACCGAGGACGAATAAGACAGCAATGAGCATGAGGCCAAATATGACTGTGTCTGGAGGCCTGGTCGGCATCCTGAACTTGGGCCTTGAAAGCCTCACTTTGGGTCGTAGAATGATTCTCGGCCACCAAGCTCGCATAGTCTTACCTCAGGGGTTCGAATTTGCGTCTGCTTTTAAGAGTATCGAGAAATTAATCACCGTACTAGTAGCAGACCTTCAGAATCTGCGGTGTGTATTTAAAACTCCGGAGCTTATTCTGCGTGAGAGGAAAGATAGAGAGGCGAAAAGCATTGCCCCGATTGATGGTCCTTACCGAAAAACCAACAGCGGCAAAGAAGATTGCTACCGCTCTTGACGAGAAAAGGTCACCTAAGGAGGTCAAGAGAGGAAAGACATCATACTATGAATGCAAGAGAGGAAGTGATGAGCTCATTGTCACATATGCTCTGGGGCATCTCTTCGAGCTTCAGCAGGTTGAGAAGGGCTGGACTTATCCCCGCATGGAGAGTAAATGGGTTCCGAAGTATGAGGTCGATAAGAAGGCAACCAATACCAGACCAATCATAAACCTAATTCAGAAGTTATCACGAGATGTAGATGGATTCATTGTTGCGACCGACTATGACGTCGAGGGCAGTCTGATTGGATATCTCGTCCTGAAATATGCCTGCAGAGCGGACCCGATGAGGGCACATCGGATGCTGTTCTCTGCATTGACTGAAACGGATCTGGAGAAGGCCTATGATACCAGAGGCGCTCTGGATTTTCCAGTTATTGAGGCAGGCCATGTTCGCCATGAAGTCGATTGGTTATATGGTATCAACCTGACGAGAGCTCTGACTCTGTCCATCAAGAGAGCAGCTGGCTGGTTCAAGGTGGTTTCAACAGGACGCGTTCAAGGGCCAACTCTCTCATTCATAGCTCAGAGGGAGAGAGAGATCAATCTCTTCATCCCGACGCCATTCTGGACAATTCATGTGATTGGTGCTCACAATGATGATGAGATTGAGTTGGAATACTCTAGGCGGCAGATCTCATCAGAGCGGGACGCCAACAGGATTGTGAGTGAGCTGAGTGGACAGAATGCAATAGTGAGCTCTATAGAAAAGCGGACTGTTACTCAGCAACCACATCCGCCATTCAATCTAAGTTCGCTTCAGGCTGAGGCCTACAGACAATTCGGTTTCAAGCCCAGCCGAACCCTTGCAATAGCGCAAGGGCTCTATCTTGATGCCCTAATATCCTATCCAAGAACAGATAGTGAGATGCTTCCTCCCACATTGGACATCAAAAACATACTTACTGGCCTAGGAGGTATTAAGGACTATACGTCAATGGTGGCGACCATTCTAAGGGGGAATCTAGTACCGATTCAAGGAAAGAAGACGGATCCAGCACATCCGGCAATACATCCCACGGGAGAGCGACCAATCAAACAGCTACCACCGAGCGATAAGAAAGTCTTCGACCTCATCGTACGAAGATTTCTCTCGCTCTTTGGAGAGCCGATTATCAAGAATCATCTGAGAGCTGATATTAAGAGCGGCAATCATTGTCTATACGCAAGAGGGCTCCAGATTGTGAGAAAGGGATGGCTAGAGTTCTATGAGCCCTACTTCAAGCCCGAAGAGAGGGCGCTCCCTACTATTAAGGTGGGCGACACTATCCATCTTGTATCCGTAGACTCTGAGAACAAATACACGGAGGGGCCTGCCCGGTTCAACCCATCTAGCCTCCTGAAACTACTAGAGAGAAAGAATCTTGGAACAAAAGCCACAAGATCGAGTATTGTAGATTCAGTGAAATCGAGAGGATACACCCAAGGAGAGAGGTTTGAACTCTCTACTCTTGGATATGCTGTTTTTGAGACTCTGAACCGGTACGTCCCTGAGATGCTCTCACCAGAGATGACAATACGACTAGAGGTAGAGATGGAGCGCGTTCAGAGCGGTTTGAAGAGCCGGGAGAGTGTCGTCACTGAAGCAAAGAGCGAGCTCCTCAGAAATCTCGAGGAATTCAAGAACAAAGAGGACAAGATAGGCGAAACACTGGTTAAGGGGCTTCAGAGCTATTGGAGGGATACCGAAGAACTTGGGCCGTGTCCAAAATGTGATGATGGTATCCTCAAAATCGTAAGGTCTCCAAAGACTGGAAAAAGATTCGTGGGATGCTCAAACTACAGGGAAGGCACATGCGATCAGACATTCCCACTTCCACAGAAGGGAACTATTGCGCCTCTTGATGATGTCTGCCCGCATTGCAGCCATAGAATGATAAAGGTGATTTCTGGGCGGCGGACATGGACCACGTGCATTAACTGGTCGAAATGCCCAGGAAGACAAGAGGACCTCAAGGCTCTGGATGAGAGAAGAGCCAAGAGGAATGGTGGTGCTGTTGGAGGACAGGAATCATGAAAGAGTGTCGAATCTGTGGTCGCGACGGTACTGAGGAGGACCTCTGTGAGTATCATAGCGCCGCCTATACTAGTCTCAAATCTGTCTTTGAGAAGTGGGCAGCGGCAGTGGAGGAACTGACCTGGGAGAAGTACATTGATAGTGTCAGGGAGCTCGAGAACACTGGGCAGTGGATTAGAGAAATAATCGACGACATCAGGTCACAAGATGATTCCTGAGAAGAGATACTATCTCAAGCACCACTTCACGATTCATCTGTGCGATGCCTATGACGACCAGACAAGTCCGATTGGTCCAATATGCAACTCGCTCACTCACTGTTCGTACAAGAGCATTGTCAACTCCCATTGACAATAACCCCGTCGAAGTTGGTTCTGAACTTCCTTGCCCAGGTGGAATTGCTACTGCCGAGATGCCCAGCCTAAAACGTTCTTTGTCTGATATCAGTATCAGAAGTCCATTCTCAAGATCTAGAATCCGAACTCTAATTGTGCCCATGCTGGTTTCTGATGAGAACTCGGATATGTCATCAAATTTCATGAGAGGTCACGAAATCTTCGGGGGACACTTGGTTAAATCAATACCGAAACTTGAAGCAACATGGTTATCAATGCCAGCGGTTGATTGAGCCTTGGCACCCCCATGACTGACAATGCTTCCAGATACACAGAGTACTTCCCATATCCCTTGCCTCGACAAGGACAGAGTGAGATGATGACTGAGATTGAGACAGCCGTGGACACAGGGGTCAACATATGTGCTGAGGCACCAAATGGGTTTGGAAAGACATGCGTCACATTGAGCGCCATCCTTCCCTGGATCAAAGAGAATGCTGGAAAGGTGCTCTACTGCGCACGGACCCATAGACAACTGGATCGTGTCATGGAGGAGATGCTGGAGATCTCAAGACATCAAGACGTGTCAGGGGTTTCATTCCGTGGAAGACGACACATGTGCCTGAATCAGTTCGTATTGGAAAATGCGGATATTGTTGCTCCCATAAGTGAGGTCTGTGGGCAGCTGAAGGCTACCGGCAGATGTTCATACTACGAAAAACTGAAGAAAACTGGAGATCCGGATGAGCTCCTGGAGGACTTGGCGGGAAAGGTTCTGACAGCTCCTGAAATTGTTAAGCTTGGAGAGAGCAAGGCGATGTGTCCGTATGAGATGGCCAAACGCTTGGCAAAAGTTGTGGATGTAGTCGCACTCTCATACTTGTACGTGTTTGATCCCTGGATACTCGAGGTATTCATTCCAGAACTCGGAACGCCGCCGTCAAAGATGGTTCTTGTTCAGGACGAGGCTCATAATGTCCCTGCGACTGCCTTGGACTCTGCAAGTGACTCCCTGACTGTAAGAGTTGTGAGACAGGCCACACGTGAAGTGGGCGATGGTCCGTATAGGGACACCACCTCCTTTGAATTCTGTCGCGCTCTCACAAGGAGAATGCTTGAACTCACTTCGGATATGAGGGAGAATGGAGAGAAGACGGTGGACCCTCAGGAGATTGTTGATTCAGTCACCGCTACTGCAGGACTGGATTCAACTGATAGAGTGCTCCATCATATGAAAGAGCATGGACTTGAGATAAAGAAGAGCCTGTTGAAAGCGGGCAAGTTCCCGCGTTCCTCCATTCATAGAGTCGGCGACTTCCTTTTGGAGTGGGTAAAGTGTGCTAAGAGAGAAGATTTTGCGTTTTTCTTGGCAAACATGATAGAGAGCGGCGAAGGCAAACGGGTGTCCCTTGATCGTGTTGCTTTGAACCCCAC
>Ga0153915_10003083_pt1 | contig 15223 bp, 12 predicted proteins | sample Opewatmetagenome_2_FD_107003 | JGI IMG/M metagenome (GOLD analysis project Ga0153915, IMG submission 107003) | Freshwater wetland microbial communities from Ohio, USA - Open water 3 Core 3 Depth 3 metaG | ecosystem: Environmental > Aquatic > Freshwater > Wetlands | place: USA: Ohio, Lake Erie...
CGCCGGTCATGAGCGAGACCCAAGCCTCTGACCTCGCCCTCGCGCGTCCGCTCGGCTCGCTGCTCCTCGGCCGCGACCCGTTCGAGCTGCCGCAGCTTCTCGACGCGATGATCCTCACCTCGCCAGCCTCCGGCGGGATCATCGCGGCGTTCGAGATGGCGCTCTGGGACCTGTGCGGCAAGATCGCGGGTCAGCCCGTCTACCGCCTGCTCGGCGCGGCCAGAGACTCATTCGAGACGGACTGCACGGTGTTCCTCGATTCGCCGGAAGCGATGGCTCGGCTCGCCGTCGAGTTCGTACGGGAAGGGTTCCCAGCGATCAAGATCAAGCTCGGTGAGGCGCCGGCGCTCGACATCGACCGCGTCCGCGCCATTCGGGAAGCGGTGGGTCCGAAGGTGCATCTCCGGTGCGACGCCAATCAGGGTTGGAGCGTGTCCGACTCCTTGGTCGCGCTGCGCGGTATCGGCCCCTACGACCTCGAGTTCTGCGAGCAGCCGGTGCAGGCCTGGGACTGGAACGGCCTCCGTCACGTACGCGCCGGCTCGCCCGTGCCGATCATGGCCGACGAGGCCGTGCACTCGCCGCACGACGCGATCGAGGGTCTGCGTCACGACGCCTTCGACATGATCAACATCAAGCTGTTGAAGGCCGGCGGCGTGCTGCCCTCGGTCCGCCTGGCGCACATCGCCGCCGCCGCCAACGTTCCCTGCATGGTCGGGTGCATGGCCGAGACCCGCCTCGCGCTCACCGCCGCGGCGCACGTCGTCATGTCGCAGGCAATCATCCGCTTTGCGGACCTCGATGCGTACCACGAGATGACGGTCGATCCCTGCTCCGGCGGCATGAAGGTCGAGCGCGGGGTCGTCACGCTTCCCGACACACCGGGGCTCGGGGTCGAGATGGACCCCGCGATTGTGAGGAAGCTGCAGGCGGTAGCGTAGCCGCCGATGAGTGCGGCGGTCGGCCGGTCACCGGCGCGGCCACGATTGGGGGTCTCGTCATCCGGATGCTTAGATTGCAGATGACCCCCGGGTCGCGGCTCAGCCTGAGCAGTCGTCCGCGTGCCCGCACGCCCGGTCGCGCCGCCGGAAGGCGTGGGCGTCGTGCAGCTCTTCCTCCGGAAGTCGCGAGGGACGGGAGCCTACACCCAGCCTCCGCGACGAGGACCAACCGTAGGCTGCGCACGGAGACACCAGCGGCCCAAGTCTTCCGGACGGGGGTTCGATTCCCCCCGCCTCCACCATCTTCTTTTGCGGGGGGTCCGGCGGCAACCCGCCCGGGCCCCCGCCGCCTCTTGCCCCCCGCGCCCCCCAGCGCTGCGGGCGAGTGAATCGCCCTCCACGCTCTCTTCTCTATTGGCGGTCCGCTGGCAACCGCCCGAGCTCCGTCGCCTCGTGATCCCCCGAGCCCCCCACGCTCCGCGGGAGTGAATCCCGCTCCGCTTGATTTTGCGGGGGGTCCCGCGCGGATTCCGCCCGGCCTCACCATCGCCTCGGGCTAGGCGGTGCTTGGCCTGCTCCCGTGGCGGGGCGGGCCACTGGCAATACAAGACCGTGGGACCCGCGGGATCGTTGCCTGGACTGTGGGAGCTGCTGGGCGAGCGCCGCGCCCTCTGGTCGCGGCAGCGGGTCCTGAGGCTTTATCAACCTACCGCTTGTCGACGCAGTCGGCCTTGAGTCTGAAGGCGCGTTGACACAACCATAGTCGCGGCTACGATGACCCGGTGAAGAAGAGCCAGAAGAAAGAACTTCCCCTTCCTGTTTGGCGCAGCTTCGTGGTGATTGGCCTGGCGGTCGGTGCACTCGGATTGACTCTGGCGCGCTATCCGCTCGATCTTCGTGTGTTGTTTTCACTTTCTCAGCTCGGGTTCCCTGCCTGGGCGAAGCTGGGTGAATTCCTGAGGACACTCGGGGTCCTCGCACTCCTGAACCTCGCCGCATGGCAGTTTGGAACCTGGATTGACGCAGTGCTCGGTCCCCACGGCTCGAACACGGAGAGCGTAGCTCCCATCGTCAGGCTGGCGTTCGGCTTCGTGGCCATTAGCACCCTGACCCTGGGATTGGCATCTTGTCGTCTGCTCTTCCCGGTCTCGTTTCTCCTGATCCTAGGAATCCCGTCGGCGATCGCTGCGGCAAGAATTGTCAGACTCGCGCGCGGCTGGGTAAAGGCGGTGGCCCGCAAGAGCGCTCTGCGCCGGCCAGATTGGCTCTGGCTGGTGTTCGGCGCGATCCTGGTGCCGCGGCTCCTGGGAGCATTCATCCCCTTCTGGGGCTGGGACGCGCTCACCGATCACCTCGCGATTCCTCAGCGCTTTCTCGCCGCGAACCGAGTCGTGCTTTCTCCCTTCTCGCTGTTGGATGCGTTTCCACTCGGCACCGAGATGCTGTACCTTTGCTGCCTCGCGCTCAATGGCCCCGTGGTTGCGGTGCTGCTCCATGCCGAGTTCGGCGCGCTGGCGATCGTCGCCGTGTTCCGGCTCGGCAGTCTGCGCTCCCGTATCGCCGGAATCGGGGCCGCGGTGGTCCTGCTGGCCGATCCCCTGATGCACTTCGAGATGTCCATCGCGTACAACGATCTCGAGGTCACGCTGCTGGTGCTGCTCGCCGTAGCCTCTTTCGCCGATTGGGCCGGCACCGAACGGGACCAGTTACCGCTCCGCCCAGCTCTCCTAGCAGCGTCGTGCGCGACGATCAGGTACCCCGGTGCCATCGTGCCGGTCATCCTGGCGGTGCTCGCGGTGGCTCGTCGCCGCCCACTGCGCACTCACTTGATCGCCCTTTCCACCTTCGGTCTGGCCGCGGTACTCGTAATGCTGCCCTGGTTCGCCCGCAACCTGGTGATGAGCGGGAACCCGTTCGCTCCCGCGCTTCAGGGGCTGTTCTACGCACCTGGCAAGGAGTTCTTCTCGACCGTCGCCGTGCGCCAGCAGTTCGCGTTTACCCAGAAGATCGGCATGGGCCGGGATCTCGGGGCGCTGATCTTGCTGCCGTTCAAACTCACCTTTGCGTCGATCGAGGGCCAGCGTGCCAACAGCTTCGGGTCCCAGGTCGGCTGCTTCTACCTCGTGGGACTCGCGGTCGCGCTCCTGTCTCCGGCCATGCGCCGAGACGGCCTTTCGCGTATCTGCCTATGGACAGCACTACTCGTCACCCCCGTCTGGTTCTACGGCTCGCAGGAAGCCCGTTACCTCCTGCCCGTTCTCCCCCTCATTGCCTTAGCAAGCGGCATCGGCGTGGCTGACTTGTTTAGGGCAGCGCCCGGGACTGGCGCGGCGATACGGAAGGTGGCTTATGGTGCCCTTGCAGCAATAGCTGTCGCAGGTGTTGCGTATGCTGCTTGGCCTGGATGGAACAAGTCCGGCTTCTGGTACGCGTGCGCGCTGGGCGGCCAGGACCCAGCTTCGGCACCTCAAGATCCGATCTTCCCAGCCGGACGACGCTTGAGGGAACAGTTGCCGGCCAACACCCGTCTCTTGCCGGTCTTCGAGAGCCGGAGCTTCGCGTTGCGGGGGATCGACCAGATCCCGTGGGTTCCGTTGGAGGCGCCACCTGCGCTTCAACTGATCCACCGCGCCCCTACAGCTCACGCGCTCCGTTGCGAGCTAGCTCGTCTTGGGGTCACTCACGTGCTGCTAAACTTCGCCAACCTGAAGCGGTACGGAGTCCAATTCGTTGAAGGGTACACCGCCGGGGACTTCCGATTGGATGCCGCAAAGCTCCAGGATCTCTTGCGGACCTACGCCCGCCCGCTAGGCTTGGCCGGCTTGCCCTCGGGCATGGTGGTTGGCGAGCTGCTACCGGCGCCCGAGGATTGCAGTAGTGGAACAGGCGAGGCAGCCGGCAAAAACTGAGCGTTGCACGGGTAGCGTCCTGGCGTTGAGGTGGCCGGGATCAGCTTCTAGCCCCGGGACCTGAAGCGCTCAGGGCGAGTGAATCGCCTTCCGCGCGGGAGACCGGGGTCAAAGTCCCGGGATCCGAGGAGACGGAGGAATGCAGGAGGAATGGAGCGTGCGCGTAGGCGCGCCGCCAAGAGTGGGCCAGCCGCAAGGCGCGCAAGCCGACCGAACCGGAGTGTAGCCGGAGGCTACATGAGGATTCGACCCGGCGATCGCAACGCCTCGGGTGGTCCGCTATCGGCGGCGCCTTTAGCTACTCCTTGGGGAAGTGCTCGACCTTCACCGCCAGATGCCCAGCGATCGCATCCGCTTCCCGGGTGAGGGCGCGGCCGATCACCACACGCTGAATCTGGTTGGTGCCCTCGTAGATCTGGGTGATCTTCGCGTCCCGCATGTACTTCTCGATCGGGTAGTCCTGGCAGTAGCCGTAGCCGCCGAACAACTGCACGGCATCGGTGGTGACGCGCATCGCAGTGTCGGTGGCGAACACCTTGCACATTGCGGCAAGCTTCGAGACACCGGAGAACCCGGCATCGATGGCGCGAGCGGCCGTGTACACGAGCTGGCGCGCCGCCTCCACCTGGATCGCCATGTCCGCGAGCATGAACTGAATCGCCTGGAACGACATCACGCTTTGCCCGAACTGCTGGCGCTCCGAGGTGTAGCGGATCGCCCACTCGAGCGCCCCTTGAGCGAGGCCGAGCGCCTGCGCGGCGACCCCAGGCCGGGCCCGATCCAGCGGCATCATCGCGTTGGCGAAGCCCCCACCGTCCTTCCCCCCCAACAGCGCGGAGGGCGGCACGTGACAGTCATGGAAGTGGAGCTCGTGCACCGGCACGCAGCGAATGCCCATAAGCTGCTCGCGCCTGCCGATCTCGAACCCCGGGGTGCCTTTTTCCACGATGAACGCCGAGGCGCCCCGGGTGCCGCGCTCAGGGTTGGTCGAGGCGTATATCGTGTAGATGCTGGCGGCATTGGCGTTGGTGGTCCACTTCTTGTCGCCGTCTATGATCCAGCCGTCGCCGTTGTGCACCGCCCGGGCGCGCAGCGAGCCTGCGTCGGAGCCCGAAGCCTTCTCCGAGAGCCCGAAGGCGATGAGCTTTTCGCCCTTGGCGATAGCTGGCAAGAAGCGCCGCTTCTGTTCCTCCGTGCCGCCGAGCACGATCGGGAAACTGCCGAGGGCGTTGACCGCGTACGCGACGCCCATCCCGCCGCAGGCGCGGGAGATCTCCTCCACCACCACGCACATGTCGAGGACGCCCGCGCCATGCCCGCCGTACTCCTCGGGGATCCAGATCCCCATGAGGTCGTACTTCCGGAGCGCCTCGATCACGCTCCAGGGGTACTCCCCGCTGCGGTCCAGGTCGGCGGCCACCGGCCGGACGTACTTCTCCGCCACCTCGCGGGCACGTGCCTGGTACTCCTGAGTCCTGGCAGGAAGCAGCTCTTTCATGGTCCCCCCGTTGGCTGGGGGATTGTACCAAGGCGGCGACGTACGTTTCACGTGGAACGGCCTCCGTGCGAGAATCCACACGGAGCCACCGTGTTCTCGCGTCGAGTCCCCGAGGAGCTTTCAGCCAACCGCATCGCGAGCGCACGAGCCTCATCACCCCCGCGTTTCGACCTGACAGCTTCCAACCCGACCGCGTGCGGCATCGCATACCCCCCCGCGCTGCTCACCCCCCTCGCAGACCCCGCCGGCCTCGAGTACCAGCCGCACCCGCGCGGCCTGAGCACGGCCAGGGAGGCCGTGGCGCACGAGTGCCTGCGGCATGCGATCACCGTCGATCCCGAGCGTGTCCTCCTCACAGCCTCCACCAGCGAGGCCTACGCGTTCCTGTTCAAACTTTTGGTGGACCCGGGCGAGGCGGTGCTCGTGCCCACGCCCTCGTACCCGCTGTTCGAGCACCTGGCTCGCGTGGAGGGCGTGCAGGCGGTGCCCTACCCGCTTGACGCCGAAGCAGGGTGGCGTCTCGACCCGCACGCTCTCGCGCACGCACCGGAGAACGTCCGAGCCGTCGTCGTCGTGCACCCGAACAACCCGACCGGCTCGTTCGTCCATCCCGAGGACGTGACCGCCCTCTCCGCGTCGGCTGCCGAGCGCGGGTGGGCGCTCATCGCCGATGAGGTCTTTTTGGATTACCCCCTGGACGGAGGGCCGGGCACAGGTTGCAGCTTCGCCGCCAACCAGGCTGCGCTCACCTTCACCCTGGGCGGACTCTCCAAGAGCGTGGGTCTGCCGCAGCTCAAGCTGGCGTGGGTCGTCGCGAGTGGACCGAATGCGGCGGTCGCCGCTGCCCTGGAGCGCCTCGATTTCGTCGCGGACACGTTCCTCTCGGTGGCCACCCCGGTTCAGCTCGCGTTGCCGAGCCTCCTCCGCGACGGGGCTGCGGTGCGCGAAGAGATCCTCACACGGTGTCGGGCGAACCTTGCCGCGCTGCGCCAGGCGGCCGCCGGCGTCCCGTCCGTGAGCGTTCCCCCGGTGGGTGGGGGGTGGAGCGCGATGCTTCGCGTGCCGGCGGTGGTGGGCGAGGAGGCTCTCGTCCTCGAGTTGCTGCACGAGGACGGCGTGGCCGTGTACCCCGGCTACTTCTTCGACTTCCCCGGGGAGGGAACCCTCGTGCTCAGTCTCCTGCCCGACCCCGACACTTTTGCAGAGGGCGTCCGCCGCCTACTGCGCAGGATCGCCGCACATCTGCAGGGGTAGCTGCCGCTAGTCCCTGTAGAGCCAGCCGGCGACCAGCGTCGCCAGGATCGCGCCCACCCACAGCTCCAGCATCCACCAGAGCGGGATGCCCCGTCCGAACGGCGCCCACGTCGCCAGACAGAACGCGAGCGGGAATCCGCTCGCGAAGCCCACGAGCGCTCCGACGCAGAGCGCGGTCTTCGGGCCGGGTCCCCTGGTCGCCCTCACCCCGGCGTACAACCAGGCGCAGATTGCCGCCAGCACGAACAGCATCACGAACCACGCGGGCACGAAGAACGAGTAGCGCGGCTCCTTGAGCAGCGTGCCGGCTTCCTGCGCCGCCGCGTAGCGGGGCATGAGGACAGCAAAGTTTGTGATCGCGCTCCAAATCGCCCAGATAACCCAGCCGCCCAGCGCACCCAGCCAGACCCTCCGTGTGTTCACAACTGCCATCGCACACCTCCCCCTGACTGAAACGTGCGCGAAGGGTAACACGGGAGCACGACGCAAGCCCCTCCTCGGGCCGGCCGACCCGTTCTACGGCTGGACCTCTTCGAGGAGCCTGAGGAACCGGTCGTAGGGCAGCGCCTGCCAGCTCTCGGCGGTGATGGCGCCCTCGCTGCGGGATATCAGCGACACCCGGTGTGCCGTCTCGACGTCCGGCGCATCGTAGATGTCCATGAAGTCGTACGGGCCCAGGATCGCGTAATGGGCGATCCACTTCACGTCGGGGCAGAGCCCCTGGACCTTCTTGAGCCACCCCTTGCCCACTGCGCGCCGGCCGTGCGCGTCGTGCAGGCTCTCGGGGCGCAGGCGGGTCATGAGCACGAACGTAGGCATGCGTCACCTCCTTCGGCTGACAAAGCCAATCTCGGCCGTCCGCGCGTCCCGTGCAACCCTCGGCTGGCCGCAGCGCCCTGGTAACCTGCGCAGGATGGCTAGCGGCGAGGCCCAGCGGCAACGGCCCCACGTGGTGCTCGTGCACCCCGAGATCGCCTGGAACACGGGCAACGCCGGGCGCACCTGCCTCGCGGCCGGGGCGCAGTTACACCTGGTGCGACCGCTGGGTTTTTCCCTCGACGAGCGGGAGGTCCGCCGCTCAGGACTCGACTACTGGCCAAGGGTCCGCCCGGTCGTGTGGCGGGACTGGGCGAGCTTCGAGGCCGCCATGCCGGGACTCGGGGAGCCGTTCCTCTTCTCCGCCGAGGCCCCCCTCGAGCTCTGGGACGTGAGGTTCCCGCCCGACCCGGTGCTCGTTTTCGGGCGCGAAAGCGGCGGGGTGCCAGACGAGTTGCGGTCTCGGTTCCCCGACCGCCTCGTCTGCATTCCGATGGCCGACACCAAGATGCGCTCGCTGAACCTCTCCACCGCCGTCGCCATTGCTCTCTACGAGGTGCTTCGCCAGCATCGGGGCTCCTCTCCTTGACCCGCATGCTCGCGCACCTCTCGCAACTTCGCTGGCCAATCCTCGTATCATTGGTCGCCCACCGATGGAGGATTTCATGAGCCGCAGCCACATCTCCATGGACGTCATCTTTGAGATGAACCGCCGCGAGTTTGTCCGCACGGCTACCGGCTGCACGGCCGCGGCCGGAGCCCTGATGCTCGGCGTGCCGGCCTCCGCTCAGGAGAAGGAGGCGGCCCCGGACGTCACGACCAACATCGCGGAGTTCCTCAAGGTGCCGAGGACACGCCACTCGCTGCCAGGACCGTTCCCTGGCAGAGTCGTCAAGGTCACGGACCCGCGCTCACTCGTGGACGAGAGGGTGGACGGAAAGGTCGTCGCCGAGATGGTCGAGAGGGGGATCCGGACCCTCACCGGTACCTCGATGAAGAAGAGTTTCCAGATGTTCTTCACCCGCGACGACGTGGTGGGCCTCAAGGTGAACCCGGTGGGACCCCCGCTCATCAGCACCAAACCGGAGATTGCGGAGGCGGTGATCCGCTGGCTTGTCGACAACAAGCTCCCAATAAGGAACATCGTGATATGGGACCGCTTCGACCTGGACCTGAAGGACGCCGGATTCACCCCATCCCGCTTTCCCGGCGTGCGCATTCAGGCGCTGCAGACCATGGTGGAGGAGGGGCACAGCTTCCGAGATGCCGGTGGGAACCACATCTCCGCCGGGAGCTTTGACCTCGATGTCTACTACCTCGCAAAGGGGGTGGTGGGAAAAGGCGTGCGCGGCTACCAGGACGACGAGTTCTACCTGAACCAGCACGTCTTCGCGGGCGAGTACTCCTACTTCGGCAAGCTCCTCACCCGGGACATCACCAAGCTCGTCAACCTTGCGGCGTACAAGAACACCGGCAACGGGATTTCGATGGCCACCAAGAACGTGGGCTACGCCGCCGTCTGCAACACCGGCCGGTTACACGCGCCGCTTGGCTTCAAGGTCTGCACCGAGGTGCTCGCGGCCCCCGTGGTCCGCGACAAGCTCGTACTCAACATCACGGACGGGCTGCGCGGACAGTACGAGGGCGGCCCCGACAAGAACGAGAAGTTCGTCTACCCGAACCGCTCGCTCTACTTCGCCACCGACCCGTTCGCCCTCGACGCGCTTTGCCACCGCGAGCTCGTGGCAAAGCGCAAGGAGATGGGGATCGCGGTCAACGAGCACCCCCGGTTCACCGAGTACCTGAACTACGCCGAGAAGCTCGGCCTGGGCGTCGTGGATCCCGCAAAGATTGCCTTGGTGAGGGCGTGAGGGCACCCGCAGTCCTCGCGGCGCTCGCGATGGTGTGCGGTGCCGCTCTTGCCGCTGGCGACGGCCCCCCGTTGCCACCCTCAGGCTTCCTGGGGACCTGGAACGTCGAGGGGAAGCCCCGGCTGTTCCCCGGAAGCGAGCTGTACGCCCACATCGACGGGGGCGCGGAGATCTTCTTCGAGTTCGGCTTCGAGGAGGCGACGGTCCAGCGGTATCGGAGCCCCAACGGTGAGGTGGTCGTCGAGCGCTACACGATGAGCGACCCGCTCGCCGCACTCGGGATCTATCTCGGGAAGTGCGGCAAGGAGACCCCCGACCCCGGCTTTGCCGAGAGGCACACCGCGGGCCGCTTCCAGCTGATGTTTGTCCGCGACCGCTACTTCGTCATCGTGAACGACCCCGCAGGCACACCCGCGCTGACATCGGTCCTCGTCGAGTTCGCCCGCTCTATCGCGTCGTGCGTACCCGAGTCGCGCCCCGTCACGGTTTTCGACGCTCTCCCCAAGCAAGGCCAGATCGAAGGCTCCCTGCGGCTCATCCGGGGGCCGGTCGCGCTCGAGGCCATCGCCACGCTGGGCCGGGGCGACATTCTGCAGCTCCGTCGGCGGACCGCGGCGGTGGCGGCCGACTACAGCGACGCTGGCGGAAAGTACACGGTGATCATCGCAACCTACCCAGACGCGCAGGCCGCCGCCGCGGCGTTCCGAAACCTCGCGGACAACCTGGATCCCGAGATCAAACCCGTCGCGAGCACGGAGACACGGCTCGTCTTCCGCGACTACGACGGGACGTTCGGCACGGCTTCGCTCGCGGCACGCCGCCTCGAGCTCCGTCTCCGCCTGCGGCAGGAACCGCCTCTGAAGTGACCCCCGTCGTGGCGTGCTGCGTTCAGCTTGGTTCGGTCGGTGTGCCGGGCATGGCCGGCCGCCGCCGCGAGCGCAGCAACGAGAGCAGGCCCCCGACCGGGAGGAAGTACGCGGCCAGCAGCGGGTAGAGCGCATAGCTCTGGAGCCCCGCCGCGCCCAGGAACGCAAACACGAAAATCATCACGTGCATCCGAATCACGTTGAGGTACGGCTTGAACAGCATCGAGCCGTCAGTGGTCTCGAAGGCGTCCGCGTAGGCCGACAGGCGCGAGACCGCGCTCGCGGCCACGAACGGCCAGTAGCGAACCACGGCCTCCCTGGCGCACGACCCCATGATGCCGAACACCTGGTCCGGCGACTTCCCGACTGGCGTCTCCCTCACCAGCGGGAAGAACCCATTCAGGAAAACGCCGTGGACCAGGTGAAAGAGCCCGAAGTGAAACGTGAAGAAGCCCAGCATGAAGAGGCCGCCCGGCAACAGGATCACGAAGCGGGCAAGGCCGCGATTCGGGTCGGGGAACAGCTTCCAACCCAGGCGGTCCCGCAGGGAACCGCCGACGGCGAGGATCGAGCTGGCCGCAACGACCGCCAGGACGGCCCCGGTGACCCGGCCGAACCCCAGGAACATTGCGCACACGGCCACCATCATGATGTTCAGCGGCAGCGCCGTGCGGACCGTCGCGTTCCTCCCGCGCGTGGCCTGATCCGTGCCCCTACCCGGGGACCCTCCCAGCAGCACCGATGTGCTGCCGTGGGCGAGCGACCCAACGATCGAGGTCAGGATCAGCGAATAGCCAACTGTGAGGCTCGAAATCCAGAGGCTCCACACCAGATCGGTGGTGGACCAGCGGTAGTACGCAGCCAACGCGGCCGTCACGCCGAACAGGACGAGATCGATTCCGATGTCGAGCTTCCTGTCTGCTGGGAGCATCTCAGCATTCCACCCATCTCATGGTATGTCGGACGCTCGCCCCCCCACCTGCTGTGCGCGACTCACGCTCGGCGAAGCGCTTGACCGGCCAGCAAGAGGTTTGCGGCAAGCCGGCCCAGGAGCAGGGCCACGGCCGCGGCCACTGCCCCGACCAGATCGAGAACACCGATCCCCACCGCAAGCGCGGCCAAGATAACCAGCACCTCGAGGGCGGTGGCCCAGGTGATCAGCGCCGTGCGGCGCGCGTGCACCAGCAGCGAGCGCTGGAAGGAGAGCACCACCTCCAAGGCCGGTATCAGGCAGAGCACCCGCAGCGGCGTGAGGGCGAAGCGGGTCAGCTCCATGGAGACCCCGGACACCGTGTGAAACCACCCGACTGCCAGCGGCGAGAACGCCACCACCGCCAGGACGCCGGCGGTGGCGGTTGCGAGGATCCCGGCGAAGCGCCTCAGCGCCGCGAACCCTTCGCGGTCCTCACCCAGTAGCGCGATCCCCACCTCCTGGTAGGCCACTCCACCTGCGCGGAACGCGAACACCAGCGCGGCCACGACAGGCATCACGGCGAGCGACTCGAGGGCAGAGCGGCTCCGCCCGAGGAAGAACGTCACCAGCGGATTGACCCCCATGGTGAGCAACGACGTCAGGGCAAGGGGAGTGTAGAAACGGACGATGGCCTGCGTGGTGAGGGGCGCCCTCGTCGTAACGCCGCCGCGCAGCAGGTCCTTCACTACCACGCGCGCCATGAAGCGGCTCGCGATTGCCTCCATCGTGACGCCTGCCGAGAGCGCGGCAGCCCCCACCCACGCGCCCGGGAGCCTCGTCGACGCATACAGGGCAAGCCCCGTCACCGCCATGGAGAGCAGACGGATCACGGTGCCGTACGCCACTCTCCGAGTGAGGTTGTTCCGAACCAGGATCCCCTGGTAGAACCGCCTGTACCCGATCGCGGCCGGCCAGGGCAGCAGGATTGCGACCGCCACGTGGGTGAGCGACGCAACCTCGTGAGGCAGGCCGATCAGCGTCTCGGTCACGAAGGTGAACACCGGCGGCAGCAGCAGCACCACCATCACCGCGGTGATCAGCGCGTTGAGGGCGTAGGCGAAGCGCCGCAGAGCCAGGAAGGAGGCGCGGTCGGCGGCGAGGGCGGTCGCCGCGCTCATCATCATGATGATCGGTGCCTCGATGAGCATGGCGAACGAAAACGCCACGCCGTACGCCGCCAGGTTGAACTCGGGCTCGCCGAGCCGCGCGATCACGGCCGCCAGGAACGGACCCTCGACCGCCATCATCAGCCAGGTGGCCGCCAGGGGCGCCCAGAACAGAAAGATCCGGCGCAGCGTCAACCCGTGGGTCTGTTCCACGCGCGCACCGGCGTCAGCATAGCTCCCGCAGCGGGAAGGGCGATCGGCGACCGACGGGCTTCCCGCGTTGACACCCCGGCGTTGCCGCTCCCCGGATCTTCACTTCCAGTGCGCCTTGATCCACTCCTCGGTTTCCGGCAGACCCCCCTGCATGATGAGGTAGCCGTTGTGGGGCTCCCGGTCCGTCATCTCGTGCGAGACGGGGGTGCGCATCATGCGCATCACCTCGCCGTGGTCGTCGGTGTGACCCAGCACCCAGGAGAGCTTCATGAGGGCGGTCTCAGGGAGCATGTTCTCGAGCGGCACGATCCCCAGCTCGAGAAGGTCCCGCCCCGTGTCGTAAACGTACATCTGCGCGTACCCCCACAGCGTCTGCACGGTCATCACCACGTGAACACCGCTTTGGATCGCGCGCTTGAGAGCAGGATAGAGCGGCTTGTTGACGTGTCCGAGGCCGGTGCCGGCGATCACGATCCCGTGGTACTTCTTCTCGACGAGGGCGTCTACCAGATCCGGATGCATCCCGGGATAGTAGTAGAGGATCGTCGTGCGGTCGTCGTAGGCGGTGTCCACCTTTACCTGTCGCGACGGGTCCCGACGGCGAAAATCACGATGCAGGTACGTGAAGGTATCCCGGCTCACTGTGCCGAGTGGAATTTCGCCGATTGTGCGGAAGGTCGACCGGTACGAGCTGTGCATCTTGCGGCAGCGAGTGCCGCGATGCAGCAGGCCGTAGCGATCGGAGGTCGGGCCGAACATGCAAATCATCACCTCCGCGATCTCCCCGTAGGCGGCTGCTCGCACCGAGTGAATGAGGTTGAGCGCCGCGTCGGAGGAAGGACGGTCGGAGGAGCGCTGGCTGCCCACCAGCACGATTGGAACCGGGGAGTCTTGCACCATGAACGAGAGGATCGCGGCGGTGTGCCCCATGGTGTCGGTGCCGTGCCCGATCACGATGCCGTCGGTGCCGCCCTCGACCTCCTGCCCGATCGCCTCCGCGAGGGCCACGTACTGCTCCTTCGCCATATTCTCCGAGAACACCCCGAACAGCTTCTTGGTCGTGAGGTTGCAGATGTCGGCGAGCTCCGGCACCGCGCCGTACAACTCGCCGGGCGTGAACGCCGGGATCACCGCCCCGGTGCGGTAGTCGAGACGGCTGGCGATGGTTCCACCGGTCCCGAGCAGCGTCACCTTGGGGAGGTTGGCCTTCCTAGGAAACGCTTTCTCCGGGATCTTGTAGACCGCCTCCTTGTACCCCAGCTCAGTGATGGAAACCACGCGGTCCACGTGCACGCCGACGTTGTATCCGTTGCGCAACTTCACCACGACGTGCAGGTCGTCAAACGTCTCGCTGCGCGGCAGGATCACCCCCTCGAACGTGCTGCCCGCATCGTTGACGAGCCGCACCTCGCTCCACACGCGCACGCCGAATCTGGTGAGCGTCGCACGGGCGCGTCCTTTGTAGCCCTTGAGATCATCGCGCTCTGCGGTCATCGCTCACCTCCCGGCCGGCCTCGAGCGCGGCCGCGACCTCGATCGCCGGAACTTTTCCCCGCAGCTCGTCCATCGCGAGCCCGAGCGCGAGGCGCACCACCTTCCCCGGCTCGCGGTGCGGGACCTTTGCGCCGGCCGCGGCGAGCGCGCCCGTCACCGTGTTCCGCCACCGCGCGGGCACCGCACCGAGCGCCTCCCCGGCCACGATCTCGGCGACGGGTCGCTCGGGCGCTGCGGCCATCGCCACAACGATCCGCTCCCATGCCTCCCAGAGCACGGGCCTCCCGCCCGCGAGGCGGAACAGCTCGACCCAGCGCTCGAACAGGATGGAATCTACCGGCACGCCGGCGCGCCGCAGCGCCACCAGCTTTTCGCCGAACAGAAAGCAGGCGCGCCGGAGGTCCCCGCCCGCGGCGGCGAGGCGGTCAACGAGCGTCGCACCGCCCCGTCGGATCAGGTAGTGACTGACCCACGGCGGCACGCCGACCGCCGCGTAGCGCGCCTCCCGCTCCCAGGGGCGGGGGGCCAGACCGGCCCGGAGGCGTTCCACCCGCTCGCGCGTCACCCGGGTGGGCGGCGAGTCCGTGTCCGGGTACATGCGGTCGGGCCCAGGGAGGATGCGCTCGAAGTCTGTAGAGCCGTCGCGAAACGGCTGGCGGGTCTCGTTGGGGACACCCTGCACGGCGTCGACGTAGCGCAGCCGCACCTCATCCACCGCGGTCACCGTGTCCTCTTGCGGACCCCACACCACCACCACCGCATCGTCCGCCTCACAGTGAAGCCGCGCTCGCACCTTGCGCAGCTCCTGAACCGCGCCGTGGTAGTCCGGCCACTTCTCGGAGTGGAACAGGATCGGTCTTTGGTCAAGCCCGGCGATCACCCGCACTCGCCCCGCCAGCTCGTGGGCGAAGATCGTGTCCGGTTGCGTGGGCCAGGCAAGCGTTCCATTCAGCCCGCGGAGCCGCGCGGCGCGCACCACGAACGGTCCGCTGCCGAGCTCGAAGCCGGGCCGCCGTTCCCCATCCTCGACGAACCGCTCCCATCGTTCACGGCGCAGGAACGCCAGCTCGGAGGCGGCGAAGATGTCGGTCACCTCGGCACTCTCCACCGCGACGGCTGCCGGCGTCGTCAGCTGCCGCCGACCGAGCTCGTCCCGCAGCCTCAGGAGGTTGACCTGGCGCACCGCCTCGCCGTGCACCAGCTTGCGCGCCCACCACGCCTGCGGCACTCCCTTGATCTCGACACGCCTTCCGCCGCGAACCGACACGTTGACGTCTTGCCG
>Ga0153915_10003084_pt1 | contig 15218 bp, 10 predicted proteins | sample Opewatmetagenome_2_FD_107003 | JGI IMG/M metagenome (GOLD analysis project Ga0153915, IMG submission 107003) | Freshwater wetland microbial communities from Ohio, USA - Open water 3 Core 3 Depth 3 metaG | ecosystem: Environmental > Aquatic > Freshwater > Wetlands | place: USA: Ohio, Lake Erie...
GGTCGGTTCGTATAGTCGGTCACCGTTGTCACCTGAAAGTTACCATGGTTGCCGCAGTCGTAAGCCCCGTCAGTCAGAGCCCCACCGAGCGTATCGAAGCGACGGTCGCGATTCTCGAGCGGGCGGTGCGTGAGTACTCCCCCCTGACGTACTCCTGCAGCCTCGGGGTCGAGGGCGTCGTACTGACCGACCTCATCTGGACGCGCTTTCCCGAGATCGACATCTTCACGCTCGACACCGGGCGACTGCACGAGGAGACGCGGCTCCTGCTGGAGCGGCTGGAGATTCGCTATCAGCGGTCGATGCGCGTCATCTATCCCGAGGCCGCCGACCTCGAGAATCTCGTGGCGAACCACGGAATGAATGGCTTCTACAAGGGATTCGAGGAGCGCAAATCCTGTTGCTTCGTCCGCAAGGTTGCCCCGTTCCGGCGGGCAATCGCGGGCAAACGCGCCTGGATCACGGGCGTGCGGCGAACTCACTCGGAGGCTCGTGCCGCAGGCAGCGACATTTCCTGGGACGCTGAATACAACCTCTTCAAGGTCAGTCCGCTGCTTGACTGGACGGACGCGGACATCTGGAACTACGTGCGCGCGCACCGCGTGCCCTACAACACGCTGCACGATCGCGGCTTCACGAGCATCGGATGCTCGCCCTGCACTCGCGCGATCCAGCCTGGGGAGCATCCGCGCGCAGGCCGCTGGTGGTGGGAGCAGGTCGACACCCGAGAATGCGGTCTGCAGGGGCGGGTTCGCGCCGCCACACCTTAAGGCGCGGCCGTCGTGGAGTACTTCCCAGTCTTTGTCGATCTGCGCCATCGCACGGTTGTCGTGGTCGGCGGCGGGTCGGTGGCGCTTCGCAAGATCGAGCTGCTGCGAGCCGCGGGAGCGCAGGTCAGAGTGATCTCGCCAGTCATCGCGCCGGCCGTGCGGGACTTGGAGACGGGCGGCGCGATCGCGGTGATCCACTCCGCCTTCGACGCCGTGCACCTTGCCGGTGCTGCACTTGTGATTGCCGCCACTGACGACGCGCGGGTCAATGAAGAGGTGGCGGCCGCTGCCCGCGCACTGGGATTGTGGGTGAACGTCGTCGATGACGTCATCCAGTCGACCTTCATCGTGCCATCGATCGTCGACCGATCGCCGGTTGTCGTCGCCGTTTCCACCGGTGGCGCGAGTCCGATGCTCGCCCGCAGGGTGCGTGCGCGCATCGAAGCGATATTGCCAGCGGGGCTCGGTCGCCTGGCCGCGTTGGCGCGCAGCTGGCGAAAGCCGTTGCGGGAACGACTGAAGCGCAATACGGAGCGGCGTCGCTTCTGGGACTGGTTCTTTGATTCGCGGCGTGTACAGACCGCTCTCGATGACAGTGGCGAGGTGGACACGCTCGACTTCGATGCGACGCTGGCGGCATATCAGTCGGCGAAACAACCCGAGCGCGGCGTCGTCTATCTCGTGGGCGCCGGGCCCGGAGATCCGGATCTCGTGACCTTGAAGGCGCTCGAGGCGCTCGGCCGCGCCGATGTGATCCTGTACGACCGCCTGGTGAGTCCGGAAATACTCGCGCGTGGTCGACGAGATGCTGAGCGCATTTATGTCGGCAAGCAGGGCTACGGTCCGCAGGTAAGCCAGGGAGAAACCACTGGGCTTCTTGCCAAGCTGGCGCGCGAGGGCAAGACGGTTGTACGCCTCAAGGGCGGCGATCCCTTCATCTTCGGACGCGGTGGCGAAGAGGTTCTGGAACTCGTCCGCCAGGGCATCGCAGTGCACGTCATTCCCGGAATCACGGCGGCCCTGGGGTGCGCGGCCTCAGCGCGAATTCCGCTCACGCATCGTGCCACCGCGCGTGCGGTGACGTTCGCCACGGCGCGCACTGGCAGCGGTGAGCTCGTGGACTCGCCAGCAGCCGGCGGCAAGGATCAAACTTGGGTGATCTACATGGGCGGTCGGCAACTTCCGGCGCTCATAACCCAGTTCCTTCAGTCCGGACTGGATGCGGATACGCCCGCGGCCGTTATCGCGGATGGCACCCGGGCCACCCAGCAGGTCGTCTACGGAACACTTGCGAACATTGCGCGGCGAGCCGACGCGCTGCCACCGGATGCGCCGTCGCTTCTGATCGTTGGCCGCGCTGTGGCGATAGGCGCAGAAATCGCGGCGACCAGTGATCGTCATTCCGCTGGTGGACAAACCGTTTCGAGCGCGGCCTCGGCCGCCTGAGGCACGCATGCGCTACCGCAGTGGTTTCTGGGACTCCATTGGTCGTACGCCGCTCATCAAGCTCGAGCGCCTGAGCGCGGAGACGGGCTGCACGATTCTCGGCAAGGCTGAATTTCTGAATCCGGGCGGTTCCGTGAAGGATCGTGCAGCCCGGGGTCTCATCGAGGATGCGGAACGACAGGGCTCGCTGCAGCCAGGGGGCACGGTCGTCGAAGGCACGGCGGGCAATACGGGCATCGGCCTCGCGCATGTCTGTCTTGCGCGCGGGTATCGGTGCGTCATCGTCATGCCGGACAACCAGTCACCGGAGAAGTACGCGCTGATTCGGATGCTTGGAGCGGAGCTGGAAGTCGTCAAGACCGTTCCGTATAGCGATCCGAATCACTACCAGCGCGTCGCGGCCCGGCGTGCGACGGAAATCACAGGCGGGTTTTGGGCCAATCAATTCGACAATACGGCAAACCGCGAGGCGCACGTGCGCACGACGGGCCCGGAAATCTGGCGCGACACGAAAGGCCTGCTGGACGCATTCGTCGCGGCCACCGGCACCGGTGGGACGCTCGGAGGCGTGTCGCTGTTCCTGAAATCTCAGCGGACGGCCGTCCGGACCGTGCTCGCCGATCCGCAGGGAAGCAGCCTGTATCGCAAGATCACCGCCGGCGACCTCAAGGCCACGGGTCCCGGCTCGATCACGGAGGGCATCGGAATCGGGCGAGTCACGGCCAACCTCGCCGGTGCCCCGATCGACGAGGCCCTCTCAATTACCGACGCTGAGACGGTTCATTTCACGTACCGCCTGCTGCGCGAGGAAGGGCTGTTTCTCGGTAGCAGCAGTGGCGTCAACGTGGCAGGCGCCGTCCGCGTCGCGCGGCGTCTTGGGCCCGGCCACACGGTTGTCACCGTGCTTTGCGACGGGGGCTCGAAGTATGGAACGCGCTTGTACGACCGCCGCTGGCTCGAGGAGCGCGGGCTCGCCCGATTCGCGGACGGCGCGACCGACTTCCCCAGCTTCGAGACGCCTGTCGAGGCGCCACCAACTGCACGCCGCGCCAGCGCCTGAGGGCGCTCCACGAACCTAACCCATTGAGGCAGCGGGCTTAGGGCGTCTGCGCCCTGTCCCTGCGTCGGCTATAATCCCCGGCCTCCCGCTGCGGCAAGCTGGCTTTGGCGGCGGACATATGACAATGGGCCGCGCGGCCCGGCTGGACGCGCGAAAGTGGCGGAACTGGTAGACGCGCAGGATTTAGGTTCCTGTGGGGAAACCCGTGAGAGTTCGAGTCTCTCCTTTCGCACCACTTTCCGGCGGCGGCTCAAACGGGGATTAGAGGACGATGCAGGTTTCGGTGCAGTCAACGGGCGGACTTGAGAAGCGGATGCAGGTCGAACTGCCGGCCGAGGAAGTCGAGCGCACGATCGACGAGGAGCTGGCGAAGATCAGCCGCACCGCGCGGCTCGATGGATTTCGGCCCGGCAAGGCGCCGATGCGTGTCGTTCGCCAGAAGTTCGGCGCGCAGGTGCGCAAGCAGGTGGTGGATGACCTGCTGCGCTCGAGCTTTCTGTCCGCGGCCAATCAGCAGAATCTCGTCCCGGTCGGCGACCCGCGCATCGAAGGATTGAGCTCTGCCAAGGGCAAGGGCCTTACCTACGCCGCGGTCTTCGAGGTCCTGCCACCGGTCGAGCTGAAGGCGGTCGACGGTCTCGAAGTCGAGCGAATGACGGCCGAGGTCACCGAGGGCGACATCGACGCGATGATCGAAACGCTGCGCAAGCAGCGGCCGAAATGGGTCGAAGTGGCGCGCGCCGCGAAGGTCGGCGACCGCGTCACGGTCGATTTCGACGGCACGATCGACGGCGCGGCCTTCGCGGGCGGCAAGGGTGAAAACGTCGAGATCATCCTCGGCTCGAATCGCATGCTGCAGGAGTTCGAGCAGGGCGTGCTCGGGGCCGCCGCAGCTGAAACGAGGAGGGTCACCCTCACGTTTCGGGCCGACTATCAGTACAAGGAAGTCGCGGGCAAGACGGCCGACTACGAGATCCGCGTGCGCAAGGTCGAAGAGCCGGCACTGCCGGAGCTCGACGAGGAGTTCTTCAAGGCCTTCGGCATCGAGGCCGGCGGCCTCGAGGCGTTGCGCCGCGACGTGAGCGAAAACATGCAGCGCGAACTTGCACTGGTGGTGCGCGCGCGGGTGAAGACCCAGATTCTCGGGCGGCTGTACGATTCGAATCCCGTCGAGCTGCCGCGAGCCCTCATCGAAAGCCAGATCCGGCAGATGCAGATCGACACGGCGCGGCGCATCGGCGCCCGGGATGTCTCGCAGATACCGCCGCGCGAGCAATTCGAGCCGATGGCGCGACGGCGGGTGGCCCTCGGGCTCCTCATCAATGAAATCATCCGCCGCGAAGGGCTGCGGCTCGATCGGGCGAAGGTCGATGAACAGCTCGCCGAGCTCGTGGCGGAACATGACCGACCCGAAGAGATGAGGCGCGCCTACCTTGAGAATCGCGAGGCGATGCACCAGATCGAAACCCGTGTGCTCGAGGACCAGGTGGTGGACTGGCTGGTCGCGCGCGCACGGGTCACCGATAAGCCCGTATCTTTCCATGAAGCCATGAACAGTGAGACCAAGACATGAACGAACGCGCGCTCAATCTGGTGCCAATTGTCGTCGAGCAGACCGCGCGCGGTGAGCGCGCGTACGACATCTACTCGCGTCTCCTGAAGGAGCGCGTGGTGTTCGTCGTGGGCACTGTCGAGGACTACATGGCGAACGTGGTTGTTGCCCAGCTCCTGTTTCTCGAGTCGGACAACCCGGACAAGGACATCCACGTCTATATCAACTCGCCGGGCGGCGTGGTCAGCTCTGGTCTTGCGATCTACGACACCATGCAGTTCGTGAAGCCCGACGTGAGCACGATCTGCATCGGCCAGGCCGCGAGCATGGGCGCCGTGCTTCTGGCCGGCGGCACCAAGGGAAAGCGCTACGCGCTGCCCCACTCGCGCATGATGATTCACCAGCCGCTCGGCGGCTTTCAGGGCCAGGCCTCGGACATCGACATCCACGCTCGCGAGGTGCTGGTGACGCGGGAACGGCTCAACAGGATCCTTGCAAAGCACACGGGCCAGCCGCTCGACAAGATCCAGGTCGACACCGATCGCGACAATTTCATGGGGGGCGAGGCGGCCATGGCCTACGGGCTTATCGACCACATCCTCGAGAAACGCGGCGAGCTGCCGACTGAAGGAAAGCCGTCGGCGTAGGCCGCCGGCCTGTGACGAGCCACACATTGCACTGTCAACGGCTGCAGTCGTTTTGCGTGGGGGGTCTCGCCGTGCTATATAAGCCGGCAGCTTTTACTCGTTAAGCGTGTGATTTTGCTCAATTCTTCACGGCTCTGCGGGATCATCGAGGAAGGTGCATGAGCGACGATTCACGGGCCAAGCACGACGACGGTAAGCTCCTGTACTGCTCGTTCTGCGGCAAGAGCCAGCACGAAGTGCGCAAGCTCATTGCCGGTCCGTCCGTTTTCGTCTGCGACGAATGCGTCGAGCTCTGCAACGACATCATCCGCGAAGAGCTCGAGGAGCGCGCCGAGCGCAGCCGCGACAAGCTTCCGAAGCCGCACGAGATCAAGAAGGTCCTCGACGAATACGTCATCGGCCAGGAGCGCGCCAAGAAGGTCCTGTCGGTCGCCGTCTACAACCATTACAAGCGGTTGCAGACGCGCGGCGGCGAGCGCGCCAAGGACGAAGTCGAGCTCGCCAAGAGCAATATCCTGCTGATCGGCCCGACGGGTTGTGGCAAGACGCTGCTCGCGGAGACGCTTGCACGCCTTCTGAACGTGCCCTTCACGATCGCCGACGCCACGACTCTCACCGAGGCAGGTTACGTCGGCGAGGACGTCGAGAACATCATTCAGAAGCTCCTGCAGAAGTGCGATTACGACGTCGAGAAGGCGCAGACGGGCATCGTGTACATCGACGAGATCGACAAGATCTCGCGCAAATCGGATAACCCTTCAATCACCCGCGACGTGTCGGGCGAGGGCGTGCAGCAGGCGCTCCTGAAGCTCATCGAAGGCACGATCGCCTCGGTGCCCCCGCAGGGCGGACGTAAACACCCGCAGCAGGAGTTCCTGCAGGTCGATACCACGAACATCCTGTTCATCTGCGGCGGCGCGTTCGCGGGCCTGGAGAAGATCATCGCGAATCGCACGCAGAAGAGCGGCATCGGCTTCGTCGCGAGCGTGCGCAGCGTCAACGAGCGTCCGCACGGCAACGACCTGTTCCACGACGTCGAGCCGGAAGATCTCATCAAGTACGGCCTGATTCCGGAGTTCGTTGGCCGTCTGCCGGTCGTCGCGACGCTCGATGAGCTCGACGAGGCGGCGCTCATGTCGATCCTGACCGAGCCGCGCAACGCGCTCACCAAGCAGTACCGGCGCCTGTTCGAGATGGAGGGCGCGGACCTCGAGTTCATGGACGGCGCGCTGCGCGCCGTGGCCCATCGCGCAATGCAGCGCAAGACGGGCGCCCGCGGCCTGCGAACCATTCTCGAGAACGTCCTGCTCGATACGATGTACGACCTGCCCTCGATGCGTAACGTCGCCAAGGTGATCGTTGACGACGAGGTCATAGAAGGGGTCAACAAGCCGCACATCGTCCACCGCGCCGACGAGACGCGCCTCACGGCGGTCGAAGAGCACCGCCGCCCGACAGGCTCTGACCACTGATGTCGGACGACGCTTCCCGGCGTCTTGAAGCTTCCCGTCTGGCCCTCACATTCCGGCAATCTGGAGCCGACGGCCCCCGCGCGTGCATGGGAATCTGGCACACTGTGCCGGCCGCATGCGCAAGGCTCACCCTCAAGCCCGCGTGACGGAAGGACTGCCCGTGACTACACCTGTACCCGCTGACGAGACGACGACTCCGGCAATGACCGGCGTGCCCGTGTTGCCCCTCCGGGACGTCGTCGTCTATCCGCACATGGTCATTCCACTGTTCGTCGGCCGGGAGAAGTCGATTCTCGCGCTCGATCTCGCGATGCGATCGGATAAGCGCATCCTGCTGGTCGCCCAGAAGCAGGCGGACGTCGACGACCCGAAGGCCGACGACCTGTACCGGATCGGCACGATCGCGACCATCCTGCAGCTCCTGAAGCTGCCGGACGGCACGGTCAAGGTGCTGGTCGAGGGCGCCGAGCGCGCTCACATCGACAAGCTCACGGCGGGCGAATTCTTTTCCGCGGACCTGACATCACTCCCGGACATCGAGCAGTACGACGAACGCGAGATCGACGTGCTCACGCGCTCGGTCGTGTCGCAGTTCGAGCAGTACGTGAAGCTCAACAAGAAGGTGCCGCCGGAAATTCTCACGTCGCTCGCGGGCATCGAGCAGCCGGGCCGGCTCGCCGATACCGTCGCCGCGCACATGTCGCTCAAGCTCGCCGAGAAGCAGAAGGTTCTCGAGGTGCAGGACGTGCGCAAGCGCCTCGAGCACATGCTCGCCATGATCGAAGGCGAGATGGACGTGCTGCAGATCGAGAAGCGCATCCGTGGCCGCGTCAAGCAGCAGATGGAGCGCAGCCAGCGCGAGTACTACCTGAACGAGCAGATGAAGGCGATCCAGAAGGAACTGGGCGAGATGGGCGAGGAGGGCACGAACGAGATCGCCGAGCTCGAAAGCCGCATCGTCAAGGCCGGCATGCCGAAGGAGGCGCGCGACAAGGCGAATGCGGAGCTCAACAAGCTGAAGCTCATGTCACCAATGTCGGCCGAAGCGACAGTGGTGCGCAACTACGTCGATTGGCTGGTCAAGGTGCCGTGGAAGAAACGCACCAAGATCCTGCGCGACATCGCGACGGCGCAGCGCGTACTCGACGAGGATCACTACGGGCTCGACAAGGTCAAGGAGCGCATCGTCGAGTACCTCGCCGTGCAGCAGCGCGTGAACACGATGAAGGGGCCGATCCTGTGCCTCGTCGGTCCGCCAGGCGTCGGCAAGACCTCGCTCGGGCAGTCGATCGCGCGCTCGACGAATCGCAAGTTCGTGCGCATGTCGCTGGGCGGCGTGCGCGACGAGGCTGAGATTCGCGGTCATCGACGCACCTATATCGGCTCAATGCCCGGCAAGATCATCCAGAACATGGCGAAGTGCGCCGTGCACAATCCGCTGTTCCTGCTCGATGAAGTCGACAAGATGTCGATGGATTTTCGCGGCGATCCGTCGTCGGCGCTGCTCGAGGTGCTGGATCCGGAACAGAATTCGTCGTTCAACGATCACTATCTCGAGGTCGACTTCGACCTGTCCGAGGTGATGTTCGTCTGTACCGCGAACAGCCTGAATATCCCCGCGCCGCTGCTAGACCGCATGGAAGTCATCCGCCTTCCGGGCTACACGGAAGACGAGAAGATGAACATCGGCCGGCGCTACCTCGTGCCGAAACAGAAAAAGGCGAACGGCCTCAAGGACAGCGAGCTCAAGGTCGCTGATTCGGCGCTCACGGACATGGTGCGCTACTACACGCGCGAGGCGGGCGTACGCAATCTCGAGCGCGAGATCTCGAAGATCTGCCGCAAGGCCGTCAAGCAGATGCTCCTGAAGCCGAAGCAGAAGGGCGTCTCGGTCAGCCCGCGCAATCTCGAGAAATTCCTCGGCGTGCGCCGGTTCCGCTACGGCAAGGCCGAGGAGTTGAACCGCGTCGGCCAGGTGACGGGGCTCGCATGGACGGAGGTCGGCGGCGAGCTCCTGACGATCGAGGCCGCGATCGTTCCCGGCAAGGGCAAGCTCATTCACACCGGGCAGCTGGGCGATGTGATGCAGGAGTCGATCCAGGCCGCCATGACGGTCGTGCGCAGCCGCTCGCAGGTTCTAGGTCTCGAGCAGGACTTCTACCAGAAGAGCGACGTGCACATTCACATGCCGGAAGGCGCGACGCCGAAGGACGGCCCGAGCGCGGGCATCGGCATGTGCACGGCGCTCGTGTCGGCGCTCACAAAGGTTCCGGTGCGCTCGGATGTCGCCATGACGGGCGAGATCACGCTGCGCGGCGAGGTGCTGCCGATCGGCGGTCTCAAGGAGAAGCTCCTTGCGGCCCATCGCGGCGGAATCGCCCTGGTGCTCATCCCGCAGGACAACGTCAAGGACCTGGCCGAGATACCGGATAACATCAAGGAAAAGCTCGACATCAAGCCGGTGAAGTGGATCGACGAGGTGTTCGAAATGGCGCTTACGCACATGCCGGCGCCGCTCGTCGCCGAGGCTGAGCCGGCCGACAAGCGCACCCGGCGGACGGGCAAGCGCGTCCCGAAGGAACCTCGGGCCCACTGAGCGTTGCCCTCACCCGCCTTCGGCGCCCTCTCCCCGTGGGGGAGAGGGGCGGGGTGAAGGTCTTTGGCTTTTCCCTTGCGCTTCATTACACTACCGCGCCTCCCAAGGGGGCTTCCCAAGCTCTCCCAGGGGTGCTGACAAGGGTGCTTAGCTCAGCTGGGAGAGCGTCGCCCTTACAAGGCGAAGGTCGGGGGTTCGATCCCCTCAGCACCCACCAAGACCGGAGCGGTAGTTCAGCTGGTTAGAATACCGGCCTGTCACGCCGGGGGTCGCGGGTTCGAGTCCCGTCCGCTCCGCCATCTTTTCGAGGGTTCTGGAACGCATGCTGCAGAAAATGCATGACCACATGAAGGGGATCGTCACGGTCGTCCTCTTCGGGTTGCTCGCGGTCGTCTTCATCTTCTGGGGTATCAATCGCGACGTGGTCTCCGTGCAGAGCTACGCCGTCAAGGTGAACGGCAAGAAGTTCGCGGCCGAGGAGGTGCGCAAGGCATACCAGGAGCAGCTGCTGAAGCTCGAACGCCAGTTTCAGGGCGAGCTGCCGGCCGCATTCAAGGAGCAGCTCAGAACCAACGTGCTCGAGGGCTATGTGCAGAATGAGCTGCTGCTGCAGCAGACGGCCAAGCTGCACTACCGCGTGAGCACGGACGACGTGATGCGGCTGTTCGAGTCGCTGCCGGAATTTCAGGTCGACGGGAAGTTCAACCGCGACCGCGCCCTCGCTGTCCTCAGCATGTCGCAGACGACGCCGGCTGCCTGGGAAACACAGGCGCGCGAGACGATGCAGATCACGCAGCTGCAGGACGGCATCATCGAGACGCAGTTCGTCACTCCGAAGGAGCTCGCGCGGCTTTCGGCCATCGCGTTCGAGCAGCGCGAAGTGAGCTATGCAGTGCTGCCCGCCGCGCGATTCCTCGCCAGCGTCGTGCTGACGGATCCTGAGATCCAGGCCTACTACGATGCGCACAAGAGCGAGTTTCTAACCGATGAGACGGTCGCGCTCGAGTACGTGGAGCTCAAGCGCGACGACGTCGCCGCGCAGCAGGCGGTCACCGAGGACGACCTGCGCAAGTACTACGCGGAAAACATCGATCACTACCGCCAGAAGGAGCGCCGCCGTGCCCGGCACATTCTGGTGTCGGTGACGCGGCCCGAGGACGACGCCGCGGCACTCAAGAAGGCCAACGATCTCTACCAGAAGCTGAAGGGCGGCGCCGATTTCGCCGCGCTCGCGAAGCAATCGTCCGATGACGTTACCACGCAAGGCGCAGGCGGCGATCTTGACTGGCGCGAGGCCGGCGGGCTGGAAGCACCGGTGGATGACGCGATCTTCAGCATGCAGGTGAACGAGCTGCATGCGCCAGTGAAGAGCCGTTTCGGTTACCACATCATCCGGCTGGACGGCATCGAGCCGGCCAAGCAGAGGTCCTTCGAAGAGGTGCGGGCCGAGCTCGAGGCCGAGTACCGCTCGAAGGCCGGCGAGCGCGATTTCGGCGACCGTCAAGAGAAACTGGCCGACCTCGCGTTCTCGCAGTCGGGCGACCTGGGCGCGGTGGCGCGCGAGATGAACCTCCCCATCAAGCAGATCGCCGAGTTTTCGCGCACCAAGGGTGGCGGTGCGCTCGGCAACAACAAGTCGATCATCGAAGCGGCGTTCAGCGACGACGTGCTCAACGGCAGCAACAGCGAGCCAAAGGAGCTGGCGCCAGGCGACGTCATCGTTCTGCGCGCCTCCGGCCACAAGCCCGCCGAGCCGCGCCCGCTCGCCGACGTCAGGGACGCGATCGTCACCCGTCTGAAGAGCGCCGGCGCGCGCAAGCAGGCGAAGGAGGCGGGCGACGCGATTCTCGCCAAGCTCAATTCCGGAGCCGTATGGGACCAGGCGTTGGCCGCATCCCAACTGGCGCCGACGGCGCGCCAGTACGTGCCGCGGACCGATACGACGCTCGCTTCGCAGCTGCGGGAGACACTCTTCGCCGCGCCGCGTCCGCGAGCAGGCCTGGTGGTGTACCGTGGCGTCGAAGTGAATGACGGGGACTATGCGTTGCTCGCGTTCTCCGGCGTGCGCGACGGCTCGGCAGCGGAAACGGCCGAGCAGCGCCGGGGAAGGGTGCAGGAACTCGGGGCCCGTCTCGGTGCAGGCGACGTTGCGGCGTATGCCTCCGAGCTCGAGCGCACGGCCGACATCGAGCGCAACACCAAGGCGCTCGAATAGCTCTACTCCGGCTTTGAATCCTCGGGGAAGCTCATGGCGACGTGGCTGAAGCCGGCGTCGACGTAGAGGATCTCGCCCGTGATTCCCGCGGCGAGATCCGAGCACAGGAAGGCCGCGGCGTTACCCACGTCCTCGATCGAGACATTGCGCTGCAGGGGCGCCGTCTGCGCGACGCGCGCGAGCATCTTGCGAAAGCCCCCGACGCCGGCGGCAGCGAGTGTCTTGATCGGACCTGCCGAAATCCCGTTGACGCGAATGCCGCCAGGCCCGAGATCGAAGGCGAGGAAGCGCACGTTCGCCTCGAGGCTCGCCTTGGCCAGCCCCATCACGTTGTAGCTTGGAACCGACCGCACGGCGCCGAGGTAGGTCAAGGTGAGCATCGCACCCTTGCGTCCGGCCATCATCGGTTTCGCCGCGCGCGCCAGCGCCGTGAAGCTGTAGCTCGACACGTCGTGGGCGATTCGAAACGCATCGCGCGTCGTCGCGTCGCTGAAGCTGCCGGCCAGCGCCTCGCGCGGCGCGAACGCGATGGCGTGCACGAGAATGTCGAGGCTGTCCCAGTGCGACCGCAACGTCGCGAACGCGGCTTCGATCTCGGCGTCCGAGGTCACGTCCATGGGCATGGTGATCGTCGATCCCACTTCGCCCGCGAGCTCGATCACCCGGTCCTTGAAGCGGTCGTTCGCATAGTTGAAGGCGAGCGCGCAGCCCTCACGGTGCATCGCCTGCGCGATTCCCCATGCGATGGAGCGGTCGCTCGCGAGGCCACAGATGAATGCGCGCTTGCCGGCGAGAAATCCCATGTCATTCCCTCAAAGGAGTCAGGTTTGCAAATTTGCAAACCTGCGAGCTAGCCACACAAGTCTGCAACTTTGCAAACCTGACTCCTCTCGCGAGACTCCTCTCGCGTCAACCGTTCCTCTTGGTTACGTACAGCACGATTCGCTGGCCCGCCCTGATGCGGTGCTGCTCGTCGATGCCGTTCCAGGACATGAGCTGGGCAACCGTCACGCGGAACTGGCGTGAAATCTGCGACAGCGTGTCACCCCGGCGTATCGTGTATGTCATGCGCGCAAGACCCGTCCCGGTGTCGACCCGCGCAACGACGGTGCCCGTGCGCACGACGAGCTTACGCCCCGGTGCGAGCGTTCCGCCCGAGGAAATATTGTTCCAGGCCGCGAGCGTCGACACGCTGACGCCGTGACGCTGGGCGATGCCCCAGAGCGTCTCGCCGCGGCGTACGACGTGTACGGTCGTGCGCGTGGCCCGCCCGTCGACGAGGGCTGCCGCCCGCACCACTTTGACGGGCATGGCGATGCCGTTCGCGGGAATCACGAGTTCGCGCCCCTGGGAGAGCTTGTCGGATTTGAGGTCGTTGAGCTCGCGCACGACGGCTGCGGTCGTGCCGTTGCGCCGGGCGACGCTCGATACCGTATCGCCCGAGCGCACCTTGTAGGTTGCCGTACGTACGCGGTCGCCCGGCGCAAGCTGAGCGAGCGCCGCCTGAAACGCTTCGGCCGTCTCGACCGGGACGAGGAGATCGTACGGGCCCGTCGGATCGGTCGCCCAACGGTTGAAAGCAGGGTTGAGGTTGGTCAGCTCTTCGAGATCGACGCCCGCAATGTCCGCGGCAACCGCGAGTTCGATCTGACTTCCGGTGTCGATGCGCGCGAAATAGGGCTCGTTCGCGATCGGCTCGAATTCGAGGCCGTAGTCCTCGGGAGACTTCACCACACGCTTCATCGCGAGGAGCTTCGGCACGTACGCTTCTGTTTCGCGCGGCAGCCTCAGGTGCCAGAAATCGGTCGGCAGTCCCGCTTTCAGGTTGCGATCGATGGCGCGGTGGACGTTGAGCTCGCCGGAGTTGTATGCCGCGATCGCGAGCAGCCAGTCACCGTTGAATTCGTCATGCAGGAACTGGAGATAATCGAGCGCCGCGCGCGTCGATTCCATAACGTCGCGTCGCCCGTCATACCACCAGTTCTGCTTCAGTCCAAAGCGCGTGCCGGTCCCGGAGATGAACTGCCACAGGCCCGAGGCACGGCTGCGCGAATACGCGAAGGGCTCGTACGCGCTCTCGACGACCGGCAGCAGCGCGATTTCGAGCGGCATGTCGCGCGCTTCGATTTCGGTCACGATGTAGTGGAGGAACCGCTCCGACCGTTCCCACACCCGGTCGAGATATTGCGGGTGCGCCGTGTACCAGGCGAGCTGCTGGTCGATCTCGCGGTCATCGACGTCATCGAGCTTGAAGCCCGCGCGAATGCGATCGAAGAGGTCCGCGTACTGTTCCGGACCGGCAGCGGGAGGCGCCGGGGGCGTGAGCTCCTCGAGGCGGGCGGCTTCGGCGTCTTCCTTGTTGGCCGCGGCGCCTGCGGCGGCCGTGGCTGGGATGCTGTGTGTCGCGATCTCAGGAACTGGGGCTGGCTGTTCGGAGGTTGGACGGACCGGCGCCGTACAGGCGGCAAGGAGAGCGGAGCCGATCAGGCACGGCCACAGGGAGATCGAAAATTTCATCGGAACTCGTCCTTCCATCGCCGAATCGTTGCAAAGACTTCCACCGGATCCTCGACAGCGCGCCCGAGATGTTGGCTCGCCGCCTGCCGCACTGTCTCGGCGTCACATCGCAAAAATGGATTGACTGCAATCTCGAGGGCGAGCGTCGATGGCAGCGTGGGCCGGCCCTCGGCAAGTGTGACGCGGGACTCATCTGCATAGCGCTGAGTTCGGGCATTGCCGGGCTCGACGGCCAGCGCGAAGCGCAGGTTGCTCGCCGTGTACTCATGGCCGCAGTAGATGCGGGTCTCAGCCGGCAGGTTGCTGAGGACGGCGAGCGAATGGGACATTTGTGCCGGGGTGCCCTCGAAGAGGCGTCCGCACCCGGCGCTGAACAGCGTATCGCCGCAGAACAGCGTCCGATGGCCGTAGAAGGCGATGTGGCCGCGCGTGTGACCCGGGATGTCCAGGACGTCGAACCTGAGCCCGAGCCCGTCGAGCACGACATGATCCCCGCCGCGGACGGCCTGCGTTCTGAGCGGAATCTCTTCGGCGGCGGGGCCGATGACGGGCACGTCATACCGGGCTTTGAGATCGGTCACACCGCCGCAATGGTCGCGGTGATGATGCGTGACAAGGATGGCAGCCAACTCCTCGCCAGTCTTCTCGAGGTGAGCGAATACGGGGCCGGCGTCGCCTGGATCGACGATCGCCACCCGGGCGGGACTGACGGTCCCCTGGATGACCCAGATATAGTTGTCGGAGAACGCGCGCACGGGCGTCACGTCCAGCATTCGTCCCTTCTCCGATGGTCGAGAGCTATAGTAGTTTTAGAGGCCGTCGTGAATGTAACCCGTAACGCGCGAGAATTGCTATCTTTTTTCTCCTGTGACAAGGCCGCATGACCCCACGCAGCGAACTTCGCACCTGGCTCAAGTCGACGCTCGGCCAGAGCCTCCTCGCA
>Ga0153915_10003085_pt1 | contig 15216 bp, 11 predicted proteins | sample Opewatmetagenome_2_FD_107003 | JGI IMG/M metagenome (GOLD analysis project Ga0153915, IMG submission 107003) | Freshwater wetland microbial communities from Ohio, USA - Open water 3 Core 3 Depth 3 metaG | ecosystem: Environmental > Aquatic > Freshwater > Wetlands | place: USA: Ohio, Lake Erie...
CTAGATTAGATGAAAAAAACATTTCGGAATCCCCCCTTTCAAAATCTTGCCAGCTATTTGAGGCGCATGGAATCCGGGTGGAAGGTACCTTCACCTTTTAACCAGAGTCCCACACCTTGCAATTACCCAGGTTGGGCATAGGGACTCATGTTCAAAAGAACGATGAGCGAGAAAATACATCCTATACTTATTATTGCACAAAATCATGATCAAGATCAATATGGAATTTTATGGTTATAGGATTTTCTCAAAGTCAGGGAGATGCCCTCAACACCGACCCTTCCCCCGAGGGTGGAAGGGAGTTGGCTCTCTCCAAGCAGGTGAGGAGAATTTAATGACCTGCCAGGATTTGGTCGGTGCCTGGAATTAGCCCCAGTTGTTGCCAGATCGAAGCCGCATCCCACACGCCATCTGCATCAATGATTTGACCATTCAAGAGGCGGTAAATGCTGATATGCCTGCCGATGATTACCTTCTCCGTGGGAGGTACACCCTCATAGGTTCCCCGATGGGTGCCTTGATGACTCCATACCAGCACCACGTTGTCGGCTTCGGCTATCATCTTTTCAATCGTCACCTGGTAATCTGGAAAAGCGGTAATATTTCGAGTATACCCCTCCAGCACAATAGGACGGAAATCCTCAGCCACCAGTTCATCGATCACGGTAGGATTACGCTGGTTCAGCTCATGGATATAGCGGCGGATAATGGTTTTATTCGTTCTTGCAGACATGGGCTATCTCTCCTGCCACCTATTATGACATAAAACCTTTCTCCAAAATAGAGTGGCGATATAATAGGGAAGATTTTTCCAGCGTACAGTCCTGCTAGTGAGCTCGTTGAGCTGCTGCAGATAAATTTCAGCCACAGGAGGCATTCTATGCAAAAACGCATCGTGCTCATCGGCGCCGGCAGCGCTCAGTTCGGTTTTGGCACCATCGGTGATATCCTACAGAGCAAGGTGTTGGAAGGCAGCCACATCGTGCTGCACGACATCAATCCCAACACGCTTAAGGTTACTTACGACACCGGGCAAGCTTTCATAAAAGAGCACAAGCTGCCCTTCAGCATTTCGGCAACCGTCAGCCGGACAGAGGCTTTCAAAGGAGCAGATTTCCTGGTCAACTCGATCGAGGTAGGCAATCGCTTCGAGCTTTGGGAGCAGGACTGGCGCATCCCGCAGCAATACGGCATCCAGCAGGTGTACGGCGAGAACGGTGGTCCTGGCGGCTTATTCCATTCTCTGCGCATCATCCCGCCTATTTTGGAGATTTGCGCCGATGCGATGAAGATCTGTCCGAATGCTTTTGTATTCAACTTCAGCAACCCAATGAGCCGCATCTGCACCACCGTGCATCGGGCTTTCCCCGATCTACGATTCATCGGTCTGTGCCACGAGATCGCCTCGCTGCCAGCTTTCCTGCCGCAGATCCTGGGTGTACCTTATGAGGAGCTGGAAGTGCGGGCGGGCGGTTTGAACCACTTTAGCTGCGTAATAACCGCCAAATACAGAGCCACCGGCAAGGATGCTTACCCCGATATCCGCCTGAAAACCCCGGCTTTCTTCGGCGCCATGCCCTCCCTGGACGCGGTGAATAAATACTTCAAGGAAACCGGTAAATGGCCTGAAAAGCCCGAGGACTTTAAAGCCGTCGAGTCAGAAGCCTGGCCCGAGCGCAGGGTGTTCCAGGTGATCCTGGAGAAGTTTGGACTGATGCCAATCACCTCCGACAGCCACTTCGGCGAGTACATCCAGTGGGCTTACGATGTGACCGATCACAAAGGCATCCTGGATTTCTACCGTTTCTACAAGGAGTATTTGGCGCACGTGCAGCCAGAGATCGAGCTTCGCCTGGAAGAACGCGTCGTGCCAATCATCGAGGGCATCCTGACCGATGCGGGCTACGAAGAAGCCGCCGTCAACATTCCGAACGATGGATTGATCGACAACCTGCCGAACTGGATCGCCGTCGAGGTGCCTGCTAAGGTGGATAAGAACGGCTTGCATGGCATCAAGCTGGGGGCATTGCCGCACGGCTTTGCTGGTCTGCTGCTGAACCAGGCGGCGGTGCATGACCTGACGGCTGAGGCAGTCATCCATAAATCCAAGGAAGCCGCTTTGCAGGCGCTGCTGGTCGACCCGATCGTCAACCAGTACACTCACGTCGAGGAGATGCTGGACACGATGATCTCCTACCAGGAGAAATGGCTGGGGTATTTGAAATAGATCAAATTAGCACGCGGAAAAGGCGAAAAATAGGAAAAAGCGGATCAAAAAAACCTATAAAAAGTCACCCGAAAATAATATTTCGGGTGACTTGCTTTTTACTAGGTTGTAGTTGTTGATCAATTACCAGACGTTGTAGATCGTGATCATCACATCGGTGGCAGGGCGGTCGGCGGGGATCATCAGGCGGGCAACATCGTGCCAATCAGTGCCATCGAACTCGGGCTGCACACGGTAAGTCAGGATCTGGTTGTCTTCGTCAACCATTGGGGTGACTTCCATGATAAAACCCATACGGTCCTTGGAGTCGCCCATCACAAAGCCGTTCCATTCACCAGGCTCCAGGTACACTGTAAATGTTGCCTGGACGGGAAGGTCTTCAGGGGTGCGGTACACCCTTACACTTGCTTTGAGAGGCACCTGGTTCTCAGGGATCTGGATGCGCAGGACATCGTACCAGTCACCGGGGAATTCGGGTTGGACGAAAGCCTGCTCGAAGGTATCGCCAGCCATGCCCGGGTCGATAGGGTCAATCTCGACCACGTAGCCGGCGCTGACGGAGGCATCCTGGATGATGAAACCGTGCAGCTCACCGGGCATCAGATCCAGCACGCCTGCAAAAGCGATCGGCCAATCGGCGGTAGAGAAAACCTGCGCCTTCACCTTGAGGGGCTCAGCATCTTCGGGCAGCAGCATCCAGAGCACATCGTTCCACTGCTCGCCATCGAATTCGGGGAGGATCTTGTGTTCAACGTGCGCACCATCCACCGAAGGTCGCATGGGTGAGATATCGACCACATAACCCCCGTACAGAGAGGTTGGTCCGATGGTCTCTTTCGCCCACTCGCCGGGGTTAAGCACGACGGTGAAATTGGTTTGGACATACGGATTGGGTTGGGCGGCGAGGGCGGGGCGATGGAATTGCAGCATTCCGCTGAGGACGAGGATCAGGGCAAGGGTGAGTTTGATCAGTTTGGCGTTCATCGGACATCTCCTTTTTTTCATCTGATCTCAGTGTAGCAAAAAGGCGATGCCAGAGATTGATATTGCGCTGACAGATTGGTGATATTTCATGCTCAATCTGCGCAATATACAAAATCCAGGGATTTTTTTCAATCAAAAAGGCAAAAAGTTCTCGCAAAGTCGCCAAGACGCTAAGAAAAACTACTTTGCGTTCTTTGCGCCTTGGCGAGAGAAAAGATCATTATATTTCTTTAGCACTTCTGTTTCAGCCGTAGCGCCTCGTTCAAATGGATAAAGGTATGCCGGGTGGGCGGCATGAGCAGCAGACCGGCGACCGTGCGCCCACCCCAATACTCGATCAAGCCCATGGCGGCTGGCTCGACGGCGCCTTCTTCGAGAATTTGCTGCAGGCGAGCAGGATCAGCTTTTCGCTTCAGATCCTCGGGCTTGAGTGCCTGGACAATCTCCCGCGTGCGGTGACCGACTTCCAGGCGATAGGCTCGCAGGGCAGGCAGGTTGATCTTGGCGCTGAGATCCGCGATGCGCTGCTCTGACATGGCATTGCCGGTATCCCTGTCCACAACCCCCAGGTGCGGCAGCCAGCCGTCTTTTTCGAAGAGCTGCGGTGTGCCAGTCACCAGCAAGTTCATGGTGATGTCTTCGATGCGCGTCAAATGCCAGAAGACCCAGGCGATGGAATGCTCTGCCTTGGGCGGGATACAACGGGCGGCCTGGTCTGTCAATCCCTGCCAGATTTCATCTTCGAAGGTGGAGAAGCCCAATTGAGACATCGCGGAAGCATGCAGCAGGGCATGCTGGCTGAGGAAGAGTTGTATAGCTTGCGGAAAATCTTCCTCTTTATTCAGCATACGCTGCAAGACTTGCTGCTGCGCGTTCCAGGATTTTCGGTCAGGGGTCATTGGGAATTCCTTAATTGGTTGAATAGAATTGCTTTATTTTTTTAGATATTCACCGCGGAGACACAGAGAACGCAGAGTTTTTAACCTTCTTTGATCATCGGGTCATTCCGAGACCCTGCGTTCTTTACAGGGTCGAAGCAATCTCAGAACTTATAACGAGATTGCTTCGCAAAAATCGCTCGCAATGACATTTTGACCTTTTTGGGTGCATCACGAAGTGCGAGCAGCTTACCAGAAGGAAATACTTAAACATATTACCACCAAGCCATGAAGACCACTAAGAATACCATAAAAGAACACTGGCTGAAAGCAAATAATGGAGGCGCTTCCAGCCAGTATTCTGCCCTCTCGGGCATGGAATAATGGGGATAATTGGATAAAACGGTTCCGGGTTAGAAATACTGATATTCGATGCCGTGCGGCTCAAGCCTCTGGCTGTAGATCTGGCTGACTTCGTCCAGAATCTCCTGGCGGCGGAAGGCGATGTACTGCTCCAAGCTGCGGCGCTGTTTGCTGCTGGGGTACAGGCGCAGACCGAGCTTTTCCACGCTCTGACCGACGCGATGATAATACAAGATGCGCCCTTCCAGGTTTTCGAAGGGGTAAAGGAAGACCTGGAAATCGAGATGCACCATCAGACCAGGCTGGACACGGATGCTGCGATGAATATCACTACCCGCAAAAACCCCCATGCCGATCGTGGAGATGTCTTCCAGGCACAAACGCGCTTCTTTCTGGCGGCAGCGCAGCGTGATATAAGTAGGCTCTTTGGGCTGGACTCTTTCAGACTGGCGTTGTTTCCAATCTTGGACCGAAAAGTCAGCCAGATGAAATATCCCATCGGTATAGTTCATATTCTTGACGCGCCCAACGATGGAGGTGGAAAATGCCTGGCTGTGCAGGGTGACGGAACCTTCCAGGAGCGGGACGAGGGTCGGATTTGTCGCCTGGAGCGTGGCGCGTTCAGGCCTGGCTTCCAGGAGGCGCACCGGCTGGCTTAACTCCAACCCTCTGAACTGCTTGGTCAGTGTCATGGAGCGGTCCGATTGAGCATAATCGCCCATGAGGATGGATGGTTCCTCGAAGGAAGTTGTGAAACCGGATAACATAAATTGACCCTCCTGGCTTGAGAACCTTTCTGAGATTTAGCCTGATAAAGGCCTCATCGCAGACGAAAGAACCGATTTACCGGAGAGGGTGCAAGTTTCGTGCCGGGTCGTGTTTTATGTAATTAATCCGCGATCAGGAAGGCCAGCTCTGTCTGCCATTTCTTCGAGTCAGGCTGCTCATTCGGATCGGTGATGTAGTGCTCCAGGCGCGCTTCCCACCAATCCACTCCATTGATATTCGTCATTTGCCACCTAACATGATTTTTCTCAGCCCAATCCAGCAGTGCAGCAGTGGCTTTGACCAATCCCATACCTTTATAAGGTCCGGTATAGGTGAGCACCGCATACTTTCCTGCTGGAAAGACCCCCGTTGTGATGTGTTCATCACCTGTCACGGATGAAGTCACCGGCCAACCGACTTCGATGTCGAGCTTACGCGCCATATCCGTCGTGATATAACGGATGAAGGGTGCGCCAGATTGGGTCAGACCCTTGCCGGCCAGCCAGGTGTTCACTTCGCCCCATAAAGGTCCTAAAACGTTTCCGAAGGGGATGGACACCTGCTTGCGCACGGCAGCATAAGGCTGAGCCTGGCGATATTCAATTTTCGGGTTTGTGATCATTCGTTATTCTCCTCATTTGACCGGGGGTTCCAGAAATTCATTATTTGCAGATAAATTCCATGAAGTATATCTGCTTAACCCGAAAGGTGCAATATCGCTTATGACAGAGTCTTTTCAATCAGAATATGCGTCTCATCAATGCCCGAATTTTCTTTTTCGCCAGCAATCTCCACCATCTTATTAAAACCAGTTTTCACGCACAACTTTAAAGAGTGTACATTGTTGAGCGCCACATAGGAACGCATGCAAGTATAGCTTCCTAACTGTCTGACAATGTCGCTTAGCCCCAGCAGCAGCTCGGGTCCGTATCCCTGACCCTGAAATTTCGGAGCGAAAGTAAGCGCGTTGATCCAAAAGATATCCTCTTTTGGAAAGCCATGGTACACCGCCAGAAAACCGATTAACTCTCCCGTGCTGCTGAGGTGGACGGATTGGAGGCGAAAGTATGCCTTCGATCGATCCGGCGTGGGCGGTAGAACACCATTCACCAAAGCCGAAAGCATCGAACAATCTTCCTGTCCCTCTACCTGCGTCCAGCTTTGAGTCCCAGGATTTACGTCATTGATTTGCTGTAATTCAGGGATTTCATCCAGGATACTATCGGCTACATTGAGCCGCAGTGTATGCCATTGAGCTGGTAAAAGGATTCTTGGCATAACAGGCCTCTTTCTTTGATTTTCGTTATGAAGATTGGGAGAAATGAATACGCTCGAGCTGACCTGATCGCCTTAGGGCTCCAGGCAACATTCTGGAAACAGCATAGAGCCAGGGTATAACAAACACTTGAGCCAGCAGGGTCAGGGTAGCAGCAATAAGAGCCCTCCAGCCGTAGAAGGTGCGCGCTGGTGTATCTGAAGCGCCTATACTGGAAAGAATAGATAATATCATCCTTAGATTGTATATCTAAAAAGGCAGGAGAGGAAAGGCGTAATTGAAAATTACTGCAAATGAATTGCAGCCTGATAGAGAAAAACAAGCTAAAGCTTGTTCGGGGGAGATGTCTTGATAAAAAGCTTTGTCAGGGGTATTCTTATCAGTGATCTTTATGAGATAAAGGAGATAACCTATGAAATTCACCGCTGGATATTGGAACATGCGCCAGGGGGTTACCCCCTACTATCCTGTTGAGGCGCGCGACATCGAGAACGATGAAAATTCGCTCACGGTTTATGCGCCCACCCGGAAGATCAACCACCGCGGTGACACGCTCAACCTTCCGCTGCTGACAGTGCACCTCTCCTCGCCAATGGAGAATGTGGTCCGGGTGCAGCTTTACCATCATACTGGCGGCAAGCAGCGTAAGCCGGAATTCGCTCTCCTACCGCATGAGCCACCCAGGGTCATTATCCAGGAGGATGCGCAGGCAGCGACACTCACCAGCGGACAGCTAACAGCGAAGGTCAGCAAGGGGGAATGGCGCATCGACTTCAAAGATGGAGAGCGATCGGTCACCTCCAGCGGCTGGCACGGTATGGGGCTGGTGGATACGCCAGAGGGACGCTTCATCTTTGGAGAGTTGGGGATGGGGGTCGGCGAATGCATCTATGGGCTGGGAGAGCGCTTCACACCCTTCGTCAAGAACGGGCAGGTGGTGGAGATGTGGAATGAGGACGGCGGAACGAGCAGCGAGATCGCCTACAAGAACATCCCCTTCTACCTGACCAACCGCGGCTACGGCGTTTTGGTCAACCATCCTGAGGCCGTCTCGTTCGAGGTTGGATCAGAGAAAGTTGAGCGTGTGCAGTTTAGCCTTCCGGGCGAGTACCTGGATTACTTCTTGATCTATGGTCCTACCCCCAGGCAGGTGCTGGAGCGCTACACCGCTCTCACTGGACGCCCGGCGCTGCCCCCAGCCTGGTCGTTCGGGCTATGGCTTTCGACCTCCTTCACCACCAATTATGACGAAGCTACGGTGACCAGCTTCATCCAGGGCATGGCGGAACGCAACCTGCCGCTGCACGTGTTCCACTTCGACTGCTTCTGGATGAAGGAGTTCCATTGGGTGAACCTCGAGTGGGACCGGAATGTCTTCCCCGATCCACCCGGTATGCTGCAGCGGCTGAAGGAACGCGGGCTGCACATCTGCGTGTGGATCAACCCGTATATCGCTCAGCGCTCGCGGCTCTTCGATGAGGGAAAGGCAGGCGGATACCTGCTCAAGAAGCCCGACGGGACCGTCTGGCAGACCGACCAGTGGCAGAGCGGGATGGGGATCGTGGACTTCACCAATCCAGAGGCCTGCCAATGGTTTGGGGACCGACTGCGTGAGCTGCTCGAGATGGGCGTGGACTGTTTCAAGACTGACTTCGGTGAGCGCATCCCAACGGATGTGGCTTACTTCGATGGCTCCGATCCTGTTCTAATGCATAACTATTACACGTATCTCTACAACAAGACCGTTTTCGGAGTTCTGGAAGAGCACCTCGGGAGCGGCAAAGCGGTAGTCTTCGCCCGTTCGGCGACAACTGGCGGGCAGCAGTTCCCGGTACATTGGGGCGGTGACAGCACCGCCACCTTCGAGTCGATGGCAGAGAGCCTGCGCGGGGGATTGTCGCTGAGCCTGTCGGGCTTTGGATTTTGGAGCCACGATATCGGCGGATTCGAACAGACAGCCTCAGCAGATGTGTACAAACGCTGGTGCGCGTTCGGCTTGCTCTCCTCACACAGCCGGCTGCATGGCAGCGCATCTTACCGCGTCCCGTGGCTGTACGATGAGGAGGCCGTGGATGTGCTGCGCTACTTCACCCGGCTCAAGTGTCGTCTGATGCCTTACCTGTTTGCGGCAGCCCGCCAGGCGCACAAGGAGGGTTTACCGGTGATGCGCGCCATGCTGGTAGAGTTCCCGGACGACCCGGCATGCGATTATCTGGATCGGCAGTACATGTTGGGCGATTCCCTTTTGGTGGCACCTGTTTTCTCCCACGATAGCAGGGTGGATTATTATGTGCCTCAGGGAATCTGGATAAACCTGTTGAGTGGTAAAGCCGTGCAGGGACCTGCCTGGGTGCGTGAGGAGCATGCTTTCCTGAGCCTGCCGCTGCTGGTGCGACCCAATTCCGTGATCCCGATGGGAAGCCAGGACGACCGTCCCGATTACGATTTCAGCCAGGGGGTGACCCTGCAGGTCTATACACTGGAGGAGGGGAAGACAGTCCTCGTGGAAATCCCCTCCCTAGAGGGAGAAGTTGAGACAGTCTTTTCTCTCAGGCGGGAGAAGGATGTGCTGCGAGTGGAGAAGCAAGGCGCAGCCGAGCAGTGGAAGGTGTTATTGGTCAATGACCATGCTGCCACAGCCAGGGCAACAGTCGAAGATACTCCCGCAGGAGTGCTGGTGACGACACAAGCTGATCAGATAGAGATTTCGTTGAAATAAATTTGGCGCTGGAAAATAAACAAGAAACGTAGAGTAGATGCTTTCAATTCTGCAAGAATGGCATCCGTTGTATAATTAAAAATCGGTTTCAAACTTGACTCGGTTTTCTCCATTCAGCGTCTTTTCTGGACCGTTGAAATACGAGGAAGGAATTCCGAGCCCATGGAGGGAAGACATGAACCTTCAACCAAATGATCAACAGAACAAAAAACAGCTGCCACGCATCTCGATTTTCTGGTGGATTGTGCTGATTGGTTTAATGGTATGGAACGCAATCACCTACTTGAGAGCAGCTCCCTCTGCAGTGTTGATTCCGTATAGCACCTTCATCGAACAGGTGCAGACAGGGCATGTAACGAGTGTTTTGATCAAAGGCAACCAGATTACAGGGGTCTTTTCCACCCCGCTGACCTGGCCTCAAGCCACGCCTGGGGCGACCCCCAGCGCATCCACTGACCAAAGCACGCCGCAAGCCTATAATGAATTCGCTACCTTGTTCCCCGACAGTGTAGGTGACCCGAATCTGCTCAGCTTGCTCGAACAAAAAAACGTCCAGGTGCTGGTGGAACAGGCCTCTGCGCCCTGGTTCACCATTTTACTCACCGATGGGCTGCCCCTATTGCTGCTGTTGGTAGTCATCGTCTGGATCGGCAGGCGAGCAATGCAGTCACAAAGCGGGATCTTTTCCTTTGGCAGGACACGTGCCCGCAAGGTGGCTCCAGACCAACCCCAGGTGACCTTCGAAGATGTGGCAGGTGCCGATGAGGCCAAGCAAGACCTGCAGGAGGTTGTGGAATTCCTGCGCCATCCCAAGAAATACCATGATATTGGGGCGCGCATCCCGCGCGGTGTGCTGCTGGTTGGTCCTCCGGGGACAGGTAAAACCCTGCTGGCACGCGCTGTTGCCGGAGAAGCAGGCGTTCCTTTCTTCAACCTGAGCGCCTCGGAATTTGTGGAAATGTTCGTGGGGGTAGGAGCCAGCCGGGTGCGCGATCTATTCCAGCAAGCCAAGCAATCTGCCCCTGCGATTATCTTCATCGACGAGTTGGATGCGGTGGGGAGACGCCGAGGTGCTGGGCTTGGAAACGTCAATGATGAGCGGGAACAGACTCTGAACCAGCTGCTGGTGGAGATGGATGGATTCGATGAGCACCAGGAGGTAATCTTGCTGGCTGCTACCAATCGACCAGATGTGCTCGATCCAGCTTTGCTGCGCCCGGGGCGCTTTGACCGGCAGGTGGTTGTTGCACCACCCGACAAGAAAGGGCGGTTGGGTATCTTGAAAATCCACACCCGTAACTTGCGCCTGTCAGGCGATGTTAAATTGGATATTATTGCCGGGGTGACGGCTGGCATGGTCGGGGCTGACCTGGCTAACTTGTGCAACGAAGCGGCTTTGCTGGCAGCCCGGCTGGGTCACACCCTCATCAGCATGGAGGATTTCGAAACTGCCATGGACAAGATTGTACTGGGCGGCGCTCGCCCGCTGGTCATCAATGAGAAAGACCGCAGGGTGATCGCTTACCACGAAGCTGGACATGCCGTTGCTGCCTGGTTTACACCGGAAGCAGATCCCGTTCATAAGGTTACCATTATCCCACACGGGTTGGCTCTGGGAGTCACAGAGCAAGTGAGCGGCGAAGACAAATACAATTACGGGCGCAAGTTCCTGATGGCCAGACTGGCTGTGATGATGGGCGGGCGGGCATCTGAAGAACTGGCGATTGGAGAGATCACGACCGGAGCAGAGAATGACCTAAAAGAAGCCACTCGCCTGGCGCGCAGGATGGTGACGCGTTGGGGGATGAGTGAGTTTGGCTTAATGACCTTGGACGTTGACGAAGAACAGCCTTTCTTGGGATATGAGATTGCTCAGGCGCGCGGCTTTAGCGAGAATACTGCCGCACAGGTGGATGAAAAAATACAGAAGCTGCTCAATGACAGTTACGAATACACCCGGAAATGCCTTACAGACCATCGGGCTTCCCTGGATGCATTGGTTGAGGCTCTAATGGAACATGAGACCGTGACGCAGGATGACCTGGAGAAGCTGTTCGCCGCACGACCAACGCAACCATCCTGAAATGCCCGATTCTAATCCGCTGATCGCTACAAAATTTCACATTCCACCTCTCCGCAAGGACCTGGTGCTGCGCCCGCGCCTGCAAGCACTCCTGGAAGATGGAGTCCATTTACCGCTGACACTCATTTCTGCGCCGCCTGGGTTTGGAAAAACCATGCTGGTAGCTCAGTGGCTGCAATCACAAACCGCGTGGCAGACGCAAACTGACCCAAATCTGCCAGGCAGCCTGCGGATAGGTTGGCTCTCGCTTGACGAAGCCGATAACCAGCCCGCCGTTTTTTGGCGCTACGTGACCGGCGCGTTGCAGCACAACCAACCCGGGTTGGCTGAGACCACCCAAATCATGCTGACGATGCCTGCACCGCCGACCATGGAGACGATCCTCGCCACGCTGATTAACGAGATCGAAAATTTCAACCAGCCGTTCCTGTTGGTACTGGATGACTACCACCTGATCCAAACCTCGGACATCCACAACAGCCTTAAATTCTTCCTGGATCACCAGCCAGATAACCTGCACTTGATCATCCTGACGCGGGAGGATCCGCCACTTGGTTTGGCCAGGAGGCGCGCTCGGCGCCAAATGGTAGAGATTCGGGCTGCCGAACTTCGTTTTGAGATTCATGAAACTATATCCTTCCTCAATTTAATGGGGTTGTCTCTCACTTCTGAACAAATCTCCACTCTCGAACGGCGTACGGAAGGTTGGGTGGTGGGCTTACAAATGGCGGCTCTTTCGCTAAGAGGCCAAGATCCGGAAAATTTTTTCCGTTCGTTTACCGGCGATGACCGTTATATCTCCGATTATCTTATTGAGGAAGTACTCGATCGGCAGCCAGAGCAGGTGCGTGAGTTTCTTTTATGTACCTCTATTCTAGAGCGTATGAACGCTTCGATCTGCGAGGCGCTCTTAGGGGATAAGGGGAAGGGGATAAGGGAATCACCCCTTTCTTCCCTTCCCTTATCTCCCAACTCCATCCTGGATTACATCGAACGAGCCAACCTCTTCCTCATTCCACTAGATAACCGCCGCGAGTGGTACCGCTATCACCACCTGTTCGCAGAGCTGCTACGCCAGCGCTTGAAAGAAAGCCTCCCCGCAGATGAGATCATTCACCTGCACGAAGCCGCCAGCCAGTGGTGTGAAGAGCATGGTGAAATTTTCGCCGCCATCCGGCACATGCGCCAGATTCATGACGAGCAGCGCGTGATTGCCCTGCTCAAGAAATTTGCCGGCTGGTTCTTTAGCAATGGTGAGTTGCCGCAGTTCGTCGAGTTCGCCAATGCCTTGCCGCCCATTCTACCCGAAGCCCATCCTGATCTGTGTATGGCCGTCGCCTGGGCAACCCTGGCTACCTACCAATCACCGGAGCGCTGGCTTACAGGCATCGAGCGCCACTTTGGCTTGACTGCCAACGCAGCCATCGAAGATCCTTCTATCGCGCCTGCAGTCAGAGCTGCTTTACTGGAGGTACTCATTGTCCGCCAGCAAATGCCATACGAAGGATTCAACACTCAGACGCGTTCCCTTTTGTACGCTATCCAGCGCCAGTTTGAGATTCTGCCTGATAACCAGTTCTGCTTGTTCAATACGATTTCCAGCCTCAAGGCTGTGCTCTCATTTGATCTTGGGCTGCATTCAGAGATAGCAGGCGAAGCCGGATCCGCAGCCGGCTATTTCAGCGAAACCATCCAGCTCTCCCGTCGGGATGAGAATTACCACCTCTTGTATCTTGCGATCGGGCACCTTGCCAATATCCAAATTTGCCTGGGTAAGCTGCACGCCGCAAGCCAGACCTATGAGCAAGCCCTGACCCACCAGGCAGCCGGTGGAAAATCCCCTTATGCCGCTCTTGCCCATGCCGGTCTGGGATCATTAGATAACGAATGGGGTGATATGGTTTCTGCTGAAAGGCATTTCAAGGAAGGGTTGGTGCTGGCTCGTCTCTGGAACCAATGGGAAAGCCTGCTTCCTATTCTGACCGGCCTGGCGCGCATCCAGTACCGAAGAGGTAACCTGAATGCAGCCCTGGCCTACCTGGATGAGTTGAATTCGCCCCCAGATGAAGGTATGCTCCTGCCTGTTAATGCGCTGCGTGCTCTGTGGGCTGCTCAAAGTGGGGATGTCAAGTTTGCTTCAGACTGGCTGGAATCTAGCGGGGTTACAGCAGAATTTGATCCTGTTCCGACCAACGAGATGATGTTGCTCGATGTGGCACGCTTGATGAACCTGCTCAACCGCCCAGAAGACTCGTCAGCGTTGGCACTTAAAGTCGTGCAGACGGCTGAAGCATGCGGTCGGATGAACACTGTCATCCAGGGTAAGCTTGTTCTGGCAAAAGCTTACGCCAGTCTTGGGAAAATCGACGAGGCTCTGGCGGAGCTTGGAAAAGTCTTGCGCCTGGCGGAGCCGGAAGGTTATCTCAGCAGCTTCGTGGACGAAGGTGATACGCTGAGAGCCTTGCTTACCCGGTTGGCGGGGATGCCCTACGCAGAGCAGGTGCTGGCGCACTTCCCCCACCAGGCAGAGACTGCCAAAAAATCTGAGACAGGTGCCGGGCTGGTTATCTCGCTCAGCGAGCGTGAGCGAGAAGTGCTCCATCTCGTTGCCGAAGGCTTATCCAACCAGGAGATCGCAGAGCGCCTATTCATCTCACTACCTACCGTAAAGTCTCACATCGGCAATATTTTCAACAAGCTTAACGTGACCAGCCGCACTCAGGCGATTGCCCGCGCCGAAGGGCTGGGATTAATACTTCATCACTAGCTCTCATTTTTTTAATCCACCCGATTGATCCGACTTTCAGACGATGTCGCCCAAACCTAGAGCGGCTATACTAGATGCATGGATACCACTCCCTTAATACATTCCGCTCTCCCTACTAGCTATCGCCTGCGTCTGCAGGGACGCCTCTCCGTCGATTGGACGGATTGGTTATCAAACCCAATCGTTACGGTGGAAGGCCACGGTCCGGCGAGCATTATGACCGTCACGGGAACCGTGCCAGACCAGGCTGCGCTATTTGGACTGTTAAGCTTTATCCGTGATCTGCGATTGGGGATTATCTCCATAGAGTATCTCCCAGAATCCAATATGGATAAGGAGGAAAAATGAGCGCTGTAAAGACTTTTCAAAGCCCTGGAATCCAGGCTGTAAAAAGAATTGGTAAATGGATTTCTCAGCACAATCCTCATTCGACAAAATCCCAGTCAGGAGCATGCACATGAAATACGCTATTGAAGTTCAATCCCTCTATAAATCCTTTGGCGATCTCCAGGCCGTGCAGGGTGCAACCTTCTCTGTTGAGACCGGAGAGGTGTTCAGCTTGCTTGGACCTAACGGTGCCGGAAAAAGCACCACCATCTCGATCCTGTCCGGTTTGCTTGAACCCACGCAAGGCGAGGCTTCGATCATGGGGCACTCGATCCGCAGCGAGCCAGAAGAAACCAAAGCCTGTTTGGGGGTTGTTCCGCAGGATATCGCTCTGTATCCCGACCTATCAGCCCGCGAAAATCTCATCTTCTGGGGCAAGATGTACGGGCTGCGCGGCTCTGCGCTCAAGCAACGTGTGGATGAAGTGCTGGAAATCATCGGGCTGACTGACCGCCAGAAAGACTGGATAAACAAGTATTCAGGCGGAATGAAACGGCGCGTCAACATCGGGGCAGCCCTGTTGCACAAGCCGGCTGTAATCATCATGGATGAGCCAACCGTAGGGATTGACCCGCAGAGCCGCCGCCACATCCTGGACAACGTCCAATCGCTCAACCGACAGGGCATGACCGTGCTGTATACAACGCACTATATGGAAGAAGCCGCAGAGCTATCGCAACATATCGCCATCATGGACCAGGGAAAAATCATCGCCTACGGCACACATGATGACCTCATCCGCCTGGTCGGCGAACAGACTCGCA
>Ga0153915_10003086_pt1 | contig 15207 bp, 6 predicted proteins | sample Opewatmetagenome_2_FD_107003 | JGI IMG/M metagenome (GOLD analysis project Ga0153915, IMG submission 107003) | Freshwater wetland microbial communities from Ohio, USA - Open water 3 Core 3 Depth 3 metaG | ecosystem: Environmental > Aquatic > Freshwater > Wetlands | place: USA: Ohio, Lake Erie...
CCGGGGCGTCGGCCAGCGGTTCGTGAAGGATTCCAAGGACGCTGTCGGCCCGGTCTGGTCGCCGACGGGCGACCGCCTCGTTTTCGGCTCCTCCCGCACCGGACCCCCGAGTCTCTACATCAAGAGCCTGGATGGAACCGGCGCAGAGCAGCCACTGCACAGGCAGCAGGGCGCCCAGATTCCGTCGGATTGGTCTCCCGACGGAACCCGCGTCGTTTACGAGGACATTTCCCTCTCGCGGTCGGCGCGAAGAAACCTCTGGGTCGTGGCGACCGACGGGTCGGGGAAGGCCGCTCCTCTCCTTTCGATCAAGTTCGGCACGTTCGATGCCAGCTACTGCCCGAACGGACGCTCGATCGCTCTGACCTCGGAGGAGTCCGGCAATCCCGAGATCTATCTGATCCGCGCCGACGGCGCAGCCAGCCCGACGCGGGTCTCGACGTCCGGGGGGTCTCAGCCGCACTGGCGGCGCGACGGCCGCGAGCTCTATTACCTCTCGACCGGCGGCGAGATCATCGCCTGTCCCATACAGCCGGATGGAACGACTCCGGCGGCCGAGCCTCGGGTCCTGTTTGCCGCCGGTTCCCAGGCCGAGACCTTCGATGTGAGCGCTGACGGAACCCGGTTCCTCATCAACGAGCGCGAGCCCGACTCTCCCCTGACAGCCATCGTCAATCTCGCCGCGGAACTGAAGAAACGATGACTCGACTCTGCCGGACAATCTCGCCGATAACAGCCGGAGCTTCGGGCTGAGACGATAAACTCCCGGAAACCCCATGATCGCGGGCGCTCGTCTGGGTCCCTACGAGATCGTCGCCCCGCTCGGCGCGGGGGGGATGGGAGAGGTCTGGCGGGCGAGGGATCCGAGGCTCGGCCGCGAGGTCGCGATCAAGGTGTTGCCGGCTTCCTTTTCACAGGACGCGGATCGCTTGCGCCGATTCGAGCAGGAGGCCCGGGCCGCCGGGGTGCTGAACCATCCCAACATCACCGCGGTCTACGACATCGGGACGCACGACGGCGCGCCGTACGTCGTCCAGGAGCTGCTCGAAGGCGAGACCCTGCGCGCCGCGCTCGCCGCAGGCAAGCTCTCTCCCAGAAAGGCGATCGACTACGCGCTCCAGATCGCGCATGGCCTGGCAGCCGCGCACGAGAAGGGGATCGTCCATCGGGACTTGAAACCCGAGAACCTCTTCGTCACAAGGGACGGCCGAATCAAGATCCTCGACTTCGGCCTCGCGAAGCTGGTTTCTGAGCGGCCGCTCGACGCGGCCGGAAGAGAGCAAACGGCCGTTTCACAGCATCCCATGGCAGGACACGGGGAGTCGGCGATTCCGACTGTGATGGGGACCGAGCCGGGCGTCGTGCTGGGGACGCTCGGGTACATGTCGCCCGAGCAAGTCAAGGGCAAGGCAGCCGACGCCCGCTCGGACATCTTCTCCTTCGGCGCGATCCTTTACGAGATGCTCTCGGGTCAACGCGCCTTTCGCGGCGACTCGGCGGCCGAGACGATGTCGGCGATCCTGCGCGAGGAACCGCCAGATCTCTCCGCGACGAACCAGACCGTCTCGCCGGGCCTGGAGAGGATTGTCCGGCACTGCCTGGAGAAGAACCCGGAGCAGCGTTTCCACTCGGCGCACGACGTCGCGTTCGCACTCGAAGCCCTCTCGGGCTTATCGATGCCGCGCCTCGAGACGCCGTCGGTGGCGGCTCGCCGACGCTTCCCGAAGCTCGCCGTAGGCGCGGCTGTCGCGGCGGCGCTCGCGGCCGGCTTGATCGCCGGCCGGCTGGTCTGGAGGACGAAGCCCGCCGCGCCGCCGGCCTTCAAGCGGCTCACCTACGGCCGGGGACCCATCTATTCCGCCCGCTTCGCTCCGGACGGGCACACGATTGTCTACGCCGCGGCTTGGGACGGCGCGCAGAAGCCCCAGCTCTACTCGGTCAGAGCGGAAAGCCCCGAGTCGCTGCGGCTGACGCTCCCACCGGGCCAGGTGGAGTCCATCTCGCCGACCGGCGAGATGCTGCTCCTCAATATCCTCCAGTTTTCGATGGGATACGCGAGGATCGGCACGCTCTCGCAGGCCCCCCTGTCCGGGAGCGCCGCCCGCGAGCTGCTCGAGGACGTGGGGCACGCCTCGTGGTCCCCCGACGGCACTGCCATCGCTGTCGTCCGCGCGCCGGAGTGGCGTTATCGGCTGGAGTTTCCCGCCGGAAAGGTCCTCTACGAGACGACCGGCTGGGTCAGTTTCCCGCGCGTTTCTCCGAAAGGGAACATGGTCGCGTTCTTCGACCATCCTGTTTTCGGGGACGATCGCGGCTCGGTCGCGATCATCGATCGCTCCGGGAAGAAGAAGATTCTTTCGACCGGATGGGAGAGCGAGCAGGGAATCTGCTGGTCGCAGTCGGGCGAAGAGGTCTGGTTCACGGCGACAGCGGCCGGTGAAGCCCGGAATCTCTTTGCCGTGACGCTGTCGGGACGCCAGCGCACGGTCGCGACGACGCCCTCGGGAATGATCCTGCAGGACATCTCCCGCGACGGGCGAGTGCTTTTCATCGAGGGCAACGCGCGGCTCGGGTTTCTGGGACTCCTTCCCGGCGAGGCGAAGGAGCGGGACCTCTCGGGGCTGGAGTGGTCCTACGGCCCGATCCTGTCGGCGGACGGAAAGACCACGGTGTTCACCGAGCAGGGCGAAGCGGGAGGCCCGGGCTATTCCGTGTACCTCCGAAAGCTCGACGGGTCATCGCCGGTCCGCCTCGGCGAGGGCTACGCGATGGCGATTTCCCAGGACGGGAAGTGGGTGCTGACCGCTCTGATCCGCTCGACTCCCTCGCAGATCGTCCTGCTTCCGACCGGGGCCGGCGAGCCGAAGCCTTTCCCCAAAGATGACATCGAGCACATCGACGGGCCATTCGGAGCGTTTCTTCCCGACGGCAAGCGGATCGTCTTCGGCGGGCACTCTCCGGGGCGTCCCTCCCGGGTTTTCGTTCAGGACCTGGCGGGCGGGCCCGCCAAGCCCGTGACTCCGGAGGGGGTTCTGTCGAATCTCCTTTCGCCCGATGGCCAGTCGCTGGTGATTCGGACTCCGGACGGTGGGCTGGCCCTCCTTCCCCTCGAAGGCGGGCCTTCGCGGGCGATTCCGGGCGTCGCGCCCGGAGATCGCGCTTTGCGTTTCAGCGCCGACGGACGTTCGCTCTTCCTACGCTCCAAGGTTGTCCGGGAAATCCCCGCGCGTGTCTTCCGTCTCGACCTCGCCAGTGGGCGCCGGGAGGTCTGGAAGGAGTTCGCGCCCGGCGACCCTGCCGGCATTACAAACCTCGGCCCATCGGCCATCTCGGAAGACGGCCAGACGATTCTCTTCACCTACGGCCGCTCGCTCGCCAACCTCTACCTGGCGGAAGGACTGAAGTGAGCGAAGAGGACTTGTGATTGGTGATTCGTGATTGGTGATTTGACGTGAGCCTTTCGCCGGGGACGAAGCTCGGACCCTACGAAGTCCTTTCCCCGATCGGGGCGGGCGGGATGGGAGAGGTCTACAAGGCGCGCGATCCGCGGCTGGGGCGCGAAGTCGCGATCAAGGTCCTGCCGGCGTTTTTTTCCGATGACGCGGACCGGCTTCGTCGGTTCGAGCAGGAGGCGCGGGCCGCCGGGGTCCTGAACCATCCCAACATCACCGCGGTTTACGACATCGGGACGCACGAAGGGGCGCCTTACGTCGTCCAGGAGCTGCTGGAGGGAGAGACGCTTCGCCAAGAGCTCGCCGGTGGACGGCTTTCGCCGCGCAAGGCGATCGAGCACGGAGTCCAGATCGCCCAGGGGCTCGCCGCGGCACACGATAAGGGGATCGTTCACCGCGATCTGAAACCCGAGAACGTCTTCGTGACGAAGGACGGGCGGGCGAAGATCCTGGATTTCGGACTGGCCAAGCTGACCCTCAACGAGCAGGCCGGCTCCGGGGTCACGAACCTCCCGACTGCGACCGGCGCGACCGAGCCGGGCGTCGTGCTCGGGACGCTCGGCTACATGTCGCCGGAGCAGGTCAAAGGCAAGTCCGCCGACGCCCGATCGGACATCTTCTCCTTCGGCGCGATCCTCTACGAGATGCTCTCGGGGCAGAGGGCGTTTCGCGCCGACTCGGCGGCCGAGACGATGTCGGCGATCCTCCGGGAGGACCCGCCGGACCTCTCCGTCACGAACCAGAACCTTCCGCCGGGGATCGATCGGATCCTCCGCCACTGCCTCGAGAAGAACCCCGAGCAGCGTTTCCAGTCGGCCCGCGATCTGGCCTTCGACCTCGGCGCGCTGTCGGATGTCTCGGCCGCCGGCCGCCTGGCGCCCATGGCCGGTCCCGAGCCGCGCGCGGCGAAGACACGACTCCCGGTGATCGCGATCGCCGCCGCTCTCCTGCTCGCCGCCGGGGCGCTCGCGGCCGGCTATTTCCTGGGCCTGCGGAAGGGGACGTCGCCGCCTCCGACGTTCCGGCAGCTGACCTTCAGGCGCGGCGCGATCTGGGGGGCACGGCTCGGCGCCGACGGCAAGTCGGTCCTCTACGCGGCTTCCTGGGAAGGCAAGCCCACCGAGATCTACGTGAGCCATCCGGAGAGTCCGGACCCGAGGCCGTTCGGAGTCGCCGCCACGGACGTCCTCGCGGTCTCCCCCACCGGAGAGCTCGCCGTGTCGGTGAAGGCCGACTTCGACACCGCGTTCACCCGGGCCGGGACGCTCGCCCGGGTGGGCGCGACGGGCGGCGCGCCCAGAGAACTTCTGGAGAAGGTCCAGTTCGCGGACTGGTCGCCCGACGGCAAGGATCTCGCCGTGGTCCGCCCGGTCCAGAGACGGACCCGGCTGGAGTTCCCGGCCGGAAAGGTCCTCTACGAAACGGCGGGATGGATCGGCAATCCTCGGTTCTCTCCCAAAGGCGACTCGATCGCGTTCCTCGATCATCCGGTCGTCAACGACGACGGCGGCACCGTGGCGATCGTGGATCTCACCGGAAAGAAAACGACGATATCCCCGGTCTGGGCGAGCGCGGCAGGCCTGGCCTGGTCCTCGGACGGTGGCGACGTCTGGTTCACCGCGACCGAGGTCGGAGGCAACCGCGCCCTCCACGCGGCCACTCTCTCCGGCCGCGTCCGGACCCTCGCGCGGGTGAGCGGCATCCTCACCCTCCACGACGTGTCTCGCGATGGGCGGGTCCTGCTGACGCAGGAGATGAACCGGATCGGGCTCGTCGCGGGGTCCGGCGCGTCGGACGAAACGGACCTGACGTGGCTCGACTGGAGCTTGATCGGCGACATCTCCTCCGACGGCCGGTCGGTCCTCTTTTCCGAGGCCGGCGAGGGCGGGGGGCCGGGTTACTCCGTGTACCTGCGCCAGGTTGGCGCCTCCGCGGCGATCCGGCTGGGAGAGGGCTCGTCGCAGGCCATCTCGCCGGACGGCAAGCAGGTTCTCGCGATCGTCCACCCGACGGCCGAGCAGAAACTCGTCTCCTACCCGACGGGGGCGGGAGAGACGAACGTTCTGAGCCCCGCGGGGTTTCAGGTCCGGGCGGCGCAGTGGATGCCGGATGGCCGTCGGGTCGTGATGAACGCGGTCGAGCCCGGGCACGATGCCCGGTCCTACATGATCGACTCGCCTGGCGGGAAGCCGCGGCTCTTTCTTCCCGACGGCTACCGGAGCGGTCCCGTTTCCACGGACGGAAAGCGAGTGGTGGCCCGCGGACCCGAGGGCCACTATTACGTCTGTCCGATCGACGGGGGCGATCCGGTCCCGATCCCGGGGATCACGCAGGACGCGGATTCGATTGTCGGCTGGGCGTCCGGGGATCGGAGCATCTACGTCAGGCGGGGATCTTCGACAGCGCTGCCGGCCAGGATCCTTAGAATCGATGTCGCCACTGGTCAGGAGGAGAAGTGGCGCGATCTCCTGCCGGCCGACTCGGCAGGATTGAACGGCATCTTCGGCGTGAGGGTGACGCCCGACGGCTCGCGGTACGCCTACAGCTACTACCGGAGCCTTTCCAACCTCTACTTCGCCCATGGAATCAAGTGAGATTGGTGATTTGTGATTGGTGATTGGTGATTGGTGATTGGCGCGGGTAGACGGCTGGGTCCCTATGAGGTTCTGTCTCCGCTGGGAGCGGGCGGTATGGGTGAGGTCTGGAAGGCGCGCGACACGCGGTTGAACCGTGACGTCGCGATCAAGGTCCTTCCGGAGAAGGTCGCGAGCGATCCCGAGGCGCTCGCCCGGTTCGAGCGCGAGGCGAAGGCGGTGGCCGCGCTCTCGCACCCGAACGTCCTCGGAATTTTCGACATCGGCAAGGACGGCGAGAACACGTATGCCGTCACCGAGCTCCTCGTCGGGTCTACGCTCCGCGAGCGCCTCGCGGAGGGACCTCTGCCCCAGCGCAAGACTCTCGAGTACGCGCTCCAGGCGGCGCACGGACTGGCCGCGGCGCACGAGAAGGGAGTCGTCCACCGCGACCTGAAACCCGAGAACCTCTTCCTCACCTCCGACGGCCGCGTCAAGATCCTCGACTTTGGCCTGGCCAAGATGCCGGAGCCGGCGGCGGAGAACACGCGCTCACCGACCGCCGTCGCAGTGACGGAACCGGGGGCCGTGATGGGCACCGTCGGCTACATGTCGCCCGAGCAGGTGCGCGGTAAGCGCGTCGACAACAGGTCCGACATCTTTTCGCTGGGCACGATCCTCTACGAGATGCTGACCGGGCAGAAGGCTTTCCAGGGATTTTCCACCGCCGAAACGATGGCGGCGATTGCGCAGAAGGATCCGCCGGAGCTCGCCGAGGACGGACGCTTCCCGGCGGTCGTCGAGCGGATCCTCCGGCACTGTCTCGAAAAGCGGCCCGAGGACCGCTTCGACACGGTGCACGATCTCGCCTTCGCGATCGAGACCGCGATGGGCGTCTCGAGCGTCCCGCGCGTGGAGGCAACTCCGAAAGAACGCCGCAGACCGGCGCTCGGCTGGATTCTCGGAGCCGCCGCCGCCGCGGCGGCTCTCGGCTCGGGCCTCCTGATCGGCTCGCTGCGGCGCGGGTCGGCAATGCCGCAGTTTCGCCGGATCACCTACCACCGCGGCTACGTCGAATCCGGCCGCTTTTCCCCTGACGGCCAGACCGTGATCTTCGGCTCGACTCGCCGCGACGAGCCTCTGCGGATCTACTCGACCCGCCTCGATTCGGTCGAGTCGCGGGGCCTCGACCTGCCGCCCGGAGCGACAGTGCTCGGCATCTCCCGCACGGGAGAGATGGCGCTGCTCCTGCGCTGCGCCCACCGCGGGACCTGGATCCGCTCCGGGACGCTCGCGCGCGCCGCGCTCGGAGGCGGCGCGCCGCGGGAGATCCTCGAGCGCGTCACGGACGCCGACATCTCTCCCGACGGCAAGGACCTCGCTGTCGTGCGGGAAGTCGGCAAGCGCCAGCGGCTGGAATACCCGATGGGCAAGGTCGTCTTCGAGACCGACGGCTGGATCAGCCACGCGCGAATTTCTCCCGACGGCACGCGAGTCGCCTTTCTCGACCATCCCGGCTACGGCAACGACGACGGTTTCGTCTCCATCGTCTCGCCGGGAGAGAAAGCCACGCGTTTGACCAGCGAATGGCAAGGCGCCCAGGGCCTGGCGTGGTCGAATGACGGCAAGGAAATCTGGTTCGCGGGAGGCAACGAGAGCGGCACCAACGGTGCCCGGTACCAGCTCTGGGCGGTCGTTCCCGGCGGCAAGCCGCGGCTCGTTTACGGGCCGCCGATGGATATCCGGTTATTCGACATTTCCTCGACCGGGGCGGTCCTCCTCTCGGTCGAGAACTTCCGCGGCGAGATCGGCGGGTTGTTGAAAGGCGACGCCAAGGAGAGAGACCTCTCGACGTGGAGCGACGAGGCGGTTACCGGCATCGCCCAGGACGGCTCGGCCTACGCCGGAATCGAGCAGACCGCTCCCGGCGCGGGGCTGGACCCCTCTCTCTACTTTCGGAGAGCGGACGAAGCCGCTCCCGTGCGGCTCGGAAACGGCTCGTCCCTCGGTCTCTCCCCGGACGGCCGCTGGGTCGTCAGCCGAACCGGGCCCGAGGATGGCGACCTGCGGCTGATGCTCCTGCCCACGGGGCCTGGAGACCCGCGCCCGCTTCCGATCGGGAAGATCCGTCCCCAGGTGATCTCGCAGCAACCGGCGCGGTGGTCCCAAGACGGCCGCCTCCTCCTCTTCGCCGGCTCCGAGCCGGACCGGCTCGCCCGCGCCTGGCTCCTCGATCTGTCGGGTGCAGGCGCGCCCCGGGCCGCCACTCCGGAAGGATCCAGCCTGGCGGTTCTCTCGCCGGACGGATCCTCCGTTGCGGCGGTGGATCCCGACGGAAAGATGCTCCTCTATTCCGTCGCCGGCGGAGAGCCGAAGGAGATTCGCGGAACCCTTCCCGGAGAGATTCCCGTCGAGTGGGAAGCCTCCGGCAAATCGCTCTTCGTGTGGGATCGGACCTGGCCCGCTCGGATCGCGCGCCTGGAGCTCGAGACCGGGAACAGGTCGGTATGGAAGGAGCTCGCCGCCGACCCCGTCGGCCTCCTCTACGGCAACGTGATCTTGACCCGCGACGGCCAGTACTACGTCTACCGCCTCCGCCGCGTCCTCTCCGAGTTGAACGTCGCGGACGGGTTGCGGTAGGGGCCGGCCGGCTCGCCATCGCCGGGAACAGCGGGCGTACTTCGGGGCGTTAGACTGCCTCGGACACAACGCCCATGGAACGGGACGAGATCGAGGACCACACGCTGCCGACGGAGGACTCCGGCCCGCGCGGATCCGCGCGCGCGCCGGAGGAGATGCCTCAGCGGCTGGGCCGCTACCGGCTCCTCCACCAGCTCGGGCAGGGTGGCATGGGCACCGTCTATGCCGCGCACGACGAGAGCCTCGGCCGGCGAATCGCCGTCAAGACGATCACGTCGGTGGACGAATCCTCCCGCGAGCGATTCCGGCGCGAGGCCCGAGCGGCGGCCGGCGTCAACCACCCCAACGTCTGCCAAGTCTACGAGATCGGCGAGGACTCCGGCCAGATGTTCATCGCGATGGAGCTGCTCGAGGGCGAATCGCTCGCGCAACGCTTGAAGAGGGGCCCCCTGTCCGTGGAGGAGGCGGGGAACCTCGCCAGAGGAATCCTGGCGGCGCTCCAGGCGCTCCACGAAGCGGGCACGCTGCACCGGGACCTCAAACCCTCGAACGTCTTCTTGACGCGCCATGGCGTCAAGCTCCTCGACTTCGGCCTCGCCCGCTCGCTCCCGGGCGAGCTGACCGGGGAAGTCCCGACGGTCGATCAGCTCACGCGCCCGGGCATCATCATCGGGACTCCTCGCTACATGGCGCCGGAGCAGGTCCAGGGACATCCGACCGTCGCCGCCACCGACCTCTTCGCGGCAGGGGCTGTGCTCTACGAGGCGGTTGCGGGACGGCCGGCTTTCGTCGGCGGTTCCATGGTCGAGATCCTCCTCGCGACAATCCACGAGGAGCCCCCTGCGCTGGCGGGCGGCGCGGCGGTCGTGGCCTTCGACCGCGTTCTGAGGAGGGCGCTCGCCAAGCGCCCGGGCGACCGTTACGCGAGCGCCCGCGAGATGCTCGAAGAGATCGAGGCGGCGACGGCCAAGGACGTGTCCGGAGTGCACACCGTCGCCCGGCCGCTGACCCGGCTCGCCGTGCTGCCCTTCCGGATGCTGCGCCCCAATCCGGACCTCGACTTCCTCTCCTTCTCGCTGGCTGACGGCGTGTCGGCCTCGCTTTCGGGACTGCCGTCCGTCGTGATCCGCCCGTGCGCGGCCGTCGCGCGCTTTGCCGCCGAGTCGCCGGATCTCAAAGCCCTCGCGACCGAGGCCGACGTGGACCTGGTCCTGGCCGGCACACTTCTCACAGCGGGAAACCAGCTTCGCGCCACGACGCAGCTGCTCGAGGTGCCGAGCGGAACTCTCGTCTCCTCCCAGTCTCTCCAGGCGTCCGTCGGCGACGTGTTTCGCCTGCAGGACGAGCTCGCCGAGCGGATCGTCGAGTCGCTCTCGCCATCGCTCGGGGGCCGCGAGGGAGGAAGGCTCCGCAACGTCCCCGCGAGCGCGAGGGCCTACGAGTTCTACCTGCGGGCCAACGAGGTCCTGCGGGACTGGGCGCAGGCCCATGTCGCCCGCGATCTCTATCGCGAATGCCTCGCCGCAGACCCGGGATTCGCGCCGGCGTGGGCCAAGCTCGGCCGCAGCTATCGCCTAATCGCGAAGTATCACCTCGAGGAAACGCCCGAGAACCTGGCCCGGGGGGAAGCGGCTCTCCGGCGGGCGCTCGAGCTCGACCCGGACCTGCCCATCGCTCACAAGGTCCTGGCCTACCAGGAGGCCGAGCGGGGGCAGGCTCCCGAGGCGATGGCGCGCCTGCTGGGCCTGGCGCGGCGCAATCGCAACGACCCCGAGGCGTTTTCGGGTCTCGTCCACGCCTGCCGGTACAGCGGACTGCTGGAGGCCTCGGAGGCCGCGCATCGTGAGGTGCGCCGCCTCGACCCTCACATGCCGACGAGCGTGAGGTTCACATTGTGGGCGAAGGGCGACATCGATGCGCTGCTGGCAGAATCGGCGGACGGCACCGACTTCGAGCTGCGCGTGATGGCCCTGCTCATGCGAGACAGGACCGACGAAGCGAGAGAGGTCCTGCGCAAGGCCGGCGCGCGCCGGCTCTCGCCGATCTTGGACACCATGCTGCGAGGCCTCGGCGCACTCCTCGATGATCGGCGCAACGCGATGGGAATCCTGAATGCTGCGCTGGTATCGCACAAGGACCCCGAGGCGCTTTTCATGCTCGCCGCCTGCCAGGCCTACACCGGTGACGACCGGGCTCTGTCTTCACTCACCCAGGCCGTCGAGAACGGCTACCGCGTGCCCGCGGCGCTGAAGACGAATCCGTGGCTCTCCGAGTTGCGCCGGCAGGGACGGCTCGACGCGCTCATCGAGCGGGCCGAGGCCGGGCGCCGCGAGGCGATGCGAGTCCTCGAGGAGAACCGCGGCCAGGAGCTGCTCGGACCGATCTGACGCCGCTCCCCCGAGCGCCGCCCTTGAGTCGCCCGTCGCGGAGGAAAAGCGGCGGCGACGTAGAATCGGAAGACTTCGATGACCATTTCCGCGGGAACGCGACTGGGGCCTTACGAGATCCTGTCACCCCTGGGCGCGGGCGGGATGGGCGAGGTGTACCGGGCGCGGGACACGAGACTCGGGCGGGAAGTCGCCGTCAAGGTCCTGCCGGCCAACCGCGCCCGGGACCCCGACGCGGTAGCGCGCCTGGAGCGCGAAGCCCAGGCCATCGCGGCGCTGTCGCACCCCAACATCGTGGCCATCCACGATCTGGGCACCGAAGGAGGCGTCTTCTTCGTCGTGACGGAGCTGCTCGAGGGAGAAACCCTTCGGACTCGGCTGGCCTCCGGCGCCCTGGCCTGGCGCAAGTCCGTCGAGATCGGAGCGGCGATCGCCGATGGGCTCGCCGGCGCGCACCTGAAAGGAATCGTCCACAGGGACCTGAAGCCCGACAACATCTTCCTGACCCGGGACGGCCGGGTGAAGATCCTGGATTTCGGCCTCGCGCGGCTGCAGCCGGTGATCTCTCCGCAGGACCAGACCTCGGCGCCGACCACTCCTCCGCAAACCGAGCCCGGACTCCTGATGGGCACGGTGGGTTACATGTCGCCGGAGCAGGCCCGTGGCTCTCCCGCCGACACCCGCAGCGACATCTTCGCGCTCGGGTGCGTGCTCTACGAGATGCTCACGGGACGCCGAGCCTTTTCCCGTCCGACCGCGCCCGAGACCCTCACGTCGATCCTGAACGAGGATCCCCCCGACGTCTCGGAATCGGGAAAGCAGATTCCCGCCGGATTGAGCCGCCTCCTCCGGCGCTGTCTCGAAAAGAACCCCGAGGAGCGCCTGCAGGCGGCCCGCGACCTCGCCTTCGACCTGCGCTCGATCCTGAGCGACTCCGAGACCTCGTCGATCCTGCGCGCGGACGAGACGCCGCCCCGGCCGGCGAAAGCCTCCCGACCACGGGATGAGGCGAACGGGGCGCCACCGGCGGTTCCCATTGCGCCGCTCCGTGGCAAGCGCGCTTACCTCCTGGGCGGGATCGTTGTTGTCGCTCTGCTTCTCATCGCCGTCGTTCTTGCCCGGCGAGCTCAGGAGACCAGGCGGTTCCGCGCGATGACCGCGGGGCTCGAATCCGCAGCCGCGGCGGGGCGACTGGACGAAGTCTCCGATCTGTTGCGGGCGAAAGGGCTCAGCCTGGAAGATCCGCGGCTAACCGGCGTGGCGAGCAAGGTCGCCGGGACCCTCTCCGTGACGAGTGATCCCGCGGGAGCGATCGTCGCCCTGACGCGAGCGCAGCCTATTGCCGGATTCGCATCCCGGCGGGAGATTCCGATCGGCCGTGCCCCGGTCGAAGCGCGCCTGGTCGCCGGCGAGTACCTCGTCCGCCTGACGAGCGACCGGACGAGCCCCATCGAGTTTCTGGCAACGGTCGAAGCGGGAAAGCAGCTTCGGATCGCGCGAAAACTGCTCCCGGCCACATCCGGCTCCGAGGACATGGCGCTCGTGGACGAAGGACGATCCGCGGTCTCCCCCGAAGGTGCGGCCGTCCCGGCTTTCCTGATCGACCGGAACGAGGTCACCAATGCGCAGTTCCTGAAGTTCATCGCGGCCGGCGGTTACCGCGAGCAGACCTTCTGGCCGGAGACACTGATCGTCGACGGCCGGCCGGCGGCATGGAGCGCAGCGGCGGCGGCGTTCGTCGACCGAACCGGGCTTCCGGGTCCGCGGTCGTGGTCCGGCGGAAGTTTTCCCGAGGGCAAGGGAGACCATCCGGTCGTCGGAGTCTCCTGGTACGAGGCGACGGCTTACGGTCGCTGGCTGGGGAAGGATCTTCCGACCCGCGAGCAATGGTGGCGCGCCGCGCTGGGCGACTCGCGGTCGGTTTTCCCCTGGGGCAACGACGCCAGGACGGCGGAAATCCGGGCGAATTTCGGCCTGGTCGGGACTCGCCCGGTCGGGTCCTACCCTCTCGGGGTGAGCCCCTTCGGCTGCTTCGACATGGCCGGAAACGTTCGAGAGTGGCTGCGCGAGCCCGCGGCCGACCCGGCCCTGCGCTCCGTCGTGGGCGGGTCGTGGGAAGATCCCTCCTACATGTTCGAGATTTCTCATACCGAGACCTTCGAGCCCGCCTTCGCCAACCAGGCCATCGGGTTCCGTCTCGTTCGTCCCGTCCCCGGCCGTTGATTGGATCGAGAAAGCCTCTTCCATGAAACGTCTTCGCAGAATCGTGCTCCAGCTCCTGGCCGCGGCCTGCCTCGCCGGACCCGCGAGCGCGCAGGCGCCCGCCGCGGCGGATGCCTGGCTCGCGCGCCCCGTGGACGATCAGACCTTCCAGACGTACCTGGACTTCTTCACCTACGACAAGAAGCTCCCTCTGGACTTGCGCGTCATCGGCACGGAGGAGAAGGAGGGAGTCAAGAAGGAGCACCTGTCCTTTCAGAGCACGCGAGGCGTCCGGGTCTTCGCGCATCTCTATCAGGCATCCGGGCCGGCGTCCGGGAAAAGGCCGTGCGTCATCATCCTGCATGGCGGCGGGGCGCCCGGCAAGGATGCTCCGGGCGTCCAGGTGATGGCTCCTCTGATCGCGCGCGCCGGTTTCAACGTGCTCGCCATCGACATGCCGAACTTCGGGGAGCGCGCCACGGATCTGCTGACGACGTTCACCGAGCAGGAGAAGCACGACCGTCTCTACAACCAGCCCTCGGTCTACCTGGCCTGGATCACCCAGACGGTCAAGGACGTCAGCCGCGCCTACGACCTGCTGGTGGAACAGCGCGGGGCCGACCCCAGGCGAGTCGCCCTCGTTGGAATGAGCCGCGGGGGCATCGTCGCGACGATCGCCGGCGCCGCGGAACGAAGGCTGGCCGCCGTGGCCGTGCTCAATGGAGGGCATTTCGACGCGTTCGAGCGCGAGCACCTGCCCGCGGCCTGTCCGGCCAACTACATCGGCCGCATCAGCCCCCGCCCTCTGCTGATGGTCAACGGCACCCGCGACACCGACATGATCAAGGAGACGTCGGTCGAGCCCCTTCAGCGGCTTGCGAAGCAGCCCAAGACGATTCTCTGGGCGGAAGCGGGCCACCAGGCGCTTTCCGAGGAGCATCGCTCCGCCTTCCTGCGCTGGCTGCAGGAAAGCCTCAAGTGACAGCGCACCGCACGCGCGCTGTCATCCTGAGCGCCGTGAGGCGCGAAAGATCTCTGGAGACATGATGACGATAGCTGCAGGAACACGCCTCGGTCCGTACGAGATCCTCTCGGCGATAGGGGCGGGGGGAATGGGCGAGGTCTACAGGGCCCGGGACACGAGGCTCGAGCGGACCGTCGCGGTCAAGGTCCTTCCCGCGCACCTGACGGGCAACGAGGAGCTGCGCCAGCGGTTCGAGCGCGAGGCCAAGACGATCTCGCAGCTCTCCCACCCTCACATCTGCGCCCTCTACGACGTCGGCCGCGAGGGGGACGCCGATTACCTGGTGATGGAGTTCCTCGAGGGAGAGACCCTGGCCTCGCGGCTGAACAAGGGCGCGCTTCCCTCCGAGCAGCTCCTGCGCTACGGCATCGAGATCGCCGACGCCCTGGACAAGGCCCACCGGCAGGGAATCGTCCACCGCGACCTGAAGCCCGGGAACGTCATGCTGACGAAGTCGGGCGTCAAGCTCCTCGATTTCGGCCTCGCGAAGTTCCAGGCGGAGGCTCGCGCGGATTCCCTCTCGGGAGTCTCGCGGCTGGCCACTCAGGCACAGCCGAGCCAGCCCCTGACCGAGCGCGGCACGGTGCTCGGGACGTTTCAATACATGGCGCCGGAGCAGCTCGAAGGGGGCGAGGCCGACGCGCGCTCGGACATCTTCGCTTTCGGGGCGGTCCTCTACGAGATGGCGACGGGAAGGAAGGCCTTCTCGGGCAAGAGCCAGGCGAGCCTGATCGGCGCGATCCTCCGCGACGATCCGCCGTCGGTCAACGAGATCACGCCGATGACGCCGCCGGCCCTGAACCGCGTGATCAAGACGTGCCTCGCCAAGGACCCGGAGGACCGCTTCCAGACAGCCCACGACGTCAAGCTGCAGCTCCAGTGGATCGCGGAGGGCGGCTCCCAGGCTGGCGTGCCGATGCCCGTCGCCG
>Ga0153915_10003087_pt1 | contig 15200 bp, 18 predicted proteins | sample Opewatmetagenome_2_FD_107003 | JGI IMG/M metagenome (GOLD analysis project Ga0153915, IMG submission 107003) | Freshwater wetland microbial communities from Ohio, USA - Open water 3 Core 3 Depth 3 metaG | ecosystem: Environmental > Aquatic > Freshwater > Wetlands | place: USA: Ohio, Lake Erie...
CATTACACCGGCAACGTTTTTTGTTTTTAGATCTGTCTGCGGAACAGTAATTCCAAATCTTTTTAACATACTTGTTATAGATTGGATTGTAAATTCCGATCTGTATGTATCGCCCGTTCCGGCCAAACCCACAATTAATCCGTAACCAATAACTTGTTCTGTGTATTCGCCTTCAAGGAAAGCTATATCTTTAATTCTTTGCGCATGAGATTGAACCGACGCAAAAATTAATAAAGTTATAATCGCAGCAATAAATTTTTTATTAAGCATGATTCACCTTAAAATAGCCAGTTAAGCAATTTCGTTAACAAGCCGGGTTTTTGCGCGCTATTTATCAATCCGTCTCCTTCCATCGTAATTTCGGCTTCGGAAATATTGTATGACAATACTGAATTATCCGCGTTAATATCCGAAGAGCGCACAACTCCTTTTATGTTGATAATTTGTTCTTCCCCGTTTATGGAAATTTTTCTGCTTCCTTTTATCATCATGTTTCCGTTTTCCAGAACAGAATCGATAGTTGCACTGATTTTTGTTTTTATCATTCCGGTAGTTTTTGTAGAACCGGAACCGGCAAAATCGTTGCCTGTTGCAAGACTAAAATCAACGCTTGAACTTGTGCTTGAACCCGAAGATAAACTTCCGCCGAGAGACAAATCGCTTGACCGGCTTGAAGAAGTCTCCGCATCGTTGGATGCTTGCGAAGCTTCAACAACAATAATTGTGATTGCATCGCCAACCCGGTTGGCTTTCTGATCGGAAAACAGAGATGTAAATGCATTCTGCCGCATATCCTGTGCAAATAAATTTGCCGAGATAATTATTATAAGTGTTATAAATAATTTTGTTTTCATTTTATTACTCTTCGATTAAAACTTTTTTTTGTCCCACAACTCTTGCTATAAATTGTTTATTGTCAACCGTTCTAATTTTGATGTTATCTCCTACGTTTCCGTCTTCGCGGGCAAAAGCGCTTATATTTATTGAAACTGCGCCGATATTTTTTTCAGCTTTAACTTCATCGCCGGAAAAAATCACCGGAATATTTTCAATTTCTTCTTCGGTTAAAACCTCGCCGGTTGAAATATGAGATTTGCTTCTCATATTTGTTACCAATTCTGCTTTTTCAACCAGAATACCTTTGAGAGTAGTTATATCAAATGTTCTCGTTTCGAACATAGATTCGGTTAGATCAGTTTTTGCTTTTATTGATTGCAGAGCAATAAGAACACTTTTATACAACTTTACTTTTACCGAAATAAATGATTTTGATTCGTTTTTCAGATCGCCAATTTTTACCGGTATATAAACAATATTTTTTCTCATACTAAATTCTTTTTCACTCAGCAGTTCAATATTGTACTTACTTTTCGGCGAACTAAGAATTTCATATTCATACTTCAAATAACCGACAAGATATTTGTCCAAATAATCTTTTATTTGTTTATCAAGCGAGTTATTATCAACAAATAAAGACAATATTAGAAGAAACATTTTCATTTATGATGTTCTCTTAAGATTGTTTGCCATTGTCATCATTTCTTCTACGGTTTTTACAGTTTTGGAATTGATTTCATAAGCGCGCTGCGCCGCAATCATTGCAACCATTTCATCAACAACGTCCACGTTGGAAGCTTCGACATATCCTTGTTGAATTTCACCGAATCCGTTGCTGCCGGGTGTCCCGTAAATCGGTTCGCCGGAAGCCTGAGTTTCCAAGTATAAATTATTGCCTGCAGCTTCGAGTCCGCCGGGATTCATAAAACGAACGAGCTGTATATTGTCAACTGCTGTAGTTGTACCATCTGCCTGTGTAATTTCTACTGAACCGTCTGTATTTACAACCAGCTCCATAGAATCTTCACTCATTGTAATTTCAGGTTCTATATAATAACCAGACGCTGTAACTAGTTTCCCTTCGGAATTTATTTTTAATCCGCCGTCGCGAGTGTAAGCATAAGTGCCGTCCGTTTTGCGGACTTGAAAAAATCCTTCGCCATCAATAGCGAGATCCATACTATTATCCGTTGACGTAACATCTCCCTGGGTAAATATTTTTTGCGTTGATGTCGGCCGAACACCGTTACCAACCTGAATTTTATTTACTGCCGATTGTGTCGAAGCATCCGTTGCCGATGGAAGAGTATTAACAGGAATTTCCTGGTACATCATATCCTGGAATTCGGCTTTGTTTTTCTTGAATCCGTTTGTATTAATGTTTGCGATGTTGTTCGAAATAACTTCTATATTTAACTGCTGCGCATACATTCCGGAAGCTGCCGATCTTAATGCTCTTGTTGACATTTATTCCTCCTTTACCTTTCTATTTCAACGGAATTAAACTTTTCCGATTTCATTTGCTTTTTCCAAACTCGTATCAAAATACTGAACAACCTTCTGCGCCGATTCATAGTTTTTACTAATCTTTATCATTTCCTGCATCTCTTCTACTGCGTTGACATTCGAGCTTTCGAGAAATCCTTGTTGAACTTCATATTCGGATTCGTCTGCTTGAACATGTTCATATCCTTCTTCGAGAACAAAATTCGAAGAAGAATTCTTTTGGAGTACACCTTTCTCTTCAATTTTTGCAATCATAAGTGTATCAATTTCAGTATCACCGACTTTTATCTCACCATTTTTAGAAACTGTGATGTTTTGATTTTCATCAAGCATACTTTCCGTAATATTAATTGCACCTTTTTGGCCCATAACTTTTTGTCCTTCACCGTTAACAAGGTAACCACTCTGGTCAATGCTGAATTTCCCGTCCTTTGTATAAAGTAATTGATCGCCTTTTTGAATAACAAAAAAAGCATCTCCTTTCAAAGCAAAGTTGAGAGGATCAGATGTGAGTAAAACTTCGCCTTGCTCGTAGTCCGTATACTCAAGCATATTGGGTTGTTCATATTCGCCGAGAATTTCATAAAAGTTAGAATCTCTTTTATAACCAATAGTATTAATGTTGGCAAGGTTGTTAGAAACAACGCTTATACTTTTGCTGCTTTTCTCAAGACTTCTGGCCGCCGATGTAATTCCTTCGATCATGCGAAACTCCTTTGATCATTGTATTGCACTTCACGCGAACGGATCCGCGAAGCAAGTAGAATTTCTTCCTTTCCAATTTGAGATTTTTTTGCCGCCGCCGTTACTTTTTTATCTTCATTTAAAACAACCGAAGTCAGCGTTAACCTCGTACGTATTTGTTTCAATTTCGGATCTATTTCTTTAATAAATTTCTCTTCGCGCATCAATTTTATGTTTTTCTTAAACATATTATTAAGCACCTGCTTTTGTCTTTTTGTTTCTCTAATTTTAAGCCAGCCAAAAACTCCGGCCGCAGCAATTAACATTATCATTCCTTTAACAAAATACTCGCTCACGAACCATGAAGATGATTCTGGTTCTGCTTTAATTCTCCTTACCGGTTTTTCAACAGATTTGACTTCTTCTTCAACGACGGCAGGAGATATATTTTTCTTTTTCGCTTCGGCTATTTGCTGTTGAACAATCATTTGAACGCTGCCGGCATCGGATTCTTGCGCCTGTAATTTCGTATTTATGGTCAAACTAAAAAACAACACCGATAAAGAAATTATAAAAAGACTTTTATTTCCTTTCATGTAACTTTCCTCTTCAAAGGTATAACGAATGTTATTGTAGAACCGTTATCGCGCGAAGTTTCGGTCGTAATTTTACCTTCCAGTTTATTGATGAACCGAGATAAAATCATGATACTTAAATCGCGTGTTGGATTTTTTTCAAATTCGGCAAACAACGGCAGGTAATCTGTTGTAATAACCTTGAAAACGATAAGATCGTTTTGATGCTTTGTTTGAATTAATATTCCACCACTGTTTTGCGGCTGCGATTTTAGTATTGTAAATAAACTTGTTAGGAACTGATTAATTTCATTTGTACTGCTCAACACTGTGGGCAATCCTTCTTCAAGATCAAGAATGCATTCGTAATTCATTTGTCTAAAAGAAGAATTTACAACTTCACAATAATCTTTAACCGAATCGTTCAAATAAATTGCTTCGTAATTTTGTTTTATACTGCTTGATTGAGCAAACTTCACTAAAGGTTGTACAATTGATTTTACTTTTTCTATTTGTTCTTTGATGTTATCAATAACTTCCCAATCGTTTTCCGGAACACTCATTCTTAACATATCGGCGCTGCTCATAATAACTTGCAAAGGAGAAAATATATGTTCAACAACTCCGTACGTTAATTCTCCAACTGCCGATAATTTATAATCGTTCGATAATTTCGACTGATAAGTATGCAACTCTTCAACGGTTGTTCTTAAATTTTGTTTTAACGTGAGCGAATCTATTTTATTAACCGTCATTCTCAGCATAATACTGATAAGTTGAAACTCCAAGAGATGATCTTTAAAAGACGGTAATGTTGTTAATATGGTAAGGGCGCCTCGGAAACCTTTGTTTTCGGGAATAGGAATAATTATATGGTTTTCCTGTTTATTGTCAGTAATACTTCTTTTGGAAGTTTGAACAATAGTTAATTTGCCTGTTGCGAATGCAGTGGTAAGAAGATCGTTTTTATATGCTCGGTCAACAAAATCTTTTGTTTCTTGGGTGGCATAGTTTGCAACCGGCAAAAGCTTTGTTTTTTCTTCATTAAAGAAAAACAATGCTGTATCGCGTGAATCAACAAATTTGCCTATGGTATTATTGAAAGAATTAAGAACTTGTTGAATTGTTGTGTACAATTGAACTCGTTTTTCAAACGAATAAAGCGTTTGGAAATAATTTAAATACTTTTCGCTTAGATTCGCTTGCGTGTGCATCTGCGGAATCTGAACTGCAGACTGCGCCGGCTTAGACGGCCTTCCGCCCGAACGGTTGATCAATGTATCAACAAACGTTTCGTATAAATGAGTATCTTCTTTGTGCAGTTTCAAACTTTTATCCCCACTGATGCTGCTTGTTCAATTAATGTAATTCTGTATTCGTTAATGAAATCATCTACTGCCTCGCGGCTGCTGAATTTTAATATCTTTACGATTTCTTCATCAAGCTTAAGGTCTCTTTCCCATTTAAAATTCCCTTCGAGCATTTCGTTAATCAGGTAATCGGAAAGATGAATAATTGAAGCCAAGTAATTTCCGTTAGGCGAATTGCACGGCTTATGATGATATAAAACTGCGTCGCATGTTGTATCAGGAATATTCCATTTTTCGAGAAGGAATTTCCCGACTTCCTGATGATCCATCCCGATAATTTCTCTTTCGTAATCAAGAAGAGTAAACGCGTCGTCTTGTTTCATTTCGCAGATTTCAACAAAACTGCTGTGCAAATATCTGTGCATAATAGAAATGCCTATATCATGGACAAACCCGGCAACAAATGCCTGACCGCTATCGATATATCCCAAATCTTCTGCAATTTTCTTTGCAAGAACGCCGGTGAGGAACGAATGAGCAAAGAATTCATTTTGATCTAAGTATTCGTCGGTTTTGTTTTTGAATAACTCGAACATCATTAAAGACCAGACAATGTTTTGAAGTTCGCTAAAACCGAGAACCATTACGGCAAAGTCTATAGATGTAACTTTGCGCTGAAGTCCGTAAAACGGTGAATTGGCAATCGATAGTATTTTAAGAACCAAGCTCTGATCTTTGACAATCTCTTTAGAAAGATCATGATTGGAAACACGATCGCTGCCCAGTAACCGGAGTATCTCTTTCAGAGTGCTTGGAACACTCGGCAAGTTATGAATGTTCTCGAGGATTAGTTCTGTTCTTTTTCTTTTTTCATGCAAGGGTATTGCTGCTATAGCCATAATTTATACACCTATTGATTCGTAATCTGTTTTAAATATTGGTTCATAATTCTCAATTATTTTATCGAGATATGATTTGGATCCGATATTGAGTATTGTAATAATGTTTTCATCTAATTGTAAAAAAGAATCCCAGCAGTAATCGCCAACGCCGACCCGCTGAGTCATATAATCCGCAAGATGAACAACAGAGGCAAGTTCTTTCCAGTTTTCCGATTGAGACGGAGTATGATGAAACGCAATCGCTTCGCCCAAAGAATTCGGAAGATTCCATCTTTCGATTAAATATTTGCCAACATCCATATGGGTCATGCCTAGAATCTGCATTTCGGCATCGAGATATGTTGATTCTTTTTCCTTAACCAATAAAACAATTTGTTTGAATTCTTTATTAAAATAACGTTGAATTACCGATATGCCGAGGTCGTGAAGTAAACCCGCCGTAAACGCCTCGCCTGTTTTTGCTAATCCGAAATCGTCGGCAATTCTTTTAGCGCCAAGAGCAGTTGCCAAAGAATGGATCCAAAATTGTTTGCGGTTCCACTCGTCTTTATCTTTGCTGCTGAACGCCTCGATCATCGAAAGAGCAATTACTATATTTTTTATTTGTTCAAATCCAAGTACGACAATCGCAAATTCTATTGTTGAAACTTTGCGAGGTAAACCATATAAGGGAGAGTTTGCAACGGTTAAAATCTTTGCCGTCAAACCTTGGTCCTTGCTAATTATTTTTCCTAATTCGTTTGTACTTGTCATTGGATTATCCAAAAGCTTTGTAACCTCGAACATCACTACAGGAATAGACGGGAGATTACGAATACTATTAAGATATCTTTTTTTGGTTCCCTGTTCTTCAGAAGAATTAGTTAACGTTTCAGGCATAAAATCCCGTCAGCTTTTTCTTCAATGAATCAATTATCTTAGAATGAACTTGCGAAACGCGGGATACCGTAACGCCGATAACTTTTGCTATTTCCGCATAGTTCAAATTTTCATAATAGTAAAGAGTAATGATTAATCTTTCTTTTTCATCAAGTTGTTTTATCGCTTCGAGTAAAAGTTCTTTGGATTCATTTTTCTCGGCTGTGTCTATCGGAGTATCGTTTTCATCGGATATTACTTCATAAAGCTGGCAGTTGCTGTCTTCATCAATTGAATTATTAAGCGATATTGTTGTATGGTAGATTTCTTCGTCGGTAGTTGTATAGGCTTTTTGCTTGCTCTGAATCTTCCGAAGTTCATCTATAATTTTTCCACGAATTCTTTGTATTGCATAGGTTTCAAATTTTGTCCCGTATTCCGGATCGAAGCGGTCTATTGCTTCGCTTAAACCTTCAATACCGAATTGGAAATAATCCCTGTCGTCGAATATTTTATTATTTATAAACTTGGAATTATGAATGACATAATGAACAAGGTTGGTATAGTTTAAAATGATTTGCCTTTTAAGTTCAGGCGATGCCTCGCTTTTGTATTGGCTCCAAAGTTGAGCTGTACTCATTTTTTATTTCCCACCTAAATTTTGCGCTAAGTCGTCTTGCTGCTTTTTATTTAACGCTTTGTTAATTGATTTAATAATTATTATTGATAGGAGAGCAAGCATTATTGTAACAAAAATGAATACAAGAAAAGACCTAAGTAATACTTGTTCAATAGGCAGACTGCGTTGTGCAAAGAAAATAACCGATAGAAAGAAAACCAGAAGACCTACTTGAACAACTATCTTATTCATATTTGTTTTTCTCCTTTTGCAGATTAAAAAGACAAAGATTATACCAGAGAATATGTTTTAGATTTGAAGCGTAAAGTCGGTTATCGACTCGTTTTCGAAGGTGTTATGCCTGATTTGTATTTAGTGAATGGTTATTATTAGCCATCTGATGATATTCATTAATTCTTCCCGTCAACTTTAATATTTGCTCTGCTTCGGGAGATAATATGTATGAACTAATGAAAAGTTTTTGATCTAGAAGACTGTTTCTAATTTCTTCCGAATAATTTATAGAACCAAGATGCACTATTTCTATATTTAGAAAATGCGCAACGGCTGTTTGAAGTTTTTCAAATGTTTGACGTCCATCATCTTCATTTCTGGACTTATTAATTACAACAGGGAACAAATTCTTTCCGCTATTTTGATAAATGAATTTCATCAGGACATAAGCGTCCATCACCGAAGTCGGTTCGGTAGAAACAACAAAAATATTCTCATCGCATCTTCTTAATACATTTATAATATTAAGATCGGCGCCGGCGCCGGTATCGATAAGAATATAATCATAGTTTTCCGAAAATTTCTTCAGATTATTAAACAGAATTGTGTACTGCGAATCTGAAAGTTGAATTAATGCGGAAGAACCCGATTCACCAAAAATTGCATCTACGTTTCCATTTAAGTTTGTGATTGTTTCGGACAATAATTTTTTTCCAAGAAAAAATTCGTTAATTGAAGATATCGGATTAACATTTAGAAACAAATGCAGATTTGCCAGGTTGAAATCAAGATCTACAAGTAAAACTCTTTTCTGAAGTCGAGCTAATGCATAAGCGGCGTTCAGAGCAAGAAAAGTTTTTCCGGTTCCGCCTTTGCCCGATGAAAAAGAATATATTTTCTTGTCGCGATGAGAATTGTTCTCATCGTGGTTAAGATACAATAGACGTAAGTTTTCAGCTTGGTCTTTCATCAGCCAACCATACCCGAATAAATTATTTTCGCAATAAATTCCGAATCGGCGGAGATTATATCATCAGGGATAACCTGACCGTTTGTTAAAAACATAATCGGTTTGTTATAATTTGTTGTAACGTTAATCAAGTTCCCGTAAGTAATTGCTTCGTCGATTTTTGTGAATAAAAACGAGCTGTAATTAAACAAACTGAATTTATCCGCAGCATCCAAAAGATTTTTTTCCGAGTTTGTAGCGCTCAATACAAGTAACGTATCGTCCACGGGAACTTTATCGAGGAATTTTTTGATGTTCTTCAATTCGTCTTTATTCTTTTGGCTTCTACCGACAGTATCAATTAAGATCAAATCCTTGTTTTTCAATTTGGTCATTAATTCCGGCATATCTTCCGGTTCATAAGCAACAAGTAAATCGATATTGCTGATTTCCGAAAATATTCTCAACTGATCAATTGCGCCAAGGCGGTATGTATCTATAGAGATTATTCCCACATCAAGGTTGTGAAGAATTTTTGAGATTGCCGCGAGTTTTGCGATGCTTGTAGTTTTACCAACGCCTGTTGGCCCAACAAGAGCAACGACTTTGGATTTCTTCCCTTTTGCAAGTTTAAAATCCGTTGTGGGAATCATCGACGAAAGACAGGAAATCACATAATTATCGAGGTTTGAAGTAGTTAACAAATTTTTACTCTTCTTGAGCTGGTTAACCACCATTTTAATAAGCGGTTTCTGTACTTCATGATTTATCAATGTGTCGATAACATCTTTTAATTCATTATCTATTGGTGGTTTGACTACAGAATTCAGTCGTGATCGAAAATCTTTTTGCGGAGTACTAAAAGTAAACGGCGTTTTTAATTTTTCCTGGGCAAAGTTATTAAATTCTTCGGCAAATGAAGAAAGCGTTTTGGTAACCGGTCTTTCTTCTTGAAAGTTTACCGTATCGCTTTCGACTAAAGCCAGTTCTTCTTTATTAATTGCAGGTTGAGAATACTCAACCCGGTCTTCCTCAATGCCGGATGTAATTTCGAAAAGTCGGACTACATTGTCCAAAGACTTTTCCTCAACTACTCTTGTGCTGAGAATGATTGCATCGGAACCGAGTTCACTTTTCATTTTCTCGGTTGCTTCTTTTAATGTTGGAGCTAAGAATTTCTTGATTTTCATTTTATTGCCTCGATCTTATCTATAAATTCCAGTTCGGCTTCCGAAGGTAATTCGGAGTATGACAGCACAACAACGTCTTTAAAGGAAGAATTAATTAAACGATAGAAATACGGACGAATTGTAGCTGATGTAATAACTATCGGCAGATAGCCGAAATTTTTAAATTTTCCAACCGATTTTGTAATCCCGTTATTGAGAGCACGAAGCTTATCCGGGCTTAAACCCAATGTATGAACGGCTTCTTTCTGTTCTTGAAGCGAGCGTGTAATTACGCCTTCAATTTCCTCGCTTAAAACCGCCGCATGGATAACTCCGTGCAAATCTTTATAGAGATTTGCGATTGTATCACCGATTGAATGTCGTGCGTATTCAGTGAGTACATCAACATTTTTTGTAACACGTGCATAGTCAATTAATGATTCAAGAATTTGAACCATATCTTTGATCGGGATGAACTCACGCAACAAATTTTGCAAAACTTTTTGAATTGTTCCGAGAGACAGAACATCGGTATTTATTTCGTCAACCACAGCCGGGTATTCAGATTTTAAATTCTCTATTAATTTTTTAACCGCCTGGCGCGATAAAATCTTATCAAAATTATGGCGTAATGTTTCCTGCAAATGAGTTGAGAGGACAGACATTGCATCAACAACAGTAAATCCAAGAAGATCTGCCCTGTCCTTTTCTTCCTTGGCAATCCAGAAGGCAGGCATTTTAAATGCCGGGTCTTCTGTTGGTATTCCCTGCAATGCTTCTTCAATACCTCCGGGGTTCATTGCCAAATACCGATCGGTATGAATTACATAATTAGCAACAACGTTGCCTTTAATCTTAATTATATATTCATTTGGATCAAGCTGCAAATTATCGCGCACACGAACGGATGGAACCAATACACCGTACTCAAGAGCAATGTATTTTCTAGTAGAAGCAATTTTCTTAAAAAGTTCACCGCCCTGTTTTTCATCAACTAAAGTAATTAAGCCATAACCTATTTCTATTTCAATCGGGTCCACTTGTAAATATTGTTCGACCTTTTCTTCTTTCGGTTCCTCAGCTTTTATTACTTCCTGCCCGGCTTGAACTGCAAGAGCTTCTTTCTTTGCCTTATTTTTTAAATAACTTCCTGTACCCAAAACAACACCTATTAGTAAGAAAGGAATTGTAGGCATACCGGGAACTAACGCAAATAAAAGAACCATGCCGCCAACAGTTCCAAGAACACGTGGATTTGACAGTAATTGGGTCTTCATTTCAAAATCAAGAGCCCCCCCGGAACTACTACGCGTAACAATTAAACCGGCCGATGTTGAAATAATCAAAGCCGGTATTTGTGTAACTAAACCATCGCCTATTGTAAGAACTGTATAATTTTGTAATGCTTCGGTAAACGGCATTCCCTTTTGTGCAACACCTATTATAAATCCGGCAACTATATTTATCATATTAATTATTAATCCGGCAACGGCATCTCCTTTAACAAATTTGCTCGCACCGTCCATAGAACCGAAAAATTCAGCTTCACGTGCTATTAAGTCTCGGCGTTGACGAGCTTCCGATTCATTTATCAAACCAGTATTTAGGTCGGCATCAATTGCCATTTGTTTACCAGGCATAGCATCCAAAGTAAATCTAGCCGCTACTTCGGAAATTCTCATTGATCCTTTTATGATAACAATAAATTGGATAATTACTAAGATCAAAAAGATTATAAATCCGACAACATAATTTCCTCCGATAACAAATGTACCGAACGATTCAATTACTTCACCCGCATATCCTTCAATTAATATCAAACGCGATGAACTGATGTTAAGCGCAAGTCTGAATAAAGTTAACATTAAAAGAAGTCCTGGAAATACCGAGATATCCAGCGGCGATTTTATATATAGGGCAAGCACAAAAACAAGTACGGATAATGTAATATTTATCGCCAAGAAAAAGTCCAGCATAAATGTCGGCAATGGTATAAGCATCAAACCGATCATTAATAGAAGGCCAAACGCAAGAATTATATCGCTATTTTTTTGGATGTTGTTCATACTATACTTTTTCTTTTCTTCTTATTCTTTAAATTGAATATGTATGCTAAAACTTTTGCAACCGCATGAAAAAGAGTTGCAGGAATTTCATCGCCGACATCACACATTTTATAAAGAGAACGTGCAAGTTCTCTATCTTCATGCAAAGGTACATTATGTTCCATAGCGACTTTTTTAATGCGTTGTGCCACTTCGTCAACACCTTTTGCTACAACTATCGGCGAGGATTTTTTTATAGGATTATATTTAAGCGCGATTGCGTAGTGTGTTGGGTTTGTAATAACAACATCCGCCTTCGGAATATCTTTCATCATCCTTCTTCTTGCAGCAGCAAATTGCAAGCTTTTAATTTTCCCTTTTACAAGAGGGTCGCCTTCCGCTTGTTTGTTCTCTTCTTTTACTTCCTGTTTGGTCATCATCAAATCTTTTTTGTATTTGTACTTTTGATATGCAAAATCGACAAATGCAAAAACAGCATATACAAGCGATACTCTCCAGAGAAGTCCTATGGCAGAATCAATCATAAAACCTATTATAGCCGATATTGAAAAGTCCGGCAGTGATATTGATTCAACAATAATGTCCTCTATCACTCCGTACGCAAAAAAACCAATAAGAAAAAGTTTTACCATGCTTTTTGCAAGTTCAACAAACGATCTTGCGGAGAAAAAAATTCTTTTTATTCCGTTTACAACGTTGAACTTTTCGGGTTTTACTTCAAAAGCTTTTGTGTTAAACATTAAACCTGTTTGACCAATATTGACAATCAGGGCTACCAAAACAATAACAACAAAAACCGGCGCAACCGTTATAAAAAAGAACAGCGTTATTTTAATTGCGTACATCTGAACAACTGTTTTATTTAAAGCAAGAGTATCTATCGAATTAAAAATTTCTTTTGCCAAATAAGCCAATTGACCGCTTATAAACCCTTTCGCGGCAAAAATAATAAGCAATCCCGATGTAAAAATAGCGAATGACGAAAGCTCGGTGCTTTTAGCCATAAATCCTTTTTCACGGTTATCCTGGATTTTTTTTCCAGTCGCTTGTTCGGTCTTCTCTTGTCCGTCGTCTTGCTCGGCCATTTTAGCTCATTGCTTTAATTAGTTGGAAAAGACTTTCTTCGTAACTTCTTAACAAACCTTTGATAACATAAACGTATGTAGGTATAACCATTGCAAGCATTGCAAATCCAAGCCCAAGTTTCAGAGGCTGCGTAACAAAAAACACCTGCATTTGAGGAATTACTTTGGCAACGATTCCTTCGGCGATATTAATTAGAAAATACGATACTAAAATTGGAGATGCTATTTTAACCGCAATTACAAAAACGGAAACAGTGTACTTCATCAAAACATCGAACACAGGTTTATTAACGACATATTTGCCGATTGGCACTATAGAAAACGAAGTATAAAGAGCGCGGATTAAATAATGATGACCGTTTATTAAAAGGAATATCAGCATAGCCGCAAAATAAATCGCCTCACCAATAACATTAGTTTCATTTTCTTCAATCGGATTAAACATTTCAGCCGCGCTAAGTCCAACTTCAAAACCTATCAACGAACCCGCAAAAGAGATTCCGTAAAAAACCATGTTAAGCGCATAACCTATAAGCAAACCGGTGATGGCTTCCTTAACAACATTGGAAACCAAAAACCATGTGCCGAAGTCAACTATCACTTTTGTTTTATCTGTCATACTGAAAATGACGTAGGCAATAACAAACGCAATGAATATTTTTGGAATGATGGGCAAAGCACTATTACTGAATATCGGAGCCGAAACAAATGCCGAGATTATTCTTATGAATATCAAAAGCAGAATTACAAAATCCGAAATTAACATTGTACTCATTTTACCACGGTTATCATTAAGTTGAACATTTTTAACGTTATCCCGATCATTTTATCCATGATCCATGGTATTAAGAAAATGATTGTTGCTGCCGTAAACAGTATTTTCGGAACAAAAGTAAGTGTCATTTCCTGGATTGATGTTGCCGCTTGGAAAATCGATATCATTATTCCCACTGTTAATGCAACAGCAAGTATCGGTGTAAGAATAACAAAAGTTGTGTAAAAAACTTCGGTCAATACTTCTATAACTAATTCTTCTGTCATGCGCCAAAACTCCTTACAACGGAACCAACAATTAGATTCCATCCGTCAACAAGAATAAAAAGTAATATTTTAAAAGGTAAAGAAATCATCATCGGCGGAATCATCATCATACCCATAGAAAGAAGAATACTTGAGACGATCATATCCACCATTATAAAAGGAATAAATAAAAAGAAACCCATTATAAAACCTGTTCTTAATTCGCTTAGGGCAAATGCAGGTACCAAAATATATGTAGGTAAATCGGTTCTGGTTTTAGGGCGTCCAATGCTTGCCATACCTACGAATAATTCCAAATCCTCATCGCGTACATGTTTGAACATAAATCCACGAACAGGTTCTATACCTTTATCGTACGCTTGTTCAACTGTAATTTTTCCGTCCATCAACGGTTTAAGCGCTTCGTCATTCACTTTGCTCCATGTTGGAGCCATAACAAAAAATGTAATAAAAAGAGCAAGTCCGGCTAACAGCTGCCCCGGCGGCATCTGCTGCGTTCCGAGTGCGGTTTTCAGAAAATGGAAAACAATAATTATGCGCAAATATGCAGTTGTCATTATCATGATAGACGGCGCTAAAGAAAGCACAGTCATTAGCAATAAAATTTGCAGCGTTACAGAAACATCCTGAGGCTTGTCGGAAGTTTTAACATCCAATCCGATACTCGGCAAAGGAAATGTTGTTGCTCTTTGAGCAAATGTCTTTTCCGAAAACAAAAACAAACTGGAAATTATAACGATAGCAAGGATGATTTTTTTCATTTGAAATTAAGATTCTTTTTAAATACGTCTATAAAATTTTCTTTACCCGGTTCATTAAATGTTATTTCGTCTTCCGGGCTCACGTCAAATTCTTTCAACAAATTAATAGATCCCTCGCTTACGCCGAGAACTAATATGCGGTCTTTAACTTTGATTACCGAAATGTATTTTTTAGGAAGAATCATCTTGGATGACAAAACTTTAATATCGATTCCCAAGTTTTGATTTGCACGGGCCTGATAAGAATATCTTCTGATAAACCAAAGCACACCGCCAAGCAAAGCAGTTATTAAAAGAAGAGGTAAAAGCATTCGTATTGTATCGAAAAACATTAATATATTCCTTTTAATCTTTCTGAAGCTTCGCTGAGATTGATAATTCTTATACCGAAGTGTTTATCAATTACAACAACTTCGCCTTCGGCAATTTTTTTGTTGTTTACAAAAATATCCACAGGTTCGCTCGCAAGTTTATCAAGTTCAATAACATAACCGCGTTCCAACTCTAGAATGTCTTTGATCTGCATTTTTGTGCGACCCAATTCTATAAAAACATTAAGTTGAAGATCGCGCAGCATATTCAACCGGTCGTTCGATATATTACC
>Ga0153915_10003089_pt1 | contig 15195 bp, 13 predicted proteins | sample Opewatmetagenome_2_FD_107003 | JGI IMG/M metagenome (GOLD analysis project Ga0153915, IMG submission 107003) | Freshwater wetland microbial communities from Ohio, USA - Open water 3 Core 3 Depth 3 metaG | ecosystem: Environmental > Aquatic > Freshwater > Wetlands | place: USA: Ohio, Lake Erie...
TACACTTAGCCCATGTATCGCGCCGTCCCCGCCTTGCGCCAGGCCACCCGCGGCCTGGCGGCCCCGACGGCGCAGCTCTACACTTAGCCCATGTATCGCGCCGTCCCCGCCTTGCGCCAGGCCGCGGCCGACTACCTCTGGCTCCTCGATCGAGGCTACTCGCGGCAGGCGGCGCTCAAGCTCGTCGGCGACAAGCATCAGCTTCCCCGCGACGAGCGCATGATCCTCTACCGTGGGCTCGCGTCGAGCGCCGAGTCCGAGGCCCGTAAGGCCGTCATCGCAGGGCCCGCCGACGCCGCCGGCCTCCCGATGCTCGTCGACGGCTACAACCAGGCCCTCACGGCGATGCACTACGCGACCGGCCGCCCGGTGTTCATCGGCTCGGACGGCCTTACGCGGGACGCGGGCGGCTCGCACGGCCGCATCGCTGACCTCGGGGCCCTGTCGAGGGCGATCGGCCTCCTCGCGGAGGCGGCCGCCTCGCTCCGATGCCCCCGCGCCCTGGTCTTCCTCGACGCCCCCGTGCCGGGCAGCGCCGGTCACGCGCGGATGTTCCGCGAGGCCTTCTCCGCTCGCGGCGTCGAGGCGGATTCGCGGCTCGAGAAGAGCGCCGACGGGCCGCTCAAGGCCGAGCGCGGCCCCGTGCTCGTGGCGTCGGGAGACTCGGCGATCGCGGACGCGGTCGCCGGATCACGCGATCTCCCTGACGGCCCCCGACTCTTCGACCTCGCGCGCGCCGCGCTCGAGCTCGCCTTCGCGCCCCTCGAGCTCCTCGACCTCGGATCGCTGCCGGGCGACTCGAGCGCGAGTCAGCGCGACGGGAACGAGGCGCGATAGCCGATCGAGACCTCCGCCGCGGGAGCGGCGGCGCCCTTCGGGAGGAGCGCGAGGGCGACGCCGCCCGAAGGCAACGAGACCTCGAGCGAAAGCTCCCTCGACGATCCGAGGGGAACGCCGATCCCGAGCCGCCCGTAGACGATCGGGACGGCGAGCGGATCGCCCTCGCCCATCAATCCCGCCTTCAGGTCGAGCCCGAGCGACGGCCACCCTGCCCCGTTGTCCCGCCGGAAGCTTACGGCGAGGTCGAGGCCATCGAGCCGCCCTCCTGCCCCCTCGTCCTTCCAACGGAGCGCCGCCTCGGCCTTCGAGCGCGTCGTCCCGACGGCGCGGGCGCCCGCCCGAGGCGACGCTGCTTCGTCGACGCGGCGCGATACCGAGAGGGCGAGCTTCCCCGACGAGTCGCCCGGCCGCGCGGCGGCCAACGCGTCGCGGTCGGGCGGCTCCCGCAGCAGGGCGCCGGCGAGCGCGCACGAGAGGCCTTCCCTGACGGCGATTCGGAAAGCGATCGAGTCGGAATGTCCCCAGGACGGCGCCGTCAGCTCGCCGTCGCGCTCCGCGTATGCTTCCCGCGATATCGAGATCGAGGACGATCGCCTGAGGGCGAACCGCGCCTCGACCTTTCCCCGGACGAGATCGTCGGGCGGAGACCCGAAGAGGTCCCGGTAGGCGGCCGACGCGGCGCCGAACGACGCGTTGAGCGATACCGGTCCGATCCGCCCCGCGGCCTGGACGCGCGCCGCGAGGCCGCTTCCCTCGAGAGCTCCCGCGGAAGCGGCGATCGCGGCCCCGGCATCGCCCGAGCCGGTCGACCGCCGCGCGACGATGGCCGCGTGGAAGACCGTCCCGCCGCGATCCGGCCGCGGCTCGGGGCTCCAGCCCTCCCCTCCCTCCTCGGAGGCTCTCGAGGACGCGTCGACGAGAGCCGACCACTCGCCGCCCGAATAGGCCCCTCCGAGCGCGAGGCCGACGGCTGCCCCGCTCGGCCCGGACTCTGCCGTCGTCTCCTCGGCCTTCAATCCCGACAGGCGCGCCGAAAAGAGCGGGCCTTCAGCCTCGGCGATCGCGAAGGACTGGACGAGCCCCGCTCCGACGCGGAGCGCCGCTCGCCCGCTTTCCATGCCGCGGTCGACGACGATCGGCAAGCCCGGCGAGAGCGTCGCGGGCGATGTAGGGTCGAGGACGAAGCGAAGCGCGCCCGCGGGCGTTCCCGGTCCGGCCGCGAGGAAGGGCCGCCCCGCCCGGTCCGAGCCCAGTTCGACGAAGGCCCTCGCTTCCGCGGCCTCGGCGTCCGCGTCGAGGCGGAGCCCGAAACCCGAGGCCCCCCCGGGCTCGAAGCCGAGCCGCGCGCTGATCTCGCCCGATCCGAGTTCCATCCACGCCGAGCCCGGAAGGCCCTCCGCCTCCTGGGACTCGGGATCGGAAGCGAGGGCGAAGATGAGGACGAGGGCGAGCGTCGTCCTGGGCGGCCATGCGCGCGCGGCTATCATGCCGAGAAGACGTCGAAAGAAGGAGCGGGCGCTTGAGACGCCACGGCTAACAAAGCCGACCGACCTCTTCATGCCCGCGCTCCCGCTTGATAGGATAGACATCGGATGAACCAGGACCAGGTGAAGGAGCGGCTCCTCGAAGTCGCCGAGCCCAAGACCGACTTCACGCTCATCTTCTCGGGGAAGACGAGCGACGTCGTCAACGGCCTCTACAAGTCGGAGACTCGCGAGATCATCATCCACAACCGCAACTTCACGTCGGACGACCAGCTCATGTACACCGCGCTCCACGAGTACGCGCACCACCTCCACTGCGAGCGCAAGGGCGGGATCGCCTCGGGCCGCGCCCATACCAATGAATTCTGGGGCATCTTCCACGAGCTCCTGGTCGAGGCCGAGGCCAGGGGGCACTACCGCAATGTCTTCGAGTCCGAGCCCGAGTTCGTCGACCTGACGCGACGCATCCGCTCTTCCTGCATCGCCGAGAACGGGAAGGTCATGCTCGAGTTCGGAAGGCTCATGATCGAGGCGCAGAGCCTCTGCAGGAAATACAAAACCCGCTTCGAGGACTACGTGGACCGCGCCCTGGGCGTCCCGCGCGCGACCGCGAACTCGGCCGTCCGCGCCGCCGCGTTCCAGGTCGACCCCGACGTGGGCTGGGACGGCATGCGCATGGCCGCGGGCATCCGCGATCCCGACGCGCGGGCGGCTGCCCTCGACGCGCTTCGAGGAGGCTTGAGCCCGGCCGCGGTCAAGGCCCGCTTCTCGCCGACGCGCCCCCCCGAGGACGCGGCTGAGCGCCTCGTCAAGGAGAAGGAGCGGCTCGAGCGGACTATCCGAAGCCTGCGCGAGCGCCTGGGCGAGGTCGAGCGAGCCCTCGCCGAGCTCGAGGAGGTTGAGGCACCGTGATAACGCTCAGCCTCGTCGACGTCATCGTACTGGCCGCGCTCGTCGTGTTCTTCATCTCGGTCTTCCTCTTCTCGAGGTCGGGCAACGACCTTGCCCCGAGCAACCCGATCGCGTACCGCGCGGCCCATCCGGGAGGGCGCGACGCGCGGGGAGGCCGGAGGCTCGCGGTCTGCGCCGGCGACTCGCTGACTCGCGGCGCGGTCAGCGTCGACTACGTCGCCATGCTCGGCGCGCGCCTGCCCGACTGGGACTTCGTCAACGCGGGAGTCAACGCCGACCTCGCCTTCAACCTGGCGGAGAGGATGGACGAGATAGTCGCCCTCGATCCCGACGCGGTGACGGTCCTCGTCGGCACGAACGACGTCAACGCGACCTTCGGCTTCCAGGCGGCCTACGGCTACATCGCCGCGAAGCGCCTGCCCGAGCGCCCCGGCCACCTCTTCTTCCGCGAGTGCCTCATCGGCATAGTGCGCGCGCTCAAGCGGTCGACGCGCGCGCGGATCGCCCTCTTCTCCATACCGCCCATCGGCGAGGACCCGGGGCACTACGCCTACATCAGGACCGAGGACTACGCGACGATCATCAAGGAGGTCGCCCGGGAGGAGGAGGTCGAGTACCTGCCTCTGCGCGAGCGCCTGTGCGCCTACCTCGATGCCCTTCCGCCGCCTTCGCCGCCGCCCCTCGGCTTCCGATCGTTCGGGAAGGCGCAGCTCGACGCGGGCAGGGCGCAGCGCTACCTCGGCAAGAGCTTCGACGAGATCTCGGCCTCGAACCGCTTCCATCTCCTCGTCGACGGCATCCACATGAACAGCCACGGCGCCGCGATCGCGGCCGAGCTGGCGGAGGGCTTCCTGCGGCGTTAGTCTCGAGCTCGGATCATCCGAGCGAGAGGTACGTATGAGAGTCGCGGCCGACTCGGACATCCTCCTCACGACGCACGGCCACTACGACCACTACAACTTGCCCTTCTTGCGGGCCTTCAAGGGGCAGCAGCTCTACATCAGGGCCGGAACCATCGAGCAGGGCGACGTGGGCCAGACGAAGCTCACCGACGCGCAGATGGCGACGCTGGGCAGGATCGACGTCATGATCACGCAGTTCGACAACAGCTACTCGAACATGAGCGTGGAGAACGGCAAGGCCTTCGTATCCATAGAGCCCGGAAAGCTCCGCGCGGCCCGCCAGGCCGCGGGCAAGCCTCTCTTGCTGATCATAGGCCCCGACCTCGAGCGCCGGGCCGATCTCTGCGGCGCCAAGCCGATCGATTGGTAGCGGCTCCGTGGCCCGCAGGCTCGGTCAGAACAGCCCGAGCTGGGGATCGCGCTCGCGTCGGAGACCGCGCTCCTCCTCGAGCGGAACCAGGTCCCCGATCTCGGCGAGGAAGCGGCTCGGCGGCAGCTCGAGGGCGCGTCCGCGGAAACGGCGCGAGCGCGCCCAGCTCAAGCGGAGCCCGACGCGGGCGCGGGTCATGGCCACGTAGAGGATACGCCTCTCTTCCTCGATCCGAGCGGCCGCCGCAGCGCCGGCCTCGTCCCGATCATCGAAGAGGATGAACGGAAGAATTCCGTCCTCCAATCCGGCCACGAAGACGTGGTCGAACTCGAGGCCCTTGGCGGCGTGAATCGTCATGATCGAGACGCGCTCGGCGCTCCCGCCGGCGACCGCGCTCTCGCGGCCGTCGACCGGGCTCCCGAGGGCGAGCGCGTCGAGGAAGGACTCGAGGCCGCCGAAGGAGGCCGCGAAGGAGATGAGCCGCGCGGCCGCCTCGTCGACGGCCGCGCGATCCTTCTCCGACCTCGAGCCGCCGTCGGCGAGGAGCCGCGAGGAGGCCCATCGGACAGCCTCGGAAAGATCGAGCCGAGGCCGCTCGGACCGCAGGAGCGCGAGGATCGAGCCGGCCGGCTCCTCTTCCCACCAGGGTCTCTCCCCCGTGGTCGCGTAAGGTATGCCGTGGTCGTCCAGGGCCTTCCCGATCGCGGGGGCGAGGGCCGAGGCGCGCAGGAGTATCGCGCACTCTCCGAGGCTCCGCAGCGTCCCCGCGCCGACCGCCGGCCCGTCGACGGCGACTCCCGAGTCCATCGCGAAGAAGCGCGTGCCTCCTATCATGCGGTCGATCTCGCGCGCGATGCCCTCGGCCTCAGCCGCATCCGTCGGGTACTCGCGCCTGAAGAGGGAGACGGCCGAGCGAACGCTCGCGCCCGCCCCCTCGAGCTCGGCCGCGACGAGCTTGCCCGCCGCGCCGATGATGGGAGCGGCGCAGCGGAAGCTCCGCGTTATGCGATACACCTTGGCGCCGGGGAAGTCGGATAGGAATCGCCCGATGAAGCGGGGATCGGAACCGCGGAAGCCGTAGATCGCCTGGTTCGGGTCGCCGATGACCATGAGCGAGCGCCCGGTCGGTCCCGCCTCCGCGGCCGGACCGTCGTCGGCGAGCATTCGGACGAGGGCGTATTGAGCGAAGTTGACGTCCTGGTACTCGTCGACGAGTATCGCGCCATAGCGCCGGCGGAGCTCGGCGAGTGCCCGGGGCCTCGCAGCCAGGAGCCTGACCGCCCCCGCGACGAGATCGTCGAAGTCGAGGACCCCGGCGCCGCGGAGCGCGTCGCGATAGGCCGCGTAGGCCGCGTCGAGGTCGGGATCGAGCGCGGGGACGCCGAGCTCGGCCGCGAGCTCGGCGAGGCCTGTCGGAGCGCCGGGACCGAGGCGCGCGCGCGCCTCGCCCGGAAGGAGGAGATAGCGCTTCCGGGCCTCGACGTATCCGCCGAGGGCCCGGCCGCGCGAACGCGAGGGCGCCCGCGCAAGCGCGGCACTTTCGAGAAAGTCCGAGCGCTCTTCTTCGCTCAGCACCTTGAAATCCTCGCGCAATCCCGCCTCGGCGAAGCGCTCCCTCAGGATCGACAGGCAGAACGAATGGAAGGTCGAGGCGGTAAGCGGCGCCGCGCGCTCCGGCCCGAGAGAGGCGGCGATCCGCGAGCGCAGCTCCCCCGCGGCCTTGTTCGTGAAGGTCAGGGCGAGGACGGACGAAGGGTCCGTCCCCTCCTCGACGAGGCGCGCGACGCGACGCGCGAGGACCGCCGTCTTGCCAGAGCCCGGACCCGCGACGATAAGCGCGGGACCCGCTCCGTGGCCCGCGGCCGCGAGCTGCGCGGCATCGAGCGCGAGGGGACGCGCGATCGTCGGCGCCGCGTCCTCGTGCCCGGCGCGCGTAGATCGCTTGCGCGCGCCGCCCTTCCGCGCGGCCGGCGCGCCTGCCTGGTCGGCCGCGCGGGCGGAAGGGGCCGCATCGTCCGCCTGCGCCTCAGCGAAGAGCGCGGCCTGCCTCCGCGCCGCGAGCTCCTCTCCGGGGGCGAAGACGCGGATCTCGCCGTACTCTCCGTCGTAGCCGGGCCGCACGTAGACCTTACCCGCGCGCATGCGGCCGATCGCCTCGGCGAGGAGGGGACCGGGAACGCCGCCGGCGTCGATCGCCCCGATCGCCGGGGCGTCGAGGTCCCCGAGGAGGGCGAGCTCGCTCCCTGCGGCCTCGACGAGCGCGTTATACGACGCCGTTACCTTCTTCGAGCCCGGGCCGGCGCCGATGAGCTCGGAGAGAAGCTCCGCGAGCGGGATGAGCGACCGGTAGGGCCGCCGATTCCCCTGTCCTCCCTCCGATGGGCAGGCGGCGTACTCGTCCACGGGGCGGTCGGCCAGCTCGGCGACGCGGCCCGACACGCCGGGCGTGAGCGGCCTTCCGCAGGAGGGACAGATCCCCGCCGATCGCGCGCTCTCCTCGGGGGACAGGACGACGCCGCAGGCGCGATGCCCGTCGTAGTGGTACTTTCCCTCCTGCGGGAAGAACTCGATCGTCCCGGCGACGCGGCCGCGAGATGCGCCCTCGGCCCCCGAGAGCGCGTCGCGAAGGCCCTCGTACGAAGCCTCAATCTCGAGCATCGTGGCCTCGCGGCCGAGCTTGTCGGGCGAGTGCGCGTCCGAGTTCGAGACGATCGCGAAGCGGTCGAGGGAGCCGACGGCCCAATTCATGGGCGGATTGGACGACAGCCCCGTCTCGATCGCGCCGACGCGGGAAGCGAGGTCGCCGTAGCACTCGTCGATCGAGTCGTAGCCCGAGCGCGAGCCGAGCGCGGAGAACCAGGGGGTCCAGATGTGGGCGGGCACCAGGATCGAGCGCTCGTCCGCCTCGAGAAGGAGCTCGAAGAGGTCCCGCGAGGATAGGCCGAGTATGGGCCTGCCGTCCGAGGCGATGTTGCCGACCCGTTCGAGCCGCGCCTGGAATATCGCGGCCGCCTCGAGGCAGGGAAGGAGGATGAGGTGGTGGACCTTTCGCGTCCTTCCTTTATCCGAATAGATCGTGCTGATCTCGCCCGTGACGACGAAGCGCGCCTCGGGCCGCCCGTCGGGGCTCCCCGCGTCGGGCAAGGCGTCGGCGAGGGCCGCTCCCGCGTCGAAAAGCCGCCTCGCCTCGGCCTTCAGGCGGTAGAAGCCGCCCTCGGCCTCCTCGAGCTGGTCCTGGAGCAGGGCGAGATAGGCGGGATGCGTACAGTCCCCGGTACCGATCAGGTCGACGCCCTTGATCCGCGCCCAGCGATCGAGGTAGTCGGGCCTGAGCTTCGGGCTCGTGGCGCGCGAGAAGCGCGAGTGGACGTGGAGGTCGGCGACGAGGCGCATCGTCCGATGATAGCACGGCCTCGGCGCGCCGAGGAGGCGCCGCCCGGCGGAGCGACGAGGCGAGCGGCGCGTCATTGATCGCTCAGGCCGATTCCGGTAGTATGCCCGCGTGCGACAATTCGAGGCCGAGATCCTGGACAACCGGCGCGTCGCCGAGTCGTGGCGCGAGCTCTCCTTCGCCTGGGACTCCGACGCCGAGTCTCCCGAGCCCGGGCAGTTCTTCACCTTCAGGGCGACGAGCGCCCGCGACCCCCTGCTCCGCAGGCCCCTCGCCTTCTCGGGCTTCGCCGCGGACGCAGGAGGAGCGGCGCGGGCCTCGGCGATCTACCAGGTACGAGGTCAGGCAACACGCCTCCTCGCGGACCTCGCGCCCGGCGCGAGGCTCGACGTCATCGGCCCCCTCGGCCGCCCCTTCCCGGCGCCCGGCGCGGGAGAGCGGCCCTTCATCGCGGGCGGAGGCATCGGCCTCGGCCCCCTCCTCTTCCTCGACGCGCGGCTGCGCGCCGCGCTCGCTTCCCCGACCCTGGTCCTCGGCTTCCGCAACGCGGCGGCCCTTCCATCGATCGACCTGCCTCGCGGAACGATAGTCTGTACCGACGACGGCTCGGCGGGAGAGCGCGGCACGCCCGTCGACTGGATAGCGCGCAACGCGCCGCCCTCTCGCGACGGCGCCGTCCGAGTCTACGCCTGCGGCCCCGGGCCCATGCTCGCGGCCCTCGCCTCGCTCGCGGCCGACCGGGACTGGGCCGGCTGGTTCTCCGCGGAGCAGTGGATGGCCTGCGGCGTCGGGGCCTGCATGGGCTGCGCGCTTCCGAGGGCGGACGGAAAGGGCTACCTGCGCGCCTGCGCGGACGGCCCCGTCTTCGAAGCCGCCGAGATCGCGTGGGGGGCCGAGCGATGAGGCCCTCCCTGAGCGTACGGATCGGCGGCCTCGTCCTCGCCAATCCCGTCGGCCTCGCCTCGGGCACCATCGGCTACGGCTCCGAGTACGAGCACCTCGTGGGCATCGACGCGGTCGGCGCCCTGTACACGAAGGCCGTCACCCTCGAGCCGCGGGAGGGCAACCGGGTCCCGCGCATCGTCGAGACGCCCGCCGGCATGCTCAACTCAATAGGCCTGGCGAACCCCGGCATCGAAGTCTTTGTCGCCGACAAGCTCACCGAGCTGCGGAAGCGGCGCTGCGCGGTCATCGTCAACGTCGCCGGATCGAGCGAGGACGAGTACGCGCGCGTCGTCGAGCGCATCGAAGAGGCCGCCGGTCCGGAGAGCCGCCTCCCCGGCGCCCCTGACGCCGGCGCGGGCGGCACCGGCGTCGACGGCTACGAGATCAACGTCTCCTGCCCCAACGTCTGCCACGGCGGCCTCGCCTTCGGGACCGACCCGGCCCAGGTCGAGCGCCTAACGCGCGCGATACGCGGCAGGACGCGCCGGCCCCTGATCGTGAAGCTCACGCCCAACGTGACGGACATAGCCTCGATCGCGCGAGCCGCCGAAGCCGGCGGGGCCGACGCCGTCTCCTGCATCAACACCCTGGTCGGCATGTCCATCGACGTCGCGCGACGCAGGCCCCACCTGGCCATGGGGACCGGCGGCCTCTCCGGCCCGGCGGTCCGGCCCGTGGGCGTCGCCTGCTGCTTCAAGGCCTCGCGCGCGGTCGGCATCCCCGTCGTCGGGCTCGGCGGCATCATGACTGCCGACGACGCCCTGCAGTACCTCCTCGCGGGCGCCCGCGCCGTCCAGATCGGCACGGGCACCTTCGTCGATCCCCACTGCGCCTCGCGCGTCCTCGCCGGCATCGAGCGATGGATGGAAGAGAGCGGCGTCGCCAGGGTCGAGGACATCCCGCTCATGCTCGAGGAGTGACAGATCCCTCGGGACTCCGCGAATATGCCGAGCTAAAGCCTGTAGACGAGGCCGGCGCCTCCTTGCAGGAGAGTGCCTAAGGTACTCAGACCGCTTGGCGCGCTATCCAGAGGGCGCATGCTGATCGTGAGGTGAATATCGAAATCGACTTTCCCCGGTCCCGCCGAAAGTCCCCCGAACTGGAAGCCGGAGGAAAAAAACGGGCTGAGGCGGGCATCAACAAAATAATCTTCTCCTCCGTGCTCGATATAGGAGTCCGTGGCAACCCATGGCCACGCGAGGAAGGCCAGTCCTCCCTTGAAATACAGGAACTTGAAAAGATCTATCCGACCGTACGGGCAAAGCCACAGATCACCGGCCGCGAAGCCGTAATCCGCGGCGAGGCCGCCTCCGACTTCGAAAAAGCGCCCGCTCCAAAGATAGTCGCCCGATGCCACGAGGCGAGCTCCCAGGCAGACTTCCGGCGTAATCGCGATGTTCAGCCTCATCTGCCTTGATGTCGAGTCGACCTCTGTTGTTTTCTGCGCGAAAGAGGGCCGGGGCATCGCGAGCGCAATGGCTGCGATGGCGAAGACAATAATCCTTTTCATATCGTTCTGTTCCTCCATCGAGTTGTGAGTATATCGCTGGAAGAGCGGACCGGATATTGTCACCCATTGATCGACGCGATGCGCGAAAGACGGTGATGTGGCTAAAAAAAGAACAGGTCTTCATCAAGCATCGCAGCTTGTCACGGAACTCGACACGAGACTATCCATAGCGGCGCGCCAGGATCGAGGACATACCGGAACTGCTCGAAGACTGAGTAAAGATACCGCTGCAATAAGTTGATATTGTAAACATTCATTGTATATTACGTGAAGCTATTCCGATCATTAGAATCACGAGATCACGATCACGCCCAGGAGGCAACATGAATCGGGAAAGACTTCAGGGGGCCCTACGACTGGCCTGCGTTTCCATGCTCGGTATCGCGATGGCGGCGTTCTCCGCCTCGTGCTCGAGCGGGTCGGATGATCCCGGGGTTCCCGCCGTGACGATCGCCGACTTCGTCGGCAGTTGGACCGATGGAGCCTCGTCGCCATATGTAATGACTATATCTATCGACTCCAGCACCGTCGGTCTCTTCTCGGATGTGGAGGCCGTTAAAGGAAGCGTCACCGTTACCGATGGCACCGCGTCATTCGAGACTTCTATAAGCGGTACATACGACGACGGAACGGATGTCTTGTCGATCACGCAGAACAACTCGACGGAACAGTACTCCAGGAAATCGGGAACGGGAACGGTCGGCACGATCGAGGGGACCTGGGAATACAGCTCGACGTACGTGACCGTGTCCGTCGTGATAGACCTCTCGACCGAGACCGCCGGAACATATTCGACCACGATCGTGGATCCCTCGGGAACAACGCTTGAATCGGATGCGCTTTCGTATGACGCGTCGACCGGAGTAGTGCTTTTTTCGACACAGTACGCCACCGCGACGCTGAATGCCGCGAAGGATACCATGACGCTGAATATTATCGACTCTTCCGATCAGCTACAGCTTACGCTCGAATAAGGATTCCGGCCCCTCAATGCCGTCCGGCGATCCGCCGGATGGCATTGAAACGATCGAGGCAGCGCGCGCGATGGGCGAACGAGCCCGAGCTCGCGCCGGGTTGTATACTCGTGGATTCCAGGGCCTCCCGCCACTTCGGCAAAGGCCGCGCGCTCCTGCGCCACTGGCTTCGTCGGCCATCACGACATCGCGCGGAATAGCGCGAAGACAGGCGCCCGGCCCCGCATTCCCGGGGCCGGGAGTGCCCGACGCCGTCTCCTGCATCGACACTCTGGTCGGCATGTCCATCGACGTTGAGCGACACAGGCTGACCCTCGCCATGGGCGCCTTTATCGACCCGCGCTGTGCCGCCCGATTCCTCGTCGACATACAAGGCTGAAATGATGAAACTCCTTCTCCTCCTGGGGAAACTCTATATTCTAGAAGCAATTATTCTTCTCCGCCGCGTAATAATAAATAAGCATTTCATTGAATATGTAAGTATGCGGTGTATAATAATGTCGTGAAATACAAAAAACCACTACGGCTTATCTTCCTTTTCATGCTTGCTAGTGCGCATATCGTTTTCCTAGCGTCGTGCTCGAGCGGGACCACAGATGATCCGACTCCTGCAGCGCCGCACGTCGCGACGATCGAGGACTACGTCGGGACCTGGGAAGACTCGACCGCGAGCATTCAGCTGACGATCGGTACTGACGAAAGCAGCACTCTGACTATCAGCGGCTCCTCGACGAGCGGGATCGCAAAGGTCGCGTCCGACGGATCGGCGAGCTTCGGAACAATGGCCGAATCGGCATTCTCATATTCGCTATCCGGCGGCACGGAGACTTTCGAGTACGAAGGCGCAACGTGGACTCGAAAATCAGGAAGCGTCGGTACCATCGTCGGAGTCTGGGAGCTCGACACAGTCTCGGCTACGTGTACGTTGACTATCAATAGCGATAATACATTCTCCTATACCAGCCTAGACATCAAAGAAACCAGCCGCTCCGGGACCTGGGATAGCGGCGGCACGACTTCGTTTTCCGAAAAGTATGGCCTGGCCATCGATACCGCGGCGAATCCGAATACAATTACGATCACGATAAAGTCAAGCGATATCGTACTTACAAAGGAAGAAGAGTAAAGCAGGCAATACAGCCGCAGTGCGAAAACGCATCCATTAATCTCGCGAAGGATTAACTTATCCTCTACGAAGTGGCAGGGGAAAAATGGTTTGACCGGGTTCCCGGAACGGGAATCGCCGAGACGATCGAGGGGACATGGACCTACAGCGACAGCGCGGATACCTAATCGAAGCTATGAGTCGCTCATTCGGGAAAGCCCGCTCGCCCCGCGGCCTTTCGATCGCCTCCGGCCTAGTCGCCGCGTTCCTCTTCACTTCCTGCGCTACGGGCCTGGGCGGGACGTACGGCATCGCCCCGATAAGCGCCGCGGGCGGCAGCGCGGAAAGACGCCTCGTCGCGGTCCCGGCGACGCTCGTCGTCCTGCGCAACCAGGTCGCGACCGCCTCATGGTCATCGTCGATCGGCCTGTGCGCGGCCAGGGGCGAGGCCGAGTCCGCGCAACTTCTCTTCTATGCGGGCGAGTCGGACGAGGTCGGCCTCCGCTTCGAGGCGACCGAACTCGTAGGGCCCGGCGGCGCGACCATCTCGCCGGAGCTCGGGATCGTCGGATACGTCCCACTCCGCAAGCCCAGTCTGAAGGGTTTCCACAGGCGCGGCGACTATCCTGATCCGATCCTCCCCCATGCGGAGTTCTCGGTCGGCGCGCGCGAGGGACAGTCGCTCTGGTATACGGTACGCGCGCCGCGCGAAACGGCTCCCGGGACCTACGAGGGATCGGCATCGGTCATCGCGCGAGACGGGACAAGACTATCGGTGCCGGTCCGCCTCCGCGTCTTCGACGTCGAGCTCCCGAGGACGAGCTTCCTCAAGACATCGATCAACTTCCGCAAAGAGAGAGCGCGGAACGGACTCTATTACGGCGACGATGGCCCTCCCGATCTCGACGACGCGCTCGGCAGGCTCGGCCTCGACTATCGCTTCACGCACCGCGTCGACTTGTCGCTGCCCGACGGGATAGCGCGCGGCGCGGGCGGATCGGCTTCGGTCGACTGGTCGGCCTTCGACGAGCGGGCTTCCTACTGGCTCGAGAAAGGCATCACCTGCTTCGAGCTGAAGCTGCCGATCTCGTTCGCGATGAAGCCTGCTGAGATCCGCGAAAGCTTCGGCCAGGCGCTCGCCGCGATCGACGCCCATCTGGTCGAGCGGGGCTGGACCGACCTCTTCTACTTCTATTTCTACGACGAGCCGACCCACGGCGAGATGAGCGCGATGGCCGCCAGGCTCGACGCGATACGCGAGTTCGCGCCCCATATCCCGAACATCCTCACCTACGGGATCACGAAGGCGGGAGAGCGCGAGCTTAAGGGCAGGATAGGCATCTGGGTCCCCAACCTCCATCAATACGACGCCGCCTTCGCCAGGGAGCGTCAGGCCGCCGGCGAGGAGGTCTGGGCCTACGCCTGCGTCGGCAACGCCTTCCGCGGCTACCCCGACAACTTCAGGATCGACTGGTACGGCGCCGCGCATCGCGCCCTCGGCTGGTGGCTCTTCAAGAACGGGATCGAGGGATACCTGTATTGGGCGGTCGACCTCTGGCGGGTCGATCCCTGGGAGACGACGGAGACCTTCCCGTGGACCAACGGCGACGGCATGCTGTTCTATCCCGCCCTCGACAAGAAGTCCCTGCCCTACCCCTCGATCCGCGCCCACCTCATGCGCGACGCCTTCGAAGACTACGACCTCCTGACGATGCTCCGGCGCGCCTACGGCGGAACCGACGGCGCGCCCGCGGAAGTGAAGGACCTCCTAGCCGCCAAGGAGATATTTCCGCGCCCGAACGAGTTCGCTAAGGACGACGGCGCGTATGTCAGGTGCCACGATCGCATCCTCGAGCTCCTCGAAACCGCGCCCGCGGTAGCGGGCATATAACCCGTTCTTCTCGGTCCACGCCGCAGGCGCGGGGTCGCCACCTCGATCACACGATTCCTTCACTGTCGCATAACCTTCAACGTCGCGCTGATCGCGTGCTCGAGCGTCGCCTTCCTCGCGTCCTGCGGAAGCGGGGGCTCCGACGATCCGGTCGCCCAGGCCGCGACCCTCGACGATTACGTCGGCATATGGATGAATACGGCTTTGGATCTCGAGCTGGACGTCGCTTCTACCGGGGCGGCTACGTACTATTCTGGCAGCAGCTCCTCTTTCGATGGAATGCTGGAAGTAGAGTCCGACGGAGCGGCGTCCTTTAACATGCACGGAAGCACCGCGTATAGTTACGCGTACGCGAGCAGCATAGAGACGTTTACAATCGATGAGGATACCCTGTCTCGCACGGGCGGGACTCCCGGCACGGTGGTCGGAACGTGGACATTCTCGTACGATACCGGGGAAACTGACGAGGACGGCAACCCGGTGATGGGAACCGGGACGGTTACCTTCAATAGCGACAACACCTTCTCGATGGAGAACAGCGAAGGAGCTGCGTACTCGGGCACCTACGACGCCACGAACATCACAATAATTGAGCAATTATTCACGGCTACTATCGATACGGCATCGACACCCAATACGATTACCGTCAACTTCTCCGGGATCAAGATCGTCCTGACGAAATTCGAAAAGTAGAATCGCTTACGCGGAGCGGTACGCGCGCACGGCGCGGACCGCTCCGCGAAGCCCTCGCTTTAACCGTTTCCTAACAAAAGGCTAACAAAAGCCTCATCCCTCTCTCGTATGGTCGGATCGCGGCCCGACGAGGCGCCGCGGCTCGAAGCCGAGCCGCCCCTTTGGCCGACGACATCGA
>Ga0153915_10003090_pt1 | contig 15193 bp, 17 predicted proteins | sample Opewatmetagenome_2_FD_107003 | JGI IMG/M metagenome (GOLD analysis project Ga0153915, IMG submission 107003) | Freshwater wetland microbial communities from Ohio, USA - Open water 3 Core 3 Depth 3 metaG | ecosystem: Environmental > Aquatic > Freshwater > Wetlands | place: USA: Ohio, Lake Erie...
TCTGAAAAACTCTCCAATATGCTAAGAAGCCTGCCACACAAGCAAGAAAAAGTCTTTATCTATAAGAACGAAAGAGTCGCCGGCAAAACCTTCCGAGTCATGCGACAACACGCGATCACAAAAACAGGATTAAAAGAACTCCGAAAAATAACGCTCTACACATTCAGATATTGGCGAGCAACCGTTGAATTTCAAGAAACTGGGCGAGAAGTCCCCGTAATGATCTTACTTGGACACAAATCCACTAAATATATCTTCACATACGTTCAGCTCGCGCACATTTACTTCGGCGGCGTCAAAAAATACGTCAGCGTCTGGGTTACTGACCGAGATCAAGAAACCAAAGCAGTCGATGAAGGCTACGAGTATGTTAGAACCGACCCCAAAGACGGAGCAAGCCTATACAGAAGAGTCGATACATCAGCAGCAAAACTAATAGGGCATGACTAACTTGACCGAAAGGAACATATTTATCTCCCCAAATTATCACCACTACAAAACTGGAAAAGCGTTTATAACCCGTGTTTAACGTCACCACGGGTCGTAGACCAACCAAAAGCATGTATGTGCGGTCGTAGTCTAGTTTGGTCTAGGACATCAAGTCCACTAGTACTCCTATGGACGTGCAAGCCTGCCACGCTGACGACCCGGGTTCAAATCTCGGCGACCGCACCAATTCTACTTAAAATTCTGATTTCTATACGGTGTGGTAACTCATACGGATTGCCAGTAACGTATCAGTTAGACTTGAAGTGCCACTTTGGTCAACTCTTCCACTTCAGACGTGACCTACTATTCAAAGACGTAAGAAACCGTTGTATTGATAAAACTGGCAAAATAGTCTAATAGATTGACAAATCAACACCGGGGTTTACTTAGCGCCAAGCTTTCTTAGCTTTTCCGTTTTCTTTTTTCTAATGCTCGTATATTGAGCCAATGAACTGAGGCACCATCCAAAAATCCATAAGACAACCCCAAACGGTATGAATATAAGTCTAATTCTATTATGCTTCTGCATATTCCCCTCTCCGACTGAAGTTCCGGATTTGAGGTAATAAGATTTATTGCAAAATAGACTTCACTACTTTGTCAATTGTATCTCGCAATAAGCACTTCCCATAGCGCTTTAGCAATTGATTTCTCCACTGAATACACTACAGATATTGAGATTCCCACTCTCATGGTCCGGATCCTTTGCTAATAACAATTTTTCGGTTCGGTGTTAAAGTCTACGCTGATACCCTGTTTTTGCATTTACAGTTATACAAGATAGATTAGTAATTTTGATATGTATTGTCTTTTCATAAGCCAGTTATATCGTTTTGGCTATCTTTGATTTATTACTGTTTGGAAGTTGATGGTATTGAATCAAATCGAAGATAGAGATAGAAAAAAGTTCCAAGCAAAGTTGGCACTGGTTTTCCAAGAAAAAACAGGTGGATTGTCAACCGAATTGCGTGAAATATTGCTAGACGACATGGTTACAGCCTTCGAAAATAGGTTAAACGTGTTAAAGAAAGCTAGCTCCAACAGCAACAATTAGGCAGCTAGGATGAATGAAATCGCTGATTTCTAATGCGTAAATGATTTATACGATAAACACTGATTAGGGAGGAAAGATGAGTATAGTGCGACGTTCAAAACTAGAAATGTACGTTGACATTCTCTCAGTACTTGCACAACGTGGACCGCTTAAACTCACCCACGTGATGTACAAGGCAAATGTCAATTGTAGCGTATTAAAAGAGTACCTTGACTTCCTTTTAAAGCAAGAGCTCATCGAAGAACGCATGGTTGGAAAACAACGTGTAGTTTACGCTGTTACGCAACGTGGCATAACGGTTTTAAAATACTTCAAAGAACTAAAACAAGTCTTGCCAATAGTAGAGGAAGCCCGCAACCAAGCAGCAATGCCTCTTTACTAAACCAACAAATTCTCACCCCCATCTTTTGACATTTCAGTCAAACACAGAATTAGCCTCAAAATCTAAAACCAACCATTTACATGTCATGCGCCGCTACATTGGTTGTTTCCTCATCGGAATTTTTCGTTCCAAATAAATAGCATAGTTTCGTAAGACTTAATAAACAGCTTATCGTTTATTTGTACAACAGTGCAAATGTTAAACAACTCGGGGAAAAAGTATTTGATACGAAACGAACAATTTAACAAAAAATCCTCGCTTGTTTTAGAAAAAATTAGAGAGGACCTCGAGAAGCTCAACCAAAAAATGGAAGTAATACTTGAAATTCAGAAAACTGGCAACCAAAAAACTATACCATCCTTGCCAGATGCTTCATTGGATGTCATGACCCTTCTTTCTATGCCTGATCATTTACGGAAAACTGCTATGACGATTTGCAGGTGCGGAAGGGCCACTGCTGAAGAAATTGCTGAACAAACTACACGTGCTCGAGCAGTAGAGAGTGCATATCTTAATCAACTAGTGATTATGGGCTACCTCAAAAAAGAACGTAGGGGCAGAAAAGCGTACTTTTACATTGACAGAGAAACTAAGGGCGAATAAGTCATGAACAATATCATTGCTGTACACTCATACAAAGGTGGAACCGGAAAAACTCTGCTGTCTGTGAATTTAGCGGCTACCTTCGCTAAACAGGGCAAAAAAGTCTGCATCTTCGACTTAGACTTCCGTGCGCCCAGTCTCTTCTCCGTACTCAAAGCTGAGAACACAGAGGTTTGGTTTAACGATTACCTCAACAGCACAGGAAGTGACATCAACAAGGTCCTTGTGGACTTGAGCAGCCGAATTTCTGGAGAAGGCAAGCTCTTTGCTAGCTTGGCTAATCCTGCAACTGAAGCAATTCGTGACATGTCAGCGAAAGATCGCAAATGGGAAATGCGTGCGCTCGGCAGGCTTTTGTCACTTCGGGAAACGTTACTTAAGGAGCAGAAGTTCGATTACCTATTATTTGATACAAGTCCTGGATTGCAGTACTCTTCGATTAACGCTATTGTTACAGCTGATCTTGTAGTTGTGGCTACAACTAGTGATAGATCAGATGTAGATGGAACCAAACGTATGCTGACTGAGCTCTACAATTTGTTCGAAAAAAAAACCGGCTTGGTGCTAAATAAAGTAATTGATCCATCAGCGAACGCCAAGAAAGCAGAAATAAGCAATAGAATAAAAGCAACTTATCAAGTTCCCATGTTGGGTCTCGTACCATGCTTTTGTGAGATTTTGCGGGCTGAGGGTAACCTGATTTTTGTGCAGGACAAGCCTGATCATCCGTTCACGAAGATTTTGGCTGAGATGGCGAGAAAGATAGATGCTAACGAAGTAAACTAGCCACCGTTGGCTTTATTCGATATATTCCATTTGAAATGGCAGCCATTCTTATTTGGAACTGCTTTTCTTGTATGCTTGAATAGACTATAGATTGGGTTACTGTTTGCGATAATCCTTTATCGAGGATAAGGGAATTGTGAACGTTTCCAAAACTCCTTCTACTAAACGAATTTTGTCTCCAACAAAGTGTAAAGCACTTAGGTTACTATCTGCCTGAAATAGAACGGCAAAATCCCATTCACCGAACACTTGATAGGCTTCTTCAAGCCTTACTCCTTCGATTGGTTGTTCGTCAAATTCCATTAATGGTTCATAGAGTTTTGCAGCCATATTGGGGCTGATCTTAATCATAGCTAAATACTTTTGACCTAAATTACCCAAGCAAGACACCGAGAAGGTTGTGTTGTCGCCTCTTAAAAAATATGATGTTTTAACTTCCTATGCAAGATAAAGGAAAAGGTTAAAGAATACTCTAAATGCTTAGAGTTCTAAAAGCAAAGGCGATTTTATGGATAGGTCAGCAATCATTCTTAGTGGTGGTCCCTCAAAAAAGTTCGGCGAAGACAAGGGTATTATGAAGTTCAATGGAAAACCGCTTTTGGCGCACATTGTTGACGCAGTAATTGGTCTTGCAGAAGAAGTTATAGTTGTTACAAGCTCAAAGGAGCGTGCTCATACGTACGCAACGTTTGTTTCTCCAAAAGTCAAGTTTGCGGTTGACGTTTACGGGCCGAAAGGTGCTTTGAGTGGTGCTTTAACGGGTTTTGAGGCTGCACTGGGAAGTTACTCGTTGCTTTTGCCCTCTGACAATCCGTTTGTTTCAAAAGATGTTATTACTTTGCTTTTTGAGTGTTCGATAAATAAAGCTGCTGCAATTCCGCGTTGGCCAAACAATCAAATTGAGCCGCTTCACGCGGTATACAAGACAAGGTTGGCGTTGCAGGCAGCGAAGGAAACCTTAGCTCAAGACGAGTTGGACCTGAAAGAAATGGTGGCCAAACTACACGGGGTACGTTATATTTCGACGCTTGTTATTGAGCAGTTGGATCCGGATTTGCGGTCATTCTTCAATGTAAACACGCTTTCAGACCTAAAGAAAGCAATAGCAATGTCTAATTCAGCAAAACCAATGAAACGATAGGGCTCTATGCAGTCTGCAACTAATTGGTATTGAAAACGCAAATGGTAACCTCCCTTCTTGTGTTTCATAGATATACTATTGCAAGATTCTTAATTGTACTACTAATACGCTCGAATAAATAGTCGCGAAGAAGCTTTGTATCAAATGAGGCCTTCAGGCTTGAGAGGTTAATAGCGAATGTCATATCAAAATAGCGCTGAAAAATTCCAGTTTCTTGTTAAGTTAGCCTTAGAAAACGGGGCTGCCGACGCTAAAATCATATCCGCAGACAAAGTGGTAGTTGAGGACCGGGTAGTACTGAAATGCAAGGTCGGCTGCAACCATTATGGCAAAACCTTATCTTGCCCACCCTACACGCCCTCAGCTGAGGAATTTAGGAAAATCGTAAGTGAATATAGTTATGTTATGTTTATGAAGTTCACCTCCAATGCACAGGCTGAGCCTGAAGCTTTGAAGAATCTTATGGTTGGGGAAACTGACTCCTCCGTGCCCAAGGAAATCAAAGAGAAGGTCGCAAAGTTTTGGCGAGATTGGAAAGTTGACAAACGAAAAATGCTTCAATGTGTAGTTGATTTGGAGAAAGCAGCGATGAATATTGGCTTCTCGCTTGCCATAGCGTTTGTTTCGGGTGCCTGCCAACTATGCGAAAAATGTAACACTGAAACAAAGATTTGTGTGCATCCCAACTTAGCGCGTTGGTCGGAGGATGCTGTGGGAGTGAACGTGAGAAAAACCGCTGCTAACGCTGGAATTGAGGCTAGTTTTCCGTTTGCAAAGAATCCAGAATCATTCGCATTGCTGCTTATAGATTGGACTGTGATGGGTAAAGTCTAAATAATTTAACAACAAACATGGGAAGGCATGAAGCTTCTCTTAGATGAGATGTATGCTGGGCTAAAGGAGTACTTGGAAACTTTAGGATATGAAGTCTTAACTGCTCAAGAAGCAGGTCTGAAGAGCGCTAAAGACCGAAACATCGTTGAATATGCAGGCAAGCACAACCATATTTTGGTGACTCAGGACCAAAAACCGGCTGAACTGGCAGAGCTTTTGGGAGTTCGATGTGTGTTTATTTCTAGTCTAATGATAGCCCGCTTAGTCGACGAAAAAATTAAGCAGTTGCCGCTTTAGATGCGGATGTTGCGCAGGTACTTATTCCAAAGATAAGATGCAGCGTAACCGGCGGTGATGCCTGTAGCTGGTCCCATAAAAAGTACAAGCGCGTCCAGCATGGTGCTTCTCTGAATGAATAAACCGACGCTGGAAAACTCCTTTGCTAAGGGAATAAAGCTTGGGAAAAGTGCGAAGGCTGAATAACTGATTATTCCAATAAGCATTGTGCTGACCGTCATCGCAGCCATAAGCCTGTTACGATTAACCCCTTCGATTGAGGCATTAATTCTAAAAATATACAGGAAGGTATCGACTAAAACGCCGAAAAGAAGCGTAAAGCAAAAGGAAAATGGACCTAATGCGGGGCTTCCAAGCGCTATGAGCATGCCACCAACTGCTCCGACATATGATGCCCCATTTTTGATGAATAATCCGCTGAGCGCAAGCAGAACTGCTTGGACCACGATTAAAACGTAGTTTATTGGGGGTGGCAAGAAGACGTTAACAACGAATATTATTGCGCCGAAGAGCGCAGTTAAGAATAGCCGTTTAGCCCTTTGCGTGTGTTTGCCCCCTTTGAGTATAGGATTTGTCGTTGCATCTAAAAAGCTTAATGCCGAGGTGAGTTGCGTGCGTGACTTGGTTTTTGACGGAAAGTTATAAATTGGCAAGCTGCAATACTAATTTAACATACAATATTTAACTTATAAGTGTAAAAATTGAGGAGACAGAAAAGTTGAGCACTCATGCAGAAGATTTGAAGCTTCGCTTAATGACTATTGAACTTTTACGTACTGCAAAGTACAAGCGAAATATAACCTACCGGGAACTAGCTACAAAAACAGGCTTGCCCGTAACAGTTCTAAGTCGCTATGCGAAAGGGCATGTCTTGCCAAACACCATTCGCGCCAAACAGCTATGGCGCGTACTGACAAAACTTGTTGGCTTAGAAGTAGAGCTTCGCAGCAGAATAAAGTTCGATGATATCGGCTACTTTGACAATACAGAAATCGTCGGCGATTATAACATTCTCCAGCAAGCAGCAAATCATGCGCTCGCAAACTTCGCTGGAAAACGAGTAACAAAAATTCTAACTGCTGCCGTTGACGGTGTGCCGTTAGCTACCATGGTTGCAAACGCTTTGGGCGTGAACCTGATCGTTGCTAAACGTAATAAAGAAGTAGGTGTGAAGGCGTTCCTCGAGGAAACATACATTTTAGGCAAAGACTCTGGCGTAACCATAACTATGTACATTCCAAAGGAATCCATTAAAAAACGTGACAGCGTACTAATCGTTGATGACATGATTAAGAGCGGCGAAACCCAAGAAGCGCTCATGAACCTCGTTAAGAAGTCGAAAGCGGAAGTTTCAGGCATATTCTCGCTAATTGCTGTGGGCGAGGAATGGAAGAAACGGCTAAAGTCGGGCGAAGAATCCCCCGTAGAAGTCGTCACTCATCTCAAATCGCCTTTTGATAATTCATTATAAGTGGCGCGTCGCTACCTGTGAATTGAACGTGCGAATGATTAAGTGGCAGGAAGGCGTTGTAATTACACCTGATCAAACGAAACTCCCCCTCCAAGAAGTCACAACATTTGCAGAACATCAAACCTCGCAAGAAGGAATCGGCGTTATGAAAACAGCATTTGACATTACCCCGCTAAAGTGTGTGTCGGCAATAGTCTGCGAAAACATTGTTTATTATAATATTAATTTTGGAGAGTTCAGAAAACCACAAGTATAGCGTTGCAGAGTAAGGTTGCGGTTAATTAATGAGCGAAGCCAAAAAGACTACTCCTGTCGAATTCAGAACAAATGGCGTCCTCACAGACAAAGGCGTACAGGTGACTGAGCAGGGTAGCATTGACGCCCTTGCATCGCGCGGCTACGGCGCATTAGAAAACAAGGTTTTCAATTTAACTTTCTACGAAGCACTGTACCTTCTTGACAAAGGCATGTTAGAGACTAAAAGCGAAAAAGGCACCCCTATGGATTTTCAAACTCTTCTACACCAGTACGAAGCCCAAAACGAGAACGCGTGGCTCAACTATCTGGTTTACCGTGACCTACGCAGTCGCGGCTATGTCGTCCGAGAAGGCTTTGGGGGAGGTATAGATTTTCGCATTTACGAACGCGGCGCATTTGGCAAAGACACAGCATCCTACTTGGTCCTAGTCACACAAGAGGGCAAACCGCTTGGAATTGAGGCGTTGGCGACGGCGTTGGGGCAGTGTCAATTCCAAAAGAAAGAGTTGATTTTGGCTGTTATGAACCGCCGAGGCGAAATCGTATATTATTCGGTCTCGCATTTAAACTTCAAGTAGACTAATTTATGGTAAAAGAGCATGACGCGTTTTTGAAGTTGAATCATCTAAACCTTTAGCGAGAGTTTAAAAGAATAATCTCCCATTTTAAAGCTAATTAGGAGTATTAAGGTATGCCTGCTTTCCAGACTGTTCGTGGAATGCGAGATTTAATAAGTGAAGAAGCCCAAGCATTCACGTACATTATAGCCAAATCACGAGAAACTGCCCAACTTTATGGTTACCCAGAAGTTATAACGCCCGTGGTTGAACCGCTGGAGCTTTTGAGCGCCAAGTCAGGCGAAGAAATCCGCCAACGTATGTTCGTATTCAAAGACCTCGGCGACCGCCAAGTTGCTCTACGACCAGAGTTCACCGCTTCAATCGCTCGACTAGCAACAACAACGCTTAAAAATGAGCCTAAGCCTCTGAGGCTTTTTTCTGTGGGCAGCGTTTACCGATATGACGAACCGCAACGCGGTAGGTACAGGGAGTTTTGGCAGTCAAACTTTGAGTTGATGGGTTCAGCCAAACCTGAAGCTGACGCTGAAGTGGTTTTGTTAACTAACAGTTTAATGCGGTCTTTAGGGCTCCAGGGATGCACGTTTAAAATCGGGCACATAGGCGTTATCCGAGGCATTCTTAGCCAAGATGGCGTTGATGAGAGAACACAGAATGCAATTTTGCAGCGCATGGACAAAAAAGAGTACGATCAAGCGCTGGCGCTTGTCGGGTCTGAGAGGTGCCGCGCTATGTTAGAAGGACTGCTAAAAATCAAGAGTAAAGACTGGCGGGATACAGTTGAGCAAACTAAAAGTTATGTCGCTAGCTCCGAGAAGGCAAAAGTTGCCGCGGAAAACCTTTCGGAAGTTCTCAAACTTGTAGCAGAAAGCGAAAGCTTTTCCATTACTGTTGAACCGGCGTTTGCCAGAGGCTTAGAGTACTATACGGGCATGATTTTTGAGGTCTATATTTCTGAATTAGAGATTGCCTTGGGAGGCGGTGGACGCTATGATAAGCTCATAGAATTGTTTGGCGGAGACCCGACACCAGCCATCGGCTGTGCACACGGCATTGACCGAATTGCCCTTGCATTACAAACGCAGAAAACGAAGATTTCAAGTAAGAAGGCAAAGAGGATTGTAGTAATACCAATCACTGGGTCGTTAAAATCTGAGGCGCTAAAGATTACTCAGCAATTACGTGTTGCTGGAATAGTTGCGGAGTTTGAGGTAATGGGCAGGAAAATGGCAAAAGCGCTTGAAGATGCGGACAGGCGCAGAGTTGACTACGCTGTAATTGTTGGCGAGAGGGAACTTAAAGAGGGCGCTGTGGTACTGAAGGACCTTGTAAATAGGCAGCAGAGTACAATTGCACTCAAGAATTTGGTTGAGAAAATTAAGAATTAAAAGAGAAATTTTTGGGTAAGCCAAAACGAGGCTTACTTTCTAGTTTAGAGTCGTTTGATGTAGCGGTTGACTTCCCACTCGGTAACCTGCGTGCGGTATTGGTCCCATTCCTTGCGTTTTTCTCGTAGGAAGTTCTCGAAAGCGGTTTCACCTAGTGTTTCGCGCATCAAATCGCTGGTTTCCAACTCGTCTAGTGCTTCTTTAAGTGATTCAGGCAGTGACACTATGCCGCGTTGTTTGCGTTCCTCATAGGTCATATGGTAAACGTTTAGCTCTACTGGGTCGCCTGGGTCAATCTTGTTCTTGATTCCATCTAAGCCTGTCGACAGGAGAACTGCGAATTGTAGGTAGGGGTTGCCTGCGCCATCTGGGCATCGGATTTCGCATCTTGCAGCGTTCTTTCTTCCGCCAAAGTTAGGCACTCGGATGAGCGGAGAGCGGTTTTTGTGTGCCCATGCTAAGTATACTGGCGCCTCGTAGCCTGGGACTAAGCGTTTATAGCTGTTTGGCCAGGAGTTGAGGACTGCTGCCATCTTGCGGCCGTGGGCTAGTTGTCCTCCAATGAAGTTTCTAGCAAGATCTGAGAGAAAACCGTTTTTGGCGTCATCTGAGTAGAACAGGTTCTGTGTGATGTCTTTGTTCCAGAGGCTTTGGTGAGTATGCATGCCGCTGCCGTTGATGCCTTGGAAGGGTTTAGGCATGTAAGTAGTAAGGTAGCCTGCTCTTGCTGCGACAACTTTGCCGCACATCTTCATTGTTATAGCGCGATCGGCTGTTTCAGTCGCTTCTCCATACTTAAAGTCAATTTCGTTCTGTCCAAGGGCAACCTCATGGTGGCTGATTTCGATTTCTATGCCAAACGCTTCAGCGGTATCAGCGATTTCGCGACGTAGGTCGTCTGTTAGATCGCTTGGGTGAAAATCGAAGTATCCAGCCAAGTCTATGGGGGTCGGTAAGCCGCCGTCCTCGCTTTCCTTAACTATGAAGAATTCTAGTTCAGGAGCGCAGATATATGTGAAGCCTGCCCTGGCTGCTTTGTCTACGGCTCGTTCTAGAATGTAGCGTGGGTCTCCTTCAAAACGCTTGTTTTGAGGAGTATAGATGTCGCAGATTAGTCGGCAGGATGATTTTTCTTTGGGTCTCCAGGGCAAAACCGCAAAGGTGGTTGGGTCTGGGTAGAGAACCATGTCTGATTCTTCAATGGGTCTGTAGCCGGTAATTGATGAACCGTCGAATGATTGACCGTTGTCAAAGATGCTCTCGAGGTTTTTCGAGTTTATTGCTAAATTCTTTAGCATTCCGTTTATGTCGGTGAATTGAAGTCTGACAAATTTTATGTCTTGTTCTTGTGTTTGTTGAACGACTTCCGTTACTTTATGTTTCCATGTAGGATTTTTGAAATTTTTCAAATTTTAACACTCCTTGGCGGGGGCTTTGCTTTACTCTCCATATGTTATGTAAATCAGATTAAACGTAAACGTATATAAGTTTATCGCTTCGATTATATCGATAAATGTTCAATGAGCGGTTGATTTGCTGAAATAATGTCTTGCTGATTTCTTGATTAGTGCGCACCGAAAAAAGGCTGAGGAGACGTTGGAAATAGACAAAAATCCAAAAAATACCCAATTATCGTTCTCTACGCAAGAAATCGCCTATATCTGAGACATTCTTCACTGCAATTTCGTTTTTTGTAGATGAACTGCTCAAGTTTGCAACAATTCGTCCGAAACCTAAACATTCAGCAAATTCATTCAATACCAAAACATTGGTGTTCCGCTTGCCAGAACCATAAAAGCGCTGCACGCTCTTGCCGAGTATATCCCTTCCGCAGACAAAAAGCCAAGCTGCTTTGGAGTCAACAACAACTCGGTTAGCCTCTTGTTTCGCAAGCATCCCCAGCAAGTTGAAGCTTGGAAAGAATTTTCCACCTTTGACTTTGCCTAAAAAAATACCCGCATAATAGTAGTCTCTTGCAACAAACGATTTAAGGGCGGAGTTTATAAGAAAGTAACGCCCGTTCCTTTCAACGATAAAGTCTGCGTTTAAGGCGATTTCAACTCCGAGTTGGGCAGCAAAGTTAGTTATCGCTTTCGCCTTCATGGTTTGGTGCTCCGTTTTAGTTTACAAACAAAAAAGCCCTGTGTTTCTCCTGGCCAAATGCGTCTGCAACGCTTGATGGACGGGTCGAGTTGTTTGCCGAAAATGTTGGTTAAACCGTTTTGTCCATAGCTGTTGACCTCTTGGATTTCCAGGTTTAAGCTGCGTATTGCCCAATCTATGTTCAACTCATCCTCTTCAGGCTCCAATGAGCATGTGGAGTAAACGATTTCTCCATCGGTGCCCAGGCAATCTACGGCTTTAGCGAGAATTTCACGTTGTAGTTTGGCGTTGCGTTCAACATCCTCAAATGTGCGGCGGCTGAACCATTCACGATCCGAAGCAAAATTTCCCGAACAAGGTAAATCAAGCAGGACCCTGTCAAATTGTACCTTTAACTGTCCAGCCAAACGTGCATCAAGCAAAAAAACTACACAATTCCTAACGTGACACCGCTCAAGATGGTTAGAGAGCGCGTTAACGCGGCGTTTGTCCACGTCCAGCGCCGCCAAAATGCCAGAGTATTCCATTAGATCTGCCAATTGAACAGTTTTTCCACCTGGAGCTGCAGCTGCATCAAGAACCCTCTTGCCCTTCAAGCTCGTGAACAATGTGGCTGGGATTTGTGCGGCTGCTTCCTGAACCGAATAGTAACCCAACAGGTACTCTGCGGTCGCTCCAACTGAAACCTTTGAGTTTTCCACCCAGTAGCCTTGCTCCAAAAAAGGCACCTTCTCCAACTCTACGCCTGAGCGCCCAAGCCTCTCCAAAATTTGTTTGCTTTTGGCATTAGTCTTGTTGATTCGGATGGCTTGCTTTACATTGGGTTCTTGGTATTGCCAACCTAACTTTTCGTAGCGACTTAAGAAGAAATCTTTACTTGACATCATTGAGAAATTAACGGGGCGCAATAAAAAGCTTAAATAAAATTTATGTTAGTAGCTTCTAAAATATTTAAGGTGACTCCATTCCTCAACTTTTTAAAGCACTTTATTTATGTTGAGATTCATATCAGCAGTAGAATTTCCAAAAGCCCTTTGCTGAAGCTTATTTTCTTATTTGACCGTCGCCTAAGATAACGTATTTCGTTGTTACTAGGTGTTGTACGCTCATTGGTCCTCTGGCGTGCAATTTTTGAGTGCTAATGCCGATTTCTGCACCTAAACCGAACTGGTTGCCATCAGTAAAGCGTGTGGATGCATTCCAGTAAACCGCAGCAGAATCAACTTCTTTTATGAAACGCAATGCCTTGTCAAAGTCTTTTGTGAGAATTGAATCGGAATGATGTGTGCCGTACTTGTTAATGTGCACAATTGCTTCGTCTAAGTTCTTGACCACTTTAACGGCTATGATTAAGTCGAGGTATTCAGTGTACCAGTCCTGTTCTGTTGCTGCTTTCACGTAAGGAACAATCCTAGACACTTCCTCGTCGCCCCTAACTTCTACACCTTGCGCTCGCAATGCTGGAATAACACTTGGCAAGTACCTTTCAGCGATCTTGCTATGTACCAGCAATTTCTCAGCTGCGTTGCAAGTTCCTGGTCTTTGGCACTTCGCATTTATCACAATGGGTGTTGCTTTTTCGAGGTCTGCGTCTTCTTCTACATAGACATGACAGTTGCCTGTTCCAGTTTCGATGACTGGAATATGAGATTTCTCAACAACTGTTTTAATTAACTCTGCTCCGCCACGCGGAATTAGCACATCAATGTACTGTCGCATGCCCATTAGTTCCTCGGCTACTCTACGCTCAGGAGAATTCACTACCTGAACCGCATCAATAGGGACATTAGTTGTCGCTAGCGCTTCACGTAGTACGTCGCCAATCGCAATAATAGAGTGTAGAGCGTCACTGCCTCCTCTTAAAATCACGGCGTTGCCAGATTTGATGCAGATTCCAGCAGCGTCTGAGGTAACATCAGGTCTTGATTCATAAATTATGCCCACAACACCCATTGGAACGCGGACTTGACTAATTATTAAGCCATTAGGTCTAGTCCAAGTGCTGAGGATTGTGCCAATTGGGTCTGGCAATACGGAAACTTCCCTCAAACCTTTCGACATTATTTGAATCTTCTTTTGATCAAGCGACAAACGATCCAGAAGCGATGCTTTAAGACCTTTAGCTTTCGCCGTTTGTACATCGGCTTGGTTTGCGGCCAAAATCTTTTCAGCATTCGCCTCAAGAGCGTTCGCCATTTGACATAGCGCAGTGTTTTTGGCGTCTGATGTGAGTTTTGCCATTTCAACTGAAGCTGCTTTTGCTCTGATGCATATTTCTTCTATCATTTTTCTTCCTCAATTAGGTGTATGTTTCTGTGCTCAATAACTTCTTTAGGTTTCTCTGAGCCTATCTTCTTCCCTACCTCAGTATTCTGCAACCCTTTAATTAGGCTTAACTCGCCGCTGCTAAAGTTCGGATTTCCCTTGGCAAACTCTTCTTCATCCTCGGTAACGAGACTGACCACCTCGCCAACACTAAAATTTCCGACAACCTTCACAATACCAACAGGCAACAAGCTGGAACCCTCAAGAATCGCTTTCTTTGCGCCCTCATTAACGTAAATTTTACCTTTTACCGCTGCCCCGTAAGCTATCCAACGCTTAACCGCAGGCATGGGAGTTTGAGGCTTAAAATATGTGCCAATATCCTTTCCGGCAAGAATGTCAACAATCACGTTGTCTCTTCGACTGTTCGCTATTATGACTGGAATGCCGCAGGAAGTTGCGATTTCCGCCGCCTTAATTTTGCTTTGGATTCCACCTCGGCCAAATTTACTTTTGCCATTAAGAGAGTTTTTGAGTTTAGGTGTTATGACCTCAACACTTTTGATTAATTTTGCACATGGTTCTTGTGGATCAGCGGTGTATAAGCCATCGACATCTGAAAGAATTATAACCATGTCAGAACCGATTGCACTTGCAACCAGAACAGAGAGAATGTCATTGTCGCTGAAGTTAACTTTGTATCCTTCTCGTCTCCTCAGTTCAGCAACAGAAGTTACATCATTCTCATTGATGATTGGTATAACACCTGTTTTAAGAAGCATATTCAATACATTGCAGGTATGTACATAGGAAGCTCGGCTGGAAAGGTCTTCAGCAGTAAGCAATATCTGAGCAACCTTGCGCCCATGCTGCTTGAAGAGTTCACGATACTGTGCCATAAGCACGCTTTGACCAGTTGCAGCGGCTGCCTGCTGAAAAACGACATCGTTCGGTTTTGCAGGAATGCCAAGTTCAGCTATACCTGCAGCGACAGCCCCGGATGTTACAAGAACTATTTTATATCCTTGCTCTGCCATAGCCGCGATTTGGCTGGTAAGTTTTTGCATTTCTAGCTGGTCAAGTTTTCCATCTCTTGTGGTTATGCCGCTTGTTCCAACTTTAACAACGATTAATCTTGAAGTAGCCATTACTTTTCACTTTTTGCCAGGACTTATTGGAGTTATGTTTATCTTGCTTAAAAATGCAACACCGTCAGATCATACCAAAACTCTTCTTAATTGCCGTCTAAAGCATAAAATTTGCATACAAACTCTGATACTGTATACAAGCTTTAGAAGAAAAGCTGCTCATGAGCCTAGGACATTAAGACCTTGGTCACTTCACAAAGTATTAACGTCATCGTTTCACTAGAAAAACTAACAACTAAATTGTGTGTGACCAGCTTCTACTCTTTGCATTGTTTGAGGTTCCGAAGTTCATCCATCGTCTTGTTTAGGATAGTGTTTTCTTGAATCTTTTGCACTTCTGAAACCGGCAGGCAAACCACCACCTTGCCCAAAAAAGGTCTCTTAAACCCGATTGCA
>Ga0153915_10003091_pt1 | contig 15191 bp, 13 predicted proteins | sample Opewatmetagenome_2_FD_107003 | JGI IMG/M metagenome (GOLD analysis project Ga0153915, IMG submission 107003) | Freshwater wetland microbial communities from Ohio, USA - Open water 3 Core 3 Depth 3 metaG | ecosystem: Environmental > Aquatic > Freshwater > Wetlands | place: USA: Ohio, Lake Erie...
CAAGTCCGCCTGAATAGATCGGCAGAGAGCCTGCAAATCCGAATTCTGCAGAGAAATACGCCACCTGGAAAGGAAGGTCCGGGGAATAGTCAATCGATTGAATCCTAGGTTGAGATAGATAACGGTTAAAATCCTGGGAAACACGTTCCAACTGAGCCAAAAAGGCCTGATCTCTTGCAAGGGCATCAAGTCTTTCCTGATTTACCTGCCCCAGCATGATTACAGGATTGTGACCGCAATCAGTCCATAACCTCGGGTCCATGCGTTGAAAAAGTTCTCTTATCTCACCTCGCCAACTATAGCATAGGTTGTAAGCAAGACTTCTAAGTTTTTCCAACTTCGGGGGAAGTTTTGGAATGACATTATATTTAATCTTTGGTCTCATGGTAATCCCTTATTATGATATTGGTATATATCCTTAACGATACATGCAAAAAATATCAGTCAGGAAAATCTTCCTTTGTAACCACTGTAATTCCTCTTGGGGTTACGGTAAAACGTTCCTTATCTTTTTTAGGATCAAATCCAATTTCCACTTCTGGAGGAATGTTAACACCTTCACTAATAATAGTTTTTTTAATCCTTGCATGACGCCCAATAGAGACATTTTCCATTAAAACAGATTCTTCAATCAAAGACCAGCTATGTACAAAAACATTGTACGAAAGTACACTGTTCACAACCATTCCACCGCTTATAATAGATCCATGAGCCACGAGTGAATCGATTGCTCTCCCCGCTCTTGGATTAGGGCCGATTGATTGAGCAAATACTGTTTTTACAGGCGGATATTGACGTTGATAAGTTCTTATAGGCCATAACTTGCCATACATGTTAAAATAAGGATCGACACCGGTAAGATCCATATTGGCATTCCAATAGGAATCCAAGCTTCCGACATCACGCCAATACCCGGAATCTCTTGAATTGTCCACGATTTTCTCTCTGCGTATTCCTTTTTCATCTGTTTGGGCAGCAATATCCCTGATCCTGTTAATCTTGCGAAAAGGATATGCCATCACCTTATATTTGTTAAGCATGTCCGGCAACAGATGTTTTCCGAAATCAGCTCTGTCATCACTTCTTAAGAGATCAAGCAATACCTTTGTTTTAAAGATATATATGCCCATAGATGCCAGTACTTTTGATGAATCTGAAGGCATGGTCTTTGGGGTCAGGGGTTTTTCCTGAAAACCTGTAACCTTGTAATTTTCATCAACCTCAAGTACACCGTATTCTCGAGAGGATTCCTTCATGATCTCAATCACTGAGACAGTAGCATCCGCATCATGATCTTCATGATATCTCAGGAATAATGCGTAATCCATTTTACAGACATGATCACCTGATAATATCAATACGTATTCTGGGGATTCCTGTTCAATAAGATAGACATTCTGCCTGATTGAATCAGCTGTCCCTTCATACCACTTTTCACCTTTCATCATCTGAGGAGGTGATATTTTAAGATAATGTCCAAGTGCAGGGCTGAAAATATTCCATCCATTTTCAAGATGCTGCATGAGGCTTTGGGATTTGTACTGCGGCAAGACAATTATTTTATAAACGCCTGAATTAATGCAATTGGATAGTGTGAGATCTATTAATAAATAAATACCACCGAATGGAATAGCAGGTTTTGATCTTTCCCTTGTAAGAGGCATTAACCGTTCTCCTTTGCCGCCTGCCATAATCAAAGCTAGTAAATTCTTCATAACCTGCATCACCTGTTTGAAAGTGAACGATTACTCTTGAGAAAATTCCGTGATATATACATGCAGACCTGCAGCAGTCAATTAATGAATCTTAGCAGGAAATAATCTTGAGTATTATATGTAATGATAACTCAGAAGTATATTCTAACAACAGAAATGTGTCAATCTTAACCTACTGAAATATCTTTTATTATATTATCATTTTTATCTTGAAACATTTTTACATTAAACATATCCTTTAAGCCAACTTTCTTTTATTTTATAATAACTCATTAGGAAATTTCTTTAAAATCATCAGCAAGGAGAATTTGGTATGATAAAAATCGGTTTTATCGGATGGCGAGGGATGGTAGGGTCCGTCCTTATGGAAAGAATGAAAGAGGAAAATGATTTTAAAAAATTTGAATATCTTTTTTTTACTACATCAAATATTGGAGGAGAAGGTCCTAAAATTGGACAGGATGTCCCACCTTTGAAAGACGCCTATGATACCAAACTTCTCTCCACACGCGATATTATCGTGACTTGTCAGGGGAGTGACCATACGAAAAAGGTATATCCTGTATTGAGAGAGATGGGCTGGAACGGTTATTGGATTGATGCATCATCTGCATTAAGGATGGAAAAGGATAGTATCATAGTACTTGACCCTGTCAACAGGAACGTTATTGATGCAGGCCTTTCTTCAGGCATAAAGACATATGTTGGCGGCAACTGTACCGTGAGCCTTATGATGATGGCACTTGGAGGATTGTTTGCAGAAAATCTTGTGGAATGGATATCCTCAATGACATATCAGGCCGCATCAGGTGCCGGTGCTGAAAACATGAAGGAATTAGTAAGGCAGATGGCACAGTTAGGTGTAATATCAAAAGATTTGCTGGAAGATTCTAAATCATCTGCGATAGAGCTGGATGCTGTCGTCACAAGAGAGCTAAGGTCTCCATCTTTTCCAACGAATAATTTCGGAGCACCTCTGGCAGCAAGTCTGATACCGTGGATAGATACACTTATGGAATCAGGCCAGACAAGAGAGGAGTGGAAAGGTTCGGCCGAGCTTAACAAGATACTTCAACCTGAGAGGTTTATACCGGTTGATGGCATATGCGTAAGAATAGGTGCCATGAGGTGCCACAGCCAGGGTCTGACTATAAAACTTAAAAAGGATGTTCCTATTGATGAGATGTCAGATATCATTATGAATGGAAATCAGTGGGTGAAACTTGTTAAAAATGATAAATCAATCACCCTCAAGGAACTCACTCCAGCTGCTGTAAATGGAACCTTAAATGTTCCTATAGGCAGGTTAAGAAAGATGATGATCGGGCCGGAATATGTCACGGCTTTCACTGTAGGGGATCAACTCCTGTGGGGTGCAGCTGAACCTATTCGAAGGATATTTAATATTATAATAGAGCACTTAGTAAAATAAATTAAAGAGCTGTATAAACATTTTTCAAATATCTCTCAAAAAAATTACGCACTAGAGATATTTTTAAAGTTATTTGTAAAATATATCTATTATCTTATTGTTAATATTAGTGTATTATTAAACCTGGGAGTTGGGCAATTCCCAGGTTTATATTTATGAGTTACGGCTTGAGTAAGACCTTAACGCACCCTTCAGTTCTCTTCTCAAATATTTCATAGGCAGTTAATGCATCGTCTAATGAATAGACATGAGTAATCAGGGGAGTAAGCGACAATTTTCCGTTGGCAATAAGCTTTATTAAATCTTCCATGTGGTTCTGATCACCAAATCCCATGCTGATATTAAAGATGTCGAAAAATCTTTTTCTTAAATCAAATAGAAAAGGCTTATCAATTAAACCTAAAAGTGATGCTTTCCCACCCCTCCTCACAGATTTAAGACATTCGCGTATTGTAACTTCGCTGCCAGCAGCTTCGATGCCTGCATCAACACCTATATTATTGGTCAATTCTTTGATCTTTACCACAGGATCTTCTCCGGATGCATTAATTGTGATTGCGCCAAACCTTTTTGCCATCTCAAGTCTATAGTCAAGAATATCTATTGAAATTACTAGACTAGCACCAAATAAAGGAGCGCATGCAACTGCACATAAACCAACTGGTCCGGCACCGAATATTGCCACTGTATCACCCAGGCCGACTTGATTTCTCAGTAATCCGGAAAGACCAGTAGAGAGGATATCCCCGACAAAGATAACATCTTCATCCTGCAGATTATCTGGTATCTTGGCAAGGGTATTGTCGGCAAAAGGTATTCTAGCGTATTCTGCCTGGACACCCTGGGTTCCAAGCACTCCGAATATTCCTCCATTTACACAAAGTGATTGTTGTTTATGCATGCAATAATAACACTGACCGCAACTAAATGCAGGACGACCTGCGACCCTGTCACCTTTTTTAATCCTTTTTACATTATCTCCGGTTTCAATTACAGTACCGCAATACTCGTGACCTATTGTCTTACCGTTATCCTGGTTGCCTTTATATTTGGTATGAATATCTGACCCGCATATACTACTGGTTGTTACCTTTATTATTACATCATCGGCACTTTCAAGTCTGGGCTCAGGTATACCTTTAAGTGATATTTCACCTATTCCGTCAAATATTACTGCCTTCATTTTAAGATCCTTACCAATATATAATATCCGCAATAAAACAAAACGCCTGACCATGATATATGGCCAGGCGTTTTATAGAAATTATAACTCTAATGAATTATGCGACTGACTTTGCATAGGCAGCTGCTGATTCGCCGGCCATTCTGCCTGAATTTATAGCCCATCCCATTGTATTCCCGGGGAGAACAAAGGGATAACTATCGCCATATATTGTGTTGGCATCTGTCCCTGCGCCATAGAGACCAGGTATTGGATTCCAATCCTTGTCAAGAACCTCTGTCTTGTAATTTACTTTTATTCCACCAAGGCTTCCATATGCACCGGGAAGGAATTTCATTGCATAAAATTTCGGTGTTTTAATAGGCCTTAAAGATTTATGTCGTTTGTGAAAGACTGGATCACAACCTTTTTCGCAGAATGAATTATATTCTTCGATACCGGCCTTTAAACCAGCTGCATTGATACCTGTCTGGGCTGCAAGTTCCTCTAGGGAATCAGCTACATATATATATTTATAACCGGCATCTTTGGACTTTTTAATCAATTCATCAAATTTTTCAAGTTTCATGAATGGGAAGGTTACATGTACTTCTTCATATCTGTCTTCCATGACCTTTCTAATATTTTCATCAAAAATATTAAACGCGCATCTACCTTTTTGATGGCTGATTGCATTCCCGGTGAATGTTGCATTGGGAATGATGGCCTCATCCATAAAACGCTCTCCCATGAGATTGCAAAAATAATTTGGTTGTCGGAATGCTTCCATCAATTCAGGATCCACAGGGTTGATATTATCTGTACCACCTGCAGGGGGAAGAAACATCATCTCCATTTTCATCTCAGTCTGGAAAGCGCCTGCCTCCCACGCCATTTTAAGGCCTTCTCCGGCAAGACCGGGGATCCTGAAAGACTGCATATCGACGCCCCATTCATAGCCAGTAAATTTTTTAATAAGTTGAGGATTGTCTCCAAAACCTCCTGTCGCAACTATTGCTGCCTTTGTAGCAATTTCAATCTTCTCGCCGTTTCTATCCTCGCCTATGACCCCTGTAATCTTTCCGCCCTGTTTGATAATTTTTTTTGCCGGTGTTTGAAGCAGAAACTCAACACCCTTTTCTTTTGCCTTTTCTGTCAAGATTCTATAAAGATTTCTTGCGCAACCTTCACCGCCGGGCGCAACAACATGCCACGTCGGCCAGCCACCCGGAAAATACGGGACTGCATCCCAGAATTCAACTCCCATATTTTGGAGCCATTCAATGGTCGTTGTCGCTTTGTCAAAATATGTGCTTACCAGTTTAGCATCGACTTGATAATGGGTGTAATGCATCATGGCCTTAAAGGCCTCCTCTTTACTGGGCCCCATTTGTTTTAAACGCTGGATGGGGCTTTCAAGACCAAATGGCCCCATGCCCATGCTTCCTGTCCCTCCTGTGGTGGATGCCTTTTCCAAGGCAATCACCTTCGCACCTTTTTCTGCAGCAGCATTGCATGCTGAAAGCCCTGAAGCACCCGCTGCAATGACTACTACATCGGCTTCTAATTTACTCATTACTACTCCTCCTTATAGATAATGTTCTATGTAAGTTTTTATTGTTACTAGATTTGATGTCACAGTTCCTTTAAATACGAAATGTTTATATAGAGAGAATAAAATGATGTCAACGTTCTTTTAAATGGAGACCATAAAAAAATTAAATTGTATATTATTTAAAAAACACCCATTAAAGCTATCTTAACATTGATTGAATTATTTTAAATATGCATTTGATCTATAAGAAATTAAAAGACTTATATACCTCTAGGACTTATCGAATTTATTTGACATTGCAAATCTCTTAACCTATTTTCCAAGGGTATTTTTTACTTATGATGCGAATTGTTGACGTAACATAAGATTTTTTATTATTGATGAAATTTTAAACCTAAATACATTTTATCTCAACAATTTTTAAAGGTAACAAATGGATATAATTATTCTTGCTGCGGGGATTGGCTCCCGTCTTGGGCATCCTTTCCCAAAACCTCTTACAGTTCTTAAAACTGGCAAATCAATAATGCTTTCGCAACTGGAAAACATTGCATCAGCGTTTCCAGGTGATCATGTAACAGTTGTCGTAGGTTTTAAAAAGGAGATGATTATGGAGGCGTTCCCGGATCTAACTTTTATATATAACAACGAATTCGATATGACAAATACCTCCAAAAGTCTGCTGAAAGCCCTTAAAAAAGTTAAAAACTCTGGCGCCCTTTGGCTTAATGGTGATGTTGTCTTCGATGCTCGGGTCCTTGATAAGATTAAACCGTTTATTAACAGTGAAAGATCTTTTGTGTGCGTCAACAAAAGCCGTGTTGATGAAGAAGAAGTTAAATATACTATTGACGATGACGGCATGATAAAAGAGCTTTCCAAAAAGGTTAAAAATGGACTCGGAGAAGCGGTAGGTATTAATTATATATCCAAGAAGGATGTAAAAACACTGATCTCCAGACTTATTGAATGCGATGACAACGATTACTTTGAGCGAGGTATTGAATTATCCATTGAGAAAGATGGCCTGAAAATAATACCTGCGGATATATCCGAATTCAACTGCGTCGAAGTTGACTTCAAGCAGGACTTGGAAAAAGCAAATGAACTTCTCTAAATACTTTGCTGTTTTCTGCGTTGAAGCGCTCTATTATCTCCCCCACTTCCTTCCTGTTGCTGATGAGATGAAAAGACGAGGCATTCCTCATGCATGGTTTTTCTCTCGCGAAACAAAACAATCTTCGGGTTCAATTATTGAAAATTTTAAATTGCATTTAATCAATGAACCGCCTGAAAAGATGGAGGGAACGGCAGATTTTTTCATATTCGGCAATGGATACAACAATCTCGTATCAGTGCCTGGGGTTACCGTTTTAATTTATCATGGGATAGGCACCAAGGCATGCTATTATGATCATGACCTGGATAAATTTCATATACGCTTTATAGAAGGGGAATATCGTAAAAAGGAACTGGATATCCGCTCAAAAAATGACCGCCAGGAACGTCCAATAGTAGGCTTTTCAAAACTCGATCCGGCTGTCAGTTTAACCTCTGTTGACCGTGATTCATTTCTTAGATCCCTAAAATTAGATCCGACTCGCAAGACGGTGCTTTATGCACCCACATATTATCCAAGTTCAATAGAGCATATGGACAGGAACTTTCCAGAGGATTGCAGTACTATCAATGTTATTGTAAAGCCACACCAATTCACCTATAGCAGCAGATATAAAAAGCAATACTGCATTCTTGATTTCTGGGGAAAATCCGAAAATGTTTACCTGGCAAGGCAGAATGATTTTAATATACTGCCATTTTTTCAGGTTTCGGATGTGATGATCTCTGACGAGTCTTCTGCAATTTTCGAATTCGCAGCGTTAAAGAAACCTGTTATCCGTAACCGATTCGTAAAAATCAGATTTTCATACAGGCTGTTTCCATGGAAATTGCAGAGGAGGATGGATGCCAGCATAGAACGATATTCCAGCATCGCACGAAATGCAAATAATTATAAAGAAATGATCCGAATACTTAGAGACGAAATTGAGAGTCCTTCAGTTGATCAGTACGATATCACAAAATACACTCGAGATCTGCTTGGGGATGTGGATGGCAAGGCATCGGAAAGAATCGTGGATTATTTATTGTCTTATCAAAGACATTGATGCACATAAACTGCAAGCCTTTTTCAACTTGATAAAAATATTGATTCATCGTTAGGCCGGTATTCATTTAATTTATGCCTTCATAGGCATTTCTATAAACACCGTAACAAGTCAGAAACACAATGTCATCTACTCGTTGTGAGTAGATGTTTCTCTTCGTATCATCATTGACCGGCAAGGCTGTATACCTGCCCCTAAGTAAATCACCCTTTATGGATAAAAAATCATAGGATTCCTTTCTATAGGTCTTCATATTTTCGACCTTTGCATAGCTTACAATATCTCGTGTCTCTTCATCTAATCTTGACTTTGATATAGAGAAGATATCACCCACTCTGATATTTGCAATGCTCCCTAAGAGGGTAATTACGTACCTTTCCTGTGGAGAGATTTCTTTATTTATCAAGGACTGTCCCAGAAAAGTATTTTCATGTTTTATATTCAGAAGATCTAGTAAGGTAGGAGACAGATCAACCTGAGATCCAAGGGTTTGGTCCTTGCCGGGCTTTATTATCTCTTTAGGCCCCCAGATACATAAGGGGACGCGGAACATGATCTCAAGTTTTTGCTTTGAATCGGTTACACCATCCGGAAATTTCCATAGACCATGATCACCCATTGCAATAACAATGGTGTTTTCTGCGAGTTTCGAGTTGAGTATTTTTTCGATGAATTGTGATACGGCGTAATCAGTATAATAGATCCCCTGCGTATATGTAATATATCCCTTAGATCCTTGCGTCGATGGTGTCTCGGAAGCGGTTGGATAAAAAACATGTTTTGAGACATGGTTGCTCAATGTTGTGACTTGGGCAAAAAATGGCCCATTTTGTTCTTTAACGATATTCCATACATTATTGAACATTTCGCAATCATTCATCCCCCAGCCTATTTCAGGTTGTGAGGCCTTTGGAAATGTATCTCGATCATATATTTTTTTTACCCCATGCTTGCTCAGGAACATCCTCTTATTATGGAAATCCGCAGTATACCCGCTGAACCAAAGCGTATTGTAATTTGAATGTCCCAATATCTCAGGCAGGGATATTAATTTAAGATTGGGATTCACCAGATAATCAGGCACGCCAATGGGATTAGTATAGACAGAGCATAAACTCGCTAGCTCCGCCCTGACCGTTTGTGAACCGTTGGCATAAAAATTTGTATATACAAGCGCGTTATTTGCCAGCTTATCCAACCTTGGCGTAAAAGAAGGATTTGCACCGAGGAAGCCACATTCATATGCCCTCATTGATTCCATCAGGATGAAGATAACGTTATATTTTTTTTGATCATTATTATTTGAAGCAACTTCAGGTTCAACCAGTATGCCTTTGCCTTTTACAACATTATACCCTTTTATGTTTCTTGGGATTGCCGCCTCAACATCACCAACAATCTGCAAATACCTGGCCTTACCCAGACCAATTTTATACCAGTAATATATCTGCCGATGAACATAATCAGGGAGTGAGGACATCTCTTTCCCTGACCGGGTTAAAGGTCTGTTGATCCTGTGAGTCCATCCAAAGGCAGCCAATACAATTAGAACGACAAATACATACGGCCTTATCTTTACAGGTTTGAATAAAATACAGACCAGTAATGCAAAGGGAACTATTACAGCAACGATTGATTCAGGGGGTGATAAAAGAGTTGAACCATATCCGCTTACAACCATGAAATCGCGCCATTGGTGAAAAACATCAAAAGGTACGGCTGTATGAAAAAAGCGATAATATAATCCGGTCAACAATTGAAAGAATATTAGGACAAAACCTGCTAAAAATACCAGAGACTTCCTGATAAACCTCGGAGAGTATTTTTCTATTGCCAAGATTATCAGTATCATCATTACAATGCTTGTAAGGACATCTGCCTTACCCCGTGACCGCATTATCGGTCCGAGAAACATCCGCTCACCAAAAATAAGAAACACAACAAAAGACAGTCGTATTAGAAAGGCAAACCAGTTGCTGTTAAGTATATTTTTTATTTTATTCATCAAGAGATCTTTATTAACATTCATTGCTTTCAACATTATAAATCATCTTTCCAAGACATTTTGAAATTACTTTATGGATGCCTATATTAAGATAAACGTATCGGCCTGACATTCAGTTTACTTAAATACTTTATTAATTCGATATCGTTACAAAAAAATATTATGAACATAAAAAAAACATATTATGAATTGTGAAATAAATGACTATATTAAAACCCCTTTTTTTCTTTAAGCCCATAGTAATTGATGTGAAACATATTCGGTTAACGCTGAAAATTCTTCCCTTTTTCATTGAGATACAATATAACCAAGCCTTCATTTATTCTGTAAAAGGATGAGAAGATTGCTCTAAATTTTGACCATGGAAATTTTAACTGCATGAAAAACATTCTAATTATCCGTCCCAGTGCTATCGGTGACATTGTCATGGCATCTCCGATGATCAGCGTTCTTCGCATGCATTATCCTGACGCATATCTGGCATGGTTGATTGAACCATATGCCAGAGACCTCCTTCGATTCAATAAGGGTTTGGATGAATTAATCTTCTGGCCCAAAAAAGAATGGAAAGACCTTTTAAAAAAACATCGCCTCATAGATTTGATGCACGAGATAAATAAATTTTCACAGGAACTGAGGCAACGGCAATTTGATCTGGTCCTAGATGTGCAGGGTTTGTTAAGGAGCCGTTGGCTAGCATGGTTATCCGGTGCCAGAGAACGTATCGGTTTCGAATCAAAGGAGCCGGGTAGATTTCTGATGACAAAGATCACATCGAGGGGTATTCACACCGGGATGATGGGATCTGAATATAATTATATGATGCAGGTTTTAGGCCTTTCTTCTGGAGACTTTCACCCTGAAATAACCCTTTCAAATGAAGATGAGAGCTCTGCGCTTAAAATAATTGAGGGATTTCAGATCGAAAAATATGTCGTTTTTGCCCCTTTTACCACACGCCCACAGAAGCACTGGCTTGAAGATCGATGGGCCGAGTTGGCAAAATTAATCCATTTAAACCTTGGTTTGGCGATTATTATGCTTGGTGGAAAAGATGACCGGAAAAATGCGACATCCATAGAGAAGGCATCTGAAACTCCAATATTTAATCTTACAGGCAAGACCGGCATCGGGAAGAGCGCTGCAATAATAAAACATGGCTCTCTACTTATTGGTGTTGATACCGGCATGACACATATGGGGGCGGCCTTTGATTGCCCGACGGTTGCACTTTTCGGAGCCACCTGTCCTTATATGCATACGGCTGGACGCAAGACATCTGTAATATATAACAGGATGTCATGCTCACCATGCCGACGAAGCCCAGTATGTAACGGTGATTATATCTGCATGAAATCCATTGAAGCCAAACAGGTCTTGAATGAAGCAATAAAAATTCTGGAGGCATGAAAGGTAACTCATGCATATCTTACATATTGAGACAGGAAGACATCTTTATGGCGGGGCGCTCCAGGTCTTTTATCTAATTGAAGGGCTCAAAACCAGAGGTATCCGAAATATACTGGCATGTCCAAAAGGAAGTGAGATAGGAACGAAATCATCAAAAGCCGCCGTTATCCATGAAATAGACTTTGCCGGGGATATGGATTTGACTTTTCTGTTTCGTCTGCGACGGATTATTCTTGCCGAACGACCTGATATAGTACATGTACACAGCCGGAGGGGCGCGGATTTCTGGGGAGGCCTTGCAGCCTGCCTGACAAAAACACCTGCCGTTATTACCAGAAGGGTTGACAATCCCGAACATTCATTGGTTGTAAGGTTCAAATATCCTATGTATAACCGTGTTGTGACCATATCAGATGGTATAAGGAAAGTCTTACAATCAGAAGGGTTGGACCCAGAAAAGATATCCCTTATATACAGCGCAGTTGATTCAAATAAATATAACGGCAACAAAGAAAGGGACTGGATGGATAAAGAGTTCGGTCTCAATCCTTATAATTACCTGATTGGGACCGCGGCGCAGTTTATAGCACGGAAAGGCCATCGTTATATCATTGAGGCAGCTCCTGAAATCCTTAAAAGATTTCCTGAAGCCCGTTTTCTATTCTTCGGGCAAGGGCCTTTAAAAAATGAATTACAGAAAAGCTGTAAAGAAAAAGGCCTTGAAGATGTCATCCTTTTTCCCGGATTTCGTGATGATATGGAACGCATTCTCCCATGTCTGGATATACTCCTCCATCCGGCGACAATGGAAGGTCTGGGAATTGCATTGCTTCAGGCTGCTGCATCAAAGATACCGATAATTGGGGCCCGTGCAGGAGGTATCCCTGAGATTGTTCGTGATGGCATAAACGGCTACCTTATTGACCCATGTGACAGTTCGGCCATTGTTTCGACTGTATCGGCGTTGCTTAAAGACCAGGAGAAAAGAATACGCTTTGGTGTCGCCGGGAGAAGTATTGTTGAATCATCCTTTTCTATCGATTCAATGGTAGATGGATACATGGGTATCTATAGCGAAATCAATAATACTCAAAGACCGTAAAAAGGTATGTGACATGAAAAAACCTGCTGTTTTTATCGATCGTGACGGGACAGTTAATGAACAAATGGGTTATGTGAATCATCCCAGCCGTTTTAAATTATTGCCTTATGTGGCTGATGCATTCAGGATATTGAACAAAAGCGGTTTTCTCGCAATAATAATTTCAAACCAGTCAGGCGTGGCAAGGGGTTATTTCCCAATTGAATTGGTGTATAATATCCATTCAGTTATGAAGGAGTTGCTCCTAAAGGAAGGGGCCATAGTTGATGGGATATTTTTCTGCCCCCATTATCCCAAAGGCAGTAATAATGAATATTCCCATGAATGTGATTGCAGAAAACCTCGGACCGGCTTGATAAAACAGGCCTGTGATAAGTTTGATATTGACATGTCACGTTCCTACATGATCGGCGATCATTACACGGATATGGAACTTGCAGATCGTGCGGAAATCAAAGGCATCCTTGTTAAGACCGGGTATGGCGCAGGTGTGATTGAATATAATCTGCCCCTGATTAACACAAAGCCCTGTTACATTGCAGAGGACCTGCTGGATGGGGTAAATTGGATCATAAATAACGAATAAATTTTATAAAAACTTTAGTTTGTTTGAGATATGGAGGATATAATATGGGTAAAGGGATTGAAAAAATCTATTATTTTGACAAAAAAGGTCCAGTCAATACTGCAAGGACACTGGAGATAGCCCTGGCCTGTTGCAATGACCATGGTATTGACAAGATAGTGGTTGCCTCATCCACAGGAGAGACGGCCCTCAATCTTCGGAAAAAGGCCGGAGATTCAGTGGAGATTATCGCTGTTACCTATAGTGCTGGAAGCAGATTCCGCGAAGAAGTGGAGGGATTTATTAAAAATCAGCAGTCTCTTGTAGACAATAACATCAAGATAGTGCGAGGTCTCCACGCATTCAGCGGTGTTGAAAGAACCTTTGAAGGAAAATATAAGAGCGGCTTTATTCCCTTAAACATCGTCTCCGATACACTTCGAATTTTTTCACAGGGGGTTAAGGTCTGTGTAGAGATAAGCGTTATGGCTGCTGAACATGGCCTGGTAAGTCCTGAAGAGAACATAGTAGCAATAGGAGGAAGCGGTACAGGCGCAGACACAGCACTGTTATTGAAACCTGCCTATGCGGCAAACATCTTTGAAACAAGAATAAAGGCAATTCTTTGTATGCCTGTTTAATAACATGAAGACCTGCATCGGCTGCAAACATTATTATATAACATGGGATAATAAATTCCCTTACGGATGCAGAGTTATGGGGTTCAAATCGCATGAGCCCCCTTCTCTCTCTGTTTATAAGAGTTCAGGAATAGAATGCCTCCTTTTTGAATCAAAGGACCCAAGGAAAAAAACTTCTGAAGAGGGGAAATGAATCAACCCCTCAGTTTGCTTAATAAAGCCAACCCATTTTCAGACGTAACCTATTAAATGATTTCTGCCCTCTTTTCTCACCTTTAAACATCCAATATTTTTCTTTAAGCAGGCACTTGATTGTGTCGATATATAAGTTATGAAAATAGAACAATCAGCCATATATATGTCTTCCGTTCATCAGATTAAGGAACAATATGGGCGGACGGAGAAACTGGAGGCCTGGATAGCCCCCCCTCCAGAAACGACTCAAGGCCGACAGGAAGACCGGATTATCCTGTCCAGGCAGGTCTCTGACAGGTTTGCTGCTTCAATGACTAAGACACAGGAGACCTACAATCTGGATGATGCGGACAAATCCCTTAGCCCGAATCTCTCAATGATAAAAAGGCTCATTGAGCTTTTTACAGGCAACGAGATTAATATAACTGATCTGTCGAATATAAATAAAAACACCTCTCCTGAGACATCGGATTGCTGTACAGACGCTGATGAGCCAGTAATTACTGAAGCGCAGTCCATGCAAGGCTGGGGGGCAAGATATGATCTTCAGGAATCTTATTCCGAAAGCGAACAAACAAGTGTTTCTATACAGGGAATTATTCAAACCGTTGACGGACAAGAGATGACCTTTAATCTAAATCTTCAGATGGAACGTTCCTTCCTTGAACAGAATAATGTCTCAATCAGGTTGGGGACGCTACAAGGATTGATCCCCTGGTGATCAACTTTGACGGCACAGCGGCGCAGCTTACCGACTGGAGATTTGATTTCGACTTGAACACAGACGGTATTAAAGAGGAAATCCCCTTTGTCACATCTGGCAGCGGCATACTTGTATTTGATAAAAATGGAGACAAACAGGTTAACGACGGGAGTGAGCTTTTTGGGCCTTCAACAGGTAACGGTTTTGCTGAACTCAGCGCATTTGATGAAGACAATAATAAGTGGATTGATGAAAATGATCCTGGCTATGATGCCCTTTCCATCTGGCAGCGTGATCCGGAAGGAAATGAAACGCTTTTTTCATTGCCGCAATCAAACATCGGGGCTATAAACATCGGCTATATCAATTCACCTTTTGATCTGAAGGATCAGGATAACAACCTGCAGGCTCAGATCCTGCGGACAGGGGTGTATTTGAGCGATACAGGGGTAGTCGGCACTGTGCAGCAGATGGATGTGATGGTATAAAGAGACATAAAGCTGTGTGCAGAACTCGGGGATTTATATCAGCCTTTCCA
>Ga0153915_10003092_pt1 | contig 15191 bp, 15 predicted proteins | sample Opewatmetagenome_2_FD_107003 | JGI IMG/M metagenome (GOLD analysis project Ga0153915, IMG submission 107003) | Freshwater wetland microbial communities from Ohio, USA - Open water 3 Core 3 Depth 3 metaG | ecosystem: Environmental > Aquatic > Freshwater > Wetlands | place: USA: Ohio, Lake Erie...
ATGGAAATGGGAGACCACCTTCACAGGATATTGAGCATATTCTTCAGGAGACTGGCCGACCGGGGGAAGAACGTTGCGGACATGGGCATAGATCAGGCCTTTGCCCGGGCTATGGAGGCTGCTGGTGAATATTTCAAGTCCACGCCGTTTCTTGAAAACATCGAATTCTTTGAACACCAGAAGAGAGAATTCCTGGAAGGGCTGGATGCTTATTTAACAGGTGACCTTAATGCCCCGGCAGCAAGGGAGGGGGTCTTTGCCATGCTCCTCCGATTTGAGCGGGAAAATCTCAGTGACAGGATACCTGAAGGCATTGAATATGAATTCGGTTTTGACGATCTGACATGCCCCCGTCTGGGCAAGACCGGGTTAAGAGGAGTGATTGACAGGTTTGACAGGGACATAAAGGATAAGACACAGTTACACATCTATGATTATAAAACCGGGAACATCCCATCGCCCGTCCTGATTAAAAAAGGGCTCTCATTCCAGTTGCCCGTGTATATCAAGGCATTGAAGACATGCCTGAAGGCAAATAAAATAACTGCCTCCCTTTACAGCCTGAAAAAAGATTACCTTTTAAAAAAAGGCCCTCTGGGACAAAATATATACGATCATGCCGAAGGTGACTCAGCGGGAATCGATATCACCGGCGTCCTCTTATTCGGCATATATGCAGACAAGTTGATGGAATTGATTGAAGCGGGAAATTTTCACCACTCGGCGGATATGATTAAATGCGATTATTGCGACTTCAGATATGCCTGTCACAGGGATGAAAGGAGGATAGCTCACCTTGTAAGCTCAAGGGATGATCACGGCATCTATTCAGGAGAAAGAAATCTGGAGACATGGAAGGATGCCGATAATTTCACGGGAGAATGGAAGAAGGTCCGTGAAAGCATGAAAAAGGCATTTGATCTTAAAACTGTCTCCGCAAGAAAGAACCGTTATGAATCGGTCCTGGCCTTCGAACAAAAACTGCATGAAACAGGATATTCACGGACCTTTGACAGGGAATTCCTGAATGGATTGATCGATGAGATCGAGGATTTCAAAAAAAGGTACTTATCATCTTCGGTTTAAGAACAAGAAAAATTTAAGCCTGTAGAGCCCGGCTTTGTGTTGCCGTTCAAAATCGATTGTCATTTGATGCCATTGACATGCCGCCATTACTCACCTATAATCCGGCCTGAGGATTAAGGAATATTAATTTCGATTGCAAAATCAAAGGAGTGAAATAATGGGAGGGATTTCAGGGATAATCTCTTTATTATTTATTGTCGCTGTTTCATCCCTAAATATCGGCGACACCGTCCCATCCCTTGAGGGGACGCAATGGCTCAAGGGAGCTGCGCCTGCATTTAAAAATCAGGCGACAATCCTAGAATTCTGGCGGACGTCATGCAGCCACTGCAAGGCGCAAATGCCTCATCTTACATCACTTCAGAAGCATTATGGCAGCCGGATATCGGTTGTTGCCGTCAGCAAAGACCCCCTTGAGGCCATTGAAGAATTCATCAAAACAAACGGCGATCAGATGGAATTCACAGTGGGCAAGATCTCAAAAGAATTAGGGGAACCTTTCATGACAGGCGTTTCAGGGGTTCCATATGCCTACCTGATCAATAAGGACGGCATTGTAGTGTGGAAAGGAAATCCTTCCGGCATCGATGAGATCCTTGCAAGGACTGTTGAAGGCAAGGTTGATATTAAACAATTGAAAAACATTGCCGACCTTGAGGCATCCCTTGATGAGGCATTAAATGCCAATGACCCTGACGCTATTGCCCAAATTGACCGGAAACTTCTGCTCGCTGACCCGGCCAATGAGCAGGGCCTGGATGTCGGAATGAGGGTAGCCAAGTATAACAGCGAACCGGCTAAGGTAAAAGAGATGTTTGATAAAGTCCTGCTGGCCGAATTGGAAGGATCCAAGGCCAACGCCCTTGCAATGATGCTTGTCGCCGAAAGCGATCTTGCTTATCGCTACCCGGAAGCGGCTTTAAAATTCTCCCTCTATGCGCTGAAAAAGGAGCCCGACAATGATGATTACATGGATGTTTACGCCCGGGTGCTTTATTCTCTTGGAGATATTGAAAAGGCCATTCTCTGGGAAAAAAAGGCCCTGGCCCTGGCTCCCAAGGATTTTTATCAGTCCAATCTGAATTATTACATGACCGTCAAGACTATAAGGGAAAAGAGCAATTATAATTCTGACACCAAGTTGCATGATTTAAAATCAGTGCGATAATATTCTTATAACCAGAGATTTTCTCTTATCTTACAGATAGTCACTTATTGATTTACAAAGATTAAAAAGGAAAAAATGACGTGAAGAAGCTTGAAGGTTTTCAAAGAAAATATCTGCGGGGTCTTGCACACGGCCTTAAACCCGTCGTCCTGATCGGGCAGAAAGGCCTGACCGATGAGCTCATTAAATCGGCAGAACTGGCATTTCAGAGCCATGAACTCATAAAGGTGAAATTTAACGATTTCAAGGAAAAGGAAGAAAAAAATAAGATATCGCTCATCCTTGAAAAGAAAACCGGATCTGAACTGGTCGGAACCATCGGTCATACCTGCATATTTTTCAGGCAGCAGGAAGATCCGGAAAAACGCAAGATTCATTTGCCTCAGAGAGGCGTCCGTCCTGTTTAATCTTTTTATGAGAGCCTATGAAACATTTATCTGTAGATATCTTCTTAATGCTCCTCATATCCCTGGTTATCTCTCCGGGACATTCCATCCCCAAGGAATTCGAGCGTAATTTAAACTATAATTTCAGAATTGCCCGCATCCATCCCCATGATTCCAATTCCCAGACAGAGGGCCTGCAATTCGTGGAGGGCTTCCTTTATGAAGGGACAGGGCCCTGCCTTAACGCCCCTTCAAGCCTGCGAAAGATTAAGGCAGAAGGCGGCAATATTGTAATGATTCGTGAACTCCCGATAGATAATCTATTTGGGGAGGGTATCACAATCCTGAATGAAAGGATCATTGAGCTTACCTATAAGACACATATCGGATTTGTCTATGACAAGGGAACCTTTGAATTGATCAAGGAGTTTTATTACCCTACGGAGGGTTGGGGGATCACTAATGACGGTGAAAATCTAATCATGAGCGACGGGTCATCAACATTGCGTTACCTTGACCCGGAGACCTTTCATGAGGTAAAACGCATTGAGGTGGCGGACAATAACGGGCCTGTCTTTAAGCTGAATGAGCTTGAATATATTAATGGAGAGATATATGCAAATATCTTTGAAACATCCCGAATAGTATCCATATCGCCTGAGACCGGTCGTGTCACCGGGTCAATTGACCTTTCTGTGATTTTAAAAGACCGGTTTCCCACTAATGATCCTATCAATCTTGCCAATGGAATAGCCTATGACCCGGAGAAAGGGAGGCTGTTTGTTACAGGGAAATACTGGTCAAAGATTTATGAACTTGAAATGATAGACAAGGTACGCCGGCAGCCCAAGCTCAGGATATCCCCTTCAACTCCTAAGCCGGAGGACCCTGAGACCGTCCCTGTAAATTAGAATAATATAAATCACATGCAGATAAGGAAACCCGACTATACATCTCATGAATAAAATACGGCGATATCTTATCCTGATTATCTTTTCAGCTCTTTTGCTTTTTTCAGGCTGCGCCGTCATCTCCGTCCCGTACACCATTGGGAAAGGCGCAGTAAAGGCTACATACATCATCACAAAAACCGCAACAAAGACCGCCTTCGGCGCTGTAAAGCTTGTCTACAAGGTCGGCGGTTTTACATTCAGCGTTGTTATGGCCCCTCTGACCTGGCCGTTCACAAGGGACGGACTGGAATCCATAGACGGCATAGACCCCAAGGAAGCCGTTAAACAGGGAAGGGTTAAGAATTCGCCCTATGTTATTGACGGAAAGAAATATGTGCCAATGTCATTAAAAGAGGCGGACGATTACAGGGAGGAAGGGATCGCCTCATGGTACGGTTATGAGACGAGCGGCAAAGAAGGCGGCCGCATGACCGCGAACGGTGAGGTCTTTGACCCTGAGGGGCTGAACGCCGCCCACAAATACCTGCCTCTGCCGTGTTATGTCAAGGTGACGAATCTTGAGAACAAAAGATCCATTATCATCCGTGTCAATGACAGAGGCCCTTTTGTAAAGGGCAGGATTATCGATCTGAGCGCCTATGGCGCCAAGAAACTGGGATTCTATGAAAAAGGGACGGCAAAGGTCCTTGTTGAGGCTATTAAGGTTAAGGAAGAAGGATAAATCATAGTCCCCGCATATATTCCGCCCTCAACATACTGGGGTCCTTAACGGCATTGCTGATTGTCTTCAGCAGCCTCTCCTTGTCTCCCGGCAAGGTTCCTTTAAGGGGCAGGTAATTGGATGCGTGGTTTGTACGGAATACTACAGGCCCCGGCGCATCGATATTCCTGATCATCAGCTCAACCTCTTTGAGGACAGCAAGGGGATCTGTCACAAGCTCGAATTCCCCCCTTTTTACCATGTCATCAAGAACCGTGCCCGGCACTGCCATTAGTGTCAGGGCCGCGAAAAAGGAGGGATTCATCCTTGCAGCGGCCTTCCCCGTGTTGATCGCGTGTTGTTCGGAAAACCTTTTCCCCCCAAGCCCCAGTATAACCGTGACCGATGTCTGCATGCCCGCTTTATTTGCCTTGACCACGGCTTCAATCTGGTTTTCTACGGTTATACCTTTATTTATAAGATTCAATACCTCCTGATCCCCGCTTTCAAGCCCTACAAAGACAAGATTAAGCCCCGCCTCGCGGAGTTCAAGAAGCTCTCCATCCGTCTTTTTAAGGATATCTTCGCAGCATGCATAGCATGCGACCTGCTGAAGGTTGGGAAATGTCTCGTAACACTTCCTTACTATCTTAAGCAGCTCAGGGGTCTTTATAATCATTGCGTTTGAATCAAGGAGGAATATCTTGTCAACGCCCGGGCCATGCTGCCTGCCGCCGATCTCGATATCTTCAAGGACCTCATGTGTCGGCCTGATCCTGAACTTCTTTTCAGGCACTACCCTGTTAAACACGGTTGAATTGCAGAAATAGCACCTGCCCGCCGCGGCAGATGAACAACCTACAGTAGCCTGTATCAGAAGCGAGTAGGCCTCGCTTGGCGGACGATAGACCGGCTCCGCATAATACATCTCTGTTCTTCCGGTTTGTTCTTTCATCATATAAACACCCCTTAAATTCTTGATTATTATATCCTGCTCAACGTTCTTTTCCACCCCAGAACAACATCTCAATGCCGCATTTAACCGTCCACTCCTGGTCCCAGTTATTTTCATTCTTCCATTTGATTTCAGGTCCTGCGAATGAATATATCCACTTTTTCCGCAATGGCCAGCGATAGAATACCCCGGCCCGGTATTCGTCGATAAAATGAAAACCTCCGAATGCGGAAAGCCGCATCCCCCAGCCCCGTGCAATGTCATCGCCTGAGACTACACGGCCGAGGCGCGACTCATCCAGCAGTTCTTTTGCATACTCTAATAAAAACACCTCTGACCAGCGGAATCCGTTGTCTTCGCGTCCGGTCTTTTGATCATCATCTCTATCCTGCTTGCTCCACTTGATAGATGTTGAAAAACGCGTGTTCCAGCGGCTTATCCAGTGGTCAAGAACCAGCGTGGATATCTCCCCAAGGCCGTCTTTATTTTCCCAATAAATTTTCTCCTGAGGGTACAACAGCCAGTTCCCCGCCTTCCAGTCATGCGTCCATAATGCATAGGCGAATAACTCCGGCTTCCAGCGAAGCCGCACCCCGACGGCCGTTGACATGTCGGGCAGCCACTGCCTTACAAGAACAGTGCGCAGGGACTTATCCAGTTGTTCGATAAAAGACTTGCCCGGCAGCGTGGTAGGGTCACTGGTAGTAATAATGAGCTTCATTCGATGCTCTAAATTCGGCAGTTCAACTTCCGCATCAAGATCCACGACAGGCTTTACCTCTGTATCCTTATATTCCTGGATCTTTCCTTCGCCGTAGAAACCGACACGAAAGCGCGACGGCGCAACCATTCTTTTTTCATCTCGTGGAGATATGAACCAGGAATCAACCCATTCTACCTGGGTCTGCGCTATTTCATAAAGCTTATCATGCATCCAATCAATCTTATTGCCGAAGCCATCCTCTATTTCCCATGATTCGGTGACAGGGTCAACAGTTTTATCAATTATCCTGGGCTCATCTTGTCCGGAAGGCCTTGCAAGAGGCAATTCTTCACTATCTATTGCCTGCGATTTATCGCTTGTTTCATCATATACTCTGTCCGTCTCATTTTCAGGTGTCTGAGCGAAAACGCACACGTCTTTCATCCCGGGACACAGCAATACAAACAAAATAACTATAGCGCTTAATATCCTCCTCGCCATGATTGCTGATAAAATGCCTTCAATATTACATTTGATCACGACTTGCGACATTCCTTCCTCAAATATTTCATCCTCATTATCCGCAGCAAATAAGCGATATCTTATATAAAAGATTCGAATATATTGTTGAAAAAAAGCTGTTAAGAGAATATATGTTATTTCATAATAATTCAAGCGGGATATAATAAGACAAAGAGAGTAATTAATGAGCATCGAAAAGATAATGACCAAAAAGATTGTCACTGTTGAACTGGATGACACCCTGGCAACCGTCAAAGAGATATTTGATAATCTTAAGTTTCATCACCTTCTAGTGGTCGAGTCCGGCAAACTAATCGGCGTGGTCTCGGACAGGGACCTCCTGAAGGCAATAAGCCCTAACATCGGGACCATGGCTGCGACCGACAGGGATGAGGCAACCCTTAATAAAAAGGTTTATCAGGTCATGACGCGCAAACCGATTACACTGCGGCCTGAAGACCCAATCGGCAAGGCCGTTGAACTGTTTAATACGCACAGAATTTCCTGCCTCCCCATAGTGGACAGGGAATTCAGGCCGGTCGGGATACTCACCTGGAGGGATATCCTGAAGGCCATCGTCAAAAAACACCAGTAAAACACATAACAGGTTATCGGATTTTCTTACGGTCTTTCATGGAAACAGAAAACACAAATAACATAAACCCGGATGAACAGGATGAACCATATGATTTTCAAAGGCCCAGGATATACACTGTCAGCGGTCTTACCGGGGACATAAAGGCCCTCCTTGAAGATCGTTTTGATTTTATCTGGGTTGAGGCGGAGATCTCCAATTTCAGATCCCCGTCATCAGGGCATTATTATATGGTCCTCAAGGATGAGGGCGCACAGATAAGGGCCGTCATGTTCCGTCCCCAGATCAGGTATCTCGGTTTTGTCCCTGAAGACGGGATGAAGGTTATTGTGAAGGGGAGGATAAGCGTATATGAGCCTCGCGGTGAATACCAGATACTTCTTGATTATATTGAGCCCCTTGGCGTTGGCGCCATGGCTCTTGCCTTTGAACAGCTGAAAAAGAAGCTGGCTGCACAGGGTGTCTTTGATGAAAAGATAAAAAAGCCCCTCCCCTTTCTGCCGCGGCATATTGCGGTTATAACATCTCCCACAGGCGCGGCTGTAAGGGATTTCCTGAAGATCATTCACAGGAGATTCTCAAACATCAGGATTACCATAATTCCGGCAAAGGTCCAGGGAGAAGAGGCCGCGCCGGAGATGATCGAGGCGTTGAAGATCGCCAACCGGGAACTGGATGCTGATATTATCGTCCTTACCAGGGGCGGAGGCTCCCTGGAAGACCTGTGGGCCTTTAATAACGAAGGACTTGCCATGGCCATAAGGGCCTCAGATATCCCGGTTGTCTCCGCTGTAGGTCATGAGATAGACATAACCATATCGGATCTTGCCGCGGACTTCAGGGCGCCTACCCCGTCCGCCGCGGCAGAGATGATTGTGGCTGAGAAAGAAGGCCTTTACAGGGAGCTTAATAATATCAGGGATCACCTGAGATCCGTCTTTTCCGCAAAGATTCGCAACCTTAACCAAGGCATTTTAATGCTCAGAAAAGGCCTGCGCGATCCGAAAAGAAGGACCTCCGATTTATGGCTGCGTCTTGACGAGATTAATATCCGGCTTGTCAGGACGGCAGGCCATATGCTCTCGGAGAAAAAGGCGATGCTCACTGGGGAAGAACGCGCCCTTTTAGCATATTCCCCGGAAAAAATGGTTTATTCCCTCGGCCGGACCATTATCTTTAATAGACAACTCCTTGAACATGTTATATTCAAGGTATTGCATGAAAGGACCATGGCGCTCGATCTCCTGACCGGGAAGCTAAAAACCCTTGGTCCCTATTCGGTCCTTGAAAGGGGTTACAGTATAACAATGAAGCTCCCTGAAAAAAAGGCAATAAGATCGGTTGATGGACTTGAACCAGGTGGTGCGGTAAGAATTATGCTTTATGACGGTGAGCTGGATTGCCGAATAGAGACGGTGAACAAAAAAGGAAATAAAATCTAAATGAGATTCATGTATATAGTGGTTTTTTTGATGATCAGTCTTGTGACAATGCCGATAGAAGCTAAATCATTTGCCAGGTCGGACATATCCTTTTCATCAGATGAGATGGTCCGCGGAGATGTCATTCTTATCAATATAAAGGCGGGTGATGGGGAAACACCTAGGATAACCTGGATGAAAAAGGATGTCTCTCTTGTTCTTAATCCTGCCAGGTCTTTATGGCAGGGCTTCCTGGCAGCTGATCTTAATTCAAAACCCGGACGATATCAGGTCCTTGTCGAAATGCCATCATCTGATGTGAAGGAGCAGTTTGATATTCAGGTCAATGATATGGATTATGGCGTCCGGAACCTTACGCTTCCTAAAGAAAAGGTTGAGCTTGATGCCGAATCCTTGAAAAGGGTGAAGGAAGAAACAGCGGTTATCAGCGCCCTGTGGAGCGCACAGAAGCCTATCCCGGCATGGAAGGGCAATTTTTTAATGCCTGTTGATGGAGAGATAGCAGGGACCTTCGGCAAAAGGAGTGTCATCAATAATCTGGAAAGATCACCGCATTCGGGTCTGGATCAAAAAGGCGAGACAGGAGAGCTTGTCAGGGCTATCAACAATGGGAAGGTGGCCCTTGTAGCAGATCATTTCTTCACGGGAAACTCCATGTTCGTGGATCACGGCGGGGGGATTATAAGCATGTATTTTCACCTTGACAAGATCCTGGTAAAGGAAGGCGACACCGTTGATAAAGGCCAGACAATAGGTCTTGTAGGCGCTACCGGCCGCGTCACGGGCCCTCACCTGCACTGGGGCGTGAGGGTTAACGGGGCAAGGGTGAACCCTTTAACATTGATAGACCTCAGCAGGGGATTGGAGGAATAATGGCCCAGAAGAATTTTGAAACATCAATAAAGAGGCTGGAGGAGATTGTCCATGACCTTGAAAAGGGGGATCTCCCCCTTGAAGAATCCCTCAAGGTCTTTGAAGAGGGCATGAGCCTGATCAAATTCTGTTCCGAAAAGCTTGAAGAGGTGGAACAGAAGGTTTCCATGCTGGTTAAGGAAGGCGACGGCAAATATGTCCGCCAGCCTTTCGATGTCGAAAAAGATGAAGAGGACTGAGCAATGGACCTGAAAAGATACATGGCTGAAAAAAGGGCAACGGTGGATGATGCCCTTGAAAGATACATGCCTGAGCCCCATGGCCCTGCCGCCGCTCTTATTAAGGCCATGAACTACAGCCTCTTTGCAGGCGGCAAGAGGCTGAGGCCGATATTGTGCATTGCCGGGGCTGAGGCGGTAGGCGGCGATGCCCAAAAGGTCATGCCTGTTGCGTGCGCACTCGAGTTGATACACACCTATTCCCTAATACATGATGACCTGCCTGCAATGGATAATGACGACCTGAGGAGGGGGAAACCGACCAGCCACAAAGTCTTCGGCGAGGCCATGGCGATCCTGGCGGGAGACGGGCTCCTTACCGAGGCCTTCAACATGCTGGCAAGGCTTGAAGCGCCTGAAAGAGCATCTTCCGGTATCCTGAAAAAGATCATAAGTCTAATTGCAACAGCATCAGGGTGGCAGGGCATGGTAGGAGGCCAGGCAGTTGATATCCAATCCGAAGGCAAGGCAATAGATGCTGCCGTTATGGACTATATACATAGTCATAAGACAGGCGCCCTCATTACCGCCTCGGTTACATCAGGGGCCGTCCTTGGCGGCGGCACAGGGATGCAGATGGATGCCGTCGGCCTTTATGGCGAAAAGATAGGGCTTGCCTTTCAGATCGCCGATGATATCCTTGACATAGAGGGAAACGCTGAAGAGATGGGCAAGGGCGTGGGGGGCGATTCAAAAAAAGGCAAGAACACATTCCCTTCCGTTTACGGGTTGAATGAATCAAAGGAGATCTTGAACCTGTCAATTGATGCAGCCATAAAGTCGCTGGAAAATTTTGACAATAAGGCGGACCCCCTCAGACAGATCGCCCGATATATTATCGAGAGAAAAAAATAATGGATCAAGGCACAAGAATCAATATCTTAGACAGCATAAACAGCCCTGCCGATCTTAAAGGGCTCTCCATAAAGGAACTGGAGAGACTTGCCAATGAGATCAGACAGGAGATAATAACAACCGTATCAAGGACCGGCGGGCACCTCGCCCCCAGCCTTGGCGTCGTGGAACTTGCCATTGCAATACATTACGTCTTTAATACGCCTAATGACAAGGTGATATGGGACGTCGGGCACCAGGCCTATGCCCATAAACTGCTGACAGGCAGGAGAAAGCTCTTTCATACCCTTCGCGCCTACAAGGGCATAAGCGGTTTTCCAAAGATGGAAGAGAGACACTATGATGCCTTTGACACCGGGCACAGCAGCACATCCATCTCCGCGGGACTGGGTATCGCCACGGCAAAGGCCCTTAAGGGTGAGAGGTCCAAGGTTATTGCGGTGATAGGCGACGGATCCATGACCGCCGGCATGGCCTATGAAGGCCTGAATCAGGCAGGCCACACTGAAAAAGACCTCACAGTGATCCTGAACGATAATGAGATGTCCATATCACAAAATGTGGGGGCCTTCTCCTCTTTTATCAGCCGCAAGATGTCCGGAAAGCGTTTTGTAAACCTGAAAAAAGACCTTGAAAGTTTTCTTAAATCCGTGCCCGGCCTGGGAGAAAACATACGCAATCTCATTAAAAAGAGCGAAGACTCCCTGATGACCTTTTTCACGCCCGGCATGCTCTTTGAGGCATTCAAGTTCCAGTATATAGGCCCCATCAACGGACACCGCATTGATCTCCTTATTGACACGCTAAAGAACGTTCAGAATCTTAAGGGGCCCGTGCTTATCCATGTCCTCACCAAAAAGGGTTTGGGTTACGGCCCTGCCGAAAAAAACCCCATCTATTTTCATGGGGTTGGCCCCTTTGATATCTCCACCGGCACGCCCATAAAGGCATCAGGTCCCATAGCTCCCACATATACCAAGGTCTTCGGAGACGCCATGGTGGAACTGGCTGAAAGGGATAAGAGGATATTCGCCATAACCGCGGCAATGCCTGAAGGAACCGGTCTTAATGAATTCGCCACGCGATATCCATCGCGTTTTCTGGATGCGGGCATAGCAGAACAGCATGCCGTCACCTTCGCGGCAGGGCTTTCCGTAGAGGGATTTAGACCCTTCGTAGCCATCTATTCCACCTTTCTCCAGAGGGCCTTTGATCAGATCATCCATGACGTATGTCTTCCCAATCTGCCGGTCGTATTCTGTCTTGACCGGGGAGGTCTTGTGGGAGACGACGGGCCTACTCATCACGGCCATTTCGATATAACCTATATGAGGAGCCTGCCTAACATGACGGTTATGGCCCCTAAGGATGAAAATGAACTGAGACACATGCTTTTCACAGCGCTTAATCATAATGGCCCGTTGTCAATAAGATACCCGAGGGGCGCAGGAATAGGAGTTCCCATTAATGAGGATTACAAGATACTCCCGATAGGTGAATCCGAGGTCCTGAAGGCAGGCAGGGATATGATTATCATAGCCCTTGGAAGCATGGTCTATCCGTCCCTGGATGCGGCCAGGATACTTGATAATGAAGGCATCTCTGCGGGCGTTGTGAACTGCCGGTTTGTGAAACCCATGGATAAAAGGATTATCGATTGGGCCAGGGCCGCCGGCGGCAGGGTTCTTATCGTGGAAGAGAATATCATACAGGGCGGGCTTGGAAGCTCAGTCCTGGAGCTTTTTAATGAGAATGGGATAGCGGATATTCTCATAAAGAGGATAGGCCTCCCTGACAGATTCATTGAACACGGCCCGACAAAAATCCTTAAGCAAAACTACGGACTCGACTCAAAAGGGATCTCAGATGTGGCAAGGGCATTGTGTCTGAAAAAATAAATAGTTAACGGAGAGAAAAAATATCCAAAGGTAAGATCAGACTTGATCTCCTCCTCTTTGAAAGAGGACTTGCAGAGAGCCGTGAAAAGGCAAAGGCCATGATCATGGCAGGAGAGGTGGATGTTAACGGCGCAAAGGCCGATAAACCCGGTCATAGCTATGATATCTCGGCAGATATCTCCATAAAAAAGAATGCCCTTCCCTACGTGAGCAGGGGCGGTTTAAAATTGGAAGCGGCCTTGGACCATTTTAAAGTTGATGTCCGCGGCCTTACAATCATCGACATAGGCGCCTCAACAGGCGGTTTTACGGATTGCCTTCTAAAAAAGGGCGCTGAAAGGATTATTGCGGTTGATGTAGGGCATGGCCAGCTCCACTGGAGCCTCCGGAAGGACCCAAGGGTCGCAATCCTTGAAAAGACGAATGCGCGTTTTATAACCCCTGATGACATCAAAACAGCCTTAAACGGCGCGGTAATTGATGTCTCCTTTATCTCCCTTAAATTGATAATGCCGCCGGTACAAAAACTGCTCCCAAAGGGCTCCTTTATTATAGCCCTTATTAAGCCGCAATTTGAGGCAGGGAGGCATCAGGTGGGGAAAAAAGGGGTGGTTAAGGACCCGCTAGTGCACAAAGAAATAATTGAGACCTTGATCAGATTCTTTGAAGATCAGGGTCTTACCGTTATCGGATCCATGCCCTCCCCCATCCTGGGACCTGAAGGGAACAGGGAATTCCTGGTCTATCTCAAAGTCTAGACAAACCTCACCCCTCCCATGAATCAGCCTTAAAAAGCCTTGATCCTGAGTTTTGACCGATCCTGGAAGGGTTGTCTATTCTTTATTTCCCGCCGCGTTTCGATGCCTTAATCGGGTTCAATTTCTGAACGGGCTTTGCGACAGCGACTTTAACGTGGGTAGCCATATTGCAGTTGCCGAACCTCCACTTGGAGGCTGGATCAGGAAAACTTACACAATATTTACCGGTAGGGAAATCCTGCGCCTTCTGGCATCCTTCACACTTGTCTATAATCTGTTTGCAGGTTCCTCCGGCAAACTGACATCCGTTCTGGTTCATGAAGAAACATTCGATTCCTTGCTTAATGCTTGCACAAATCATGGTTATCACATCCTTTCCGTGTTGATTTTTTAAAATCAATTTTTTTGCACCTATATGCAAAAATTGTCAATAGAAAAAATAAGGACCATCGCCAAAAGCGTGATGCAATGATCAGGATTCAAGGGGCAAAGTGTTCCAGGGTTCAAGCCAACTATTTAATTTATCAATAATAAATCCAGCCAAAATAAAACCTGCTCACCTCCCCTTTATTGCAGGTATTTATCGGCCCGGCATTAAGATTTCATTAACCTTTATTGTTTTTATCTTATACAAACGCCGCAATCCGATGCTTGCTCAGCTCTATCTCCAATTCGAGAATTTAAGCGATTCGCATGGCGGTCGAACCCTGTAAAACAATCAAAAATAAATGGCATTAAGTCCGAACTTGCGTTACATTAAATACGGTGAATGAAGGGGCTCATTGACTCTCGATTGCAATCTCAACCATTAATCCTGAAAATATTAAAATATTTCACATTGATGGAGTGGCATCATGAATAAAAATAATTCTTTTTCACAGGCACAAAGTTCAGTAACAGAATATATTGATCTATCGATCGCCATTGAGAACAGCCTGCCAAGCGATCCGCCTTTTATGATACCCCGGGTCAGATACACCAGTCACAAGGAAGGCGCGAAAGAGATGTCCGACATCTTTGATGGCATGGACACATCAAAGCACCTGCCTGACGGCAAGGGCTGGGCAGTGGAATCAGTGGCTTTGACGACCCACAGCGGGACCCACCTTGACGCACCCTATCACTATGCCCCTGTGATGAATCGATCCACACATGAGCAAAAGGCATGGACCATTGGTCAGATACCCCTTGAATGGTGCGTCGGACATCTTGTTGTGCTGGACCTTTCAGATATGCCTGACGGATACGTAGCTGTTCCTTCAGATATAGATATCAGACTTGATAAACTGGATTACAAATTAAAAACCGGAGACATTGTCTGCGTGCATACATCGGCTTCAGGATACTGGGGAACGCCCGAGTATCTTTTAAAAGGCTGCGGCATAGGCAGAGAAGCTACGCTTCATATATTAAGACAGGGGGTCAGGGTAGTCGGCACTGACGCATGGTCATGGGACGCGCCCTTCAGCTATACCGTTCAAAAATGGAAGGAATCCCTTAAAAAAGGGGCGCCTGATTCAAGCATCATCTGGGAAGGACATTTTGCCGGCATTGAAATGGGATACTGCCAGCTGGAAAAGCTGACCAATCTTGACAAGGTTCCGCCCCTGGGATCGACCATGTACTGCTTCCCGATAAAAATCAAAGATGCCAGCGCCGGATGGGTAAGGGCCGTGGCGGCTGTCAGAAAAAAATAGGCAGACCGGAAGAAGTTAAAAGGATGATCAACAGCAAGCGTCTTAAATAATTATGTATATTATTTTTCTGGATCTCATGTTTGGTTGGCTTGCAGGCAACAGACTGATAATAGCATTATACCATCCTTTCCTTACGCCCTGCGCCTTGCAAGATTGGCATCGGAAGAATTGGCACTGTCTGCAATGCATGTCATATCTTACAGCTTACCACAGCCATCAAAAGATATTGACCTGTTTTCCAGGAAATGATATGTGTTGTCCCCTGTTCTATTAACACATAATCAAAAGCCACTGTAGCTCAGTTGGTAGAGCACCTCACTCGTAATGAGGATGTCTCCGGTTCGATTCCGGACAGTGGCTC
>Ga0153915_10003093_pt1 | contig 15186 bp, 7 predicted proteins | sample Opewatmetagenome_2_FD_107003 | JGI IMG/M metagenome (GOLD analysis project Ga0153915, IMG submission 107003) | Freshwater wetland microbial communities from Ohio, USA - Open water 3 Core 3 Depth 3 metaG | ecosystem: Environmental > Aquatic > Freshwater > Wetlands | place: USA: Ohio, Lake Erie...
CCTGCGTCCCTTCGCCGACGAGGCGCCGCGCCTGCCGGATGGTGTCGACGGCTTGAGCGGTCTTCCCGAGGTTCGTCAGGAGCACCGCCTGAAGTGACAGTGCATCGGGGTCGGGACCGGCGATTTCCAGGTAGCGGCCAATACGGCTCTCGGCTTCGGTGAACCGCCCCGCCGCCGCATCAAGGCCGGAAAGTTCTCGTAACGCGCCCGGCGCCGGAGCCGGCGCGGCGAGCGCTCGCTCGAAGAACCCGCGGGCGGCCTCGGCGTCTCCACCATCTCTCGCCGCGAGTCCCATCTCGAGAGCTGCCGGTCCGGGAGGACAGCCCAAGGCGATCGCCCGCGCCGAGAGATCTCGGGCCTGCGCGGTCCGCCCCTCTCGCTCCGCCGCCACCGCGAGCTCCTGGGACCTGCGCCACGGCTCAGCGGCCGGCCCGACCCGGATGGCATACCTCTCTCCGGCAATGCGGACGGCCACGATGGCGCCGCTCACAGCCAGAACCAGCCCTGCAACGACCGCCGCGAGAGAGAGCACGCGGCGCCCGGAGGGGGACAGGCGCGGCGTGGCGAGAAGGACCGTCAGGCCGATGACAACCAGCGACGCGAGCCAGGGCAGGATGCGCGTTCCCGCCTGACGCAACGTCTCCTCGCGGCGAACAGGCCGCGCCTCGAGCGACGAAAGCACCGTCCCCGCCAGCGAGATACCCGGGTCGGACAGGATAACGTCGTCGATGAGCCACCGGGGACCCTCGCGCCGCATCCGCCACCTCGACTTGAGCGTCTTGTCCGCTAGGCGCAATCCCAGGAGAACGTCCACATTGCCGCCGGGACCCGCTGGAAGCGCCGCTGACCAGCCGATCCCGCCCGGGACCGGCCGTGGCGGCGCCAGCATTCCGGCAAACCGATCGCGCAGGGCGGACCGGAGGATGCCGCGCTGTTGCTCCGTCATTGCTCGCCAGGCCTGCATCCCGACGTGCCGCTCGAGAATCCCGTCGGCGTCCAGGACCTCTGTCAGCGCATGCAGCGGCCCCTGAATTGCCGCCATCCCCGCCCTCTCGGCTGTCTCGACGGCGTCCGTTTGAGCTTCGAGTGAGAGCGCTCCTGACAGAAAGGTCAGAGCGATTACGGGCAATCGGTTCATCGATTCATTGAATCATCGGTTCATTTGCCCGATCGAGAGTTTCGGGTTGAACCGATGGGCCGCTGAACCGATGAGCCGACGAACCGACTCCGCCTCACGCCGGGATCGGCTCGAGGCGCGAGACTCGCGGAGATAGAGATTCCGCTCCCTTGTCGGTGACCAGGATGTCGTCTTCGATGCGTACCCCGAAGCGGCCGAGCAGATAAATTCCGGGCTCGGAAGTGAAGGTCATGCCGGGCTCGAGAACCGTCCGGTCGTGTCCGACCATGTAGGGTGGCTCGTGGACGTCGATGCCCAACCCGTGGCCCAGTCGGTGCGTGAAGTGCTGTCCGTAACCCGCTTTCTCGATTACGCGGCGCGCCGTGGCGTCAACCTCGGAGCAGGGGACGCCGGGGGCGGCCTTCTCGATGGCCGCCGTCTGGGCCTCGAGCACGATCTCCCAGACCTTGCGATATTCGGCGGTCGGCTGGCCAAACCAGGTCGAGCGCGTGATGTCGTAGTAGTAACCCTCAGGCTTGTCCCAGGCATCGATCAGCACGGCTTGCCCCTTCTCGAGAGCGCGAGAGCCGGAGGCGCCATGCGGCAGCGCCGAGGAGGGCCCGAATTGGACGACGTTCTCCCCCCCGACGAGGTGCGAGATCTCCTCTTCGGTGCTCCCGGGACGCAGCGCGGCGAAGGCCTTCTGAAAACGCGGGAGCGCGACTGCGATCGCGCGGCGCATCGCCGCGAGCTCCTCTGAGGTCTTGATCATCCGCAGCGTCGTGAAGAGGGGAGCCGCGGACACCGGTTTCCATCCCGGCCGCGCGGCGATCAATCGCTCCACGTCGTCGAAGGCGGTCGAGGGCTCGACGGCCAGGACGCCACCCGCGGCGGGGAGGAGCGACGCGGCCAGGCGGAAGGGGTCTTCGGTTTCCTCCCAGGTGCGGACCTGGCCGACCGCGGACATGCCTCGAAGCCTGTCCCCTTCGAAAGCCGGGCAGATGACGAAGGGGTCCCGGTCCTTGAAGAGAAAGAGCGCGGTCAGCCGCTCGCTGCGGGCGAAGGAGATGCCGGTCAGATAGAAGAGATTCGAGGAGGGCGTGGCGTACAGGCCGTCCGCCCCGAGGGCGGCCAGCCGGCCGCGCACGTTCTCCAGACGCTTGGAGTAGACGCTCTTATCCAGGCTCATTGGCCGATCGTAGCAGGATGGCTGAAGAGCTCGGCCTGCGGAACCGCTCCCTCCAGTGTCCGGATTCCCCGGAAACGGCCTGGCGAATGCAATGGGTAATTTGAATCATAATCCAAAAACTTGATTCAACGGGACGATTTGGCCCAGGACCGTCCTCAAAAACATTCGCTCTCTCAAAGAGTTAGGTCTGGCACGAGGATGGCCTTCATCTTGCTAAATGCAGGACGAAACCGGCAAAACGGCGGATGAAAGTATGTCTCGCTCTGCAGGGAAAAGGGCTTCCGGAGGGGAGGGGTGTTTTCGCAGACCGCCCGATTGGCGGGCGGAAGGAGAAGGAGGGGTAATGAAAGGCGAAAGGTTCTTGAGAACCGCTCTGGTCGTCCTCGCCCTGGCGGGGATGGCCGGCTTCGCGCTCGGGCAGGCGCAGAGCGGCAACATCTACGGGAAGGTCGTGGCCGAGGACGGCAGCGCTCTGCCCGGCGTCACCGTCACGCTCACCGGCGGCGGCCCGACCCTCGTGACGACGACCGACAGTCGAGGCGAGTTCCATTTCCTGAATCTGGCTCCCGGCTCCTCCTACGCGTTGAAGATGGAGCTCGCGAGCTTCACGACCGTGGATCAGAAAGCGGTCGGAGTCAGCCTCGGCCACAACACCGATATCCGCGTGACGATGAAGCTCACCAAGGTGGAAGCGGCCGTCACGGTCCAGGGCCAGGCCCCCCTCCTCGACACCAAGAAAGTCGGCACCGGCGCCACGGTCACGCGTGACGAGATGGACATGATCCCGAACGCGCGCGACCCCTGGGTCGTCATGCAAACGATCCCCGGCGTACAGATCGACCGGTTGAACGTCGGCGGCAACCAGAGCGGCCAGCAGTCCATCTTCGTCGCCAAGGGCGCTCAGACGACTCAGGGAGCCTGGAATCTCGACGGCGTCACCGTCTCCGACATGGCTTCGGGTGCTTCGTCCCCGACCTATTGGGATTTCGACGCCTTCCAGGAGCTGCAGGTCGTCACGGGCGGCAACGACCCGGCCATCGCGACCGCCGGCGTGACCCTGAACATGGTCACAAAGCGCGGCACGAACGATGTCCACGGCTCGGCCCGCGTCTTCATCACGGACCCGGCATGGCAGGCTCATCCTGCGTTGAACAGCGAAATGCGGGCCCAGTCCGCGGCAGGCGGCGGGAGCTTCGTCGGGAGCCAGATCACGGGAGTCCAGGACTACGGCCTGGAAGTGGGCGGTCCGGTCCTGCGGGACCGGCTGTGGCTGTGGGGTTCCTATGGACGCGATCAGATCGACCTCCTGACCGTCACCGGATTTCCTGACAAGACCACCCTCGAGGACATCAACGGGAAGCTGAACTGGCAGGTCCTTCCCTCGAACGCCCTGACCGGTTTCTACCTGCGCGGCGACAAGAGGAAACAGGGGCGGAGCGCCGCCATCACGCGTCCTCCCGAGACCACGGTTGATCAAAAGGGCCCCACCGCGCTCTACAAGATCGAGGACAACCACGTCGTGAACCCGAGCCTGGTGGTCGACGCCTTTTATTCGTACATGGACGAAGGCTTCCAGCTCGTTCCAGAAGGGGGCGACAAGCAAACCTTCCAGGACGGAAGCGGGGTGTGGCACAACAGCTTCATCGCGCAGTTCTTCAAGCGCCCTCAGCATCAGGTTCTCGGGAGCGGCAGCTACTTCTTCAACACCGGCAACCTCGGACACGAGATCAAGGCCGGGGGTTCCTATCGCACGACCGGAATCTCCAGCGTCGGGGCCTGGGGAGGCGGAGGCCTCATCGCCTTCGCTGCGAACAGTCCGAACGACTGCACGGTGGGCGGGGTAGCCCACCAGGCTTGCGGGGCGATCACTCGCCCGTCCAACGGCCGCACGAAAGTCGATTACTGGAGCGGGTACGCCAGCGACACGATCACGGCCGACCGCCTGACCGTTTCCGCCGGCCTGCGCTATGACGACCAGAAGGGCACAGCGCTGACGGCCTCGGTCGACGCAAATCCTCTCTACCCGACCATCCTTCCCGGCGCGAGCGCTCCGGCAAGAGACGGAGTCCACTGGCAGGACGTCTCTCCGCGCTTCGGCGTGACGTATGCGATCGGCGCGCAGCGGCGCACCCTCGCCCGCGCTTCTTACGCGCGCTACGCGAACCAGCTCGGCTCCTACCCGAACAACCAGCTTTCGGCGATTCCGGGCGTGGCCTACGCATACTACCCGTGGACCGACACGAACCATAACAATCTGATCGATTCGGGCGAGCTCAACACGACCGGAAGCCCCATCAGGACCGTCAACTTCAATCCGGCCAATCCCTCGTCTCCCGTCTCCGTCAACAACATCGACCCGGATCTTAAGTCGCAGAAGACCGACGAGATCGTGGCCGGCATCGGCCACGAGCTCCTCCCGAACTTCGCGGTCGACCTGGCGTACACGTACCGCCACTACAAAGACTTCTACTTCTCCTATCGCAGCACGGATGGAACGCTCCCGACCTACCACTTTGACCATAACGACACGGCCACGCTGCCCAACGGCACCGTCGTGACCGTCCCGGTCTATGTCATCAACGGCACTCTGCCGCCGGGTGTTTTCTTCGCAAACCGGCCCAACTACACGCAGGAGTTCAACGGCGTCGAGCTGACGCTGAACAAGAGGCTTTCGAGCGGCTGGATGGCGCGCGGAAGCTTCGCCTACAACAACGCCAAGCAGAAGGTCGGGGCGGGGGCCTGCGTGGACCCCAACAACAAGCTCTACAACAGCGGCGAGGACTCCGTTCCCGGCGCCTGCGAAGACGGAGGACTCGTGGCTCCCAATGCGGGTGCCGGAAGCGGGTCTTTCGGAAATGTCAATCTGCAGGCCAAGTGGCAGTTCAACATCAGCGGGGCCTATCAGCTTCCTCTCGGTTTCACGGTGGCCGGCAGCTTCTACGGACGCCAGGGCTATCCCATCGCATACTGGATCTCCGATACAGCCGTGAGAGACGGGGGTTCCCGCGTTTATGCGACGTCGGTAGATGCTTTCCGTTACAGCTGGGCCCACCAGCTCGATCTCAGACTGGACAAGAACATCCCGATCACTTCGACGATCTCCGCCACGCTTGCGGTGGACATGTTCAATGTCTTGAACGACATCACGATCACCCAGAGGAACTCCCGGCTCAACGTGGCCTCCAAGGTCAACGGGACCAATACGATCTTCGAGACTCAGGCGCCGCGGATCGTTCGCTTCTCGGGACGCCTCGCCTTCTAGTCTTTCTCGCGAGGTAGAATCTCGGCCCGGCGGCAGGATGCCGCCGGGCTTTTTTTTGGGCTCGCGTCGGGAGGACTCATGGGCATGAACCGGTCGGTCGCGTGTGCCGCGCTCGCCGTGCTGGCGGCGGTCGCGGCGCCGGCGGGGGCGCAGGACTGGAAGGGAAAGGCCCGTTTGGACGGCAAGGTGGTCAACGAGAAGGGAGAGCCGATCGCCAAAGCGCAGCTCGTCTTCCGGTTGAAGGGGAAGGACGGGCCGACGGTCGAGACGGACGCCAAGGGGCGCTTTGCCTACTACGGCTTCGCCAACGGCGACTGGGACATGGATGTCTCGGCTCCGGGATACGTCACGCGCAAGACATCCGTCCACCTCTCGGAGCTCACCCGCATCCCGCCGATGGAAATCAAGCTCGAGCCGGCGCCCGTCGCTCCGCCGAGCATGGCGGAGGCCCCGGGAACGCCCAGGGACGTCAAGGCCGAGATCGTCCCGATGATCGAAAAGGGGAACGCCCTGCTCGAGGAGAAGAACTACGCGGGAGCCCGTGGAGAGTACGAGAAGGCGCTGGCCCTCGTTCCCGACAACCCGATCATCCTGCGCGCGATCGCGCGAACCTACTACGGGGAAAAGAAACTGGATCAGGCGGTCGCCGCCTTGAAGAAAGCGGGCGAGCAGGATCCGTCGGACACGGACACGACTCTTCTTCTCGCGAACCTCGAGCTCGAGCGGGGAAACGTCGAAGAGGGGAAGGCGCTCCTCGAGAAGGTGCCGGCCGAGAAAGTCAAGGATCCGGGCGTGTTCTTAAACGCGGGGATCGTGTTCCTGAACAAGAAGAACCCGGCCGGCGCCTGGGAGCAGTTCGATCGGGCTGTGAAGATCAAGCCGGACGAGGCGGACGCGTATTTCTATCGGGGCCTGGCGGCGCTGCAGCTGAAGAAGTCCGCCGAAGCGAAGGCCGACCTGCAGAAGTACCTTCAGCTGGACCCGAACGGCTCGCAGGCAGGGGACGCAAGGGAGCTGCTGAAGAGCATCAAGTGACAGTCCTGTCTGATACCCCCTTGCGGGTTGGCGCGACTCCATCGAGGCACGACCGGGAGCCCGCGGTCGCCATCGTGCCGTAGGGACGGCCGTTGCGGCCGCCCGCCTTCCGTTCTTTGTCAGCTGTTCGTCGTCGCGGGCGGGGGCAAGCCCCGCCCCTACGGCCCGGGGGAGCCCATGGAAGCACACCCTCAGTGACCCGTCTCCGAGTTCTTCTTTTTCTCGCTCTCGCGGCGGTGGTCGCATGTCGGAGGGAAACCAGCGTCTTCCCGAACGCTCCCGTCATCCTCATCAGCGTGGACACGCTGCGGGCGGACCACCTCCCGGCATACGGGTACGGAGGCGTCGAGACGCCGGCGCTCGACGCGCTGGCGCGCGGCGCGATCGTCTTCGAGAACGCGATCTCCCAGGTTCCGCTGACCCTTCCCTCGCACGCCTCTCTCTTCACCGGGCTTCTTCCCTTCCAGAACGGGGTCCGCGACAACGTGGGCTACCGGCTGGGCAAGGAGAAGGCGACGCTCGCCTCGTTTCTGCGCGGGCGCGGGTATTCGACCGGCGGCGCCGTCTCGGCTTTCGTGCTGGACCACGCGACCGGCGTTGCGTCGGGATTCGACTTCTACGAGGACCGGGTCGAGGCGCGTCAGAGCGGGCAGGCGATCGGCGAAGTCGAGCGTGCGGGAGCGGAAACCGAGCGGCTCCTCGAAGGGTGGATCGGCAGCCTCCCGCCCGGCAAGCCCTTTTTCGCCTTCCTGCACCTCTACGAGCCGCACGCGCCCTACTCGCCGCCGCAGCCTTTTGCCGCGCGCTACGCCGGCCACCCCTACGACGGAGAGATCGCGGCGGCCGACTCGATCACGGGGACGTTCCTGGCGTTTTTGAGGTCGAAGGGGCTCTATGACCGGGCCATCGTGATCTTCCTCTCCGATCACGGAGAGGGCCTGGGGGACCACGGCGAGGACGAGCACGGGATCTTCCTCTACCGGGAAGCGATCCGGGTCCCTCTGTTCGTCAAGCTGCCGGGATCGCGCGGGGGGAGGCGTGAGCGCCGCGCGACAGCTCTCGTAGACGTCTTCCCGACGATCGCGGACGCCCTCGGCGCAAAGGCGCCGGCGGGGCTGGCGGGCTCCTCGCTGCTGGGTGCCGTCGCCGGCGCGCGCCGTACCTACAGCGAGACGCTCTACCCGAGACTCCACTTCGGATGGAGCGACCTCGCCTCCCTGGCGGATGGGCGTTTTCACTACGTGCACGCTCCACGCCCCGAGCTCTACGACTGGGATTCGGATCCCGCGGAGAGGAAGGACCTGGCCCGCGAGATGCCGGCCCCCTTCCGAACGATGCGAATCGAGATCACGGCCATGGACCGACCCTTCACCGAGCCGGGAATCTCCGATCCGGAGACCGTCAAGAAACTCGCGGCGCTGGGTTACATCTCCGTGACCTCGGCTGGGTCCGGGAGGAATAACCTCCCCGATCCTAAAGATCGAATCGGCGCCTTGACTCGCTTGAAGGAATCCTCGCGCCTCTCTTCCGAAGGGCATTTTGAGCAGGCCGCCGCGATTCTTCGCGAACTCTTACGGGAATCGCCGGCAATGCTCGATGCCAGGGAGGCCCTGGCCCGCGTGCTGCGTCAGGCCGGCCGGCCGGCCGAGGCCTTCGACGCGCTCCTCGAAGCGGATCGGCTCGCCCCCGGCACCCCGCAGATCCTCGTCGGCCTGGCGGACCTGGCGCTGGAGAAGGGGGACGTCGCGCGCGCCCGCAGTTACGCGATGGCGGCTTCGGCCGTCGGCGCCGCCGGAGCCACGGAGGTCTCCTCCGAAGCCGCCCTCGCCGCGGGCGACGTCGCGCAAGCGCGCCGCCTGGCGAAAACCTGCCTCGGCGAGGACGAGCAGTCGCGCCCCTGCTGGATTCTCCTCGCGAACATCGAGAAAGAGGCGGGAGACCTGAATGCGGCCTGGAGCGCCCTCGAGCGCCTCCGGCGTCTGTCGGAGCAGGGCAGGCGGGCGCCGATCAAAAATGAAGAATTCCTCAGAGGGGACATCCTTGGCCGGATGGGGAAGAACTCGGAGGCCGAGGCGGCCTTCCGCCGGGAAACACTGGCGTTCCCCGAAAATCCAAGGGGATGGACAGGGCTCGCCTTGCTCTACGCGAGCGATGGCCGCGAGCGGGAGGCCGACCGGACGCTCGAGGACATGCTCTCGAAATCCCCCCGACCCGGTTCCTACTTCGCCGCAGCCCGCACCTACGATGTGCTGCGAGACGCGGCCGCCGCGGCGCGGGTACGTCGCAAAGCGGCAGCCCTCTTTCCCGGCGCCCGCGACCCCGGACTCGCCGCCCGCTGAGACGGAGTCTCGGGCTCAATCCAGCTGTTGCGCCCGCAGCGATCCGGGGGGAAGATAGGCGGAGAGTTGGCGGTTGCGGGTGGGTGATCGGCCAGGATCGGATTCTCCAATCACAAATCACCAATCGCAAATCACCAACCGATCGGGGGTGTCTATGCGCTCCGCGATACGGGCCGGAACCGCTGCCGCGATCATCGCCACATTCTGCATCTCACCCTCCGTTCAAGCGCAGAAAGCGCAGAAGCCGCAGCCGCCGACGGTGCGCGAGGAGGCGCGGGTTGTCGTCGTCGAGGTGCCGGTCAATGTCGTCGACCGCGACGGCAAGCCAGTCGAGAACCTCAAGGCCGAGGATTTCGAAGTCTTCGACGACGGCAAGCAGCAACCGATCACCGGATTCGAAGTTCTCGACCAGAGGAAGCCTCTCTCGCCGGCCGCGCCCGGAGAGCCCCCGATCAATCCCGCCGCGAGCCGCCATTTCCTGATCGTCTTCGACCTGTCCTTCGCCTCGGCGCAGGGGGTCGTTCGGGCGCGCCATTCCGCGCGCGATTTCGTCGTGTCGCGGATGAAGGAGCTCGACACGGTCGCGGTCGCCACGTATTCCGTGGAGACCGGATTCCGCCTCGTGGTGGGGTTCACGGGCGACCGGACCCAGCTCGCCGCGGCCATCGACACGCTCGGGCTGCCCAACCTCGTCCAGCGCTCGGCGGATCCCCTGGCGCTCCTCGTGACCCAGCCGAACCAGGTCAACGAGTCGCTGTTCGCGACTTCCGGCGGCGACCCGGGGAGCGGTCTCGACGCCGCCATGGGCGAGGCGATCGAGAACATGCAGACTATGTTCGAGAAGAGCCACCGCGCGATGTACCGCGACCGGGTCAGCCGCATGCTCGAATCCTTCGGCAAGCTCGCTGTCTCGCTCGACAGCGTTCCGGGAAGGAAGCACATCCTCTACCTTTCCGAGGGCTTCGACAGCCGGGAGCTCTCCGGCTCGGCGGGCACCAGCGCCGGATCGAGGGATGCGGAATGGGCCATCCGCGGCCAGACCTGGAAGATCGACAACGACAGCCGTTTCGGAAACACGGACCTGAAGAACCAGATGACGCGCGCCCTCGCGCTCTTCAACCGCTCCGACTGCATCATCCACTCGGTGGACATCGGCGGGCTGCGGACGGGCGTCACGATGACCGCCGGCGACGCGCCCGTCAACGGCCAGGACTCGCTCTTCTATATGTCGGAGGAGACCGGGGGCCAGTTCTTGAAGAACGCCAACGATATGGGATCGTCGCTGGACAAGCTCCTCGACCGGACGGGGCTCATCTACCTGCTCGCCTTCCAGCCTGTGCGCGTGCCGGAGAACGGGAAGTTTCACGCGCTCAAGGTCAGGGTCAGGAACAAGAGCTGGCAGGTCTCGGCGCGGAGCGGTTATTACGAGCCGAAATCGCAGAAGACCCTGACGCCGATCGAGAAGACGCTCGCGCAGTCGGCCGCGGTCACGGCGGCGCTCCCCAGGACGGACATCCCCGCCTGGGTCCTCGCGGCTCCGCTCCCGGTCTCCGACGGTGTTTCACGCGTGCCGGTCATCGTGGAGGTCCCGGGGGACCGCCTGCTCGCGACGCACGAGGGCTCCAAGATGAACGTGGACATCTTCGTGTACGCGATCGACAAAGAAGGTCAGACGCGGGACTACCTCGTCCAGCCGCTCGGAATCGACCTTTCGAGGACGGAGGCCATGCTCGCCAGAGGGGGGATCAAATACTACGGCGTGCTGACCCTCAAGCCCGGGGATTACACGCTGCGCACCCTCGTTCGAAACGACGAGACGGGCCGCTTCGGCGTGACGATCACGCCCGTGAAGGTATCCGCCGCCGCCGAGGCGGTCACGCTGCCTCCGCTCTTCGTCGAGGAGGGGCGGCAGTGGATCATGGTCAAGGGCAAGTCCCGCTCCGACGCGGACACGTCCGCCGAATATCCGTTCGCCATCGGCGGCGAGTCGTTCATCCCGACGGCGCTTGCCGGCGTCAAGAACGGCGGCACGACGCACGTCTGCCTGATCGCATACAACTTCCCTGGCGAGGTCTCGGGCCTCCAGTTCACGGGCCGCGTCCTGGGAGTGGATGGCCAGGCGCACGGAAAAGCGGAACTGAAGCTTCTGAAGGCCTCCGACCGCGAGCGTCAGGGAGCGCGTAAGCTCCTGCTCGAGTTCCATCCGACCGGTCTCGATCCGGGCCGCTACGCCCTGGTTCTAAACCTCAAGGACCCTGGCACCGGCAAGGCCGCGGAGACCATGTCCACGTTCGACGTCCCCCAGTAACACGGTAGACGGAAGAGGGTAGACGGGAGAGGAACCGGGGCTCCTCGTCTTCCGTCTCCCGCCTACCGATCTCTCAGGTCCCGTCCCGTCATCTCCTTCGAGGCTGGAAGCCCCTGCAAGCCGAGGATGGTCGGCGCGACGTCGGCAAGACTGCCCCCCGAGCGCAACGAAACGCCCTGCTCGAGGAGGATGAGCGGGACCGGGTTGGTCGTGTGCGCCGTATGGGGCTCGCCGGTCGCCGGATCCAACATCTGTTCGGCGTTGCCGTGGTCCGCGGTCATCAGGAGCAAGGCGCCCGCCTCACGGCACGCGGCTTCCAGCCGGGCGAAGCATCCGTCGAGCGTTTCGATCGCCCGGATCGTCTCGGGGAGCTTGCCGGTGTGCCCGACCATGTCGGCATTGGCGAAGTTGACGACGAGGGCACCGAACCTCCTGCGGGCGAGCGCCGCGACGGCTTCCCGCGTTATCTCGTCCGCGCTCATCTGGGGGTGGAGGTCGTAGGTCGCGCCGCGCCAGGACGGGACGAGGAGGCGCTCTTCCCCGGGGAAGGCCTTTTCGACGCCGCCGTTGAAGAAATAGGTCACGTGCGCGTACTTCTCCGTCTCGGCGAGCCTCAGGTTCGTCACGCCGCGCTCGGCCCAGACCTCCGCCAGGATCTCGCGGAGGGCGAGCGGCGGAAACGCGACGGGCAGCGTGAACTCCTTCTTGTATCGCGTAAAGCAGACGAAGTGGAGCGACGGCGGCCTTCCTCTCTCGAAGTCCGCGAAGTCCGGATCCGTCAACGCCCGCGTCAGCTGCCTCGCGCGATCGGCCCGGAAATTGAAGAAGACAAAGGCGTCGCCGTCGGAGATCCCTCGCGCCTGGCGGTCCGCCCCTGCGATCACCGTCGGCGAAAGGAACTCGTCGCTTTCACCGCGGGCGTAGGCGCTCTCGACCGCCTCGCGCGCGCTGCCGGCGCGGAGTCCTTCGCTCCCGACGAGGGCGGCGTAGGCGCGCGCCACCCGGTCCCAGCGCGCGTCCCGGTCCATCGCCCAGTAGCGGCCGCAGACCGTGCCGATCCGGCCTCCGGTTCGCGCGAGCTCCGCTTCGAGCCTCCCGAGGAAGTCCAGGGCCGACCGGGGCGGCGTGTCCCGGCCGTCGGTGAACGCGTGCACGACGACGTCCCTGACGCCGCGGTCCCGCGCCATCGAGAGGAGGCCGAAGAGGTGGCGCTCGTGCGAGTGCACGCCGCCGTCGGAGACGAGGCCCGCCAGATGCAGCGCCGCGCCCGGCTTCGCCGCTGCCCGCATGGCTCCGAGAAGGGCCTCGTTGCGGAAGAAAGACCCGTCCCGCAGCGCGAGATCGATCCGGAGCAGGTCCTGCGGGACCATTCGCCCGGCGCCGAGGTTCAAATGGCCGACCTCGGAGTTGCCCATGAGCCCCGCCGGCAGCCCGACCGCCTCTCCGGAGGCCACGAGCGTCGTCGAAGGGAACTCGCGTCTCCACCTGTCGAACGTCGGAGTCTCCGCCAGCGTGATCGCGTTGGCCGGCGACGCCGGCGCCTCGCCCCACCCATCGCAAATGAGCAGAACAACGGTCGGGACGTCCATCGGGTGGGAAAGCTATCAGCTATCGGCCCGCTTTGGACTCCGTCCGCGTTCCCCTTCGTTAGGTAGGGGAGGGGCTTGTCCCCTCCCGCCTCCCTCGGATACGCCGCGGCGTGGAGACCGCTCGCGCGTTCCGATAACCCAGTGATCTTCTCGACCATCTGGCCGTGTCGTAGAGGGCGGGCCTTGCGCTCGCCCGCCTCTCGTCGATATGCCGCGCCGTCGAGACCACGGCGCCCCCGATCACCACGTCGCATCTCGAATCGATTGTCCCGGGCGAGAACGGGCGCGTCACCGGCGATTGCGACGCGACGACAGCGTAGCGATTCCAACGCGGCGACGAAGTCGGTGGAGGCGGGCGGCCGCAAGGGCCGCCCCTACGGAACGAAGGCGCCTCGTCAGATCGCCGTACAGGGAAGGGCGTGGCGGTCCAAACCTCCGCACCAAACCCGGCAGGGGCGGGCGGCCGCAAGGGCCGCCCCTACGGCGTGGAAGGAGCCTCGCAGGCGCGGCCCGCTACGAACTGTTTTTCAGGTAGGTGTAGAGGATCCGCGCGATCTCGGCGACGCTGCGGGCTTCGGCGAAGCATCCCCGGGGCGTCTGGGGCTCGTCTCCGTCGAAGGCTTCCGAGATGGAGCCAACCCCCGCCTCGGCCACATGGGCCTTCAGGCGCTCCAGCCACAGTTGCATGGATCGCCTCGTCTCCTCGGATTGCCCCAGAACCCGGAAATGCGCGTCGGCGAAGGCCCCGAGGAGCCAGGGCCAGGCAGCGCCCTGGTGGAGAGCGAGAGCCCGGTCCTCGACCGAATCGCTCGAGCGTCCCCGGTAGCGCGGATCGCGCGGGTCGAGTGTGCGCAGCCCAAACGGCGTGAGCAACCGGCTGCGCACCGCCCAGTAAACCGCGCGGGCGCGGTGTGGCGGCAGGAGGTCGTCCGAGAGCGAGACCGCGAAGATCTGGTTGGGGCGCAGGCTCGCGTCGGAGCCCTCGGGGCCCACGACGTCGTAGAGAGACTCTCCATCGGTGAACCAGAAGACCTCGTTGAATCGTCTGGCGACCCGCCATGCCTCGGACTCGAGCTCCCGGGCGCGCTCCCGCTCTCCCGCGAGCCTCTCCAGGCGCGCCGCGGCCTTGAGCGACGCGTGCCAGAGCGCGTTGACCTCGACCGCCCGGCCGTAGCGGGGGGTGACCGGCTCTCCCGCAAACATGGCGTTCATCCACGTCAGGGGCCTCCCGGCAAGGAACCCGTTGACGAGCCCGTCCGGTCCGACCGAAATGCCGGGCATTTTCGATCCGCGATAGGCCGAGAGAACGGAGCGGACGGCTCCGAGCAGGGGAGTCGGGCGGCTCGGGTTGCGGCGCAGGCGCGTGAACCACTCCACTGCCAGCACGAACCAGAGCGGAGCGTCGCTCGAAGCGAACTCCGCGGGCATCTGGGCGGCGTCCGGCTCTCCCCCCGCCAGCGCGGCCGAGAGGCGCGCCGCCGCGGCGCCGACGACGCGCGCGGCTCCCGAATAGCGGGCGCTCGCGAGCGTCAGGCCGGGCACGGAGATCATGCTGTCGCGTCCCCCTTCGCCCGGCTCGGGGTACCCCGGGATGATCGCACCGTCCTGGCTGTCTCCGTCCACGAGGAAGACCTCGGCGCGGCGGGCGAGCTCGTCGAAGACCGGGTCGTCGGTCTTCGCGAAGGCCTGACGGCGCTCGCGCTCCGCCTCGAGCAACTGGGCCGGATTCGTCGAGACCTCCTCTCGGGAGAACAAGAGATAAGCCTCCTCTTGCGGCGCGAGGATCCAGTCCCAGGCAACCGGGCTCCAGAGGCCCTCGCCGCCGTCCGGCTCGGCGTGTTCGGGGGCTTCCGCAACGCGCCAGGACTCGTCCACGGCCCTTCCTCCGAAGCCGCGCAGATACAGGGGCGAAGAGCCGGGAAGAGACGAGATCCACGCGGCGTCCCCTCGTACCGCGACGGCGGGGTCTCTGGCGAGCTCTCCTCCTGGAGCCCGAGGCTTCCGTCCGGCCCGCAGGAGCGGCTTCGCTCGCAATCCGACCGACCGAGCCCCTCGATTGACGTAGCGCACGATCGCGATCGGGCGCCCACGAAAGAGGAACAAGGATCGCTCGATCGCGAGCCGCCCCGTCTCGTAACGCCAGGTCGGAAAGGGCTCCAGCGCGAACCGGACGAGGCGCCGTCCGTTCTCTTCGTCGCCCGCGCGGCCGGGCCCTTGCCCGAAGATGGCCGTCTCGCCGCCGCACCAGACATGCTCCTCGCATCCGGCGACAAGGGGAGACCTTCGCAATGCGGGGGCGGCCGGAGGCGCATACCACCCGTGGTAACGGCGCATGCTCCGCCCTCCC
>Ga0153915_10003094_pt1 | contig 15186 bp, 18 predicted proteins | sample Opewatmetagenome_2_FD_107003 | JGI IMG/M metagenome (GOLD analysis project Ga0153915, IMG submission 107003) | Freshwater wetland microbial communities from Ohio, USA - Open water 3 Core 3 Depth 3 metaG | ecosystem: Environmental > Aquatic > Freshwater > Wetlands | place: USA: Ohio, Lake Erie...
GCCGACAGTTTAAAAACTCTCGCTGAACTTCTTTAACGCTTCTTTTATCCACTTCCCGAATCCTTTTTTACGAGGGGTTTGATAATTTCAAAAAGAATCATGGTGATAATCGTAATCAAAAGCAGAATCAGCAATGTGTTGATGAATTCTTTGTGTACCAGAAACATGATAATGAATATTTCCAGCATCAAGACTGCCGTTTCGATAATCTTTTGACGCATTACGGTATCGATAAGAAGCGAAAAAATCATTACTTCCACCCAGCCTTCTATTATTATGCCGGAAATGATTTTTCCGTCCAGGAGGCCTGCGGGCAAAAACAAAATCATTAATTGAGTAAATCCGAATGTAAAGAGCGATTCAGGAATATACGAAATGTTCACCGCCAGAAATACAGGCATTTTGTTTCGAAGCAAACCGCAGATGAATCCTGTCATTGTTTTGCCGAATATTATCGCGAGACCCCAAAACGGTCCGTAAATTCCAAATACGGCATAGTGCATGTAGGGATATATGGAACCGGCCGCTCCGGCAATCATGCCGTAAAAAGGCCCGAGAGCTATCGCAGCAAGAAAAGTGGCCAGATGCGAGAAATCAAAGGAGACCTGCGGCTGCATCGGAGTCAGAAGGCTGGATAAAAAAGACAGCAGGTTACCCAATATACCCGCACCCAGGGCAATCAAAATTTTTCTCGTCGTATCGCTTGGATTAGAGGTCATATCATAATCCTTTTATTACGGATTCATTATCAGCTTACTATCCTGAGAATTCGCGTAGCATGTCTCTCCGGGGCAGACGGAATTTCTTTCGGATAACCGATGATAATGGGTGCAACGATCCGGCAGCCATCGGGGATTCCCAGCAGGGCTTTTGTTTTGGGATCACGGATATAGGCGCCAAGCGCGATCCAGCAGGTCCCTAACCCTCTCGATGCCGCCGAAAACATGATATAACTTGCGGCCAAAGCGCAATCCAGTTCCAGGGAATGCACGGCGGCAGAACCGATTATTAATATCAGACAGGGCGCATTATAAAACACATTGAAGTTTTTGTCTTTGAGCATATCGACATATGCCGGATTCAGCGTGGTTTTCTTTTTGGCAACATCATCAAGAAGATTTGCCTTGCTCTCATCGGAAAGCGCTTTAATGGTATTTTTACAGTTGACAATGGAAAATTGACAGGGCTGCTCATTGCTCGCGGATGGCGCCAGGCAGGATTCCTGAAGTATTTCTTTTATGATATCGAGCGGAACTTCTTTTTCCTGAAAATCACGAATCGCTCTTCTGTTTTTTAGTAAATCGGCAAATGTCATCATAACTGCACCTCCTTCGTTGGCAATGATTCCATCTTGTTGATTATTTACCACTTATCAGGGCAAAAAAACAGATATAACCTTTAAAATCATGTAAAGAAACAGTTTGATTACCGGATCAAGAAATCCCGTTACGAGCAAACCGATAACGATAAAAAATCCAAAAGGTTCAATTTGAGCAAGAACTCTGTTCACAGATTCCGGCGCGAAGCCCATGAGAATTTTAGAACCGTCAAGCGGAGGAATCGGGATTAAATTAAATGCGGCTAATATCAAGTTAATCCGGGCAAGCAGAAAAAGAACTTGTTCAGTCATCTCTGACGGTTCGGGAGAAATCAGTCGTAATAATAAAAGTGCGATAAAAGCACAAATAATGTTCGCCGTAATGCCCGCCGCCGAAACCAGAATAAGACCCATGCGTCTTCTGTCGCCGGGGATGTTCTCCGGATTTATGGGAACAGGTTTTGCCCAGCCGAAACCGACAATCAAGAGCATTAACGTCCCGATAGGATCAAGATGTTTTATGGGATTGAGCGTCAGCCTCCCCAGCCATTTCGCCGTGGGGTCGCCCATTTTACAGGCTACCCAGCCGTGAGCCAGTTCATGAAATATTATTGAATACAACAGCAGCACTGACAAAATTATAAAAGCCAGCGGGTCTTTAATTAATAATTGTATAAGTCCCATAATAAAATCTTCTCACGCAAATTGAACGTCAATTATTATCAACAACGATTTCCTTCTCCCCGGTTTTCATCAGTTTGGGGAAATAGCCGTATCTTATGCCTATGATTATTGCAATAATTGCCATAAATAGCTCGACGATAATCGCCAGCAAACGCGCCGCGACAGGAATAATCAAAGCAATCTCAATAGAAGAGAATTGTTTCAGCATAAAAAACATTGCGCCTTCCCGAACTCCAAGCCCGCCAATGCTGAAAAAAGCCAGTAAACCTGATACCATTGCTACGGCAATAGTCGCTATAATAGCAAATATGTTATTAAAAGGTATCTCCATGTTTATTCCTTTTGCCAGAAAGCACATTGCTATTCCCAAAAAAATATACATAACGGAATAAAACATTTGCGCATATACAAAAATAATTCTTTTCGTTTGTATAGGTTGTATTCTCATTTTAAACAAGCTGTTTACAGGAATGATCAGATAATTTATTATTGTATGGTTCCAGATGATAAAAGCAAAATCCAGAGCAATCAGCAGAATAAATATCAAAACGGAAATCCCCCACGTTACTATCTGTAAACAGAAAAGATAATAATACAAAATATACATGGCCGAAACAAACGCGAGGCAAATAAAAGATGCCAAATTTATATAGATCAATACGGTATTGGAAATTTCCTTAGATGACATCAGCGCTATTTGCGCCGCGTAAGTCCACACCTTACCGGGAATATATTTAAACATTGCAGAAGTACAGTAAAGACCGAAGCTTTCAGAAAAGCTTAATTTTTCATGAAGGTAATTATTAACGTACATTCGCCAGACAAGAGGTCCGCTCAATAAAGCGAAACTTCCAAAAATAATAGCCACAAAGATATACCAGAGAGCAACATTAAAATGAGATGCATTTATCACATCCGCATTTTTTTTAAATTCCAGACAGAAAAAATATCCAACTGCAAACACTACCGCAGAAGCCACAACATATCGCAGCGCTTTTCCAGGATTCACTTTATTGTCTCCGCATTTATCGTTGCCAATGCTTATTTTACGGCGCGATCACCAGGAAATCACAGCATATTTCCTTTATGCCCGGGGAGATGGAAATATATGACAAATGATTTTGTGTGTCAAAGTAATTCTGGCCTGAAAGCATGAACGTCTGCCGCCATAAAAAATCCTTGACAAGGAAATCATGTTTTCATACAGTTGTTTAAAACAATTGTTTGAATATATTTATGGACAAAAAGAAAACTGCATCAAAAACACGCAACGCCATAATGGAGGCGGCAGGCAGAATCTTCGCTGAAGAGGGCTACCCGAAAGCAACCGTAAGGGATATATGCCGGCAAGCTGACGCCAATATTGCGGCCATTAATTATCACTTCGGCGACAAGAAGGGATTGTATCTTGCCGTTCTGAGACATTATCAGGAAATAGCCTTTCAGGCATACCCTCCAGATCACGGCATAAAGAGTAATCAAAAACCGGAAGAAAAACTACATGCATTTATCAGGTCTTCTCTTCTGCGAATCATGGATGAAGAACGTCCCGCCTGGTTCGGCAAACTTCTGGCAAGGGAGTTCTCGCAGCCGACGTGGGCCTTCGATATTCTTGTAGAAGAGACCATTCGTCCCTCTTTTCAACTCCTCATAGGTATCGTGGCCGCTATCTTGAATAAAGGCGCTAAAGAAAGAAAAGTGCGTCTGTGCGCCATGAGCATCGTCGGACAATGTCTCTACTTTCGTCATTCGCATCCGGTTATTACCAGAGTTTTCCCTGGAGAAGCTTTCGGTCCCAAACAGATTGACGAATTAGCCGGCCATATTGCCGATCTCTCTCTGTACGGACTTATGAAAGAAAAAGATAATAAATCATCACAGGTAAAAACATGCAAAAAATAATCATTTTAATAGCAGTATTCATATCTATATTTCCCGTTACCGCGAGAGCCGGTGCTCCCCGGAATCAGGGCACTGCCCTTGCTTATGGCCATATAGTTGGATATCCGGATGAAGACGGCGATTCCACGGATAAAAGCACCGCCCTTAATCTCGAGAGATGCATTGAGATCGCTCTGGAAAAGCATCCCAGCATCAATGCTTCCGCCGGCGCCATCAAAGCCAATGAAAGTAAAGTAGGACAGGCCAAAGCTAATTATTATCCTCAGGTTAATTTGTCCACAAGTTACCAGCGGATCGGACCCGCATCATCATACAACGGCAGCAGTGATCCTTATAACCAGTATTCAACAAGTGTCGATCTGGGAATGACCCTTTTCGATTTCGGTAAAACATCCACTCAGGTAAAAATTCAGGATTTGAATGTTAATGCATCCCGGGCTGATTACGACGATGTCAGGACCAAAGTCGCTTTGAATGTGAAAAATGCATATTACAATCTTCTTCAAAACCAGCGGAATCTGGATGTGGCCATGGATACGGTGAAGCAGTACCAGCAGCATCTGGAGCAGGCCAACGCTTTCTTCCGTATCGGCACCAAACCGAAATTCGATGTGACCAAGGCAGAAGTTGATTCCGGCAATGCGCGGCTCAATGTACTGAAAGCGGAAAACTCTGTGCGCATTGCCATGATAACATTAAAAGACGTCATGGGAATTCCGGAGAGCGCCGACTTTGCCATAGTGGACAATCTGGCTTTTCAAAAACGGGACATGCAGCTAAACGATGCTTTGGACAGGGCGTATTTAAACCGTCCGGATCTCCGCTCCATCATCGCCAAACGCGAAGCCACCGAAAGTTCCATTGGTCTTGCTCAAAAAGGATACTACCCTGTTTTATCGGGCAGCGCGGGCTACGGATATTCAGGAACAGAATTTCCCGTCGATAGCGGCTGGAACGCGGGCGCTTCGTTGAGTTTTCCCCTTTTTACCGGTCTGGCGACAAAATATCAGGTTGATGAAGCCAGGGCGAATCTTGAAGTTCTCAAAGCAAATGAGGCTTCCATCCGCCAGCAAATCCGTCTTGATGTCCAGCAGGCCTATGTGAACGTTCAGGATGCGGCCCGGCAGATATCCATGTCCGAAATGACCGTTCTTCAAGCCAAAGAAAATTACGATCTGGCTGAAGGACGTTACCGGACAGGGGTGGGTAATCCTATTGAGGTCGCCGACTCCATAATAACTCTCAATAATGCCAGAGCTAACTTGAATACGGCGTTATATAATTATAAAATAGCACAGGCCGCGCTGGATAAGGCCACAGGAGCGAAATAATGAAGAAAAAAATTATCATTCTAGCGATCATCGCCATAGTGATAATCGCGGCGGGACTATTCTTTTACTTCCGGGGAAACGGAAAGAATACCGTGTATAAAACTGAAAAAATTTCCCGCGGTGAAATCAAATCAATTGTCACCGCAACAGGAACAGTGAACGCCGTGACAACTGTTTCCGTGGGTACGCAGGCTTCCGGAACAATAAAAAAGCTCTTTGTCGATTATAATTCTCAGGTAAAAAAAGGCCAGTTACTGGCTCAAATTGATCCTTCCACTTTTCAATCACAGGTCGATCAGGCCATGGCCAATCTATCGATGGCAAAAGCAAATGTGGAAAAAGCGGCCGTGGCTACTGTTGACGCCCGGCGGACTTTTCAAAGGAATAAAGAACTTTTTGCCCAGAATTTCATAGCCCGGAGCGATCTGGATACAGCCGAAACCAATTTTAAATCAGCGGAAGCCCAGCAAAAAGTGAATCAGTCACAAGTGCAGCAGGCGCAGGCCGCGCTGAAAATCTCCGAAACTAATCTGCAATACACCAGAATTATATCTCCGGTTGACGGAACTGTTATCTCCCGCAGCGTTGATGTCGGCCAGACCGTTGCCGCGAGTTTTCAGACGCCGACTCTGTTCAGCATCGCTCAGGATCTAACCAAAATGCAGTTTGATACCAGCGTGGATGAGGCTGATATCGGCAAAGTAAAAAGCGGACAGGACGTTTCGTTCAATGTTGACGCCTATCCCGATACGATCTTTACCGGCAAAGTAGCCGTTGTGCGCAACGCGCCGATTACGGTATCTAATGTTGTCACATACGATGTTGTTATCAATGTAAACAATTCCGAGTTAAAACTAAAACCGGGAATGACGGCCAATGTCTCCATCACCATAGAAACGCATCCCGATGTTCTGCGGATCCCCAATGCGGCCCTCCGCTTCAAACCGTCCAATGTAAAGGAAATAAGCGAAAAAACGCAGGGCAAACAGGGAGCAAAAGGGACGAAAGTTTGGCTGCTTGAAAACGGCAAACCCAGTCCTGTCAGGGTAACAACCGGACTCAGTGACGGAAACTATACAGAAATCATTGAAGGACAAATTCAATCCGGGCAGGAAATTATTACCGATAATTTGAGCGGCAAGAAGGGAAGCAGCGGTTCCAGTCCGACCCCGAGGTTGATGTAATGGCTCTCATTGTAACGAATAAACTTACCAAAACATACGACGTGGGCGACGAGGGCGTACATGCCCTGGCGGATGTGTCCGTCAAAATTGAAAAGGGAGAATTTGTCGCCATCATGGGACCATCAGGTTCGGGCAAATCCACTTTCATGAACATCATAGGCTGTCTGGATCAGCCGTCATCCGGTCAATATGAAATGGATGGAGAAAAAATAAGCGGATTGTCTCCCGACGAACTGGCGGAAATCAGAAACCGGAAAATCGGTTTCGTCTTTCAGGGTTTTAATCTTCTGTCGCGCACTACCGCTCTGGAAAATGTGGAATTACCTCTTCTGTATAATCATGTCCCGCCTAAAGAACGAAAAAATAAATCTCTGGCGGCGCTGAAAATGCTGGGGTTGGAAGGCCGTGAATACCACCATCCCAATCAGTTATCAGGCGGTCAACAGCAGCGGGTGGCTATTGCCCGGGCTCTCGTCAACAGCGCCCCTATTCTGATGGCCGATGAACCGACAGGAAACCTCGACACGAAAACAAGCATCGAAATCATGGAACTCCTCGTTCAGTTAAACCGCGATTCCGGAACTACAATCATTCTCGTAACTCATGAACCGGATATTGCCGCATTCAGCAAACGAATCATCAGGTTCGTTGACGGACATGTCATCAGCGATGAGGAGGTCAAAAAATCATGATCAGCATTTTTTCCACTCTTCGAATCGCCCTGAGAGCTTTATGGGTCAACAAAATGCGATCCGCCCTCACCATGCTGGGAATTATCATCGGCGTCAGCGCTGTGATTATCATGCTGGCTGTGGGAACAGGCATCAGCAGGAAAATTTCCGGACAAATTTCCAGTATCGGCAGCAATCTCATAATCGTTGTCCCCGGCAGTTCCACCCAGGGAGGCATCCGGATGGGAGGCGGCAGCCAGTCAACCCTGACCAGGGACGACGCGGATGCCATAGCCCGCGAGTGTTCGGCTGTTTCCGTCGTTGCCCCCATGCATAACGGCACAGCCCAGGTGGTATTCGGAAACCAGAACTGGTCTACGGCAATCCAGGGAACAACCCCGGGCATTCTGGAAGTAAAGGACTGCGGCCTGACTTCAGGAAGAAACATGACGGATCAGGATGTCCGCAACGCGAATAAGGTTTGCATTCTCGGACAGACGGTCGTTGACAATCTTTTTGGCAGCATGGACCCTGTCGGCCAGATAATACGAATCAAAAAAATTCCCTTCACGGTCATTGGTGTTCTGGAATCCAAGGGGCAGTCTCTCGGAGGTCAGGACCAGGACGATACCATCATAATACCTCTGACTACGGCACAGAAAAAAATATTAGGAACAACTATTCCGGGAATGGTCCGCACCATCATGGTTAAGGCCAGAAGCACCGAAGACCTGACTATTGCGGAAAGGCAGGTAACCGATCTTCTGCGCCAGAGGCATCATATCGGCCAGAACAAAGAAGATGACTTCACCGTCAGGAACCTTACTCAAATACTTCAGATGGCGGAACAGACCACCAATACCCTGACGCTGCTTCTGGGAGCAATCGCCTCCGTATCGCTTCTGGTCGGAGGTATCGGCATCATGAACATCATGCTGGTTTCCGTTACGGAAAGAACCCGTGAGATCGGCATCCGCATGGCCGTCGGCGCAAAGACATGGGATATTCGGATTCAGTTTATAATTGAAGCTTTGACCCTGTCTATGATTGGCGGCATTACGGGAATTATCATCGGAAGCGTCTCCTCCGTAATTTTGTCCACGATATTTGAATATCCGTCGGCTATCTCGCTTCTTTCTATTCTGCTCTCGTTTGGTTTCTCCGGCATGGTGGGTATATTCTTCGGCTTCTACCCTGCCTACAAGGCGTCCCTGCTTAATCCTATCGATGCCTTGAGATTTGAATAACAATTTAAATCAGCAGGGGATATCCTTTTTTCGCACACTTACACGCTTTGCCATACAGTGAAACAAAGACAGCACTTCAATATTTAACTGGAACAAAAATCAACTGATAATCTCGTAACAGGTTTTGACGTCCATGCCCGGCTCCAGCAGGGGAAAAAGATTTTCCATATTTTTCATCAGATTGGCGGAATGCAGTTTCAGAGCATCCTTATCGCTGTACTTCTCATAAAAAATAATAGTCTTTTCGTCGCCGCGGACAGTGTGGGGTATATACTCCAGACATCCAGGCTCGCTTGCTTTAACTTTGGGAACGATTTCTTTCAGGACATTTATCGCCTCTTCCATTTTTCCATCTTTGACTTTTAAAGTCGCAATCAATGTAATCATTATTTATCTCCTTATTTATCGTCTCATGAAAGTATATTTATTTAATAAACACCTTTATGATTTTTTCAGAAAAGTGATAATCTCTCCTATATCCGGCAGTTCCGATATGGGATAGATCTTCAAAAAACAAACCTTTCCCTTTTCATCAATAATGACGCTTGCTCTTTGTGAAATACCATCCTTGTCTCTAAAAAGTCCAAGACTTTTAGCCACATTTCCGTGAGGCCAAAAATCCGCCAGAAGCTTTGTATTTTTTATCTTTATCGCTTTGGCCCAGGCCGCCTTGCAGGGAACACTGTCTACACTTAAACCAACGGCGATTGTATTCAGCTTATCGAATATTTTTTTGTTCTTTTCCAGAGACTGCATCTGCCGGGTGCAGACAGGCGTCCATGCGAGAGGATGAAAAGAAAGCATAACACGGCGACCCTTAAATTTGGAAAGTGCAAATTTCTGCCCGAACTGATCCGTCAAAGTGAAATTTTTAACCGTCTTGCCCAATTGTATAATTGTTTTTTCCGCCATAAAGCACCTCACTTACATGGTTTAATAACAGTTCTGAATGAAGTATATGGATAAGGAGTTCCCGTGTCAAAGGAATATTTACCGCCCGGGTATTTGCATTTCATTTATTTGAGAAGTATAATAAACTTATTAAATTTTATTTATACAAACCTTTAACCTGTATTAAAGATGTGGATAATATGATTCAATTTTTTAAAAATAAAAAACATGTTTGTCCATGGTGGTTGTGTTTTACCTTTGACAATCCCTTACGCGGAATTTTTCATAACCCTTTTAAAATATTGAGCCCCTATCTTCATCAGGGAGACACAGCAATTGATATCGGGCCGGGAATGGGATATTTCAGCATACCCATGGCGCAGCTTGTCGGTTCCACAGGAAGAGTTACAGCCATTGATATCCAGTCTAAAATGCTTTCCGCGCTGATGGAGCGCGCCAGGAAGAAAGGTGTATCTGACATAATCAAAACACATCTGGCCGGTCCGGATTCCATAGGCTTTCAGGAAAAGGCTGATTTTATCTTGGCTTTCTGGATGGCGCATGAGGTTCCAGACCAAAAAAGATTTTTTTCAGAAATCCGCGATCTGATGAAGCCGCAGGGATTATTTCTTTTAGTCGAGCCTCTAATGCATGTATCCGGGAAAAATTTTTCGAGCGCGATAGAGACGGCAACACAACTGGGATTTATCAGCAGGGGATCTCCCAAAATCCGCATGAGCCGCAGTGTTCTTTTTACTATTGGCAATAACAGCCTGCAATAACATCCATCAATGAAGATATTTTCTAAATCGGTGACGCGGCAGAATTTACTCCCAATGATTTTCGGACCTGCTTCAGGGCCTGTGAGATTACCTGCCACATATCATAGTATTTGTATTCTGCAAGCCGGCCACCGAATACAACATTTTTTTCCTGAGTCCGCGCTTTTTGATATCCGGTCATCATTTCCCGATCTGTTTTCGAGCATACCGGATAATAAGGCCCTTCCGGATCATCGCACGGATATTCTCTGATCACAACCGTACCATTGGATAAATTAACTCTTTCACGATAAAAGTGTTTGGGTTCAAGGATGCGGGTATAGGTCACTTCCGCATCGGCATAGTTCATGATGCTCACGCCCTGATAATCATCCAGAGGCTTTTTTTCTATTTCAAACCGGCAGGATCGCCAGCGCAAATGCCCATGACGATAATCGAAATAACGGTCTATCTGACCGGTATAAATAATGGTCGCGGCAAGAGACTTCCAGTAATCTTTCTTTTTAAAATAGTCAGTTTTTAGTTCCAGTGGAATATTTTTGAGCAATTTTTCAAAAATCGGCGTGTAGCCTCCAACAGGCATGCCCTGGTAAGTATCATCGTAATATATGTCATCGTAAGATGTTCTTACGGGAAGTCGTGTAATAACTTCAGCGGGAAGATCCCTGGGATCACAGTTCCATTGTTTGATGGTGTAACCCTTTATGAAAGCCTCATAAAGTTCACGGCCAATAAGACTTATCGCTTTTTCTTCCAGATTTGCAGGCGCCGGAATAACCGGTATTTTTGATTTTAAAAATTCCGCAGCCTCGTCGGATGTAAGAGTAAGATTATAAAATTGATTGATGGTTGCCAGATTGATCGGCAGGGAATAAACTTTTCCTTTTGCGGTCGTGAGCACACGATGCCGGTAATTATTAAACTCTGAAAAGGAATTCATATAGTCCCAAATGTTTTTATCGGGCGTATGAAAAATATGGGGGCCGTATTTGTGAATGTTGATATTAGTTTCGGAATCATCATAGGAATAGCAATTGCCGCCGATATGGTCGCGTTTTTCAATCACCAGGACTTTTTTACCGGCTTTTTTTACTTCATGAGCGAAGACAGCTCCAAAAAAACCGGCTCCAACCACAACAAAATCATACATTGCGCATTTATTTCCTTATATGCTTACTAATTCTTTTTGCCTGCACATCACAGTATCTTATCAAGGATAATTTCTTCCGTTCTTCATCATGCTTAAAGTATTCTTCAGACGCGTACTAAATTTCATGTCCCTTACAGGATGATGCAATTTTCCTTTTTTCCTGATCACAATACCATTACAATTAACTGTAAATAAATCATAAAACTCTTTTCCTATATCTTCAATTTGCATATGCTGCATGTTCAACAGTGTCGGCACAATGAGTTCACAATACCCTGACGCGCCGTTACGGTATTGATGATCCAGAAAATCAAGAGATCTTCTCGAAAAACGCGCTACCGGAAAAAAGATACCGCGAAGACAATCCTTATCAACTTCAAGGTTTATCTTATTCCACCAGTGCCAGTTCGGTTGTTCTTTATAAGTTCGGATATACGCGCCAAGCAGATCAGCATTGTTATTAATGAAATGGCGAAAAAAAATGCTCCAGTCTCCGCCAAACCGGACATCATATTCTATTCTCCAGTAGAAATCATATTGAGGGTTTCGCATATAATAATCAAGCACAGGGTATTCAATGTGATGCCATATTCCTTCCTGCGCCTGAAAGCTGTAACCCATTTTCCTGATCCGGCCGGCAGTAAACAAATGCTTTGATATATCCTTTGGCGAACCATCCGGCTCTCTACTACAGTCATAAGACAAGACGACATCAAAGTCTTTATCGCAACATTTTTTCAGCCGGAAAAATTCTTTTTCCACCTCCGGTGACCAAAAATGACAACAGAATAAAATAACCGTATTATTCATCTCTATACAGCCAAAATTTCCATGTCCTTTTTTTAATAAGGATTTTATTTTCACATCGCGAGTATATGAATAATGATCATTTGTGTCAATTAAATACGGGCCGCGGAAAATGCAGTTTCCCGCCCTAAATCATGGAGATGAAGCACATGCGGCCTGTTTCGCATATTACATTTACACTTACACTTACACTTAGGGGGAAAATATTTGGATAATAAATTTATTTATATTTTTCCACATAATATGGTAATATTAAAAACTCCGGAAATGAAGCACTTTGTATGGATATATTATGATCGATTATATGAAAAAGCACGAGAGCTATGTGCAAAAAGCGCTGACAGATAATCCTTCTAAAGAAAAATTAGAAGAACTTCTCGCGTATCACGACAAACAGATTCAATGGATGCAGCATGAAAGGCTGGTGCATTTAATAGTTATGCTTTTTATTTGTTTTTTCACATTGATTATATTCGGATTCGCCGTAATACAAACATCACTGCCTGCCATGGCTCTTTTTGTGATTCTGCTTGTTTTATCATTTGCGTATATCATTCATTATTACAGGCTCGAAAACGGAGTACAAAAATGGTACCTGATCTCCAATCAAATCAAAGAGAGCAAAGAAAATGATTCAGAATAAAATAGTAGCTCACTATCAGAACGGAAATTTATATAAAGGCATGAGTAATGATTTTATCCCCAACAAAGATTACTTTCGCATGATTTTAAAAGATGCGAGGCCGGGAAGCCCGCCTGTGAAACTGGAAATTGCCGGATTGAAAGCTTTGTTTTTTGTAAAAAAATACGACGGAAATCCTTCTTACAACGAAAAGAAAGATTTTGATCCCCGCCGATTATTAACAGGACGCAAGATAAAAGCGCTGTTCAAAGACGGCGAACTGATGGTAGGCACAACGAACGTATACAAACCAAACCGTCAGGGATTCTTTCTCGTTCCCGCTGATGAGAACTCAAACAACAATCTTTGTTTTGTGATTACATCAGCAACACAGGAAGTTTCGTTTATCGACTCCCTGTGAGCTGATTTCCATTATTTGAATATATGTTTTAGAAAGTATCGGTCACTCTCTTGATATCCGCCCGGGCGTCGGCCACCATTCTCTCGATAAGTTCCTTACACGTGGGAATATCCTTTACCAACCCGACTGATTGCCCCATCATCATGGGAGCATCATCAACATTGCCTAATTCCCATGCCTCTTTTACTCTTTGCCCGGCGATGAGCGGAATAAGTTGCTCCAGCCCGCCGCCCTTTGCTTCCACGGCCAGAACCTGTTCAACAATCTTATTTTTTATGGCACGTCCCTGCAAACCGATGGATTTACAGATAAGAGCTGTCTCGTATTCCTGCCGTTTGATAAGTTCCTGTTTAATGTTGTCATGAACTTCGCATTCCTGCGTGGCCACAAAGCGGGTTGCCATCATAACTCCCTGAGCGCCGAGAGCAAGCGCCGCCGCAAATGTGCGGCCGTCGGAAACGCCGCCGACAGTCACAACGGGAATCTTTACTGTTTCGGCAATACGCGGCGTGAGCACCATTGTGGTTACGTCGTCATTGAGAGGATGGCCGCCCTCTTCTATGCCTGCGGCGTAAATGCCGTCGTAACCCGACTTTTCCGCATGGACGGCGTGACGCACCGAACCTACTTTATGGAACATTTTAACTCCCGCCTTTTTCAGCTGTTCCACGAATTCTTTTCCTGCAACCTTGTCCAGCGGCGTGCCGGATATTTCCAGACCGGCGACTTTTTCCTCCAGACAAACCCGCAAAAACATTTTATGATGCTCGGCGGTAATATGAACGGACGGCAGAATAGTTACATTCACCATAAAAGGCTTATCCGTCAGCTTTCTTGTCAACCTGATGGCTTCACGAAATTCATCTTCCGTGGAATAATTTCCGGCAGTCAGGTTTCCCATGCCGCCGGCGTTGGAGATAGCGGCACAAAGCTTCGGCTTGCAAAGCCACATCATCGCGCCGCATATAATGGGATATTTAATTCCGAACATTTCGGTAATGGCAGTTTTCATTTTTTCACCCGTTCAATTCATTCTGAAATTATTAACTTGATTTAATCACCTATAACCAGCGACGTCACTTTGGCGTCAGGCGGCATATAGTCCCCCTCCAGTACCTTGATAATGTCCGCATACAATCTGTGTTTCATTTCGCCGAGGATTCCGCGTTTCTTCTGGAAAGTCTTGGCGAAGGCTATGGATTGCGCCATAAGATCTTCCTGATTGGCGCAGGCTTTCACAATTATGTTATTCTTTTCCAGTTCCGGCGCGCCGAAACGGTTTCCGGTAAACTGCATCTGCGATAATATGTGGATAGGAATGGCTTTTTTAACAAACGCGTTCATGCTCCACCTGAAGGGAATGCCGATATTCACTTCCGGGAAGCAGAAGAAACCTTTGTCCGACCTCATGAACCTGAAATCGCAGGCACACGTCAGTATGGAGCCGTTGCCGAAGGCATGGCCGTTGATCGCGGCGATGACCGGCACAGGATATAAAAGCAGTTTTTTGAAAACAATATCCATCTCGTTGATGAAATCGACAACCGGCTTGTGATCGTTTTTCTGCGCCTGTCCCATGATCCATTCAACGTCTATGCCCTGGGAAAAATTCTTGGGATCGTTGGAAGTAATAATCAGAGCAGTTATTGATTTATCAGCGATGATCTCATCGAGCATGGCATTCAGGGTTTTGGCAAAAACCAGGTTTTGCCTGTTTTCACCGTTGGTCAGGGTGAGAATTGCTACTGTTTCGTCTTTGGTCCAATTCATTATAGACATATGGTTCCTATCCTTTCCTTTTAAAAATATTTTATTTACGGCCATAATGGCCACAATTTCCAATGATTTTAATTGCCTGAAAGCAATTTTCAACGATGAAAAAAGCCCAACCAAGGTAATGGAGTATAAGAAGTCCCCTCTTTTATGTCAAGGACATTATAAGGGCATTGAATGACCTTGAAAGTATATCTGCTGGGTGAATTGGTGAAAAGTCCGGTGGACAATCCGATAATCAGGCCATCCATGAACTCTGTAAAAATGACTTACGCTTTGGCCGGTGATCCCCGGCATGAAGATCTGATGACCGCAAAATCCCATCTGACAGGGGAAAAGATAAACCGTTTCTGCCACCTCCATCAAAGCACCGAAGACCTGATCAAAAAGGTGAAAATGCAGC
>Ga0153915_10003095_pt1 | contig 15180 bp, 13 predicted proteins | sample Opewatmetagenome_2_FD_107003 | JGI IMG/M metagenome (GOLD analysis project Ga0153915, IMG submission 107003) | Freshwater wetland microbial communities from Ohio, USA - Open water 3 Core 3 Depth 3 metaG | ecosystem: Environmental > Aquatic > Freshwater > Wetlands | place: USA: Ohio, Lake Erie...
ACATCAATGCCACAAAAACCAAAAAGGAGTTTTATCCCACAATAAAAAAGAGTGACCTTCTCCGTAAAGTATATATCGATACCAGATCCGGTCACAGCAGGGGCAGCACTGTTGACACAACCATTGTCTCCCTCCCCGCTCCCGGGCAGGCGTCATATAAACCGGGAGACCCACTCCATGAATGCTTTCTCCCCGCGGGGAAACGCTTCCAGGACAACAGTCTCGATATGGGGACAGGTTTTGACTGTTTTCACGCGCTTTCCCATACGGCGAACAGTAAAATCGGGAAAAAACAAATGCGCAACCGGCTGCTGTTGAAAAGGATCATGGAAAAACACGGCTTTAAAAATTATGAGAAAGAGTGGTGGCATTTCACCTTACGCGGCGAACCTTTTTCAAAGACTTATTTTGATTTTGTCATTGAGTGACGCCCCTGAACCCCCTATTCTCCTTCCCTCAGGGGAAGTTTATCAGGAAAAGGAGTGTTACAGGGCGACAAGAAGATATGGAATATTTATATGAACGTCAAGTCATCCACATTTTTCAAGTCTTACGGATTTTCGCTACTGCTGATCATCGCTATCGGTATCGGCTCCATATTGGGAATCGCCTTGAAAAAAGAAGCTGTTCTCTTCAAGCCCTTCGGGGATGTATTCTTAAACCTCCTCTTTACCGCCATCGTCCCTCTCGTGTTCTTTTCTATCGCATCCGCCGTTGCCGGCATGTCCAATATGAGTCGCCTAGGTAAGATTCTTTCAGCCATGTTGTGCGTGTTCATACTCACCGGTATGGTTGCCTCGGCGATTATGGCTGTCGCCGTTCAATTTTATCCACCTGCGGCGGGGATGAGACTGGATTTAAATGCCGCTGCCGGTCTTGAGCAGTTCAAAACCTCCGAACATATTGTTCAGGCCTTCGCAGTACCTGATTTTTTAGATATCCTGTCGAAGAAAAATATGCTTGCCCTCATCATCTTTTCCATTATCATCGGGCTTGCTACCTCTTCTATCGGGAAAAAGGGAAAGGCTTTCTCGACATTCCTTGCCTCCGCAAACGAGGTGATGATGAAGGTTATCCACTATATCATGTTCTACGCGCCAATCGGGCTATGCGCCTACTTCGCATATTTCGTCGGGATGTATGGTTCGGAACTGCTGGGTTCCTACCTGAGGGCGATGATACTCTATTACCCGATAACAATTCTCTATTTTTTCCTCGCCTTTACCTTGTATGCGTACCTTGCCGCAGGGGGGATCGGTGTGAGAATGTTCTGGAAAAACATCATCCCGCCTTCTCTCACGGCACTTGCTACGGCAAGCAGCGTCGCAACCATCCCGTCAAATCTCGAGGCGGCAAATAACACAGGCATCCCCAGAGACATCAGTGAAGTCGTCATTCCCATCGGTGCGACTATTCATATGGAAGGTTCCTGCCTCGCCGCTATGCTGAAAATAGCCTTTTTGTTCGGGTTATTCCACATGGATTTCTCAGGAGCCCAGACCGTCCTGACGGCAATCGGCATCGCCATCCTGTGCGGTACGGTGGTGAGCGGTATTCCCGGCGGCGGCGTTATTGGAGAGATATTGATCATTTCACTGTATGGATTCCCCCCGGAGGTCTTCCCGATTATTACGATGATCGGAACCCTCGTTGATCCCCCGGCAACCATGGTGAATGCCATCGGCGACAACGTCGCCAGCATGCTGGTCGCCAGGATCTTAGGAGGCAAAGACTGGATGCAGGAAAGTCCATCGGTGTTTTAACCTTTGCTTTACCTGACTGCCGGAAAAAGCCTCACATCACCCAATAATCGGGGGTTATTTCTTCTGCCCATTTTCCCCTTAGGGGGAACTGTCTCCGGACCGCAAATGTCTTTCACGACCCCTGCCCTTTCACCAATTGTAATCACGGACGACGCCCCGCACCGGCCTCAAAAAGTGTAACAGGAGTGCGTCCATGAAACAGAAACGTTCTCCCCATACTCGATCAGGTAAGGAATAGGGTCACAATATATGGAATGATGACCTGAAGATGAGCTGCATGGATGTAATAGTTACTCTGTGACAGCTCTTTAGATATCTTTGAGATCTTTTGTTAATTTTAGTCTCCCATCATTTTTCATGGCTTCCTTGTTACTTTCTATCCATGACTGCATCAGCTCGTTTTTCTTCATCCTCAGAATTAAATTTTTCAGGGTTGCCTTCTTTGCCTCGAAATCATCGGCATCCGCTTTATCTCTTTCCTTGAATTTCACTATTAAGAAATTTCCATTGATGTTATAGGCATTGTCCGGATAAGGGTTCTTTTCTGAAATCTGAAAGAGGGCATCATTCAGTTCCTTGGAAGAACCTAATTTCGGAATGGCTGAACCGGGTAGGAAAAATCCCGTTTCTTCTATCTTCAAACCTTTCTCCTGGGATATTTTTTGCAGAGTCTCACCCTTTTTGAGACGGTCAAGAATACTTTCCGCATCTTTTTTACACAGACGTTTGGACTCCACTTCTACGTATTTGCTTCGTACTTCATTCTCAATATCACTTAAGCCTGGGGTGTAAGAGGCTTTTTTCGCGATGAGTTTCATAACATAGTAAGCTTTATCATCGTAAAAAACAGAACTAATCTCATCCATTTGCAGGCTGAAGGCAATGACAGGAAAATCCTTAATATGACTAAATTCCTGAGGAATCTTTTGAGCACTGAAAAAATTTGAGCTGCTGATCTTCAATCCGTTTTGTCTGGCGTAATCATCGAAATTTTCTTTCTGGTAAATCGTATCATGGGCCTTCTTGGCCTCGTCAGCAGCAATATTCATGCTCCGGGACTGCTTCATTTCCGCCATTATTTTATCTTTAACCTCTGTGAGAGGAATGTCCTTGCCTCCTTTTTTCATAAATTTATCTTTATTGCGGTTATAGTATTCAACCACATCTGTGTCTGATATCTTTACAGAGGTTACAAAATTCTGACCCGAAAATAAAATATACTTTATCTGGATCTGTTCCGGAATGCGGAAATCCTTTTCATTTTCTTTCAGGTATGTCTCCAGATACGCCCGGCCGGAAATGACCTTTTCCTTATAATTATGCACCGAAAGGCTAAGATAGTTTACATTTATTTTTTCGTTCTGAAACCGGTACAGATCAAATACTTCTTTATCTGAAACCTTCACGGAGCTTTGCAGGATATCTTCCAGCTTTATCGTAGTGATTAAGGTTTTTTGCGCATCTTCAAAATCGGAAGGCGCCATCTTCATTTGACGCAGTATCTGTTGATAGGTCTTCTCGTCAAAAACTCCTGCTCTCTGAAACGCCGGATTAGAAAGAATAGACGCCTTAACTTCTTCTTCTGTAACCTCTATATTGAGTTCCTTTGCCTTTTGAAGGATTATCGCCTGATTAATAATGCTGTCATACGCCTGCTGTTTTAAATTCAGATTCTTCAGGATATCATCGGTAAGGGCGCCTCCCAAACGCTGCCGGTATGCTTCAATAAGATTCTGGTATTTCTTTTGAAACTCCACGTAGGGAATAACTTTACCGTCGATAATGGCGATGGCTTCGGCCTGTCGTCTCCAGCTATAAGAACCAAAATAAAAGATAAAAACAACAATGACCATTCCCAGTAAAATTTTCACAAGCCAGTTTCTGGCATGTTTTCTCATTAACTCAAGCATAAAATTTCCTCACCGGTAGTTTAAGGCAAAAACTTGTAGTACAGCACCCCGTAAAATGCAATAATTTTTTAATACCATTGCAAACCGCTGAAGGGAAAACCCCTCAAACTCCATCGCTCATTTTTTAACTGATAGATTCACCCGCCTACAGTTGGAGAAGGGGTACATCCTTCAAAATCACTGTCATATTTGAAGATTTAAGAAATCCATCTGCAACGGAATGCGAAATCTTTGCGAATGGCGAAAGATTTCAAAAAGTCATTGCTTAGGGAAGTGAAATACTGTATACAGTACCACTTAATAATAAAGCTAAGAATTTCATTATTGAAACGATAATTCAAAGGAGGAAAGGGCTTGCTGTTTGATTATATTTTAGGAAAATTTTCCAATGATTTGGCCATAGATCTCGGAACGGCCAATACCCTGGTGTATATGAAAGGCAAGGGCATAGTATTGAATGAACCATCGGTCGTTGCCGTGCATAGAGATGCCCGGGGTACAAAAAAAGTCCTCGCTGTTGGTCTGGAAGCAAAAAAAATGTTGGGACGAACCCCCGGGAATATAGTAGCGATCAGACCCATGCGGGAAGGAGTAATTGCTGATTTTGACATTACAGAAGCCATGCTGCGGCACTTCATCCACCGTGTTCACAATCGCAGAGCGCTGGTTCGCCCCAGAATAATTGTATCAATACCTTCCGGCATCACACAGGTGGAAAGGCGGGCAGTGAAGGAAACCGTAGAATCAGCAGGCGCCAGAGAAATATACTTTATAGAAGAGCCTATGGCGGCGGCAATCGGCGCCGGACTTCCCGTAATGGAACCAACAAGCTCCATGGTCGTGGATATCGGTGGAGGAACCACTGAAGTTGCCGTGATCTCGCTGGCAGGTATTGTGTACGCTAAGTCCGTGAGGGTAGCCGGTGATAGAATGGATGAAGAGATAGTCCAGTATATGAAGAGAAAATTTAACCTTCTCATAGGAGAACGATCGGCAGAGATCATAAAAATGACTATCGGCTGCGCGTATCCTGATAATGAATTGAGAAAACTGGATGTGAAAGGAAGGAATCTTATATCGGGTATTCCGAAAATAGTCGAAATCAACTCCGAAGAGGTACGGGAAGCTATTATGGAACCCATAAGTATAATCATAGATGCCATAAAAGATGCCCTGGATAATTCTCCGCCGGAATTAGCCGGAGATATTGTCGACAGAGGCATCGTCTTAACCGGTGGGGGAGCCCTTTTGACAAATCTCGATATACGGATAAGGGAGGAAACCGGACTGCCCATTACCGTTGCGGAAGATGCTCTTACGGTAGTAGCCAGAGGCGCCGGAATGGCCCTGGACCATATAGATATACTCAAAGAAGTTACAATCCAGGTATAGTGTTACCTTTTACGGAAGATAATATAAGAGACCTTTGAAAATAAGGAATTTCCCTGAGGGGGACGGGAGGATGCGTCCCCAGAGAAAGAACTTATATAACATCTCATAATATAATTATTTGTTTTCAGAAGGTGAAACCCCGCAAACTTCTCAAAAAGTGAAGCACCCCACCACAATGTTATTTCCTAAGAAACATCGACAAATCATAATAGCATGTCTTCTGGTAATAGTGTCCCTTGTCATATTATCCTATAGCATAACACATCCAACCAGCGTCGGTTTTTTTAGAAAACTTGTACTGGAAACTGCCGCACCGTTGGCAAATATGATAAGCGCGCCTTTCAGAGGGCTTAACGAGGCATGGAAGCGATATATATTTCTTGTGGGAATGGAGGATGAAAACAGACGTCTGAAAAAGGAAAACGCATCATTGACCCAGGAAACAGTTTACTACCGGGAAGGGTACCTCGAGGGAATTCGTTTACAAAAACTCCTCACACTTAAAGAAAAAGTCAATTACCCTACAATCGCTGCGAGAGTTATTGGCAGAGACCAGACATCCATAATCAAGACAATATTAATTGACAAGGGAACTTCTCACGGCTTGAAGGTTGATTTGCCGGTCATAGCCGATCAGGGGGTTGTGGGAAAGATCGTGGAAAGCTCTCCGCATGTGTCGAAAATTTTACTGCTCATAGATGAAAACAGTAATATTGACGCGCTGGTTCAGGAAACCAGGATACAGGGAATTCTTCATGGCGCTGCCTCAATGGGATGTTCTCTGAAATACGTACCGAAACCAGAAACAGTCACTGTGGGAAATACTGTCGTTTCTTCAGGGCTATCCGGTATTTTCCCTAAGGGGTTGCTCCTCGGCACGGTGACAAATATCGATAAAACAGATAGCGGCCTGTTTCAGAAGATTGATGTGACGCCGTTTGTTGACTTTGCCAGGCTTGAAGAAGTGATGGTCATCATGTTTGATAAGGTTGATAATAAATGATCTACTATATATCATTGCCTTTTCTATCGTTGTTTCTGATAGTTTTCCAGATGATGGTTGCAGATACTGTATTATTTGGAAAAATAGGACTGGAGCTTTCCCTGATATTGGTAATCTATGCAGGATTCCGGCTTGATGTAATAAGAGGAGGAATCCTCAGCTTTATCCTTGGTTTTGTACGCGACTGTCTGAGTTGTACTATTTCAGGACTTTACACACTCATTTATGTATTGGTATTTCTCATTTCTACACTCGCATCCACAAGGATTTCTCTTGGTCAGTCATCCTTTATCATGGTTTTTACTTTGACATGTGCATTATTTGAGAGCATAATTATTGTTTTGTTCTACCCCGTATTGTACGGGGGGAGCATGTCAACCCATGCGTTAAAGGCGTATATACCACAGATATTGATGGCAAGTGGCCTCAGCCCTATATTATTTAAGGCTTTCTGTTGGATTGAGGGATATGTGAGTGGAGAAGCTAAACAGCCAGATAAACGGGCATGATCCAGGTGCATTCAGAAAAAGGTTCAAGATAGTATTCGTTGTCGTCGCTATCATGATATCTTTTCTGATCATAAGGATGTGGCATCTCCAGGTCTTCAGGGGGGATGAACTAAGACAAAAATCGGAAAATAATAGCGTAAGACTGCGAAAAATAAAACCATTAAGGGGACTGATTCTGGATACCAACGGTCAGGTCCTCGTCGACAACCAGCCTTCTTTTGACATTATTTTTGTGCCTAATCGTTCCAGAAATATTGATAACGTGGCATATAAACTGAAGAATTTATTGGCAGCAAGATCCCTGGCGTTTAATTCGGAGATACCCTTTTTGGGAAAGAAAGGGTGGTTCCCGCCGGTAAAACTCGATAAAAATATCAGTGTAGAGAAACTGGCTGTTGTGGAAACCCACGCCTCTGACCTGCCGGGTGTAACCGTGGAGGTAGTCCCTGTCAGAAAATACCTTTCCGGAGAAATGACAGCCCATATCATTGGCTATACGGGTGAGATCAGCCCGGAGGAATTGAAAAAAGACACAACCGGCAGTCTCGGCATCGGTGATATTATTGGTAAAGATGGCCTGGAGAAATATTTAGACGAATACATTAAAGGGAAAAGCGGCGCTGAACAGGTCGAAGTCAATGTTCTCGGTAAAGAAATCAAGGTAATTGGTAAAATCGAACCGGTTTCCGGATACAATGCGGTTCTCACTATCGATTCATCTCTGCAGAAGGTTGCCTGGGACGCTCTTAAGGATAAAGCCGGAGCGGTTGCCGTCATTGATCCCCGCAACGGAGCAGTCCTCGCTCTGGTCAGTACGCCTTCTTTTGACCCAAACCTGTTCAACGGGGGGATTTCCTTCGATGACTGGGAAAAGCTATCGACTGATCCTTCTCACCCGATGGGAAACAGGGCCATTTCCGGTCAATACCCCCCCGGTTCGACATATAAACTCTTTGTAGCAGCGGCAGCACTGGAAGAAGGAATAATCACTCCCGATACGAGTTTTACCTGTAATGGGTCTTTCACACTCGGTAACAGAACATATAAGTGCTGGAACAAGAAAGGGCATGGCCGGATCAGCCTCCATCGTGCTATTGTGGAATCTTGTGACGTGTATTTCTACAACGTTGGCAAGTTAGTCGGAGTTGACAAAATAGCCGAGTATGCCTATGCATTCGGGTTAGGTCGGGCAACAGGGATAGATCTTCCACGGGAAAAGAATGGTCTCATTCCGACAAGTGAGTGGAAACTCTCGAGGTTTAAAGAAATATGGCAACTGGGAGAAACTATTTCTATCTCTATCGGGCAAGGCTTCGACCTTGTGACACCTATTCAACTGGTAAACGCGTATGCTGCTCTTGCTAACGGCGGAACTATCTACAAGCCCAGGATTGTCAAGCGTATCGAAACGGCAGATGGCCGGATTTTAAAGACATTTGAGCCGGAGCCGAAAAGCACCTTGCCTTTGAGTAAAGAGACTATGGATATCTTAACGCACGCTCTCTGGGGCGTCGTGAACGAAAACGGGGGTACAGGCCAGGCTCTAAGGAGGAAAGAAGCGGATGTGTGCGGGAAAACAGGAACTGCCCAGGTTGTAGGTTTGCCCGATAATGAAAATGCACGTAAAAGGATAATTTCTGCAAAATTCAGGGATCACGCCTTATTTGTGTGTTTTGCGCCCTATAAGAACCCGGAAATAGCGATCGCCGTTATTGCAGAAAATGCAGGTCACGGTGGGTCCGCGGCAGCTCCTATCGCGAGAAAGATTACAGACGCCTACTTTGAAAATAAAAATACAAACCATAAAAAAACTCATCCACTTGTTGCAGCAGACCAGCGGTCACAGGCGGAGATTTATCGATGAAATTCGATCGCCGCTTATTCTTCAATTTTGATTGGACCCTCCTTGTCCTTATCCTCGTCATCAGCTTTATCGGTATCCTGAATATATACAGTGCCGGTAACAGCATGGACAACTTCCGGCAGGAGACCATCTACATCAAACAGGCTCAATGGATCATCATCGGTCTTATACTTATCGGAATCATTATTTGCATTGATTATCGATTCATCTGTCGTTTCGCTTATGTAATCTATGCGATCTCTATCATGCTCCTTTTAGTGGTTGCGTTATTCGGGTATGCCACCCACGGATCTCAACGCTGGATTACTTTAGGGGGATTCTCTTTCCAACCTTCAGAGTTAGTAAAATTGACGATCATCATAGCACTGGCAAAATATTTTGACGATCACATGATAGAAAGAAGCTATAGTTTGAAAGAACTGCTTATTCCATTTTTTATCGTATTGATTCCTTTTCTGTTTATCTTGAAGCAACCTGACCTCGGGACTGCGTTGATGCTTATCTTCATCGCCATATCGATATTTTTTTTCATCGGTATACAATTGAAATCTCTGATCCTATCTGTTACTGGCGGCTTCATGATAGTTCCCTTTTCCTGGTTTTTCTTAAAAGATTATCAAAAGGAAAGGATCATGACCTTTTTCAACCCGGAAAATGATCCCCTCGGTGCAGGCTATCATATCATTCAGTCTATAATTGCCGTCGGATCGGGAGGTATCTTAGGCAAAGGGTATTTAAAAGGAACCCAGACGCAATTGAAATTTCTCCCGGTACAGCAGACGGATTTTGTGTTCTCCGTGTTTGCAGAAGAATGGGGCTTCCTGGGAGGACTTATTCTGATGACTATGTTTCTTATATTAATATTGTGGTGCTTGAAAATTGCATTGAATTCAAGGGATTTTATGGGCATGCTTTTATCCTTCGGCATAACAATACTTATCTTCTGGGAGGTTTTTATAAATGTAGGGATGGTATTGGGCATGTTGCCTGTCGTCGGCATTCCATTGCCCTTTTTGAGTTACGGAGGTTCTTCCATGGTTGTTCTCATGATGGCCATGGGGTTGTTGCTCAATGTCAGTATGAGGAGGTTTGTTCTCCACCCATAATTATATAAGGATCAACACACTGGGGGTTCTACGATGTCAAGCAAGAAAAAAGAAGAAGATGTCAAGGCATTTCTCGGAAAGGGAGCAGAATTTACCGGCAAATTAATGTTCAGCGGCATCGTCCGAATCGACGGTGATTTCCATGGTGAAATATTTGGCGGAGGAACCCTGGTAGTGGGCGAAGGCGCACATATCGAAGCAGATATAAACGTTGAGAACATTGTGGTCAGCGGAGACGTCCGCGGACAGATCGAAGCCAAAGAAAGGATTGAAATTTATCCGCCAGGGAAAGTCTTAGGAAACATAAAAACAACTATCTTTATAATAAAGGAGGGGGCCGTTTTCGAAGGAACTTCCAGAATGGATGGGAGCAAATCAGAAAACTATAAAGTTGATAGCAAATCCAGAGTATTAGAAGAGGATACGGTACGATAAAACCACATTCAGCCAAAAAATACTTGACATTAACAGTGAGTTGTGATTAGAAGTCCGCGATTTTTACACTGTGGTTTTTGAGGTTCCTCGTGTACAGAGTTCATATCACAAGATTTCAGAAAACATTGATCAAAAAAGATTCATCAGTAACTTTTAGGGATAAAAAAAGACGTTAAACAGTTGACGAGCCGGGGGGATGACGTCTGTTCATTCGCTCGGTTTTTTTAAATTTCACGATAAATTTGGTGTGAGGTAGAATAGTGATCAGCATCGATTATACACTGTGGATCCAGATGGCTAATTTTCTTATCCTGATGTTCATTTTGAATTTGCTCCTCTATAAACCTATCTTAGGCATCATCGATAAAAGAAAAAAGAAACTTCAGGATACCGAAGAAGACATCAAGCGCCTCAATCAATCAGTAGATGAAAGAATGGCCGCATATGAGGAAAAGCTGCGCCTGGCGAAGATGCAGGCTTTGGAAAAAAAGCACGAAATCATGAAAGAAGGCGCAGATCAGGCCAAAAGCTTCGTCGATGCCGCAAAAGGCGAAATTCCCGCCATGATGGAAAAGTTTCATGCGGAGATGAACAAAGAAGTTGGTGAAGCGAGAAGTGTTCTGACCAATCAGTCCAAAAAGATATCTGTTGAAATTGCCGAGAAATTGCTGGGAAGGAGTCTCCAATGATACAAGAGTTTTCCAGTAAACTATTTAGCCGACGCAATGTGCGTTCTGTAATGTTGTCATTCCTGCCGATCATCACCACTGCTTCCGTTGCATACGCCGCAGGCGGTGGGGGTGAAGGATCCAGCAAGGAAATGTTGATAGATTTTGCCTGGAGAGTAGCAAACTTTATCGTCCTGGTCTGGTTTCTCTACTGGGTTGCCGCAAAAAAAATCAAAGAGTTTTTCCTTGAAAGACGTCAAAACATCAAGTCCAATATCGATGAGAAGGTAGCGGAAAAAGAAGAAACAGAGAAGAAATTCCGGGAATACTCTGCGAAGCTGGATAAGGCAACTGAGGAAATAAGCAATATCTTCGAAATGATAAAATCCCAGGGAACGGTCGAGAAGGAAAAAATCATTGAAGATGCCAAGAAGGCAGCCGAGAAGATGAAAGAAGATGCGCAGACGAGAATGGAACAGGAATTCAAGTCTGCGAGAAATCAATTACGGGCAGAGGCTGCGAAGCTGTCCGTGGAAATGGCTGAAGAGCTTCTGAAGAAGAATATAACTCAGGAACATCACGAATACATGGTAAAAGACTATTTAGATAAGGTGGTGAAAAAACATTGATCAGCAGCAATATTGCAAAGCGTTATGCCCGGGCATTCTTTGAAATAGCCAAAGAAGATGGACTCTACGAAAAGTATTATCATGAATTATCGCTTTTCTCTTCCATCATTCACGAAAGCAAAGATCTCAATGAATTGTTAGTAAATCCTGTTTTTGATCAGGCCGAAAAAAGATCCGTTGTCGATTCACTTATAAATAAGATTAGTATATCGAATGTGACGGCAAACTTTTTGAGACTCCTGGTTGATAAGCGGAGAATTGGTATTCTTCCCGATATAGAAGGTTGTTATCGGAAACTTATGGACGATGTCCTGAGAAAGATCAGGGTCGATGTAAAGACGGCGTTCCCATTATCTGCTGAACTTTCCGAAAAACTTCAAAAACGCATGGAAGAGTTAACCGGCAAAAAAGTTGAAATGGCAATTTTAGAGGATTCCTCGTTGTTGGGCGGCATTGTCGTCGGTGTAGGGGATACCCTCTATGACGGAAGTATAAAGACGCAACTGCATAATATCAGGAATCTCTTAGGGGAGGAAATATAGAGCATGGAGAAAATCAGGGCAGAAGAAATAAGCGAAATCATCTCCAAACAGATCAGAGACTATGAGAAGAAACTTGACGTAAGTGAAGTCGGAACGGTCCTGTCAGTGGGAGATGGTATTGCCAGGGTTTACGGTGTGGAAAATGCGATGGCCATGGAATTATTGGAGTTTCCGGGTGGGATTCTCGGCATGGTTCTCAATCTGGAAACAGACAATGTGGGTGTCGCCATTCTCGGTGAAGTTACCCATATTAAAGAAGGAGATATTGTAAAGAGAACCGGTAGGATCGCCCAGGTTCCCGTGGGAGAAGCGGTGCTTGGTCGGGTTATTGATGGAACCGGTGCACCGATTGACGGCAAAGGTCCCATTGAGACCGACGAGTTCAGGAGAATAGAGATGATCGCCCCGGGCGTGGTGAAACGTCAGCCTGTGAACACGCCGATGTACACCGGCATCAAGGCGATCGACGCCATGACGCCGATCGGAAGGGGTCAGCGGGAACTTATCATTGGCGACCGGCAGATCGGCAAAACCGCCATTTGTGTGGACGCCATCATCAGACAGAAGGATACCGGTATTAAGTGCATTTACGTGGCCATCGGTCAGAAGAAATCGACAGTGGCCCAGGTGGTGGAAAACCTGCGGAAGAACGGCGCCATGTCGTATACCTGTGTTATCGCCGCATGCGCCAGTGACCCGGCAACGCTTCAATACATCGCGGCCTATTCCGGATGCAGTATCGGCGAGTATTTCCGTGACAGGAAACAGGATGCCTTGATTATCTATGATGATCTTTCCAAGCAGGCGGTAGCGTACCGGCAGATTTCTCTGCTTTTGAGAAGACCTCCCGGACGGGAAGCCTTCCCCGGAGATATTTTCTACAACCATTCTAGATTGCTGGAACGCGCCGCACGCGTGAGCGACGATCTTGGCGGCGGATCCCTTACGGCCCTGCCCATTATTGAGACCCAGGCCGGTGACGTTTCCGCATACATTCCGACAAACGTTATTTCGATCACCGACGGTCAGGTGTATCTCGAACCAAGCTTGTTCTTCTCCGGCATCCGGCCGGCCATCAACGTGGGACTTTCGGTTTCGCGCGTGGGAGGCGCAGCCCAGGTAAAGGCCATGAAGCAGGTAGCGGGAAGACTGAAACTCGAGCTCGCCCAGTACCGTGAATTGGCAGCTTTTGCCCAGTTCGGGAGCGACCTGGACAAGGCAACTCAGGCGCAGCTTGAGCGAGGTGTGCGTCTGGTGGAAATCTTGAAGCAGCCCCAGTTCGAACCAAGGTCTCTATCACAGCAGGTTGCCATCCTGTTTGCCGGTACGAGGGGCTTCCTGGACAAATACCCGGTCGATAAGCTGAAGGATTACGAGTCACAGCTCTTGAGTTTTATTGCCAGCAAGTACCCCGAGATCAACCGGGAGGTCGACGAGAAAAGGGAGATCAGCCCGGATCTTGAGAAAAAGATAAGTTCGGCGTTGACAGAATTTGAATCAGTATTTGTCGTTGGGTAAATAATCGGAAGCCCGCTGAAGAATAGACCACATACGTAAGAAAAGGAAGCATTAATGGCCGCACTAAAGGACATTAGAAGGAAAATTGTAGCAGTTTCGAAGACAAAGCAGATCACCAGAGCGATGAATATGGTGGCTGCCTCGAAACTGAAAGCTGCCCAGTCGAGGATGGAAAATTTCCGTCCCTATGCGATCAAATTTATGGAGGTCCTCAGCAGCCTGGCGCTTCGTGTGGACACCAGCAATCACCCCCTCCTGGCCGTCAGGGAACCGAAAAGAATCAGGGTAATCTGCATGACTTCTGACAGAGGTCTCTGCGGAGGTTTCAATACCAATCTGATTAAAGCTACGGAGAGATTCATTCGGGACAAAGTCAAAGAAGGCAAAGAGATAGAGTTGATTGCCGTAGGGAGGAAAGGAAGAGACTATTTCAGAAAAAAGGCGAAACTTATTAGTCAGTTTCCCGATGTCTTCGGGAAATTCGATATCACGCTATCGGTAAAAATTTCCGATGAAATCATACCTCCTTTTGAAAAGGAAGAGTACGACGAATTGTATGTTATCTACAATGAATTCAGAAATTTAGCAGTGCAAAGACCGGTGGTCGTGAGGCTCTTCCCCTTGCCCCCGATCGGCAAGGAAGAAGAGGTAGATCCCAACATGCGGATCGATTACATTTATGAACCTTCCGATGAAGTTTTGCTGGAAAAGCTTCTTCCCATGTACGTTCATGTCCTGGTATTCAGGGCACTCTTAGAGACGTCCGCCGGAGAAAACGGCGCGCGCATGGTCGCCATGGACAACGCGACAAAGAATTGCGAGGAAATGATCCAGAACCTTACGTTAAGAATGAACAAAGCAAGACAGTCTGCCATTACGGCTGAGCTGATGGATATAGTCGGCGGTACAGAAGCCCTGGCCAAGAGTTAAAAAAAGTTACGCACTATAGATTAAGGAGACAGGTATGAATATAGGAAAGGTTGTGCAGGTAATAGGACCGGTAGTCGACGTGGCGTTTGATGAAGGAATGCTTCCAGAGATCTTAAACGCTATCGCTATCACCAACCCCACGATTGATGACACGGAAGATAATCTGATTATTGAGGTTGCCCAGCATTTAGGTGACAATGTCGTCAGATGCATCGCCATGGACATTACGGATGGTCTTGTCAGGGGTATGAAGGCGAAGGATCTAGGCACACCCATAAAAGCCCCCGTTGGTCCGGAATGTCTGGGCAGGATTCTGAACGTTGTCGGCAGACCGGTTGACGGTCTGGGACCCGTGGTGGCAAAAACTTACTCACCGATCCACCGGGAAGCCCCGGCATTTATTGAACAGGATACATCGGTTCACGTTCTGGAAACGGGTGTCAAGGTTATCGATCTTCTCGTTCCCTTCCCCAGAGGCGGTAAGATGGGGATGTTTGGAGGGGCAGGAGTCGGCAAAACCGTCGTCATGATGGAGATGATCAATAACATCGCCATGCACCACGGCGGTATTTCCGTGTTCGCCGGCGTCGGTGAAAGAACACGCGAAGGGAACGACCTCTACCTGGAAATGAAGCAGTCGGGCGTTATCAAACAGGCCGCCTTGATCTACGGCCAGATGACGGAACCCCCGGGGGCGAGAGCGCGGGTGGCCCTCACGGCGCTTACGGCGGCAGAATACTTCAGAGATGTCGAAGGACAGGACGTGCTTCTCTTCGTCGACAACATATTCCGCTTTACCCAGGCCGGTTCAGAGGTTTCGGCCCTCCTCGGCCGTATGCCTTCAGCCGTCGGTTACCAGCCGACGCTGGCGACGGACCTGGGCGCACTGCAGGAGCGCATTACTACCACCA
>Ga0153915_10003096_pt1 | contig 15173 bp, 11 predicted proteins | sample Opewatmetagenome_2_FD_107003 | JGI IMG/M metagenome (GOLD analysis project Ga0153915, IMG submission 107003) | Freshwater wetland microbial communities from Ohio, USA - Open water 3 Core 3 Depth 3 metaG | ecosystem: Environmental > Aquatic > Freshwater > Wetlands | place: USA: Ohio, Lake Erie...
CGTGGTTTTATGCCGGACCGCGCAGGCTATTCCGCCGGTGGCGTCGCCCTATCTTAGAGTCGAGCCAGCAAGGACAACTCATGAAACCCGCGTTCCCGCTCGCCTTGGTGTCGGTTCTGCTGTTCGGCTGTGACCGCGGCGGCCCACGATGGACCGAAACCGAATCCGGCATCATCCGGACCGTCACCAACCGGGGTGGGCAGACCCTGAAGTACGTGACCACCTCCGGCGTCAAGCTGCTCACCGTGGACCGGCTGGCCTTCAAGGACCTCAACCAGAACGGCGCGCTGGATCCCTACGAGGACTGGCGCCTCCCCGCCGACCCACGGGCCAAGGACCTGGCCTCTAAGATGACTGTCCAGCAGCTCGCTGGCCTGATGCTCTACAGCGCCCACCAGGCGGTGCCCGGAGCGGGCGGGTTCTTCCCCAGCACCTACGGCGGCAAGCCGTTCAGCCAGAGCGGCGCCAACCCGTGGGACCTCTCCGACCAGCAGAAGGATTTCCTCACCAACGACGACCTGCGGCACGTATTGGTCACCACGCTCCAGAGCCCGGAGATCGCGGCGCGCTGGAACAACAACGTGCAGGCGCTGGTGGAGGGGATCGGCCTGGGGATTCCGGCCAACAACAGCTCGGACCCGCGCCACGACGCCAGGGGCTATGCCAATTACACGGGCGGCGAGAAGCGGGTTTCCCTGTGGCCCACGTCACTTGGCCTGGCCGCGACGTTCGACCCCGCCGTGGTGCGGCAATTCGGTCACATGGCGGCGCTGGAGTACCGCGCCCTGGGCATCACCACGGCCCTGTCGCCGCAGATTGACCTGGCGACCGAACCGCGGTGGTGGCGCTTTAACGGCACTTTCGGGGAAGATCCGCGCCTCGCCACCGACCTGGCCCGCGCCTACGTGGACGGCTTTCAGACCTCCGAAGGCAAAGCCGTCATCGCGGGGGGCTGGGGCTACGAGAGCGTGAACGCCATGGTGAAGCACTGGCCCGGGGGCGGCACCGGCGAAGCCGGCCGTGACGGGCACGTCGCCGCGGGCAAGTACGCGGTCTATCCCGGCCACGACTTCGCCCTCCAGCTGACGCCGTTCAGCGAGGGAGGCCTCAAGCTGGCCGGTCCCACGGCCACGGCGGCTGCGGTGATGCCGTACTACACCATTTCCTTCAATCAGGACACCGCGCACGGCGAGAACGTGGGCAACAACTTCAGCAGGTTCATGATCACGGACCTGCTGCGCGGGAAGTACGGCTTCGACGGCGTGGTATGCACCGATTGGGGCGTCACCCACGACGAGGGCGCCGTGGACGTGCTGAGCGGCATGCCCTGGGGCGTGGAAGGCCTGACCGAAGCCCAGCGGCACTACAAGGCCCTGATGGCGGGCGTGGACCAGTTCGGCGGGAACAACGACGCGAAGCCGGTCATCGAAGCCTACCAGATGGGCGTGCAGGAGCATGGCGAGGCGTTCATGCGCGCCCGCTTCGAGGCGTCCGCGGTCCGTCTCCTCCGGAACATGTTCCGCACCGGCCTGTTCGAGAACCCGTACCTGGACGTCGAGCACACCGCGCAGACGGTGGGCCGACCGGACTTCGTCGCCGCCGGCTACCAGGCGCAGCTCAAGTCCCTGGTCCTGCTCAAGAATCAGGGCGCCGTGCTGCCGCTCAAGCGCGGCGCGCGGGTGTACCTCCCGCAGCGCCACGTGCCGGCCAGCCGGGACTTCCTGGGCAACGAGAGTCCCGCCCGCGACGAGGATCCCCTCAACCTCGACGTGGCGCGGCAGTACTTCGAGGTGACGAACGACCCGGGCGGGGCGGACGCGGCCGTGGTCGTCATCAACGGTCCCCAGACCGCGGCGCAGATGGGCATCGCCAACGGGTACGACCGGGCCGACCTGGCGAAGGGCGGGAACGGGTACGTCCCCATCAGCCTGCAATACCGTCCCTACACCGCTACCAACGCCCGCGCCACCAGCCTCGCCGGCGGGGATCCCAAGGAGCGGTTCACCAACCGCTCCTACCGGGGCAAGACGGTGACCGTCGCCAATGCCAGCGACCTGACGGCGGTCCTCGACGCCCGGGCCAGGATGCCGGGGAAGCCCGTCATCGTGGTGCTCAACCTGATGAACCCCGCCGTGGTCTCGGAATTCGAGCCCAGCGTGAACGCCATCCTGGTGAGCTTCGGGGTGCAGGACCAGGCGATCCTGGACATCCTGGCCGGCGCGGCGGAGCCCTCCGGCCTCTTGCCCTTCCAGATGCCGGCGGACATGCAGACGGTCGAGGAGCAAAACGAAGACGTGCCGCGCGATATGCGGCCCTACCTGGATGCCCAGGGCCGCGCCTATGACTTCGCCTTCGGGCTCAACTGGGGCGGCGTCATCCGGGACGCCCGGACGGCCCCCTACGCGAAAGCGAGCCCGGCGCGGTGACAGACAGGAACCGGATGGTTCAGTGGGCCGCCCGTGCCGCGCTGATTGCGGTGGCCGTCATGATCGTGCGTTGGGCACTCGATCTCCTTCTTCCATCTTCCCGGGCCGGCGGCCAGCAAGCAGGCCTGGTGGCCCGCTACCTGCTGTCGTTCCTGAGCGCCCTGTTGTTGGCGGCCCCCCTTGCCTACCCGATCAGCCGGTCCCGGCTGGGAGGCCGGGCCCTGTGGGGCGCGGTCTTCCTGGCGGTGTTCGGCCTGATGACCGTGCTGACCGAGATCGAAGCCGCGGTGTTCCTGAACCTGTCACCCGGCGAGCTGTGGCGCGGCACCCTCAACGCCACCCTGGTCTCCGCGGCGCTGGCCTGGTTGGCCGTGGCCTTCTACTTCAAGTTGGAGGGGGCGCCCGTCGCTGCCGAACGGGGACCCAATCCTCCCTCCCCCGCGAGCTGGGCCCGGCGCTGGATCGGCGTATCGTTCGCCTATGTCCTGCTCTATATCACCGCCGGGTTGCTGATTCTGCCGATTATTCGCTCCTGGTATGAAACCCAGGGGAGGGTGGGGCTCAGTCCGGGTCCGCTCCTGGCCCTGCAGGTGGGACGGGGTGCCTTGTTCGTGGCCTTCGTCCTGCCGCTCCTCCGATCCATGCGCGTCAAGCGGTGGCAGGCGAGTCTGGCCATGGCGATCATGATCCCCCTGGCCCATGGGGTCGCGGTGTTGATCCCGCCCAACCCCTTCATGCCGGATTTCGTGCGGCACGCGCACATGATCGAGATCGGGTGGTCCAACTTCGTGCTGGGGCTGCTGATCGGGTTCCTCTTCTGGAATCCCGGACCCAAGGAAGCACCGGCCCTCCCCGCCTGACCGGGAGGCCATGAGCCGAACACACCTCGGGGCGAATCCCGTGGAGGTTGCCGATGGAAGTCATCATTCAGCGGGACTACGATCAAATAAGCAAGGTCGCGGCGCAGATCGTCGTGGAAGTGCTCAACGCCAAGCCCAACGCGGTGCTGGGCATGGCCACGGGCTCCACGCCGCTGGGCCTCTATAAGGAGCTGGTGCGGCTGCACCAGAAGGAGCAGATCGACTTCTCCCGGGTCACCACGTTCAACCTGGACGAATACGTGGGCCTGCCGGTGAGCCACCCGCAGAGCTACCACTACTTCATGCACGAGAACTTCTTCAAGCACGTGAACATTCCGCCCCAGAACATCAACATCCCCTCGGGCACCACCAGCAATTATCCCGCCTTCTGCGAGTGGTACGAGCAGCGCATCGCCGACTGCGGCGGCATCGACTTGCAGATTCTGGGGATCGGCTCCGACGGCCACATCGCCTTCAACGAGCCCACCAGCTCGCTCAGCTCGCGCACGCGGCTCAAGACGCTGTCCAAGCAGACTATTGACGACAACGCCCGGTTCTTCGAGCGCCGCGAGGACGTTCCGGTGTACGCCATCACCATGGGCGTGGGGACCATTCTCGACGCGCGCAAGCTGATCCTGATCGGGAGCGGCAAGGCCAAGGCCAAGGCCATCGCGCAGGCGGTGGAGGGGCCGGTCACCAGCATGGTGACCGCCAGCGCCATCCAGCTGCACCGCGATGCGGTGGTGATCGTAGACCGGGAAGCGGCCGCCGAGCTGGCCATGCGGGACTACTACGAGTTCATCTACGCCGCCAAGCCCTCGGCGCCCCGGTCGTAACTCCCGGCCCGTGCGCGTCGGCCTGCTGCTGTTGTTCGTTGCCGCCGCCGGCGCCCAGGCGCAGGAGCCGGCGCCGCAGGCAAACCCCTTTGGCCGCAAGTACCCGCCGCGGATTTACCAGACCGTCCGGCTGAGCGGTCCCCCGCCCGCCATTGACGGGCGCCTGGACGACCCCGCTTGGAGCGAGGGCGAGTGGGCCGGCAACTACACCCAGCAGCTGCCCACCGAGGGCGCTCCACCCTCCCAGCCCACCGAGCTCAAGATCCTCTACGACGACCGGAACCTCTATTTCGCGATCCGGGCATACGACGACCCGGCCCGGATCCACCGGTACGCCGGACGCCGGGACGAAAACAACGGCGACATCGTCGGCGTCTGTTTCGACAGTTACAACGACAAGCGCGGAGGGTTCGAGTTCGACCTCACGGCCGCGGGCAGCAAGATCGACCTGATCCTGGGCAACGGGGAGATGGAATGGGACATGTCCTGGGACGCGGTGTGGGACGGCAAGGTCTTCCACGACGCAAAGGGATGGACGGCGGAGTTCCGCGTGCCGCTGAGCCAGCTGCGCTATGGACCCCAGAAAGAACAGGTCTGGGGGATGCACTCCTGGCGCTGGATCGATCGGAATCAGGAGGAAGACCAGTGGCAGCTCATTCCCCGCCAGAACACCGGCCGCCTGTATCAGCTGGGCGAGCTCCGCGGCATCCGCGACCTGCCCAGCCCGTTGCGGCTGGAGCTGCTGCCCCACGTGATCGGGAAGGCGGCCTCGGGCCCCATGGTCACGGACGGCCCGGAGGGGTCAGGGTCGGCGGGGCTCGACGCCAAGCTGGGACTGGCTTCGAACTTCACGCTCGACGCCACGGTCAACCCCGATTTCGGCCAGGTCGAGGCCGATCCCTCGGTGGTGAACCTCACCGCCTATGAGACGTTTTACGAGGAGAAGCGCCCGTTCTTCCTGGAGGGACGCAAGATCCTGAGCTTCGAGGTCGAGGATGAAGACCAACTCTTCTATTCGCGCCGGATCGGGCACGCGCCCGCGCGCGACGCGTCCCAGAAAGGCGCCGAGGTGCTGGATGCTCCCCAGGTCACGACCATCCTGACCGCGCTCAAGGTGACGGGCAAGACCCCCGGCGGGCTCTCGGTGGGGCTGCTGCAGAGCTTCACCCAGAAAGAGCTGGCGCACATCGCGGCACCGTCGGGACCGCTGGGCGTCGGGGTGGAGCCCTTCAGCGGCTACAGCGTGGGCCGCCTGCAGAAAGACTGGGACAAGGGCAATACCAGTATCGGCGGGATGGTGACGTCGACCCACCGCTGGATCTCGGATTCGGGACTGGCCTTCCTCCCCACCCAGGCCACGACCGGCGGGCTCAACTTCACCCGGTACTTCGCCAACCGCGCCTGGGTGCTCGACGCCAGCGGCTTCTTCAGCCGCATGAGCGGTGATCCCCAGGCCATCCAGGCACTCCAGACCAACCCCGTCCACTACTACCAGCGCCCCGACGCGAGCCACCTGGGGGTAGACCCCAACGCCACGTCCCTCTTCGGCCACGGCGGCTCGATCCGCTTCGGCCGCTCGGAGCAGGGCCGCCTGCGCCTCAATGAACAATTCCTGTGGTACTCGCCCGGGCTCGACTTCAACGATCTGGGATACCTGCGGCAGGCCGACGACTATTCCAACGGCATCCACCTCGGCTGGAATGAGTCGGTGCCCCGGGGGATCTTCCGCACCTACTCTCTGGAGGCATCCCGGCAGGATCACTGGGACTTCGGCGGCCTGCATACGGGGGCCGAGACGGCGGTGGAGCTGTCGGGTCAGTTCGCCAACAAGTGGCAAGCTCACCTCGAGCTCGGGGCCGAAGACCGGGTGGATACGCGGATGCTGCGGGGAGGGCCCGCCTTCCGGTGGCACGGCCTGTACTCCGTGTTCGGCGTGCTCGAGACCGATCCGTCGGCGCGGGTCCACGCCTCCCTTCATGGCGAGTACGCCCCGGCGCGGGATGACGACTCGCGCTCCTGGAGCCTGGAGGGCGAGGGCAACGTCCGTCTGTCCAACCGTCTTTCGCTCTCGGGGACAGCGAACTACGAATCGGTGCTGGAAAACCTCCAGTACGCCGCCGCCGCCACCACCGCCGACGGCCCGCGCTGGGTGCTGGGCCGCCTGTACCAGGAGACCTGGGGCCTCACCTTCCGCGCGCATCTCTCGGTGACCCCCGACCTCACCGTGCAGTACTACGGGAGCCCGTTCATCGGCACCGGCCGCTACACAGCCTTCAAGAAGGTGACGGATCCGTTGGCCCAGGCCACTCCGGACCGGTTCCACCTCTACGGGCCCGATGAGATCGTCTACCAACCCGACTCCAACACCCTCGAGGTGACGGAGGCGGGCGGAGCCACGTATTCCTTCCCCAACCCCGATTTCAGCTTCCGTCAGTTCCGCTCGAACCTGGTGGTCCGCTGGGAGTGGAAACCCGGGTCCTCGCTGTACCTGGTCTGGTCCCAGGGCCGCACCGGCTCCACCTCCTATTGGGAACCGTCCCTCGGCTCCAACTGGGGCGCGCTGTGGCAGGCGCGGCCCGAGAACGTCTTCCTGGTCAAGCTGAGTTACTGGCTTTCACCGTGACCGCTCACATGAGACACCTATGAAGACCGTCGTCATCAGCGCCTTCCTCTCCGGATCGTTCCTGTTCGTGACGCCCGCCATGGCTCATGCTCAGGCGACGCTGGCCCAGAAACTGGGGTATCCGGCCAACGCCAAGCTCCTCATCGTCCACGCGGACGACATCGGCGTGTCCCGGTCCCAGAACGTCGCCTCGGAAAAGGCGTACGAGAGCGGGGCGATCACCTCGGGGAGTGTAATGGTGCCGAGTCCCTGGTTCCCCGACTTCGCGGCCTACTACAAGGAGCACCCCGGGCTGGACGTGGGAATCCACATCACGCTGACGGCCGAGTGGGACTACTACCAGTGGGGAGGCATCTCACCGGCCGGCGAGATTCCCAGCCTCCTGGACGAATACGGCCACTTGTATCGCACGGTGGAAGCGGTGGCGCAGCATGCCGTGCCGGCCCAGGTGGAGCGGGAAGTCCGGGCGCAGATCCAACGCGCCATCGCCTTAGGCGTAACGCCGACGCACCTGGATACGCACATGGGATGCATGCTGGTGATCCCGCAGCTCGCGCCCATCTACCTGAAGCTGGGACAGGAATACCATCTTCCGCTGCTCATCCCCAGAGAGTGGTTGCAGATGGTTCCCGCGGATCAGCGGGACGCCCTGGCCGCCCAGTACGTGTTGCTGGATGGTCTCTACATGATCGAGGGACCCGACTCCACCAAGTCCTGGCCCCAGCGTTACGAGGAAATGATCGCCAAGATGGGACCGGGGCTGAACCAGCTGATCGTGCACCTGGCCCTGGACGACACCGAGATGCGAGCCGTCACCGTCAACCATCCGGATTTCGGATCGGCCTGGCGGCAACGGGACCTGGACTTCGTGACCAGCGCGGCCTTCAAGCAGATGCTGAAGGCCCACGACATCAAGCTGGTGTCCTGGGGGCAGATCCGGGACGCGATGCACGCGTCACCCGGCCACTAGCCCGCCAGCGCGGCCCGGGCCTCCCGGTCGGGATCATTCCGTGCCTGCGGCAGGTCGTCCAGCACCATGGTCTCGCCGTTCGCCGGCGTGTATCGCGGCCAGCGGGGCAGTCCGCCGCCGTTGGGATCCCCGGTCTTCATGAACTGGAGCAGGGCGCCGGCCATTTGCTCGGACAGCGCCCTGGGGCGCCTGCCGCCGCCCGTGTGCGTCAGCATCAGATCGGTGTTGTAGTACCAGAAGCAGATGTCGGAGCAGTGGAACGCGCGTTGGCGGCCGTTGAAGTTGGGCGGCTGCCACCCGAACCAGGCCACGTACACCGGCGCCGGCTGCTTGGCCTTGGCGTCGGCCAGGGCCACCGTGCTCTGGCGGTTGCTGGCGATCAACGACCAGATCTCGATCGGCCGCTTGTCCGGAAAAGCCCGGGCGTACGCGTCCACCACCGCGCGGGAGCGATCGCCGAACCCGGCGCTGAATCCCGCGCGCTCTTTGATCTGCTCCGCCACCTGATCCAGCGTGACATGCTCCAGGGCCGCGTTGTCTCGGCTGGGCGAGATCTCGTTGAAGGTCGAGCAGATGAGCATCGGGACGCCGGCCGCGAGGGGCGTCGGGTCGGGAGAGTAGGGATGCTGCGGCAGGTAGTGCCCGTCCACCACTGGGCCAAAACCCCGCCGCATGCCTTCGAACGCCCCACGCACGCCGGCGAGGTTACCCTGGAGCGCCTTGTTCGCGATGTCGTAGTACTGCTTCCAGGGAAGCTGCTGGAGCTGATTGAGCTGGGATGGCTCGAGGCCAGCTTCGCGCAGCACGGAGGCTCCCAGCGCCTCCGATGGCTCCTTGTCTCCCGCATAGAGCGACGCGCCGCTCAGGACCACGGCCTTGTGGAACAAGCCCTTTGCGGCCGGCATGGCGGTCAGGGTCGTAACCTTCACCCCGCCTCCTGACTGACCCATGATGGTGACGTTGCCGGGATCGCCGCCGAAGTGAGCGATGTTGTCGCGGATCCACTCCAGGGCCGCCACGATGTCGAGCATGCCCGCGTTGCCCGACGCCGCGTAGGCGTCCCCACCCACGCCGGCCAGGTTGGTGTAGCCGAGGGGGCCCAGCCGGTGGTTGAGCGAGCAGAACACGATGTCGCCCAGCCGGCTCAGGTTCTCGCCGCTGTACCCGTCCTGCTCGATGCCGTTGCCATTGGTGAATCCGCCGCCGTGCAACCACACCATCACCGGCCGCTTCTCGCCATCCCCGTACTTGGGCGTCCACACGTTGATGGCAAGACAATTCTCGCTGACGTCGTCGTAATTCCAGTGATCCTGGAACGACTGGTACCGGTAGGCGTAACGGTTGTCCATGTTCTGCGGTGCGGAGTTGCCCCACCACACCGCGGGGAACACGCCGTCCCAGGGCTTGGGCGGTCTGGGCGCCATGAAACGGTTCGCGCCGGAGGTGTCCGCACCGTACGGGATTCCTAGAAAATGGTAGATGCCCCGGACCATGTACCCCTGGACCCGTCCGTGGCTGGTCTCGGCCAGGGCGATGTCGTCGCCGATGAACAACACCTGGTCGTCTGCACCGCTGTCGCTCCGCGGCGCGGAGGCGGAGGACGCCCTGGTGGGCCCCATGCTCAGGCCGGCCACGCCGGCGCCGAGCGTCCGAATGAACCTGCGTCTGGATGGCTTCACCGTCGTCCTCTGTTCCGCATGGTCGCGAAGAAGTCGCCCACGATCGCATCGCGCTGGAAGTTCTCCCAGATGACGATGCGCCGGGGATTCTGCGGACGCTCCCGCCACACGCCCCCCTCGAGGATCGGCGCGGGAATTTCGGTGCGCGTGGCCCAGGAGGGGTTCTTGACGATCGCCACCGCCGCCATGTCGTACAGGGCGCGGGAAGGCGGATCCCCGTCCAGCCGGATGTGGCGAAAGAGGTCAACCGAGTAGTCGCCAAACGTGTTGAATTGCCCACCATGCCGCCCCGTGACGGGCTCCCGGATGCGCGGCCCCAGGCCCGGCATGGTGCGCTCGATGTCCGCCAGGGTCACGCGCACGGCGTCGGTGCCGGACGGCTTGCCATAGCGGACCAGCGCGATCTCGAAGGGTACCTCGAGATCCAGGATGTAGCTCAAGGCCGCTTCGTCATTCTCCTGGTTGTACTCGCCCGGATCGGGATAGTTGGAGCCGAGCCAGACGATCCGCACGTTCTTGGCAATGGAGGGCGCCTTCTTCAAGGCCAGCGCGATGTTGGTCAGTTTGCCTATGGGCAGGAGAACGAGGGTGCGGGGTGCTTGGTGCTGGGCCTCACGGATGATGTAGTTCACCGCTTCGGCGCCGTCGAAATCGGCGGCCTCCACCTTATCCTTGATGGCCTCAAACGATCCGTTGGCTCCCAGGTACACCGGGATCTGGGGATAGAGGCCGCACAGCCTGATGACCCGCTCCGCTTCCGCCGCCTGGGCGCGGACGTCGCCGCCAAACCGGGTGGCGTTCACGGTGATACCGTCCACGTCGAACACATTCCCGCTGAGCAGCAGGTAGGCGATGGCGTGCTGATCGTCCAGCTCATTGTTGGCATCCGTGTCCAGGATCACCCGGATCCTGGGCTGGAGCGGCGCGTCCTGCGCCGACAGCGGAGCGGTGAGGCCGCTTATCGTCATGATCAGAGCGCTAATTCCGGCTTTCATTGGTCATTCGCCCGTGTTTGCGAAGGAAGTCCTGGGTGTGGCAGTCCCCGCAGGCAACGAAGTGGATGTTGTGAGCGCTGGCCGGATTGCGGTACGACGTATCCATCGTGTCTACGGCGAGCCCACAGTTCGATAGCTGGGGGTGGCAGTTCGCGCATGAGCCCTTTGCGTCGTTGGAATGCGGGGCATGACATGCGCCGCAGCTCAGGCCCTCATGGACGCCTCTCGGCGTGCGGTCGTCGCCGCTCCCCGCTTCGTGAAACGCGTCGGGCGCATGACACTGGACGCACACCCGCTGCCGCAGATCCGTCGCCAGCCGCACCCGGGTATTCCGGTGAAACAGGGGCGGAAGCGCCAACTCCTCGGCTTCGAAGTGCATCCGCTCGTCGCGATCGTAGAAGCCCACGTTGGCGGTTCGCGACTCGCGGCCCGCGGCAACAGCCGCCGGTTTGGCATAATCCGGTGGGACGGCAGGAGATCCCCGACTGTGGATCAGATGGCAGGCCGTGCACGGTATCGCCGGCAGGGATGCGCGGCTCCCATCAATCAGGTGCCACGGCCCTCGCACGTCCAGCGGCTCGACCACGTCCGCGATGGTCCCGCCAAAGAACATCCCATGACAGCGAAGGCAGGACTCCGTGAGCTGCTCTTTGGCGTTGTGCTTGCGGTCCAGGAAGATGGCGGCGTACGTCGCCGAATGGCCGCCGCTCAGCCAGTCCGCATACTCACGCGCGTGGCAGGTCCGGCAGCGCTGGATGGCCTCAAGGACCTGCGATTCGCTCAACCGGATATCGTCGGTCCCTCGCCCGCCGAAATGGGCGGACAGGTACCGGGCCTTCTCCCGCATGCTGTGGAGCCCGGCGCTCGTCACGGCGCCATGGCAGTCCGCGCAGCCCACGTCCCGGTGGGGAGATTGGGCCCAGCTCTTCTGTGCGCTCTCGATCTCATGGCAGGTGGCGCAGGTACGCTGGGGCGCGGCCGAGTGCCAATAGGCGGCAAACCCGACGGCTCCGCCGAGGACGGCGGCGAGCACGATGCCGCCGCTCAGGACGACTCCCCGCCTCACCGGAAGCCGGTCCCCCGCCATTCGCGCTTGATGTAATCGGATACCCAGTAGCCTAGGGCCATGATGGTGAGCGCCGGGTTGAAGCCGCCATTGGTCACGTGCAGGCTGGCGTCGGCCACGAACAGATTGTCGATCTCATGGACCTGTCCGTACTTGTTCACCACCGAAGTCCGGGGGTCGTTCCCCATCCGGCAGGTGCCGGCCTGATGCTGGCCGCCGCTCGCAACGGCACCCCCGCCCTCGCCGGTCTTCCACGTGGTGTGCGCACCCGCGGCGCGCAGCCACTCCTCGGCGCGCGCGGAAAGGAAGTCCGTGCCCCGACGATCCTGGGGGTGGCCGTGTCCCGAAATACGCGCGACGGGGATCCCCCAGTAGTCCCTCACCACGGGATCCACCTCTACCCGCGATTCGAAGACCGGCATCTCCTGAATCGGCCCCATCACCACCGCATGCCGCCGAAAGTACCGGCGCTGGAAGTCCTTGTGTTCCCTGCCCCAGCCGGGTGCGCCCGGCGGGCGCCGGTCGGCGAAGAGATACGGCATCCGGATGAACTCGTTCGCCAGGAGGCCGCCACCGATGATCCCGTGGTTGTGATGGTTGTAGTCGCAGACCGCCACGCAGGCGCCGGGCCCCAGGTCGTCGTAGATCACGTCATCGAAGAGGCCGAACGCGCCGCAGTAGGCATGGCCCTGGAGGTTCCTGCCCACCCAGTCGTGGTTGTTCCCCGCCCCGTGGGGAAAGAGCCGGGAGCGGGAGTTGAGCAGCAACCGCGCCGTTTCCGTCGCGGAGGCCGCGACCACGACCAGATCGGCGGTCTGGATGTGACGCCTGCCGCGCTCGTCGAAGTAGGTCACACCCGTCGCTCGCCCGCGATCGTCGAGCGACACCTCGCTCACCACCGCCTTCACCCGCAGCTCGCAGTTGCCGGTGGCCAGCGCCTCGGGAATGACGGTGTTATGCGTTCCGTTCTTGGCGTTGACCGGGCAGGCGAATCCCACGCAGGTGCGGTTGTGGATGCACGCCGGACGGCCGCCGTAGCCCACCGAGTTGCGCAGCATGGGGATGGGAAAGGGGTGCAGGCCGATCCCTCGCGCGGCCCGGTACAGCAGGCGGCCCTCGCGACTGTAGGGGAAAGCCGGCATTGGCTGCGGCTTCCGACGAGGCGGCGAGAAGGGATTCTGGCCGTCGTCCCCGGACACCCCGATCTCCCACTCCGCCAGCTGGTAGCACGGCTCAAGGTCGTCGTAGCTGATGGGCCAATCGTCCAGGGTCGAGCCGGGGACATCTCCGTAGGTGGAACGCATGCGGAAGTCCTCGGGCATGAAGCGCCAGCCCATGGCCCCGTAGCTCAGCGTGCCGCCGCCCACGCAGGCGGCGTTGTTGTTGTAACGCCAGTCGCTGGGCACGACTGTGTGCCACCGTCCGGCCCCGTCTCTCACCACCCGCCGGTAGCGCCGGTCGTCCGGTCCGTACCCGTTCCCCAGGACGGGCGTGCGTTGCGAGCGCAGCTCGTCGTTGTCAATGTCGGCGTAGGTCTGCCAGCGGCCACGCTCCAGCAACACCACCGAGAGCCCGGCCTCGCTCAGCTCCTTGGCAACCACGCCGCCACCGGCGCCGGCGCCCACCACGACCGCATTCACACGCCGCAATGCCATCTCCGAAGCCCTACCGGTTCTCTCCCACCACCCGGGGGTAATCGAGCCCGATCATGCGGAAGCTCACCAACCGGCGGTTCCCACCGTGGCGCGGACTGCCGTAGAAGCCCTGCATCGTATGGTTCCGGACGAGGGCGAAGAACGACTGCGCCGCCTCGGTCTCCCAGACGGCGCCCCTTGGCTGCCCCAGCTCCAGCGCCCGCAGCACGTCCGTCTGCTGGGACCACTCGAGGGTTTCGAAATTCCCTCCGAACATGAAATTGCTGGTCTGCTGCACCCCGGCGATACCCCTGCGGTAGGTCTCCTGATGCGCCGCGAAGACGCCGGCCAGCTGCTGGTCGATGTAGTTGACGACGCTCGCTTCGCGGGCGCCGGGGTCCTGATCGGCGGGAACGATCTGCTCCGCGATCGCCTCGACCACGGCGGCTTCCGCGTCCGTCAGGACGCGCCACCTGCCAGCAGGTGCGCCACAGGCGGGCGCCACGATCATGCCGCCCACCGCGGCGCCCGCAATCTGGACGAACGCTCTTCGGTCTATGCCGTCGGGTGGCATGCGGGCCTCCACGCCGCTAGCGCGGCGGCTCCGCCTTGAGGACGGAGAGCCAGCCGTTGGGGTCGAGCCCGTCGAGCGACGCCACCATGTCGGGCAGGAATTGGCAGTACCGGCTGTTGACCTTCTCCGCCTGATCGAACAGCCAGGCCCGCGCCTGCTCGGCCGTGGGCCGCTCGCCCCTGCCCTGCCAGTAATCGAGGATCCGCTGGAAGCCCTGCGTGGGCGGGCAAACCCAGGGCTGCGTGGCACGGGCGATCTTCTTGTGGGTCCACCAACTCCACCCCACGTCAGCCGATCGCAGGAACCTGGTGGCCTCCCGGTTGAGCGCGAACGGCGCCGTTACCTCACCCGTCTCCCCATGCCAGAGCGGCACCCGATAGCGGGTCCGCAGGCTGTCCCACCGGGCGAGCCCCGGAGCGGACGCCGTGGGCGGATAGGAGTGAAAGGCGAGCGCCAGGTGGGGATCCCAATCAATCGGCTCCAGCGCCCGGAAGTTCTGCGCCCAGTCGTCGCCCTCGAGGAAGATGATCCCGTTGGGATCCACCTCACGGATGTCCTTGGTCAGCAGGACGTACAGCTTCCGGAGATTGGCTTCGTCTATCCCCGGGTAGCGCCGCAGCAGCGGCTCGTTGAGCAGGTCGTACCCGATGACGTATGGATTCCCGGCGTAGCGCTCGGCGATGCGGCCCCACAGAGCACGCAGGCGGGGCCAGTAGACGGCCGGTTCCGTCCAGAGGCGGGCTTCGCCGTCGCTGTCCGAGATGTTCTCGGCGTTCTGCGCCCCCGGCGCGCCGTGCATGTCCCAGATGATGCCCACCCGGTATCGGGTGCACCACGCCACCAGCGAATCCAGTATCCGGAAGCCCTCTTCGGAAAAGGTGTAAGGCGGTGAGTCCGGTTGGGTGTTGGGCATGAGCTTGGAGGCGAGCAGCGCGGGACGAACGGAATTCGCTCCCATCAACGCGATGGCCCGGATGTCCTGCTCGGTCACGTAGTTCTGGTGGTATCGCCGCCAGAACTCGGCTGCGTCGGATGGGCCGACCAGGTCCTCGATGGCCTTCTCGAACTGCCAGGGCCGGTCCAGCTTGCGGATGCCCCACATGTAGCCCTCGGGCAGCAGCCAGCCTCCCAGACCGAAGCCCATCAGATGAACCGGCCGTCCCGTGGCCCGGTCCACGATGCGGTCACCGTGAGTGGTGTATCCCTGGAAGGATTGCGCCCGCGCCGCCGACGCGAGAAGCAACACGGCCAGCGTCCAAACGACCGCGCGGTTCCGCACCACGGTGGAGGCTCGCACCACCGGTCCCAACCTAGGGAACGAACGTGAGGCGGGCGGTGTGGCCCTTCCGGCCGGCGGTGCTGAACGCCGCGACACTGATGGTCCCCTGGAAGGGGATGGTGCCTTTGCCCTCGGGACTCTGCGCCGTGGGCTCGCTTCCGTCGGTGGTATAGCGCAGCGTGAAGCCGGGCAGCTCCACGCTGCAGCGCACCACACCGCCTTCCGCCACGA